>Ga0315298_1011885_pt1 | contig 10122 bp, 8 predicted proteins | sample WHS_1_MG_FD_203077 | JGI IMG/M metagenome (GOLD analysis project Ga0315298, IMG submission 203077) | Extremophilic microbial mat communities from Washburn Hot Springs, YNP, Wyoming, USA - WHS_1_MG | ecosystem: Environmental > Aquatic > Thermal springs > Hot (42-90C) | place: USA: Wyoming...
CTGCGAGGCGCACTTTACAATATTAATGTGTACTTTTTGTGACGCTTTCATGAATCTTTTGTGACACGGCTGGGAGGCTTCGAAGAACGCCATGCCCTTGGAATTGCGCCATTTACGGACCATCGAGGCCATTGCCCAATATGGCAGCCTGGCGGCGGCGGCGTTGCGCCTGCACCTCACCCAGTCGGCGCTTTCCCATCAGCTGCGGGGCCTGGAAGCCGAGTTTGGCGTCGTCCTCCTGCTTCGCGAGCGCGGGGCGCAGTTGCGCCTGAGCCCGGCAGGGGAACGGCTCCTGGCCTTGGCGCGTGAAGTGCTGCCCCTGCTGCGCCAAACCCAGGAGGAGTTGCGGCGGTTGGCGGCCGGCAGCAGCGGGCGGCTGCGCATTGCCGTGGAGTGCCATACCTGTTTTGACTGGCTGACCCCGGCCATGGACCGCTTCCGCGAGGAGTGGCCGGCGGTGGAGATGGATCTGCTGTCGGGCTTTCAGGATCCCTTGCCCCTGCTGCAAAGCGGGCAGGCGGATCTGGCGATACTGGCGGCACCCGAGAACGCCGTGACCGGTATCTGCATTCACCCCCTCTTTCGCTATGAGGTGGTGGGCCTGGTCAGCCCCCGCCATTCCCTGGCCGAGCGCAATTTCCTCTTGCCCGGGGACTTCCTGGAGGAAACCCTCATCAGCTATCCCGTCGAAGACCGGCGCCTGGATCTGCTCCGCGACTTTCTCCTCCCGGCGGGCGTGCAGCCCTGGCGGCGACGCCACGCCGAACTGACGGTCATCATCCTCCAGCTCGTCGCCTCCGGGCAGGGCGTGGCCGCCTTGCCCGCCTGGGCGGTGGGGAGCTATGGCGAAAAGGGCTACGTTCGCGCCCTGCCCCTGGGGCCGGAAGGGCTCTGGCAGACCCTCCACGCCGCCACCACCGCGGCCCAGGCCGTCCTGCCGCACATGCAGGCATTCCTCGCCGAAGTGCGCCGCGGCGTGACGGCCAATCTGACGGGGGTGGCGCCCTGGCAGGAAGCGTAGCGCACCCAAACGAACCTCGCCTCCGGTAGGAGCGGCCCATGGCCGCGACCTGCCCCGGGAGGCCGGCAGGGTTGCGGATTCAATCCAGGATCGTTGTTTCCCGCTAAAGCGGTCGCATCGCACCGGCACCACCTGCCCATGGACGGCGCCCTGCGCTATGCTATGGTCCCGAAGGGGGTATTGCCATGTCCAAGCAGGAACTCGTTTTTGACGCCGATCTCATCCGCCGTTACGACCAGCCCGGTCCGCGCTACACGTCTTATCCCACCGCACCCCATTTTCACCGCGGTTTTGACGAAGCGGCGCTGATCCGCGAGATGGCGGCATCCAACGCCGGCGCGCGGCCGCTGTCGCTCTACTTCCATCTGCCCTTTTGCGAACACCTGTGTTTTTATTGCGCCTGCACCAAGATCGTCACCCGCCACCACGAATGGGGCACCCCCTATGTGGCCCGCCTGGACCGGGAAATGGCCCTGGTCCGCCGGCACATCGACGGCGGGCGGCCGGTCACCCAGCTCCATTTCGGCGGCGGCACGCCCACCTTTCTCCGCCAGGCGGACATGGCCGCCCTGCTGGATCGCATTCGCCACCATTTCCACCTGCTCCCCGACGACCAGGGCGAGTACGGCATCGAGCTCGACCCCCGCGCCCTGGAGCCGGGCACCCTGGCGCTCCTCCGGGACTTCGGCTTCAACCGCATCAGCTTAGGGGTGCAGGATCTGGATCCCGAGGTGCAAAAGGCCGTTCACCGCGAGCAAAGCGAGGAACTGACCTTTGCCGTCCTGGACGAGGCGCGGGGCCTGGGCTACCGTTCCGCCAGCCTCGACCTCATCTACGGGCTGCCCCTGCAGACGGAGGACAGCTTTGCCCGCACCCTGGAGCGGGTGCTGCAGTGGCGCCCCGACCGCCTCTCCATCTTCAACTACGCCCATCTGCCCAACCGCTTCCAGCCCCAGCAGCGCATCCGCGATGAAGACCTCCCCGGCCCCGACGCCAAACTGCGCATCCTCGCCAACAGCATCGGGCAACTGCAGGCGGCGGGCTACGTCTACATCGGCATGGACCACTTCGCCCTCCCCGACGATGAACTGGCCCTCGCCCAGCGCGACGGCACGCTCTACCGCAACTTCCAGGGCTACTCCACCCATGCCGGGGCCGACCTCCTGGCCTTTGGCATGAGCGCCATCGCCATGGTCGGGCCGTCTTACAGTCAGAACCTCAAGGAGCTGGACGCCTGGGGATCTGCCGTGGACAGCGGCCACCTGCCGGTGGAGCGCGGCCTGCGCCTGAGCGACGAGGATCTCCTGCGCCGGCATATCATCACCCGCCTCATCTGCGACTTCGCCCTGGACTTCGACCGCATTGCCGCGCAGTTCGGCATCGACTTTCCGCAGCACTTCGCCGCCATCCTCCCCCGCCTCCGACAGATGGCCGGCGACGGTCTGCTGCGGATGGATGCCGGCGGCCTCACCGTCACCCCCCAGGGCCGCCTCCTCATCCGCCACGTCTGCATGGCCTTCGATGCCTATCTGAATGTCAAGCCCGTCCAGTATTCGCGAGTGATCTGAGGCGCAACCTTTTCCTTGACTTTCCAGGCCCTTCTCCTTATCTTCTCTGGCCTTAAACGAGCATTCCGTAGGAACCGATCCCATGAAGCGTACCTTTCAACCCAGCATCATCCATCGCAAGCGGACCCATGGTTTTCGTGCCCGCATGGCCACCCCCTCCGGCCGCCTCGTCTTGAAGCGCCGTCGCGCCAAGGGCCGTCATCGCCTGTCCGCCTAAGGACATGCCACTGGCGGCGGGCCGTTCCTTCCGCTTGACGCGAACCGAGCGGCTGCGCAGCAAGATCGACATCCAGCGGGCGTTGCGCCATGGGAAGAAGCGGGTCTTTCCGGAGTTGGTGATTTACACGCTCCCCAATTCCCTGGACAAGCCGCGCCTGGGGCTGGCCGTAAGCCGCAAGGTCGGCGGTGCCGTCCAGCGCAATCTGGTCAAACGCCGCCTGCGCGAGGCCTTCCGCCTGCGTACCCGGCCGTGGCCCGCCTGGGACGTCATGGTAGTGGCCCGCAACGGCAGCAAGGACCTGTCCCTGGATGCCATGCGGGAGCGGCTGGATCGTGTCCTGGGACATGGAGGAGCCGCAACGTGCGCCACATCCTGATCCTTTTCGTTCGCGCCTACCAATACTTGCTCAGCCCTTTTCTCGGACATAGTTGCCGCTACTACCCGACTTGTTCAGAATATGCCTGCCAGGCCCTGGCGCGCCATGGCGTGATCAAGGGGTCCTGGCTCGCCATCAAACGTATCGGCCGCTGCCATCCCTGGCATCCGGGCGGTGTAGATCCGGTTCCTTAAAATACCACTGGGGCTCCATGGACACGCAGAAGACCATCCTCGCCGTCGCACTGTCGGTTATCGTCCTCCTGCTCTTTCAAGCCTGGATGGAGCGCGAATCTCCACATCCCACCACAGGGACCGTTGCGACCGTCCAAAGCCCGCGCAGCCCCGCCGCAGCCGCACCCATCGCCGCAGCGCCGCCGACCAGCGCGGCCGTGGCCCAGGCCCCCGCCAGCCTGAGCATGGGGGGACCGAGCATCCCCTTCCAAACCCAGGTATTTACCGGCCGGATCGCCCTCCTGGGCGGCGGCATCGAAACCCTGGGCCTGCGCGATTACCCCGTGTCCGTGGACAACCCCGCCCCCTATCCTCTCCTCGATACCCAAACCCAGCGCCTGACGGTACAGCAGAGCGGTTTTGTGGCAAGCGACGGTGAAGTGCTGGAGCCGCAATACAGCGCTCCTCAACAGCAGGGCCCCCTGGGCCGGGAGCCCATCACGCTGAACGGCCGGGCTGGGCCCCTCAAGGTGGAAAAGACCCTCATCTTCCAGCCCGACAGCTATGTGGTGGAGGAGCGGATTCAGGTCACCAATACCGGCGCCACGCCCTGGAGCGGCAGCTACTTCGATCAGATCCTGCGCAATGGCCGGGAGGAAAGCCACTGGTTCATGTCCATCTTTACCGGTGCGGTCCTCCAGCATGACGGCAGCTTCAGCAAGGAGAGCTTCAGCGATCTGCGCAGCCACCCCGTCGTTCGCCAGGGGCCGGGCTGGGCGGGCATGATGGACCATTACTTTCTGACCGCCGTCCTGCCGCCCAAGGACAGTCCGAGCCAGGTCTACGCCCGTCCCGTCGGCGAAAATTACGCCGCCGGCGTTACTCTGGCCTTACCTACCCTGGCTCCCGGCCAGAGCACCACGATCCACCAGGAATTTTTCCTTGGACCCAAGCTCCAGCAGACCCTCGCCGGCCTCGGCCGCGGCCTGGAGCAGACCGTGGACTATGGCTGGTTCGCCGTCATTGCCGAGCCCATGCACTCGCTCCTCAACTGGTTCCATGGCCTGACCGGCAACTGGGGGCTGGCCATCGTGCTGCTGGTGGTGGTCGTCAAGGCGCTCTTCTTCTATCCCTCGGCCATCAGCTACCGCTCCATGGCCAACATGCGCAAGCTCCAGCCCAAACTGGAACAGATCCGCAAGGACTGTGGGGATGACCGGCAAAAGATGGGGCCGGCGATGATGGAGCTCTACCGTAGCGAGAAGGTCAACCCCATGGCCGGCTGCCTGCCCATATTCATCCAGATGCCGGTATTCATCTCTCTGTACTGGGTATTGGTGGAGAGCGTCTCCCTGCGTCAGGCGCCCTTCATCCTGTGGATCCACGACCTTGCCGCACCCGATCCCTACTACATCCTGCCCCTGCTCATGGGGGTGAGCATGTTCATCCAACAGCGTCTCAACCCGGCGCCCTCGGACCCCATGCAGAAACGGATCATGTCGGCGCTGCCGGTGGTTTTTGCCGTCTTCTTCTCCTTTTTCCCGGCTGGGCTCGTGCTTTACTGGCTGGTGAACAACCTCATCTCCATTGGCCAGCAATATTTCATCACCCGACGCATCCTGGCCAGCACCTAGGGGCGCCCGGCCCAGGCCATGAGCCGCTACCGGCAGGGCGATAGCATTGCCGCCATCGCCACCCCGCCCGGGGTGGGTGGGGTCGGCATCCTCCGCCTCTCGGGCCCGGGCGCCCTGGGCATCGCCCTGGAAATCACCAGGAGCCGGGCGCTGCGCCCGCGTCACGCCCATTTTCGGCGTTTCCATGAGGCGGACGGAGCCCTCATCGACCACGGGATCTGCCTCTATTTCCCGGCGCCGGCCAGCTATACCGGTGAAGATGTGGTGGAGCTGCAGGGCCACGGCAGCCCTACCGCCCTGGGCGCCCTCCTGGCCCGCGCCATCGCCTTGGGCGCGCGCGCGGCGCGGGCCGGAGAATTCAGCGAAAGGGCCTTTCTCAACGGCCGCCTGGACCTCGCCCAGGCGGAGGCCGTGGCCGACCTCATCCATGCCCGCAGCGCTACCCAGGCACGAGCCGCCGCAGCCAGCCTGGAGGGGGTTTTTTCCACCGCTGTGACTGGCATTCACGACGCGCTGCTGACCCTGCGCGCCTGGATCGAGGCGGGACTGGATTTTTCCGAGGAAGAGCTCGGGGCCGAATACGAAGAGACCATCGCCCGGCAGCTCAGCGCCCTGGCCGCCGCTCTGGACGATCTTCTGGCCACGACCCGGCACGGCGCCCGCCTGGCCATGGGTGGGCGGGTAGTCCTGACAGGCCGTCCCAACGTCGGCAAATCCAGCCTGCTCAATGCCCTCGCCCAGCGCGATACGGCCATTGTCACCGCCATCCCCGGCACCACCCGCGACCTGCTGCGGGAAGAAATCCTCATCGACGGCCTGCCCGTCGAGCTCATTGACACCGCGGGGCTGCGCCAGGCCGGCGATGCCGTGGAGGCCGAAGGCATTGCCCGCGCCCGCAAGATCCTGGAAAGCGCGCAATGCGTCCTCCTGGTCGCAGATGCGGCCAGCGGCTGGCAGGCCGAGGACAGCGAGATCCTGGCGGCCCTCCCCGCCCGGCCACGGCTCGTATTGTGGAACAAGGCCGACCTGGTACCTCGTTCCCCCGCCGGCCCCGAGGGGGAAAAGAGCCTCGCGGTTTCGGCGCGCAGCGGCGCGGGGCTGGAGGAGTTGCGCACCGCGATGGCGGAGGCCCTGGGCTGGACGGACAGCGCCGCCACGCCCTTCAGCGCCCGCCGCCGCCATGTGGAGGCCCTGGAAAGCTGCCGCTGCCATCTGCAACAGGCCCTCGGCCTGCACCAGCAACAGGCCCCGGCCGAACTGGTGGCCGAAACCCTGCGGCTGGCCGGCAGCCACCTGGCCGAGATCACCGGACAGGTAGGGGTGGAGGATCTCCTCGGCAAGATTTTTGGCAGTTTTTGTATCGGGAAGTGAAAATAGAAACGGCGGTTGGCAACACTGGTTTGCCGTGACCTCCGAACCATGGTATGGCTATTCTTGAAAAATCCCACCCCGAAGGTCCAACTGCCCGAACCAGCAGGGTGCGTTTTCATCTGTCGGCGAGATGCGCCGTAGAACAATGGCAAAGGGGATACCAGCACTTGGCGACCTCCCCAAATGGTTCGCGCCACTTCCTGTTGCGTTCCCCTGTGCTATAGTGAAAATGCCTTTTTCGTTGCCAACCAAGATAAATCATTCGGGATCGCCATGATAGAAGGGAGTGTTTCCTGCCAACATCTGGAATCGGCGGCAACCGACGCGTGGGCCTTTTCTTTCTGGAGGGAATGCGCTGTGCTGGTCGTGGATGACGAACCAGGCATGCGCAACTTTCTGGATCGGGTCTTGACGCCCCGTTGTGCCAGCGTGCATTCCGCCGCCAGCGCCGAGGAGGGGATGGCTCTTCTCGAGCGCCATCACTTCGATCTAGTGATCCTGGACATTGCCCTGCCTGGGAAAAACGGCGTCGATTGGCTGGTGGAGTTGCGGCAGGCCGGCTTTTCCGGCGACGTGATTCTGATTACCGCCTTTGCGGATATGGATACAGCCATTAAAGCCTTGCGTGCCGGGGCTGCCGATTTTGTCCTAAAACCGTTTCGACTGGACCAGATCCTCAATGCCATCAACCGATGTCTGGATCGCACCCGGTTGGCACGAGAAAATTTCGTTCTCAAGCGCGAAATGTCCGAGTTGGTGGTGGATGGCCTGGTGGGCAATGCCCCAGCCATCCGTAGCCTCTGCGCCATTGTCAAGCAGGTGGCGCCTCTCCCCAGCACCGTACTGATCCAGGGCGAATCTGGCACCGGTAAGGAAGTGGTGGCCCGCGCCCTGCATCGCATGAGCAACCGTGCCCAGCGGGCCTTCGTCCCCGTCAATTGCGGGGCTATCCCGGAGAATTTGATCGACAGCGAGTTGTTCGGTCATGTCAAGGGTGCCTTCACCGGTGCCACTCAGGCCCGCGATGGCATGTTTCTTTATGCCCAAGGAGGCACGCTCTTCCTTGATGAGGTAGGCGAACTGCCCATGAACATCCAGTCCCGCCTGTTACGGGCACTGGAAGAACATAAGATTCGCCCGGTGGGGTCGGAACGAGAAATATCCGTGGACGTGCGAGTGATTGCGGCGACCAACCGCGACCTACGGAAAGAGGTCAAAGCGGGCCGTTTTCGGCATGATCTGTTTTATCGTCTGGAGGTGATCACCCTGGAGATTCCTCCCTTGTGCGAGCGTCCGGAAGATATACCTGCGCTGGTCGATCATTTTACCAAACAGATCGCCAACCATTTGGGTGTAGAACCCCTGCGCCTGACTCATAGGGATATGGAGCGACTGCGTGCTTACTCCTGGCCGGGCAATGTTCGGGAGTTACGCAATGTCATCGAGCGATCCACCATTCTGGGCTATTTGGCTGGTAGCGATCTTCCCGATCCCGATTCCGCCGCGCTGCCCATCAGCGACAATAATGCCTCGACAGACACATCCCTGGCAGACGTAGAAAAGCGTCATATCCTGCACGTGTTGGAAGCGGTGTCTTGGAATAAATCCGAGGCTGCTCGGCGTTTGCAGGTCTCGCGCAAGACGTTGGAGCGCAAGTGCGCGGCCTGGGGATTTAGCGCGCGGTAAGAGGGTGTTCTTTTCTGAGGGGTTGCGTGGTCTCCTGCCACGCACCGTTCGCCAAAAAATCCTGCTCACTGCGCTGGTTCCCCCTTTGGTATCCATCCCTCTCCTGCTGGGCTTCCTGTTTTATTGGGCGGATGATTATTATAACAAGCTGCTGGATTATAAGGTCCACAGCGATTTGATGGTGGCAGATCAATATTTCCACAACCTCATGGATGCGAAAAAAGGCCAGTTGCAAGGGTTGGCTGATTCCCGGCAGGTTTGGGCCCTACTCACGGCCAAGCGCTACAATGGCATGGTCGGCGTACTGCGCCAGTCTCGGGACTCCCTGCATCTGGAGTTTTTAAATCTCCTGTCTCCGGATGGCCAAGTCATGGCGGCTACGGGGCGACCGCCCGGCCCCATAAACCACGTCTGGCCGGTAGTCGAGCGGGCCATGGCAGGCAAACCAGCGGTGGCGCTGGATGTATTTACGCCAGCCGCGTTGGATCATGATGCTTCTGGACTGGCAAAGCGCGCCTATTTACCATTGATCCCTACCCCCCATGCCGCCCCCCCTGCACGTAACGTAGAGACAAACGGGTTGATGCTGCACGTGGCCGCCCCGGTATTGGATGCTTCTGGCCGAGTAGTTGCAGTGCTGGAGGGTGGCACGCTCCTCAATGGCAATTTACGCTTGGTGGATACCATCAATCACATTGTTTATCCGCCGGGCACCTTGCCGGCTGGTAGCGCTGGGACGGCCACCCTTTTTCTCGGGGACATCAGAATTGCCACCAACGTAAGGCTTTTCCAGGGCAAGCGAGCCTTGGGTACCCAGGTATCGGAAACGGTCCGCAACAGTGTCTTGGAAAGGGGAGAGATATGGTTAGGCAGGGCCTTCGTCGTCAATAACTGGTATATTTCCGGCTATGAGCCGCTCACGGATGGTTATGGACACCGCGTCGGCATGTTGTATGTAGGTTTTCTGGAGGCACCGTACGCTGCCGCGAAGCGGGACGTGGTCATGGGTATCTCCGCCCTGCTGTTCGTCCTGGGGATGCTGGGGGCATGGTTTTCCCTGCATTGGACCACGGGCATTTTCCGACCCTTGGAGCGCATGTATCAGACCATGGCCGCTGCCGAAGCCGGGAATGGCAGCGCGCGTGTAGGTGTGGTCGGTGGCGATGATGAGCTAAAAAAGCTAGCGCGTCATTTTGACCACCTTTTGGATATCCTTGGCGAACGCAATGCCCAACTTATGCAGTGGGCGGAAAATCTGGATGCCAAGGTGGGGCAGCGGACCATCGATCTACAAAAAGCCAACGAAGTCCTTCGGACCACCCAAAGGCAGCTCGTAATGGCGGGGAAATTGGCCGCCATCGGCCAGCTCACTGCTGGCGTCGCCCACGAGATCAACAATCCCGTTGCGGTGATTCAAGGCAATCTGGATGTTATCCAAGATGTTTTAGGGGAGAGGTCGGCTGCGGTGATGAACGAGATTTGGCTAATTCAGGAACAGGTCAATCGCATCCGTCTCATTGTGACCAAGGTCCTACAGTTTGCACGACCGGCGGAATTCGCCGGCTACGTGGAAACGGTGGACGTGAACGATGCCTTGCAGGATGGCCTTCTCCTCGTCAAGCACATGATGCGTGATGGCGCTATCGCAGTGCGTGAAGACTTTGGCGCCAACCGGCGGATCGGCATCAACGGCAACGAGTTGCAGCAAGTGCTGGTGAACCTGTTGGTAAATGCCATTCAGGCAATGCCATCCGGCGGGAAGCTAACGCTGCGCACCCGCAACTGGGAGGATAAGGGCGTACGCATTGACATCGAAGATTCGGGGCAAGGCATCAAGGCGCAAGATATCGACCGGATCTTCGATCCCTTCTTCACCACCAAGAAGCGTCAGGGCACCGGCCTTGGGCTCCCTATCAGCTACACCCTCGTCGAACGCTATGGCGGACGAATCACCGTGCAGAGTAACGAAGGGAAAGGCTCTGTATTTACCGTGTGGTTGCTCCGGGATCCGGAATATTGGTACGGGAAGAGCGAGGATTAAATCCACCTTCAATGGCACTGTTTTTGCTTTAT
>Ga0315298_1011886_pt1 | contig 10122 bp, 8 predicted proteins | sample WHS_1_MG_FD_203077 | JGI IMG/M metagenome (GOLD analysis project Ga0315298, IMG submission 203077) | Extremophilic microbial mat communities from Washburn Hot Springs, YNP, Wyoming, USA - WHS_1_MG | ecosystem: Environmental > Aquatic > Thermal springs > Hot (42-90C) | place: USA: Wyoming...
GACGTCGCTCAGATAAATGAAAAAGGTAAGTATCCTTGGACCGCATTGTCGGTCTCTTTGATGCGGAATAAAGTCATGGCTGGCACAAGGATAAAAAGTCAGGTAAGATTGCATACAAAATAGGTAGGCGAATTCGCCGTCATTGGACCGTCGAGAAACTTACTGAGTGTTGTAAAATTGCCCGACCTCGTATCTCAAAATTTGGAAGTCTTCGCTATTCTCGGCGGGGATCCCAAGTACTTTTGCGATTCTCTCGTGCAAAGCGACAGCCGTCGGATCTTGGCGGCATCCATTTCGTGAGGAACACCACGCATTCTCCGACGTCCGCCCCTGGCTTTTCATGCTGTCAACTGTACCGTCCATGTTTTCTTTCCCAACATCTTCGGAACGTTTATATCCTGCCTCGTAACTGACAATGAAGTTGATGTTAGACGACTGTCATTATGCAAATGGCAAAGAGTTCTCCGTCCAGCATTCCTTACCCTAGTTCAACCATTCTGTCACATTCCTCTGGAGTAACAAAATTCTCGAAAGTAATGACCCATGGTGGCAGGGCTGTGTCTTGATGCAAACTGACCTCCGACGCTGGTGATTCGCTGGGCCGAGATTGAACATGCACCGTGTAATCAGTCATTCCACCTAGGAGCAAACGCAGCTTCTTCGATGTGCTTGTAGCATTTCCTGGAGCCATATCCAAAATCCTTTCAAACATTTTGTTCAACTCTCCCGATCCCAGGGCAGGCTCTGCGTCGGGCAGAGCCGGGCATCGAGCAGACATACTACGGAGATCGGAGTAGCAAGAGACAACGAAAGCAAAGCAAAGCAGGGTAACAATCGTTTAGTCGCCAGCATCCCGAAATTATCTCCTGACCCGAATGCGCTGGGCCGGTTGTTTGCGTAAGAACCAATGTAGCTACTCACTCGATCAAATGACACGTCTTGCAGGCGGGAGCACAATTGATCTTCATGAACGATTGATTGGCCTCGCATTCACCTGTTCGTCGAAAGAGAAGGATAAAAGAAAGGGAGTTAGAGTCGAGTCAAGATTCAAGGAAAGCTAGAAACCCGAAATGTTGCTACGCACCGACCGTAGCCCAAAAGGTACACAGGTCATGTTTGTTGCGACACCCTTCCCGAATGGTCTTTGGTAGTGACATCACTTGATCGCTAGCCATGTAGTCAATAGATTGCTTGATCAATTCCAAAGTATGAGCGGCATCGTCACCTTCAGCCACCTGGCGGTCTCCAAACCGTTCTGTTGCAGCCATGAAACTCTCGGCATCTTCTAGCTTTGGATTTGTGGTGGTAGTTTCTGGCACTGCAGTTCGTCGATTCCGGGCACAATTTCCACAGCTCTTAGCACAATGTTGAAGCATGTACTGCAACAGAATAACAAAAAAATATCGACATGAGCTACGATTACTCGTTTGCACTCATCCAGCATTTTCAGGACTCACAGTCGGATTGTTCTTGCATTCCCCCGCGTCTGCCCAAAAACGACAATTTTCGTGTTCATCTTTGCAAAGACTATCAACTTCCACCGCCTCGCCACATGTATTGCAACTCTTGGCGCAATAGCTTCGCATTTCTTCATTATTGTCGCACTCTCCAAGTTCTGCCCAGACGGCGCATTTGGGAATCACATCTTTGCAATCCTTGGCAGTGGCGGCAGTGTCAATCAGAATCTCCTCAGCGCATGATGCAGGACAATTCCTCAGCATGTATTCCTTATTGGGAAAAAAAGACACAATTCAGAAAACATTAGGTCATGCGTCGCCACAACACTTTCCAGTCAAAGGCTCACCTTGTTTCGAACGCACTCGCCATCATCCTTCCAGACCGAACATCGTTCATGAGTGTCACACTTGCCGTCTGCTGTGCATGCCTGGCCTGAGACTTGAACCACGAAAAGTAACACGAGAACAGCCGTTTGTACGTAGGACTTCATGATCGAAACGAAACGCACTCCGGACTCCGCTTGGGTCTTAGAATGAAATACCGGTAGACGTCCCTCTCCCTCAAACCAGAAAGCAATGCCGTGCGAGAGCCGTTGAGGTGAAAAAGGAGCATTTGGGGGGTCGACCAAGTCGATCAAATCTTTAGGTTATGAGATATTTGATTCAAGCGATCAAGGGGCAGAAAAAGTCCCAACAAGCCTCATCCATCCGAGCCACCAGCGCGCCTTTTTTGTTTTCTTTTCCATGGATCGAGACCGGTGACAATCCAGGGCAGTGGTTGTACTATCCTTTAGCTTGCTTTGCTGCCTTTCCATTCGGTATCACCATCATCATCATCAACATGGCACGAAGCGGAAAACGAAAATCTAAGGCACCCGCGGCTGAAACGGAGACACCTCGCAAGGGTCGTCAACCGAAAGTTGTCGATTCGGTAGAGGACGAGGACGATGAAGAAATTGAGGAAGATGAGGCATTCAATTCGGAAGACGAGCGAATGTATGGCCGCTTCTTTGAAGACAAAACTATTAAGCGCAGACAGGGGGATGATAGCAGCGACGAGGAGAAGGGTGACGAGATTACCAGTGAAGAAGATGGAGACGATGATGACGACGCTGACGACGATTCGGACGAAGATGATGAAGATGATGGCGGCCAATACATGCTAAATTTGCTGGATAAACTGGATACTGCTTCACACCAAAAGAAGGCCGATGACAAGCCAGCTTATGCGGTGGAAATGGCCAAGCTACCCGAATCCGAATACTCGAGCTCTATTTCCAAAAAGGGCTTGACGCTTGACAATCTAATGGAAGGTCTGCAAGACACACAGGGTTTCAAGAATCTGCAGAAAGCCTTTTCCAAGCAGCAGAGCGCAACACCTGCACCATTGGATAAAGTTGTCGCGGATCGGACGCAACGCAAGTTGACTTACGAGAATCAAAGCAAGAATGTTTCTCGGTGGACCAAGGTGGTACAGGAAAACCGACAGGCAGAGACGCTCGATTTCAAGCCCAAGGAGCGCTTGAATGTGACACGAGATACATTGGTAGATAAATTTGAGCCGACTACGGAATTCGAAAAGGAACTGGAGCAAGCATTGGAAGAAGCGGGACAACAAGACGAGGAGGCTGTCCTCAAAGCGGAAGAGCAAGCTTTGCAGGACGATCTGGGTGCCAACCGTTTGACGATGGAAGAATACAAGAAGCGACGTGGCCAACTAGCGCAAATTCGAGCACTCATGTTCTATCACGAACAAAAGAGGCATCATATCAAGAAGATCAAGTCCAAAAAGTATCGTCGTATTCGAAAGAAACAACGTGAACGGCTTAAGGAGTCCGCCCTGGAAGCTGCCATGGAGGACGATGCGGAGCTTGCCAAGGAATTGAAGGAAAAGGAGGAAGTCTCGCGAATTCAAGAAAGGATGACACTGGCCCACAAGAATACGAGTAAATGGGCGAAGCGGGTGCTGAAACGAGGCAGGAATGTTGATGTAGAAACAAGGAGGGCTCTGTCGGCCCAAGTGAAGCGCGGCGATGATTTGCGACGCAAAATGATGGGAGATGACAAGAGCGATTCCGACAATGATTCTGACGAGGATCTGGTAGAGTCTGCTCGAAAGGTGCTGGAGGATACCGATGAAGCTGTAGATCCAACTAATGGCAAGTCGGGTCTCTTCAAACTTTCATTCATGCAAAAGGGCATGATGAAGCAGCGGGACAAGGCCCGTGACGAAGCCCGGCGACTTTTGACAGAACTTCAGTCGAATGAAGGGGAAGACATGGACGAGAACAACAGTGGTGATAATTCTAACGATGACGAAATCCAGAAGAAACCAGTCATTGCGTCGGACAAGGAGATGAAAGCAATAATGAAGCGGGGCGAAATGGTCGCCACGTCCCTAGAGTTTGGAAATGCAAACAGCATATCCATGAGCGCAGGCATTGAAATCGATGTTTCTGGCCAGAATGCCAAGAAGGACGATGGCGGTGGTGAGGGTACCTCGGAGAGGGATTCCAATGATCGCCGACTCAAAGTTGTCTCGGAGCATGTGACTACCCTGTCTACCGACAAGCAATCACGAAAGAACGAAACACCAAACAAATCAACAACTTCAAAGCAAAAGAAGACTGTCAACAAGGAGCAGAAGCCCACCGAAGTTTCCACAAAGTCTGCTGGGGAAGACGACGAGGCGAATCCCTGGTTGCAAATCACTGACGAGGACTCCAAGCCAACGACGGCAAAGGCGAATTTGGACACCAAGAAGAAGCCATCGAAGAAAGGAATGGTCGATGTCCAGGGCGCGGCAGACATTTTAGATTCTGGCTCAGACGAAGTGAAGGCGCGCTCGTCGAAGGAGGTTGGTGGCAGCAAGGATCCTGAGCCCAATGATGGTGTTGAGAAGAAGATTACAATGTTGAGCCAGGAGGAGTTGATTCGCAGAGCTTTTGCTACAACATCAGAAAAAGAAGCCGACGAAGAATTCCAGAAAGAAAAGGAAGAGATGGCCATTGAAAATGATCCCACTCGAAAGGTGGTAAGCGAGAAAGGCCCGAAGGAGGTTGCCGGCTGGGGCTCTTGGGCCGGTGCTGGTGCACCACCGCCGCCTCGGCGAAGGACCCTTCCAAAGAAACTCCAAGCCCCGTTGAAGAAGGATGAATCCAAGCGCAAGCGCCAAGATGAGGGCAAGCCCGATGTCATCATCAATCAGAAGCGTCTCAGAAGGATGGCCAATACCTTCATGTTGGGCGATGTCCCTCATCCGTACAGTTCCCGAGCCGAATATGAACAATCCATGCTGGGTGGTGTCGGCCGAGAATGGAATGTCACCAGCTCCTTCAAGAACATGACTCGCCCAGAGATCTTGACACGATCCGGCAAGATTATCCAGCCGATTTCCAAGAAAGCCAAGGTAGCGCGGGCTCCCGCTAAATTCTAATAAAGAATTCGATGACTGCAGCGATTCTCGTAGCAGTGAAGAAAAGTGCAAGTAGGGAGTCAGATAGCTTTGCCGCCCATTGTCCAACAAGCACCCGTTCAATCGACAACGAACTTCGAATTGCTGTCTACTGCAGTGAATCAACGAGCTATACAGTTCAAGCTGAATCAGTCACGAAAAAGATACAGAGACGAAACGTCGAGCACTCTTTGAGAAAGGATTGGACTATAATACTGAAATGCGTTTCTGACAGATTAGCGGCCCTTGCCAGCGGCCTTTTTGGCTTTCTTAATAACTGGAACCAAAATGGCAATGAGAATAACAACAATAACTCCGCCCAAAATCAAAGTCATCTTGAGGTTCTTCCACTGCATTTGCTTCTTCAGGTCCGTACTTCTCTTCTTGAAGACAGACGCTTGTTCGTTGAGTTGACTGGACTTTTCTGCCATTGAATCGGCCCTTTCCGTGTTCTTGAGCATGTTCGCAATATTGGATTGCATGTGTCCCTTGACGGCGTCGACTTGCCCTAGAACCTTGGCGGTCTTGTCCACCTTGGAAGGATCTTCGTACTTCTTGCAGCATTCTTGAAGGACTGTCTTGGCCTTCTTGGAGAGAGCGTTATCTGCGGCCGTTTTGGCAGCATCTCCATGCTTCGAGGAGAAATCCTTGTAAAGCTCTTGAAGCATTTGAATTGCCACTCGAGATTGATACTGAGTTCCAGTAATCACGGCGCAACCTGGTTTTTCAGAAAGACGGGAGAGAACGCAAGATCATTGTCAGTCACGCGAATTTCATTTCAGCCTCGGCCCATCGACCTTCATAAAGCTAAACGCTCGTACTTACAAAGCCCGTCCATATCAGCACCATAAATGACCTGGTGCATATCCGATTGCACCACCTTGAATCCACCGATTTGTCCCGATTGTGCTAGACCTGTGGGAGGGTCGTTTGTGATGACTCCACCAACCGCCTCGGCGTACGACTTATCCCGGCCTCCATACAACGAGGAATCGGCTCCGCCGTGCGTTTCATATTGCCCGGCATGATCGTATTTCGCAACACAGACAGCATTGCCGTCTCCTTCAATTCGAAAGATAAGAGCTCCTCGAAGTTTGCTGTCCGACATGGTGGTGGTGTATTTTTTCAAGAAAAAGGAGGTATGATTGAACACGAAAGGATGGGAAGCGGGAGCAACGAGAGTACGAATGCTTTTATGGCAGCGCCAGGGGGCAGCGCCATTCTCGGAGGGACGAGAGCTTCGACAATGACCGCTTCGTGGCTTTCCTGTAGAACACAGTAGGGGATCGTGTAGGAAATTTCTGAATCGTTTCTTCGCGGCGGGAACGAACCGTACAAAAACGCGACATCTTCCGTGGAGCCGTTGCGGGGTTACGGGGAGAGAGTATCAATCGTCCGGGTCCAACAGCTCCAAATCTTTGCCATAATTACCTTGTCTGATCGAGTGGGTGTTTCGCATCCGTACCGCTCCGAGTAGTCTTCCTCCGCCTTCCGCCGGCCATGTCTCGGTCTTTGACGGCTCATCGCGTGCTCCACACTCACTCTTGCGGCTGCTATCCAAGGGCAGGCTGCATATCCTCGGAAGAGACACTTTTTTCAACGAACGGTCATTGCCTCTACAATGGTGAGTTAGTTATCCATGAGTTGTAATTGCCATTGCTTCTTCCATGAAATGACGCCAGGACCCAAGATGCGTCGTTGTGTGCTTCGCACATCCGCCGTCATTTTTATCGGTCACAACTACCGTCTGTCGTCCGTAGTATCGGCACGTGAGAAAATCGGGCACGCCAACGACCATGATGGGGGTATGGATCGACCATGAAATCAGTTCGCTTGAACTGCTTGAAATGACAATAGGAGTATAGTGAGCTCAGGCCTCTGTTGCCTGCGTCATGTATCTCACTATGTGCTTGCTCCCTGCCTCCATGCGTTCAGGTGGTGTTATCAGCCTCGGTTTGTACCCGACAGGGCAAAGCCCTTGTTTCTCGTCAATTTGTTGAGATGAACCGACTACGTGTGGAGGGTTTGCTAGCCGCTTTCCCCAAGCTGGTCGGTCTAACTGCCAAACAGCACACATATGTCGAAACGGACTCTGTACGTTATGTTTATCAGCCACTGGAAAACAATCTGTACCTCTTGTTGGTTACTACCAAAGCAAGCAACATTGTAGAGGACCTGGGAACTCTGAGATTGCTCGCCAAGGTGGTGCCCGACGTGGCGGGAGGCTTGCAAGAGCATACTATCAACGAACATGCCTTTGAGCTCATATTTGCATTCGATGAGGTCTTGACGGCGGGTGGTTACAAGGAGGAAGCCTCGCTCTCTTCCATTCGAACGAATCTTCTCATGGATAGTCACGAAGAAAAGATCGCCAAGGCTCTTCAACAGTCCAAGGAAGAACAAGCTCGACAGGAAATGCAGCAAAAAGCAAAGGCGTTGCAAGAGCAAAAGATGGCTGCTATGCGGCAAAACTTCATGTCAGGTCAAGCTCCCACTGCTCCCATTGGGGGTATGGAGGGCTTTGGTGGAGGTGGTCATCCTGGCCAAGGTGGCATGTTCGATCAGTTCCAGCAAGAGCAACAAGGCTTTGGGGCGCCTCAGGAAGAATTCAATCCTTATGCAGCGCTTCAAAAGCCAACGGCTCCGGCTCCAGCGGCACCCAAGGTTGTAGCCAAGTCGGGTATGAAACTTGGCGGCATGGGCGGCGGGAAGAAGGATTCTCTTATGGCAGCTATGGCCGCCGAAGACAACTTGTTTGGAGGCAAGGGACCTGCTACTGCCGACTTTGGATTCGGAGCGCAAGCGGCCGCTCCTGCAGCTCCACCTTCGACTCCTCTCACCCTTGTGTTGGAAGAAAAAATTTCTGTCAATATGAATCGTGAGGGTGTCGTGGAGGCTTGCGAAGTGAAGGGTATTTTGAATCTTACGGCCAATACCGATGTGGGAGCGGAGGCGGTGATTGCAATCAATAAGGCGCAGCTGCCAGCATCCTTCAATTACGCGACGCATCCCAAGGTAGACAAGAAGGGGTACGAGCAAAAGGGCCTATTGTCTCTCAAGGGAGGAAAAGGATTTCCTGTGGGCCGTGCCGTGGGCATTCTTCGTTGGTCTTACAGTGGCGAAGATGCCGCTCCCATTACCATCAACTGCTGGCCAGAAGACGAAGGTTCGGGTATGATCAATGTCAACATCGAAATGGAAATGACACGAAGCGATTTGGTATTGCAAGATGTGAACATTCTGTTACCGCTCGGTACCACGGATCCGCCTTCGATTGAAAACATAGATGGCCAATACAAGCATGATCCGCGGGCAGGAATGATGTGTTGGCATTTTGATGTCTTGGACGCGAGTACGAGTTCGGGCGGTATTGAATTCAGCATCCCGGGAAACAACCCCGATGCCTTCTTTCCTATCCAAATTGCATTCCGATCCGAGACCTTGCTTTGCCCCATTGAGATTAAAAGCATCACCAGCTCATCGTCGGGTGGCCCCATTCCAAACCAAACGACCAAGACTTTTACGCCTGACACCTACCAATGTGCATAGGCTTCGTGCACCTGCCTTCAATTTCTAACAACTACTAATGACTTCAACTAGAAAGCAATCGAAATGGAGATTGAGTTTAGGGGTGACCCTTCTTCCTAGGCTAGGACATTTTCTTGATGAATGCATCATTCCGTTAGAAACTTGATGATGTCTTCCCACTTGGACTCGCGGATCTTCTGCGATGAAAGTATCGGGCCGTCCATTGCATGGAAATTAGGCAATACTTCGGAAATTCGATGCGCGAATCTATTTTGTCTTCCACTTCTTTGGTAGTAACCATTACCAAAGGATCCAATGGTTGGGAATATTCCAAATGTGCTCATAGTGGTGATAGTTTGCTTAGCCATGATCATTCGAGCATAGGTCAACGGAATGATATCTTCCTTCGTATTTCGAACAGTAATGACAGCACTAGGATAAGCCTCTTGTAAGAAGTTTACAAGAACAAGGGTAACCCTTTCACAATCGCGAGCCTGTTCTCGATCCGCTTCTCGCAGAAACGACGTGTTGAACGACTGTGTATGAATTCCAATCGTCTTCGTAGTATCTTTGGGTATTCGATCAACGTACTCTTGAAACTTGATAAGACCATAGACATCCTTGGTAGTTCCACCAAAGACATCACCACAGCGAAAGTGAATCGCAGCGTCATCAAGTGTAACATCGTCTCGAGGATACTGACTCTGATCTGGTTGAGTCGGTGCTTGCCGCCAGAGCAATTCTTGCAATGATTTCACACCATCCGACAACTCATCTCCTACTGTAAAGTGGCGCGTCCCCAACATGGCTACAGCAATCCTTCTCATGTCTCGTTGGATTTCGTGAGCCAGGTGATGGAGAGGAAGCTTGGCATAGATCTGGGTGCAAACGCGCCCAGGCGGATCGGGCCAACCAAAGTCATAGGGCCATTCTTGGTGCAAAGCGGGCGCTGCGTAGCTCCCTGACAACCATGGAAGGACACTTCTTTTTGCCATTTTCATGTAAGTGGAGCATTGAAACTGCAAATCAACTCGTCCCACAGCAGCTACTAACCGGAGATGATAGAAAGCCGTGATCCAATTGCCCATACTACTCGTCAATTCCTCACAATGCAGCGTCAAATTCAGTAGTGGTGGAGGCCGCCCTTCGCGCACGTACTTAGGCTCGTCTGCACCAAGAGCTGCAACACCTGTAATATTTCGAACCAGATCACAGATCAAGGTTTTTCCTTTCCAGAACAAATACTCGACTCCTATATCATAGATTGCGCGCTCTGGATACGCAGAGGCCGCGGAAGATGGGACAGAAGCGTTGGTATTCTGGTTGTAGCTCGAAGGCGAGAATCCCATTTCTTGGTAAAGCATGGTTGGCTCGGCCTCGGCACAAACAGTAGCAGATTCGTTCAGTGTTTTAGTCCTTTGATCAACCCTTCCGCGACTTCCCTCAAGCCATTCGGTATTTCCTCCAATCCTCAGAAGCGTCCATAGAGAGAAAACAACCGCAGAACCAACGAAAAGATATCCTCGAGATCTCTTTTGGGCCCCAGATGATCCTTCACCGAGATTCATCACAGAGTATCAACCTGTCTCTTGTGGAGAGGGTCTCAATCCGGACGCCAATGTTTTCTCTGGGAAGTCGAACGAACGTGATCAACTCCTACGGGTAGTGACGCGTCTTCATCAT
>Ga0315298_1011890_pt1 | contig 10119 bp, 8 predicted proteins | sample WHS_1_MG_FD_203077 | JGI IMG/M metagenome (GOLD analysis project Ga0315298, IMG submission 203077) | Extremophilic microbial mat communities from Washburn Hot Springs, YNP, Wyoming, USA - WHS_1_MG | ecosystem: Environmental > Aquatic > Thermal springs > Hot (42-90C) | place: USA: Wyoming...
CTTTTTGTAAGGTATGGAGTTTCAATTTCCAAAAAGTCTTTGCTTGTTAAGAATTCTCTAGCATGGAACGCCATTTTGTGCCTGACTATGAGGTTATTTGCCATCTTTGGATTTCGAAGGTCCAAGTATCTGTATTTCAAACGCATTTCTTCCGAAACTTCGTCACCCGGATAAAATGGCGGTAGTTCGGATTTTGAGAGAATTTCGATTTTTTCCGCGAGGATTTCTATCTCTCCGGTAGGTTCAGAAGTCACCGCTTCATTTGGCCTTGCTCGAACAATGCCTTCAACATTGATGACGTCTTCTCTGGAAATTGTATTGACAATCGAGTAAACTGGTGAATCCGGATTTACAACAACTTGCGTTTTTCCATACCTATCTCTGAGGACTATGAACTTAACACCGCCGAGGTCTCTGATTCTTTCAACCCAACCTGCAAGTTTCACTTGCTTTCCTTCGTCTTTTAAGCGGAGCTCACCACAGTTGTGAGTTCGATACATCTATTTACCTCCCTTTAGTGTTCGCATTCTTTTTACTTTTTCGAAGATTTGTAAGATTCCCAGTCTTGCAAGAATCTTTTTATCCCAACATCGGTTAACGGATGCATAAACATCTTCTTAAGCACATCGAATGGAACTGTTGCTATATCCACGCCTATGAGTGCAGCTTCCACAACGTGCATTGGGTGTCTTATACTTGCGGCAATTACTTCCGTTTCAAAACCATAATTAGCGAAAATTTGCATGATTTCTTCCAACAATTTCAGTCCATCGTTACCGTTGTCATCTATTCTTCCTACGAAAGGACTAACATACGTTGCACCAGCTTTTGCTGCGAGTAAGGCTTGGTTTGCACTAAAAACAAGTGTCACGTTTGTTCTTATACCTTCGGTTGATAGTATCTTCACAGCTTTTATCCCATCAGGAGTCATTGGAATTTTTACTACCACATGCTCGTCGATTGCGACAAGTTTTCTAGCTTCTTCGACCATACCTTCCCAGTTCAAAGAGATAACCTCAGCAGAGACAGGTCCTTGGACAAGCTCGCATATCTCCTTTATACGTTTTTCGAAATCTGCTCCTTCTTTTGCTATGAGTGTTGGGTTTGTTGTAACTCCATCTACTATTCCCCACTCCACTCCCTGTCTTATCTCCTCAAGATTCGCTGTATCGAGAAAGATTTTCATATCACTCCACCCCCTATCAAAGGCTTAGATGAACCAAAACCTTTGGTAAGATTATACCATACTTGTTTTAACTTTTGAAAGCCTGACTTAAACTTTTTTGTTGCTAAGTTCGTTGTAAACTTCTTCTTTGCCGAACTTTATGCTTTTGTTTAGAGCGTATGTGTATCTATCGTTACCATGGTAAAGCAGCAACGATTTTGAAAGTCCATTGTGGTAGTATGTTTTATCGTAATGTATTCCAACAATTTCGCCGGCGTATAATATATGGTCTCCGTATGTTCTTTGGTCTACGATTTTGCATTCATAACAAGCTATTGCGTTTTCTAAAACAGGCACAGGAAGAACTTTCCCATCAAAGTATTTTAGTTCGAATGTTTTAACTTTATCTAAGTCCTTTCCTGATGTTCTTCCGACAAAGCCGGCTATTTTGTAATCTTCAAACTTCAGAAAATTGACAGAAAATGCATCTGTTTGTTTTATAAGCTCGTTTGTGTATCTTTTTGGTGAGATTAAGATACCATATAGCGGTGGGTCAAAAGAAAGTTGTGTATGCCACGCTGCGGACATGAAATTTATCTTTTCGTCAACCTTGACTCCTATTATAGCAACAGGAAATGGGTAATGATAATAATATTTACCACTTCTCAGTTCAAATGTTAATTGGTTCATCCTCTTCCCTCCCAATATCGTTTTGGCTAAATTTTCTTTTCATTTGCTTTATTATCAATTTTAACACACAACGGTGTATTTTGTTGAATATGTGATATAATTTCTTCGAAAGAGCAAGGAGGTGTTCACATTGGAAGAGAGGGTTTTGAATTCCGAGGAATTTAAAAAACTGACACTCAGAGAAGCTATTGAATTTGCAAAAAGTGACGATTTAGGAATACTTGTGAAAAGAGCATTAGAAGTCATTGAAAAAGAAGACAAGATTTTGAATGCGTTTATAAGTGTAAATAAGCAAGCTCCAAGAGGAGTTCCTATAGGGATAAAGGATAACATAAATGTTCAAGGAATTGAAACCACATGTGCATCGAAGATATTGAAAGGATACATTGCTACCTACGATGCTACGGTCGTGAAGAAACTCAAAGAAAATGGATTTTCTGTTGTTGGAAAGACAAATCTCGATGAGTTTGCAATGGGAGCGAGTACAGAGTACTCCGCCTTTGGACCAACAAGAAATCCGCATGACACGCAAAGAGTTGCGGGCGGAAGTAGTGGAGGCTCGGCTGCAGCTGTAGCATCTGGCGAAGTAGTTGCAGCGCTTGGAAGTGACACAGGAGGTTCGATTAGACAACCAGCAGCCTTTTGTGGTGTTGTAGGTTTTAAGCCATCTTACGGTTTGGTCTCACGATACGGACTTGTCGCTTTTGCTTCTTCACTGGACCAGATAGGACCTATCACAAAGACGGTTGAAGACAGCGCGATATTGATGAACATGATTGCGGGAAAAGATGAAAATGATTCTACAACAGTTGACAGAAAAATCGATTTTACGCAATTCATAGGGAAAGAATTGCCAAAAATGAAAATTGCCGTTGCTAAACAATCTTTCAATGATGGGATCGAAGAGGGCGTAAAAGGAAAGGTTGATGAATTCATTAAATTCCTAGAGAGCTTAGGACATTTTGTTGATATAGTTGATTTGGACGAAATCAAATATTCGGTTGCAACTTATTACATAATAGCCCCTGCGGAGGTAAGTTCAAACCTGTCGAGGTTCGACGGGGTGAAATACGGTTTAAGGGTTTCAGCAGAAGGGTTAAGAGAGATGTACGAAAGAACGCGAGGGATAGGGTTTGGTGACGAGGTGAAAAGAAGGATACTGATTGGAACGTTCACACTTAGTGCAGCTTACTACGATGCGTATTTCGAAAAGGCTCAAAAAGTTAGAAGAAAAATATCGACGAAGCTCAACAGTGTCTTTGAGCAGTACGACTTCATCGTTACACCTACATCTCCTATCGTTGCTTTTAAAATAGGTTCTGTTAGTGACCCGCTTGTTTATTATATGATGGACATATTCACAATCCCTGCAAATCTTGCTGGATTACCAGCAATTAGTATTCCTTTTGGTAAAGTGGAGCATCTACCTGTTGGTATCCAAATAATGGGTCCGAGATTTTCTGATGCCAAGGTCTTAGGTTTTGCCGATTACATTGAAAGGTATTTAGGAGAAAAGGGAGCTTAGATGCTAAGGAGGTTGAATGTTAGATGGAAAAGGCGAAGAGATATAAGCCTGTCATAGGACTTGAAATACACGTTCAATTGAGCACAAAAACGAAGGCATTTTGCAACTGTAGTGCGGACGTATTCGATTTGGAACCTAACACTTCAATATGTCCTGTATGCACGGGTCAGCCCGGTGCTTTGCCTGTACCGTCAATGGAGATGTTTGAGTTAGGAGTTAGGTTAGGATTGGCTTTGAATTGTAAGATAAACAGGTACTCAAGATTTGATAGGAAGAACTACTTCTATCCGGACTTACCAAAGGGGTATCAGATTACTCAGTTCTTTTATCCACTTGCTGAACACGGATTTTTGGAAGTTGAAGGTAAAAAGGTTCGAATAAGAAGAATACACTTAGAAGAGGATGCTGGAAAATTGATGCATGCTGGAGATAACATCACCGAAGCTGACTACTCACTTGTTGACATGAACAGATGTGGGGTGCCGTTGGCTGAAATTGTTACTGAACCTGATATAGAATCTCCAGAGCAAGCAAGGATATTTATGGAGAAACTAAGGAGCATTTTGAGATACATAGGCGTAAGTAGTGGAGATATGGAAAAGGGAGCTATGCGTTGCGATGCAAATATTTCAGTCGTAGACACTCTAACGGGAAAGCAGAGCAACAAAGTAGAGGTCAAAAACATGAACTCTTTTAGGTTCGTTGAAAAGGCTCTTGAATACGAGTATGAACGCATTGTAGAGCATTTGGAAAAAGGGCTAGACGTGGAAAGGGAAACAAGAGGCTGGAATTTAGGCACTAAAACTACGGTGAGCATGAGAAGTAAAGAAGAAGCGCACGATTACAGATACTTTCCAGAACCGGATATACCACCTGTCGTGCTTGATGATGAGTTTATCGAGAAAATCAAAGCAACAATTGGGGAGTTGCCAGAGCAAAGGCTCAAAAGATTTGTAGAAAGTTACGGTTTGAACACAAAAGAAGCTTGGGCACTTGTTGAAGACAAAGAGATTGGTGACTTGTACGAAGAGGCTGTGAAAAAATCAGGAGAACCTAAAGAGGTTGCAAACTGGTTCTTAACAGAACTTTTTAGATTGTATGGCGAGTACGAAAAAGAGAAGCTATTTGTTAGTGCAGATACGTTTGTAGAGGTTATCAACTTAATAAAGGATGGAACCATTTCGCGGAATATGGCAAAGGACGTTTTCCAAGAATCGTTACTCACAGGTAAAATGCCAAAACAGATAGTTGAAGAGAAAGGTTTAAAACAGATAGACGACACTGCGTTGATAGAGCAGATTGCAAAGAAGGTTATCGAGAGCCATCCAAAAGAGGTTGAGACTTTCAAAGCTGGAAAAGAAGGCCTCTTTGGTTTCTTCGTTGGACAAGTTATGAAAGAGCTCAAAGGCAAGGCAAATCCAAAGACGGTGAACGAAATATTGAACAAACTACTAAGAAACTAAAGTCTATTTTCTTGAAAGATTTTGAGGGGGGGACAAGATGGATACATGCAAAAGCTTAAGGCTTGTGTTACTAACTCTGGTATTCTTTTTATTTTCATCAACAATAGGTTTTGGTGAGGTAGCTGAGGATACTGTAAACGTCTTGAGGAGTGTAAATCTTGAAATACAAGGCATGTATAATGCTATTTCGCTCAATATGTGGAATGCATCCTTAGTATATGAAGATTCCAAGTGGGGAGTAGGATTAAGGTTGCACGATGAGAATGTCAGAAGTGAAGCTTATAAGCTGGGATTTATAAACCTGAAGCGCCCTGTTGACAAAAGTTACTTTAACTTACTAGCGTTTGTTGGGCAAGTGCAAGGAGTTGCTCTTACGATAGGATATGAGAGTTATTCTATACCTGTTACAGGTTTTGAAAAGACTTACTATATTTCCACAAACCAGGTCTTGCAAATCGAGTATTCCAAGACATGGTTGGCTTTACCAAGCTTGCCATTAGGTGATTTGGTTGTAGGACCTTTCGCGTTGAACTACGAAGGTTTTTCGCTCTCAAAACTAGGGAACGAGAAGCCCAAGGTCGAGATAAACGTGAAGAAGGGATACGCCCTAATCGATACAGTACCTCTCAGCTTTGTGCAGATAGGCAACATCTATTCACTTGGAATTTTTGTATTTGCGGACAAATCACTTGAGCAAGGAGCAATCGTGAATCTTGGATGGGACTTCGATGAAGGAAGATTAGTAGGGCTTCTTGGAGGGAGAATATTTATAGACTTCCAGGATTTCAGATTTTTCTTCTCAACCTTTGGAACTTACGTTCCATCTTCTCAGAACCTAAAATATGGTGTTTGGTTTAGGTTCCTTTCACCGTTCTCAGGGGATTTGATAATCCAAAACAACGTGGCTTATTTTAAGCTTAGATTTTCTGAATAATTCAATGGAGAGGTTGAGTAAATCAATGCTTTTTAAAAGTCTTCAGGAAGGATTAGGGGTATACATACATATTCCATTCTGCAAAAGTCGTTGTGTATACTGTGATTTTGTGAGTTTTGTAGATAGAAGTTACGATGAGTATACGGAATACTTGCTGAAAGAGGTAGAGATGTATAAAGAGTACCTCAGTGAAGGTGTTACAACATTGTACATAGGTGGCGGAACTCCAAGCATATTTCCTTTGCATAACCTTGCGAGGATAGTTAAGTCCATTTCTGTTTATACAAAAAATAGTTTTCAAGAGTTTACGATAGAGGTTAACCCCGACTCTTTCGATTTAAACTTAGCTGTTGAATACAAAGCGCTTGGAGTAAATAGACTGAGCATGGGACTGCAAAGTACAGATGACAACGTGCTTAAGAGGTCTGGTAGATTGTATGATTTTGAAACATTTTTGAGAAAGTACGACATTGCCCGAAGGTATTTTGATAACGTGAATGTAGATTTTATTGTAGGACTACCTGGAGAAACATGGAAAACTATTCAAGAGAACGTTAGGTTTGTGAGCGATTTTGTGCCTGACCATGTTTCCGTTTATATGTTGGAGATTCATTCAGAAAACGGTGCCGGTGTACTAAAAAAGCCAGACGAACAGACGTTTCAAAGGTATGATGAGTTTTTAAATGCACTAAGAGCACTCGGATATGAGAGGTATGAGATTTCTAATTTTACCATCAACGGTAAATACTGTTTACACAATTTAAAGTATTGGTTTAATACGGACTACATAGGTTTGGGTGTTGCCGCAGGTGGTCATATAGGTTTTCTGAGGTATAATAACTTCGAGAAACTGAGCGACTATTTTTTGGCAATCTCCGAAGGTAGATTACCCAGGTCTTACGAAGTGTTCAATACACCCGAAAAAGAAGCATTAGAAACGCTCTTTATGTCGTTAAGAACAAAATGGGGTTCTGACCTTGAGTATGTCAAACGAAAAACAGGTGTAGATCCAAAGGATGTACTTGATATTCTTAAAAGAAGATTTGAATTTTTTGATGGTGAGAAACTTACAGAACAAGGTATGGATTATAGTAACCTATTTTTCGTAACGCTTCTTAGTGTTTGGGAGGAGTATTTCAAGTGAGAGCAGAACTCAAAGTTACTCTGGTCACTTATCTGGTGCTTTTCGTTATTGGAGCTTTGGCAATGTATAGCTTGGACCTTGCGAAAGAACAGGTTTTCAATACCTCGAGCAATTTTTTTGTAAAACATGTAGTTACAATGGCTGTTAGTCTGTTTCTCATGCTGATTGTAAAGAATATACCTTTCAGTTTTTATGAAAGGCACGATAAATGGCTCTATGCGATTGGTATTGGTTTGCTAGGGGTAGTATTTCTATTCCCTCCGATAAATGGTGCACACAGATGGATACACATCGGAGGGTTCACATTACAACCTTCCGAGTTTGCTAAGATCATACTAATACTTTATCTATCGATTTATGCAAAAAAACACAAAGTAAAGATGTCTGAAGTTTGGACAGGAATGTTATTACCGCTCTTATATGCATTGGTTTACGTCGGTTTGATTGTCCTCGAACCGAATTTAAGCACAGCCATCTTTACATTTTTGATAGCCGCAGTTACTTTATACTACGGTGGTACGAAGCCAAAGTATTTTCTTGTAGCTGTTGTAGTAATTGTTATTGCAGTCGTAATTGCTTCAACGACAGGTCTATTGCATTCTTACCAGCTTGGTAGGTTGCGATACTTCTTCAGTGGGGAACTAGCACCGCAGGTAGAGATAGCGCTGAAGACTTTGAAAAACTCAGGGCCAACAGGTGTGGGAATAGGTAACAGTTGGTTGAAGGTTTATGTTCCTGAAGCGGAGAGTGATTTTGTCTTGGCAGTCATTGGAGAAGATTTTGGCTTTTTTGGCATAATCCTTGTTTGTGTGATGTACATGTTTTTGAGTTATTCACTCATGAGATTGGGAAGTTACATAGAAGACACAGCACTTCGTGTCTTTACTTGGTCGTATGCAACAGTTATACTTTTCCATGTGACAATAAATCTTGGAGTTTTCGCCGGGCTTTTCCCGGTGACTGGTATCCCGCTACCTTTTATAAGCACAGGCGGAAGCTCCATGATGGCACTTTTGATAGGCTTCGGGATAATACTCTCAGGATTATTTGGAAAAGAAGAAAACGAAAAACGGGAGAATATAAGAATTTCAAAAGAAGGAGAGAGTATGTAAAATATGTTGGAGAAAAAAATAGCGACAGATAGACCGTTAAAGATAGCTGTTGCCGGCGGGGTTACTGGCGGGCATTTTTACCCAAATCTAGCGGTGTTGGAGGAGTTCCAGAAAAGAAGAGAGATTGAAGTATTATATTTCTGTGTTGAAGGTAAGATAGAAGAACGGGTACTTCCAAAGTTTCATCCGGAATTCAAAAGGTTCAGTGTAAGGGTAAAGGGCTTGCGTAGACCGATATTTCATCCAGAAAATGTGCTAAGGTTTTCGAAGTTGGTTTTAAATTCGATAATCATAAGAAGAGAACTTGAAAGATTTTCTCCTGATTTTGTCTACGTATCTGGTGGTTATGTAAGTTATCCAGTTGCTTTAGCAGGTAAAAATCTCGGTGTTCCTGTATACGTCCAAGAACAAAATACTATACCAGGGAAGGCGAACGTAACTATTTCGAAATTTGCTAAAAAGGTCTTTGTGTCATTTGAAGAATGTGTGGAAAAATTTCCCCAAGAGGTGCGAGAAAAGATAATGGTTACTGGTAATCCTATCTGGGCAAGGGAAGGGAAGGTAGAGCTAGTTCACCCCACGGTGATGGTTATAGGTGGTAGCGGTGGTAGCGAGTTTCTAAACAAAATTACGTTAGATATTGCAAAGTTACTGCCAAATGTGCATTTTATTCTGTCTACCGGTGGCAAGAAAGTAGAAGGAGATGTTCCTGGTAACGTTCAAGTTGTGGATTATATAGAAAACATGTACGCATACTGGCGGAGTGTTGACCTAGCGATAACACGGGCTGGCGCAACAACTATTTCTGAGCTGATCTACTTTAACGTTCCTGCTGTTGTTGTACCTTGGGAAGGTGCTACTGAATCTCACCAGATTGTAAACGCAAAAATCATTGAAAGACAGGGACTTGGAGTAATGATTAGGGAAAGTGAGTATGAACCTGACAAGTTGGCTGAAACGATAAAACAATTACTAGCAAAAGGTAGGAATTTTCAAGAGCGCGAAAATCCTGCGAAGAGAATAGTAGATGAGATAGAACGAGACATATTAGCCATTTAGTCCTGCGAAAAACGAACATAATCTACAGCATGGAGGCATGGAAGATGGGATTTGAGAACGGCAAGAAGGAAAAGATACACTTCATAGGTGTTGGCGGCATTGGAATGAGTGCACAAGCGATGCACGAACATTTCACTGGGAAAGAAGTCTCTGGTAGTGACCCCTACAGTTCTGAGAGAACGCAGTATTTGAGAAGTCTTGGAATAAAAGTTTACGACAAACATGAAGAAACGAATGTAGAAGGCGTGGATGAAGTCGTTATGACTCCCGCTATTCCCAAGGACAATCCGGAATACGTTGCGGCAATTAAGAACAACATCAAGATAACAATGCGCATAGACCATTTTAGAAGGATTTTGGAACCGTTCAAAGGTTTCGCTGTAACTGGAACGGATGGCAAATCTACAACTACTTCGATGCTCGCAAACAGTTTGATAAACCTCGGTGCTGACCCGTATGTTTTCTTAGGTGCGTTGCACAACAAATTGGAGCACGGAAACTACAGAAAAGGATCGGAAGAAACAAAAGTTGTGGTTTACGAACTTGACGAAAGCCAACCAGGATTTGAGCAGTTTTGCCCTGATTATTTAATAATAACCAACATACGTGAGGACCACTTAGAGAATTATCGTGACTTGGAACATTATTACAGCTGTTTCGAAACGCTTATCAAAAATTCGAAGTTTGTGGTCACATTTGCGGACGAAGGTAAGTACAAAGGACATGCAACATTTGGGTTATATTCTGGTGATTTCAAAATGGTTGAACGTAAACAAGAAGGCTTCAGGCAAATTGTTACAATAATTACCCCATGGGGGGAGAAAAAACTGTTTTTACCCGTGCCTGGATATCACAACGCTTTAAATGCACTTGCCGTTGTTACTTTACTCTCAAGTGTGGGGTACAATATAGATGATGTGCTGAACTCTTTCCATGATTTTACACTGCCTGGCAGAAGGTTCAACGTAAGTTACGACAACCCGAGCAGAAAGCTTACAATCGTGGATGATTATGCGCACACCGCGGA
>Ga0315298_1011891_pt1 | contig 10118 bp, 5 predicted proteins | sample WHS_1_MG_FD_203077 | JGI IMG/M metagenome (GOLD analysis project Ga0315298, IMG submission 203077) | Extremophilic microbial mat communities from Washburn Hot Springs, YNP, Wyoming, USA - WHS_1_MG | ecosystem: Environmental > Aquatic > Thermal springs > Hot (42-90C) | place: USA: Wyoming...
CTGCTGCCTGGCGGCGGCAAAATCCATATCGAGTTGCGTTCGGTCAACAGCCGTTTTCTCGATATCGCCTTTCGCCTGCCCGATGAATTGCGCGTTGCCGAAGCCGCGATGCGTCAAACTCTCACCCAGGCGCTGCGCCGCGGAAAAATCGACTGCCGCGGCACCTTCGAGGCGCCGCAACGCGCCCCCGCCCTACCCGATGCCGCAGCCGCCGCGCCGCTGCTCGCCGCCGAAGCCGCGCTGCGCGCATTGGCGCCGCACCTGACCCCGCTGTCCGTCGGCGAAGTGCTGCGCTACATCGGCAGCGCGCAGGAACAGCCGCCCGACGCCGCAGAGCTCAGCGCAGCGGTCGCCGCAGCGCTGGACGACGCGCTGCAGGCGCTGCTGCAGTCGCGTGCGATCGAGGGCGAGCGGTTGCGTGCCGTGTTGCTCGATCGCGTGGAGCAGATCGCACAGCACGCCGAGCGCGCCCGCGCCATCGTCCCGCTGGCCGTCGAACGCCAGCAGGCGCGGTTCACCGCGCGCTGGGAGGAGGCGCTGCGCGCGCTCACCGCCGCAGACGCCAGCGCCGACGCGCTCAACGAGCGGCTGTTGCAGGAAGCCGCCAGCTTTGCGCTGCGCATCGACGTCGCCGAAGAACTCGACCGCCTCGAAGCCCACCTGCACACGCTGCGCAATTTGCTCGACCAGGGCGGGGAACTCGGCAAACGGCTGGATTTCCTCATCCAGGAACTGCACCGCGAAGCCAATACCCTGGGCTCCAAGTCCGCGGCGCTCGAACTCAGTGAAATCTCGCTCGACCTCAAAGTACTCATCGAGCAGATGCGTGAACAAGTGCAAAATCTCGAATAACCTGCCAGGCTCTCCCGTGTCCACCCAGTTTCCCGGCAATCTGTTCGTCGTCGCCGCGCCCAGCGGTGCAGGCAAATCCAGCCTGGTCAATGCCCTGCTCGCGCAGGACAAACGCATTTTGCTGTCGGTGTCGTGCACCACGCGCGCGCCGCGCGGCAATGAGATCGACGGCGTGCACTACGTCTTTCTCGACAAAGCCGAATTCGAGCGGCGCATCGCCGCAGGGGAGTTTCTCGAATGGGCGCAGGTGCACGGCAACCTGTACGGCACGTCCAAGCGCTGGCTGCAGGAGCGCATGGCCGACGGTCTGGACGTGTTGCTGGAAATCGACTGGCAGGGCGCGGCGCAGGTGCGCGAGCAGTTCGACAACGTGGTGAGCATTTTCATCCTGCCGCCGTCGTTCGACGAATTGCGCCGCCGGCTGGTCAGCCGCGCCGAAGATTCGCCCGACGTCATCGAGCAACGGCTGCGCGAAGCTCGCATCGAGCTCGCGCAGGCCAAAAACTTCGACTTTATAATTGTGAATCAAGACTTTACGCGAGCGCTGGACGACCTCAGACAAGTCGTCGGCGCGCAGCGTCTGCGCTACGCGGCGCAACGCCTTTCCCACCCCGAGGTTTTTCGTGCCCTCGGCATTCTTTGAACTGCAAACTCTGACATCATGGCCCGTATCACCGTTGAAGATTGCCTGGAAAAAATCCCCAACCGCTTCCAGCTCGTGCTGGCCGCAACATACCGCGCGCGCATGCTCGAACAAGGCCACTCGCCGAAGATCGAAACCAAGGACAAGCCCGCAGTGACGGCGCTGCGCGAAATCGCCGCCGGCCTGGTCGGGCTGGAAATGCTGAAAAAAGTCCCGACCTGATTTTTGCCGTCACCCGCCGTATGCGTAGCAGTCCCGCCACCCCCGCCAGCCCGGCCCCCTTGGCTGCTGCCGGGGTGTTGCCTGCTGCGGAGCCGGCATCAGGCAAGCGCGCACGCGCGGCAGCCACTGCTGCCAGCGCCTCGCCCGAACCCGAGCCTGCCGCGGCGGCAGAGTCTGCTCCGGCGCGGGCGAGCACGGTCAGTCTGGCGAGTTTGCTCGCCAAGCTGCAAACCTATCTGCCCGAAAGCGACTTGCAAAAAGTCCGCGAGGCCTACCGCTTCGCCGACGCCGCGCATCTCGGCCAGTACCGCGCCAGCGGCGAACCGTATATCTCGCACCCGGTGGCGGTGGCCGAGCTGTGTGCCGACTGGAAGCTCGACACACAGGCCATCATGGCGGCGCTGCTGCACGACACCGCCGAAGACAAAGGCATCACCCAGGCTGAGTTGATCGAGCATTTCGGCAGCACCGTGGCCGATCTGGTCGATGGGTTGACCAAGCTGGACAAGCTGCAGTTTTCCAGCCGCGAGCAAAACCAGTCGGAGAGTTTTCGCAAAATGCTGCTGGCGATGGCTCGCGACATCCGCGTCATCCTCGTCAAGCTCGCCGACCGGCTGCACAATATGCGCACCCTGGGCGCGATGGCGGCGAGCAAGCGGTTGCGCATTTCTCGCGAAACCATGGAAATCTACGCCCCGATCGCACACCGCCTCGGCCTCAACCAGGTTTACCGCGAACTGCAGGATCTGGGCTTTGCCAACAGCCATCCCAACCGCTACGCCGTGCTGTCGCGAGCGGTGCTGACGGCGCGCGGCAACCGCCATGGCCTGGTGGAAAAAATCATGGCCGCGGCACAAGCCGCGCTGGACGAAGCGAAGGTGCCGGCGCAGATTTCCGGGCGGGAAAAAACGCTCTACTCGATTTACCGCAAGATGCGCACCAAGCATCTGAGCTTTGCGCACATCCAGGACATTTTCGGTTTCCGCGTGCTCGTTCCCGACGTTCTGGACTGCTATCGTGCGCTGGGCGTGCTGCACGCGCTGTACAAGCCGATGCCGGGCAAATTCGAGGATTACATCGCCATCCCCAAGGCCAACGGCTACCAGTCGCTGCACACCACACTCATCGGGCCCAACGGCAACCCTATCGAGTTCCAGATCCGCACCGAAGCGATGCACCGCATCGCCGAAAGCGGCGTGGCGGCGCACTGGCTCTACAAGACCCCGGAAGACAAGCCGGCGCCGCAGCAAATGCAAACCACTGCCTGGCTGCAATCGCTGCTGGACATCCAGACGGAGAACCGCGACTGGGCGGACTTCCTGGAAACCGTCAAGGTCGACCTGGCACCCGACGCGGTGTACGTGTTCACCCCCAAGTCGCGCATTTTGGCGTTGCCGCGCGGCGCCACGCCGGTCGATTTCGCCTACGCCATCCACACCAGCCTGGGCGACCAGACGGTGGCGGCCAAGGTGAACAACACGCTGGTGCCGCTGCGCACCGAGTTACGCAGCGGCGACGTGGTGGAAATCATCACCGCGCCCGCATCGCGCCCCAACCCCAACTGGCTGAACTTCGTGCGCACCGGACGGGCACGCTCCAAGATCCGCCATGCCCTGCGCACCACGCAGCAGGCCGAATCGATCGAACTCGGCCGGCGGCTGCTGCAAAACGCGCTGCGGCACGATCATCTGGACCTGGCCGCGCTCGATGACGCGGTATGGGACAAGCTGCTGCGCTGGACCGGGCTGAAATCGCGCGACGACCTGTTCGCCGACATCGGCCTGGGCAAGCGGGTGGCCGATATTTTGTCCAAGCGGGTCGTCGCGCTGGTGTCGCCGCAAGACGCCTTGTCCGCCCCTCTGCTCGACACCATCGAGCGTCTGGCCAGCCACCCCGGCAGCGATGCTCCGTCCACCTTGCAACTCGACGGCAGCGAAGGCATCTCGGTGCGCTACGCCCCCTGCTGCCGGCCCATCCCGGGCGATGCCATCATCGGCTACCTGGGCAAAGGCGAAGGCTTGATCGTGCACCAGCAGGACTGCGACACTGCACGTCGCCTGTTCCAGAAAGACCCCGACCGCTGGATCGATCTGAGCTGGGCGGCCGAATGCACCCGGCCGTTCGAAACCGGGCTGAGCGTGATCGTGCAGAACTCCAAAGGGGTACTTGCCCGCGTGGCCGCGGCCATCAGCGAACAAGACAGCGACATTGCCCACGTCACGATGGACGAAGATGCGCGGCAGGCGACGACCGAGCTGCGCTTCATCGTGATGGTGCGCGACCGCAAACACCTCGCCGACGTGTTGCGTGCGCTGCGCCGGCTCAAATTCGTCGTGCGCGCCAGCCGGGCCAAGCCCCGCAACAACAACGGCACCGCAGCGCCCTCGGGCTGAATCGCCCGGCGGACTCACCCCGGCCACGCCCGCTGCCGCATTCACTCCTGCGGTGCCGGATAGCGGACTTCGAGCACCTCCAACGTGACTTGGCCCGATGGCGTGGGCAGGCTGACGCTGTCGCCCTCGCGCGCCTTGAGCAGCGCCCGCGCCACCGGAGAAATCCAGCTGATGCGTCCTTGCAGCGGCTCGGTTTCGTCGATGCCCACGATGGTGATGGTGTGCTCTGCGCCCTGCGCATCGGCATAACGCACCGTGGCGCCGAAAAAAATCTGATCGTTGCCGTACTGCCGGCTCGGATCGACGATTTCGGCGATGTCCAGCCGCTTGGTGAGAAAGCGGATGCGGCGGTCTATTTCGCGCAGCCGCTTTTTGCCGTAGATGTAATCGCCGTTTTCCGAGCGGTCGCCGTTTTTCGCCGCCCACGACACGGCTTCGACCACCTTGGGGCGCTCCACATCCAGAAGCTCCTTGAGCTCGGCGCGCAGACGGGCGTAGCCCTGCGGGGTCAAGTAATTTTTGCCGCCGGGAGGCAGAGGCGGCAGTTGCGCGCCGTCGTCCTCGTCGCTGCCGGCGCTGTCTTCGCGGACAAAAGCCTTGTTCATGGTGTGCCAAGTGTATCCAGCCGCCAACGCAAACCACTGGAGCGGCGGGTGACGCGCGCGATGCCGTCGCGCAAAGTCTGCGCCTGCGCGCACGCCAGGGTGAAGGCGCTGCGCGCGCGGGTGATGCCGGTGTAGAGCAGCTCGCGGCTGAGAGTGGCACTGTACTCGGGCAGGACGAGCACGGTGTGGTCGAACTCGGAACCTTGCGACTGATGCACGGTCATGGCAAACGCCGTCTGCACGTCGGTCAGGCGGCTCAAGCTGACGCTGCGTACCGTCTGCTCCTGGGTAAACGCCACACGCAGCCGGCCATCCGGCGAAGGCAGGACGATGCCGACGTCGCCGTTGAGCACGCCCAGATCGTGGTCGTTGCGCGTGACCAGTACCGGTCTTCCGGCATACCACGCGCCGCGACTGCGCAACAGTCCGCTGGCGTCGAGCTCGCGGGCGATCGCCGCGTTCAGCGCATCCACCCCCCAAGGCCCGTCGCGCACGGCGCACAGCACGCGGCAGCGCTCGAAGGCGAGCAACACCTGCCGCGCCCACTCCGCCCAGCCGGAGGGCGATCCCTCGGCTGGGCCCTGTTGCAGCAGCGCAGCGTAATGCGCATAACCGGGTGCCGTACCGCGGCCGGCAACCGCGGTTTGCAGGAGTTCGCGGTATAAATGCCCGGATGGCGGCAATTGCCGCACGGCCTCGTCCGGCGGTGACTGCAGCAGGCGCAACGCGATGTCGGCCTGCCCGGTGCGCACCGCAGCGGCAAGCTTCCCGATGCTGCCACCAAACCGCCGGCTCTCGCGCAACATCACCACATGTTGCGACAATGCACTGCCCTGCGCATCGACGTACGCGGCGGGCAGTTGCTCCGCCGCGAGCTGTTGCAACTGCTGCGCGGTATCCGGCCAGTAATGCCCGCCTTCGGCATCGGCGCACAGTTCACCCAGCACCGCGCCGGCCTCGACCGAAGCGAGTTGGTCTTTATCGCCGAGCAAAATCAGCCGTGCCGTCGGCGGCAAGGCGTCGAGCACCGCAGCCATCATTTCCAGGTGCACCATCGACGCTTCGTCGATGAGCAGCACATCCACTTCCAACGGCTGCGCCGAATTACGCGCGAACCTGCGGCTGTCGGAGCGGGCACCGAGCAGACTATGCAGCGTGCGCGCCGGCCCGAGGCGCGCGGCCAGATCGGCCACCGCAGGTAGGGGCGGCAAGGTGAGCAAGGCCTGGTCGATGGCCTGCTTGAGTCGCGCTGCCGCCTTGCCGGTGGGCGCTGCCAGCGCCACGCGCACCGCAGCCGGGTTGTGCGCGGTTGCCACCAACGCCGCCAACAGCCTCGCCGCGGTATACGTCTTGCCGGTTCCCGGGCCGCCGGTCAGCAGCGTCAGCCGTGAACGCAGCGCCAGCGCGCAGGCCAGTCGCTGCCAGTCGACAGCCGCCGCGGTCGGCGGCGCAAACAAGGCGGCGATCACCGCAGCCGCGGCGGCGGTATCGACCGGCGTCGCGTGACGCATGCGCGCGCGCAATTGCCGCGCCACCTGCGTCTCGGCATCCCAGTAACGGCGTAAATACAAACGGCATCCGCCCAGCACCAGCGGCGCACCGCTGTCGTCCGCCGCAGTTTCGTCCCACACCAGCGGGCAGTCCGACAGCACGCGCTGCCAGCCGTCGGCGTCGGGCAGGTCGAGCACGGGCAGCGGCAGCGCCGCAGCCTGCGCCCGCTGCAGCAGCCCGGCAGCATGCTGCGGCAATTCGTCCAGGAGCACGCACGTATGCCCGCGCCCTTCCAGATCGGCGAGGACGACGACGGCGAACAGGGTCTCGGCACCGATCTGCGGGCACAGCGAAGCCAGAAAGCGCGCCAGCGCCGCCTCCAGCCGCCGCAGCACGCCGCTTTCGGCCCATCGCGACAGCACGCGCAGCAAGTCGGCGCTGCGCGTAGCGCTGGGAGTGTCCTGCGGCGCGTTCATGGTGTGGTTTGCGCACTGCGTTGCAGCAGCGCGTCCAGAGCGTCGAGTAAAGCGGGATCGGCGGCCATGTGTACGCAACCGGCTCGTGGTGCGCGCACGCCGCGCAAAAACCAAACGATCGCCCCGCCCAGATGCTGCGAGGCGTCGTAGCCGCTGCCCAGCCGTGAACGCAGCAAGCGGTGCAGCGCCAGCAAATACAGCGCACTTTGCACATCGTAGCGATGGCCGAGTGCTGCGGCCTGCAGCGCTTGGGCGGTGTAATCGGCATCGCTGCCGCCCAACACATTGCTCTTGTAGTCCAACACCCAGTAGCGGCCCCCGTGGGCGAAAACCAGATCGGCAAATCCCATGACCATGCCGTGCAGCACCCGCGGGGTCAGCTCTGGCCGCGGCTGGCCGGGAAAGACGAAGGCGCGGCACAGCGCATCGATTTGCGCCGCCGGGGTCCGCTGCGCCGGCAGCCAGAACTCGGCTTCGGCCAGCGCTCCGCGGATGTCGGGCAACGCCGCGGACAGCGGCGGCAAAGGAGTGCCGACGATCTCGACCAGCCAATCGACGACATCCTGCGTGCGCTGCGCATCCCAGCCCTGACGCGCGCACCGCTGGCGCAGACGTTGCTGCAGCGCTTCGTCGGTAGCCAGCGCAAAGCCGTGCTCTGCCAGCCAGGCGAGCTGCTCGTGGACGAATCGACCCGTCAGCGCGCCATGCGGGAAACGGTGACGCGCCGCATCCTGTACCGACGACGATGGGTCGTCGGGCAGCGCCTGTGCTTCCCACAACTCGTCCTGCAGCGTCGGCGGCGCAGCCGGCTGCTGCGTGCTGCGCGGCGGCAGATCGCGCACCAGCGCCGAGTAGCTGCCGATACTCCAGTCGCGGTCGAACATGGCGGTATAGGCGGCGGGCTCGACCAGCGGTTGCTCTGCGGCTTGCGGTCGTAGGTGAGCAGCGGGCGGAACGGCTGGGGCATCGTCGATGCGCACCGCGGGCAGATCGCCGAACACGTCGTCGAGCAGACCGCGCAATTCGCCAGCTTCGCGCGGCTGTTCGCCGCCGAGCAGGTAGCCGATGGCGCTGCGGTGAAACACGCAGGCCGCGGCGTTGCCCTGACGCAGCGCCGCCACGCCGACCCACAGAGCATGACGCGCCCGGGTGAGCGCGACGTAGAGCAGGCGCACGTCTTCGCGTAGACGCTGCACATCGTCGGCACCGTCTTCGGCGGGTTTGAACGCGGTGGCAAACGGCAGCATGACCAGCGGGTATTCCAGCCCCTTGGATTTGTGGATGGTGACCACGCGCACCAGGTCGGCCTCGCTTTCGAGCCGCACGATCTGCTCGTCGTCGCTGGCGCTGGCGGTGATTTGGGCGTGCAGCCAGCGGATCAGCGCCTGTTCGCCGTCGAGCGTGGCGCTGGCGGTTTGCAGCAACTCAGCCAGATGCAGCACATTGGTCAGGCGGCGCTCGCCTCCACTGCCGGACAGCCAGCGTGCCGCCAGATCGAGTCGGTGCAGCGTTTGCCGCAGCATGGGCAGCACGCCCTGCCGCTGCCACACATGGTGTAATTGGTCGAGCAATTCCAGCCGGCGCTCGAACACCGCGTCGTCGCTGGCCAGCGCGGCCAGTTCGGCCAGCGACAGCCCGAGCGTGGCGCTGGCGTAGGCCGCGCGGGCGAGGCGGCCGTCGCGCGGCGCCGCCACGGCACACAGCCAGCGCAGCACGTCCACCGCCTCCTGCGAGGCAAAAATCGAATCGCGGTCGGATAGATACACCGAAGCGACCCCGCAGCGTTGCAACGCCTGCCGCATCGCCGCGGCTTCGTCGGCGTCGCGCACGAGCACGGCGATATCGGCCGGTCGCAAGCGGCTGAACGTCCGGTCGGCGTGAACGAAACCGGCCTGCGCGTGGCCGAGCAGCTCGACGATGCGCGCGCTCGCCAGCGCGGCAAAGCGCGCTCTTGCCTGCAGTTTGGCCTCGGGTTCGGCCTCGGCGCTGACCACCAGGTGCAACGCCGGCACCGGGCCGTCTGCCTGCACCAACTGCTCGCTGCGTCCTCTGGCGCTGACTTCGATGAACGGCAGCGGGTTGGGGGCGTCGGCCGCGCTGCCCTCCCGGTACAGAAATGCCCCGGGGCCGGCGGCCTGCTCGCGCCGGCTGAACAGGCGGTTGACCGCCTGCACCAGCGCGGTGGTGGAGCGATAGTTGGTCTGCAGCACCGCATGCCGCCCCGCGGTCGCCGCGCTGGCGCGCAGGTAGCTGGCGATGTCGGCACCGCGGAAAGCGTAAATCGACTGTTTGGGATCGCCGATGAGCAGCACGGCGCAGTCGGCCGGGGTCTGGCCGCTGATGGCGTACAGACGGTCGAACACGCTGAACTGCAGCGCCGAGGTGTCCTGGAATTCGTCGATCAGCGCCACCGGGTAACGCTGCAAAATCCGCTGGCGCAGCCTCCCGCCTTGCGCCGCGGCCAGCGCCGCGGCCAGCCGCTGCAGCTGGTCGTGAAAGCTGAACTGGCCGCGGCTGCGTTTGAGCTGCTGCACGCGCGATTCGACCTGCGCCGCGGCATACGCCTGCAGCGCCGGAGTGATGTCGGGCAGCTCCGCCAATGCGTCGCGCAACGCGGCCACGTCGTCGAACGGCGGCGGCACGTCGATGTGCCGGCCCTTGTTGCAGCCCTGGCGCAGGCCGTCGGCGGTGAGCTTGTGCCACGCCTTGGCGTCGAGCGCTGGCAGGTCGGCTTGCGGCGTGTCCAGCCAGGTCTGCAGGGCGTCGAACCAGCCGCCGGCCTTGTCCAGGGAATATCGGGTTTTGCTCAGCGGGCAGGATGACGACTGCAGCACGCCAAGCAGCCAGTCGCGCATCGCCGGCAGCCGCTGGCGCCAGACGGCCTTGAGCGCCTGCACCTGGGCGATTCGCGCGCCGTGCAGCCGCTGCCAGAGCGCCTGCAGCGACGCATCGGCAGGCGCCGGCGGCAGCACACCACCGGCTTGCGCGCTGCGCCGCAGCGTCTGCACGTCGTCCAGCAGCGCCTCGGGACTGGGCCACAGCGCCAGCACGCCGTGCAGCTCGTCCGCATCCAGCGGGTACAGCTGCTGCCGCCAGACGTCATGCACCGCCTCGGTCAACAGCGGGGTTTCGTCGGCGAGCAGTTGTTCGTCGAACGGCTGCCCGCTGTCGAACGCATGCTCGCGCAACACCCGCTGGCACCAGGCGTCGATGGTGAACACCGCGGCATCGTCCATCGCCTGCGCCGCCATCTCCAGCCGCCACGCCGCAGCCATGCGCGCCCGCTCGTCTGGATAGTCGAGCAACAGACCCTGCAGCAGCGTGTCGTCGGCGGCGACGGGGGACGCCGCGCGAAAGCACCGCGCCGCCTGCACCAAACGCCCGCGGATGCGTTCGGACAGTTCGCGCGTGGCCGCGCGGGTGAAGGTCATCACCA
>Ga0315298_1011892_pt1 | contig 10117 bp, 7 predicted proteins | sample WHS_1_MG_FD_203077 | JGI IMG/M metagenome (GOLD analysis project Ga0315298, IMG submission 203077) | Extremophilic microbial mat communities from Washburn Hot Springs, YNP, Wyoming, USA - WHS_1_MG | ecosystem: Environmental > Aquatic > Thermal springs > Hot (42-90C) | place: USA: Wyoming...
GCCTACCGGGGCTTTGCCACCATGTAGGGCATGCATCGCCAACACATCCCGGCATCTCGCCTCTTTCCCCCGGATATCCGAGCCGACGGGTGGCGTAGCGTGGAGCCCGGGGGTCGGATATAATCTGGAACAGAGCGTGCGTAGGGACGAGAGCGACAAATGACGAATAGTGCAGGAGATCAAACGGAGTTGCTTGGTCAACCCACTCCCGACGGGAATCCACCGGAAGAGGAGACGAGGGTTCCTGGCCAGGCCGATGTCGGGCCGGCGGAAAGCGAGGTGCCGCAACCCCATTCGGGCTTCCGGCCGCTGATCATAGAGATCATCCAGACCGTCCTCTTGACTCTCGTCATCTTTCTCGCCGTTCGCTCCGTGGTTCAGAACTTCAAGGTGGACGGGTCCAGCATGGAGCCGACCCTTCATACGGGTCAGTACCTGCTCATCAACAAGCTCACCTACTTCCACCTGGAGGGATTGCCGCTTCAAATAGCCAGGGATGTAGGGCTCTACCGCGGAGACAGCGCGAGCATCTTCCCCTTCGGTGGGCCACAACGAGGCGACATCATCGTCTTTCGGTACCCAGGCGGGCCAGACAGGGACTTCATCAAGAGAGTTATAGGGCTGCCGGGTGATCAAGTCCAGATTGATCACGGCCGAGTCTACGTCAACGGCGTGCTGCAGCACGAGGATTACATACGGGCCGTGCCCTCCTACAGCGTCCCACCGGAGCGAGTGCCGGAGGGGCAGTACTTCGTTCTTGGGGACAACCGTCCCAACAGCAGCGACTCCCACATCTGGGGCTTTGTGCCCGAGGCCAACATCATCGGTAAGGCATGGGTCTCCTACTGGCCCCCCAACGACTGGGGCGTGCTAGCCCATAATGGGATCGCGGGCAGCCAGTGAGGGAGAGGAGGGAACCGGCATACCGGTTCCCTCCTCTCCCTGCCGCAAGAGTCCCCATGGTAGCCCGTGAATCGGGCTTTAGGGGCTATCCAGAGCAGCTCCGCTTCGCGCCAACCGGAGCTTGCCCGCCTTCTCCACCATCTCGGCTCGACGGAGCAGATCGTCAACGATGCGTAAGGAGGCCCCGTCGATCATCTGACCGTCCATCGCCACCACCCCTTGCCCGTTGGTGCCCTCCGGCCCCCTGTATCTCTCAACAAAGGCCATCGCCTGGCGGATCAGCTCGTCAGAAGGGGTGAAGACGTCGTTGATCACATCGATCTGCGCCGGGTGGACAGCCCACTTTCCGTCGTATCCTAGGGTCCGGGCCATCTGCGCAGATTTCCGAACTCCCTCCAGATCAGTGTAGGAACCGAAGGGGCCATCCACCGCTTGAAGGCCGGCCGCCTTGGCAGCAGCGACGACACGGCTCATGGCGTAGTGCCAAACGTGGCCGGGATAGTCCATGGCGTGGGCACCGATGCTCAGGTTCGGCACACCTACCGAGGCCGCGTAGTCGGCGGGCCCGAACACCAGGGTCTCCAGGCGGCGGCTGGCGAGGGCGATCCTCTCGACATTGCCCAATCCCATGGCGTTCTCGATCATGGCCTCTATGCCGATTCGTTTGTCTATGCTGACTTGCTCCTCGATCTGAGTGAGCAGAGTGTCCACGAAATACACGTCCTCCGGGCAGCGCACCTTGGGCACCATGATGGCGTCAAGGCGCTGGCCTGCCGCCTCAACGACCTCAATCAGGTCTCGGTAGGCAAGCTTGGTGTCTAGGCCGTTGATCCGAACAGCCACTACCTTCCCGGTCCAATCCAGTTCCTTCAGCGCTTGCACGACGTTGGCGCGGGCCAACTCCTTCTGCCCCGGCGAAACCGAGTCCTCCAGATCCAGGAAGACTTCGTCAGCGGTGGACCTCGACGCGGACCTCATCATCTTCATGCTGGAAGCAGGAACTGCCAGCTCTGTGCGGCGCAGTCTCATGGGAATCTCCTTATTCTGGGCACACGGCAGCCTCGGAACCTTCCGCCGGCTGCTGAGACGGATTGAGAACTCAGACTTGTGGAGGACCTGGGAGAGTGTCGGGCTGATCCCGCGCACATCGCGGGTAGGTCCCCCCCACACGGACGCCCCCGACTAGCACTCGAGAATCATATCACTGTAGCCCCGGCCGGGCGGGACCATCGGGAAGACGTTCTCCTCCGGTTCCACGGCGAAATCGATGAGGTAGGGACCATCGTGCCTTATCGCCTTGCGGACCGCTCCCGCCACATCTTCCGGCCTGGTCACGCGGCAGGCGGGGACGCCGTGGGCCTCCGCCAGGCGGACAAAGTCGGGGCCGGGGATCGGGGTGTGGGAATAGTTGGCATCGAAGAACAGTTGCTGCCACTGCCTTACCATTCCCAAGTAGCCGTTGTTCAGCACCGCGATCTTCACGCCGATCTTGTGCTGAGCCAAAGTGGTCAGCTCCGGCGACGTCATCTGGAACCCGCCGTCGCCCACCACGGCCCAGACCATCTCGTCAGGCTTTCCTACCTTCGCCCCCATGGCTGCCGGGATGCCATATCCCATGGAGCCGAGTCCGCCCGAGCTGAAGAAGCTGTTGGGCTTGTCGAAGCCGAAGTGCTGGGCCACCAGCATGAGGTGCTGCCCCACATCGCTGGCCACCAGTGTGTTGCCTCCGGTAGCCGCCCTTATCTCACGGATCACCTGCTGGCCGGTGGGCCGGTCGTGCCGCACCTTTCCGTTTCCCGTGGGGTTTTCCAGCTTCCAGGCCGCCACCTGCCGAACCCACTCGGAGCGATCCACTCGATCGACTCTGGGCAGCAGCATGCTGAGCACCGTCTGAGCATCGCCCACGATGGGGACATCCACCCGCACATTCCGTCCCATCTCGTTCAGATCGATGTCGATGTGTATGATCTTGGCCTTCGGCGCGAAGCTCCTAGGGTTTCCCGCAACGCGATCGTCGAATCGCATTCCCACCGCCACCACCAGGTCCGCCTCCTCCACGGCCATGTTGGCACAGTAGTGGCCATGCATGCCCAGCATGCCGAAGGCCAGCGGATGAGACTCGGGGATGGCGCTGATACCCAGGAGGGTGGTTACCACCGGCGCGTGCATCTTCTCCGCCAGCTCCCGAAGCACCTGGAAGGCTCCTGACAGGACGACACCATGGCCAACCACCAGAACCGGACGCTTGGCCTCGGACATCAGCCTCGCCGCCCTTTGAACCTCCCGGTCATCTTTCAGCGGAGGGTGGGGAAGCCAATGAACCAGGCCGTTGGAGGGACGCACGTAGACGGTCTGCGCCGCCTGCACGTCTTTGGGGAGGTCCACCACCACCGGTCCGGGCCTCCCATCTCGAGCAACGTGGAAGGCCTCGCGCACGATGGCAGCCAGATCCTCGACGCGCTGCACGAAGTACCTCCGCTTCGTGATTGGCTTGGTGATCTCAACGGTGTCCACCTCCTGAAAGGCCATCTTGCCTACGACGGAGGTGGCGACCTGCCCCGTTATGGCAACCACGGGCACCGAGTCCATGTAGGCGTTGGCGATCCCCGTCAGAAGGTTCGTCGCGCCGGGTCCGGAGGTGGCGAAACAGACGCCAACCTCGCCGGTGGCCCGGGCGTACCCGTCGGCCGCCATGGCGGCGTTCTCCTCATGACGGACCAGGATGTGGCGCAGGGCGGGATAGGATGGTAGAACGTGATACAGCGCCAGGACGGCGCCTCCCGGAAAACCGAAGACGGTGTTGACCCCCTCGGCCAGGAGACTCTCGCAAAGGATCTGGGCGCCGGATAGCCGCGTTCCCTCCGCCGGTGCGGGCTCCTTGGTGGACAATGCCTCGGTAGCGTCGACAGCCACAGTCGTACCTCTCTCCAAGATCTCTTCCCACCTGCCCGCAAGCCGTTGGGTGACGAGCTTCGTTGCTGAATCGGCCGTTTGCCCAACAATAAAACCCCGTCCCAAGTAAGGGACGGGGCTGCTACGCAGACTCCCGCGGTACCACCCTAGTTAGCAAACCGCTCACTCGTTGGAGTACGTGATCATACCCCCGTCTCGGTTAACGGCTGACGAGGCCGGCCAAGTCTACTCGGTTCGGATTGGACCCGACCTTTCGGTTGGCAGCTCAGGAAGGATTTTCGACAGAGGCTCCACATCCGGTCGCACCAACCCCGGACTCTCTGAGTGTCCCCCCTGCCTACTCGTTTCCGTCATAGCCTTTGGGCAAGTGGTATTTCGTTGGCGGGGATCATACCCACGAAACCGACGGTTGTCAATACCCATTCCAAGGAAAAAGCCGACGAATTCTCAACCTCGTCACTGACCTGTTTCTCGGTACCCATTGTGCATACCCGGCTCTGGCCCAGAATCGTGTCGAGGAGAACCCAACTGAGAGATGTACATCGGGCCCGGGGGAGGGAGTCTCCATGCAACCCGATAGCGATCGAATCGAGCGGGTGCGCCGACGCATGCATGCCTCCGGCCTGGATGCGCTGCTCTGCCGCCTAAGCCACCACGTCCTGCTGCTTACCGGATACGCCCCTGTCCTGGGCAACTCCTTCGTTCTCTTTCCCCTGGAGGGAGACCCTGTCCTGCTGGTTCCCGCGTGCGAGGAGAAGATGGCCCACGACGGATGGGTCGAGGACATCAGACCTTACGCCAGCACGACCTTGCTGCAGCTCGGTAGGGTGCTGGAGGCGGTGGAGCCGATGCTGGCCCAACTGGCAAGAGAAAAGGACCTGCTGGGCGGCACCATCGGGTACGAACACGACTACGGGATGGTGCCGGCCAGCTACCCTGAGATCGAGGTCACATCCCCGGCAACGGTCCAGCTGATTCAGGAGGCCTTTGGCAACGCGGACTGGAAGCCAGCGGATCGGGATCTGGAGCGTTTGGAGGCCGTGTTGACAGAGCGCGAGGTCGACATGGTCCGCCTGGCCAACATGATCGCGGCAGAGGGCATGATGGCCGCAAAGGCCGTGCTTCGGCCCAGGATTCGGGAGTGCGATGTGGCCGGTGAGGTATCCAGGGCTGTTATGGCGGCAGGTCTCAGGCTGGAACCGGTGCGGCGGGTGATGGCCTTTCCCCACGTCCTGTCTGGTCCCAGGACCGAGGAAGCCTACAAACCCTTCGCACTCACCTCTGGGCGTGAGATTCTCCGTGGCGACCAGGTTCTGGTCCAGCTAGAGGTCTACCTGGATGGCTTCTGGGCAGAAATCACCCGCACCTTCATCCTGGGAAGGCCCAGTGCGGACCAGCGGGCCGCTTACGAAGCCTGCCTGGCGGCGATGGAGCGGGCGCGCCAGATGGAGCGGCCCAACGACCACGCCTCGGGGGTGGACATCTCCGCTCGATCGGTGCTCATCGAGCGAGGCTATGGGTCCTCCTTCCGCCACGGTCTGGGCCACGGGGTAGGGTTTCAGGCCATCTCCCACGAACGGTTGCCGAGGCTGCACCCGGCATCACCGGACATTCTGCTGCCTGGGATGGTCCACAACATGGAGCCCGGCATCTACTATGAGCACTTTGGACTCCGCATCAACGACGACGTACTGGTCACCGAGGGGGCACCTGAGCAGCTCACCCCACTCCCTAGCGACCTGGAATGGGCCACCTGCACCCGCCGCAGAACGATCAGCCTACCGCGCGAGGTTCAGCCGGAGCGCAGGACAGCGTAGCCACCCAAGAGCCCATCCTGCGACCCACCCCTTGCGGGAGCGAACATGCTGTTCGCCCCCGCCACGAAGTTGCTATGGAAACACCCAGAAGCGACAGACCAGGTAGCCCAAGGAACCCGTCACGGCCATGGACAGCTGCGACAGGTTGCCCACCAGCCAGGCCGGAAGGAACAACCCCAGCAGCATTCCCCCCGTTCCCCAAAGAATAGCGGCGTTGATCGCCATGCCCGCGATGCTCAGTAGAGCAAAGCGGGCAACATGGTTCCTGTGGAACCTACCCGTCCCGAAGGTCCACCGGCCGTTCCACCAGAAGCTGTTGATATCACCGGCGGCATACGCCGTGGTGCTACCCAGCACCAGTATAGCCTGGCTGGTGGGCGGCCAAAGAAAGAAGAAGAGGTTCAGCACGGCGAGACTTACCATGCTGTTTGAGAACCCCACCAATTGATACTTGATCCAACGGACGATCTCAGTCCAGATGGCGCGCCAGCCGAGGGCCGTGAGCCCCTGCCGCCATCGACCGGCCACAGGCAGAGATGGAAACAATCCATCTTCCTCCTTACTCCGTTGTAGTCGATCGGCACACTGCCTATTACTGATGACGGAGGAATCATACCACACTTCGCGCGGGGGGATCTGGAACGATAATTGCAGACTGCTCCCTGGAAAGTAATTGTTGCTCAGCGGCCAGCTTCCCTATTCTGGAGGGTTACCCAGTTGCACTGTGTCTCGCCTCCTATCCGGACTTGAAGACTGGCCTTCTTTGTGGTACATCGATCAGTGAAACTGCGGCTCCCGTGGACCCGGTCCATCGTTCCACTTGGGACGAAGGTGGCAGCGCAGATGATCTCGCGCGATGAGGCCACGTGTGCAGTGGAGGTGACCTGCAATGTCCGGCTCTCGATGGAGGGAGACAGCGGGCAGGGCGCTTGGAATCCTTCTCGATGTGGGCTGTCGGGCCCGCTACGACATCAGAACGCGAGGACTGGGCAATTTCTCCCGTGCTCCTTCGACACTTGTAGTGTTCAACCATCGCCGGGATGCGGACACCCCGATCATCGGGAACGTGCTCTTCGGCCGTCGGGGCCTTCTAGCTCAAGATGTGGCCCCCATCTTCATAGCTAGAGAAGATCTCTTTCGGAACGGCTTCCTTACCCACTACCTGCAGAGCTGGCCGTCACCCGTCCGCGATCTGCTCTATCCCCTTAACCTGCGGCCATTCTTGTGGAGCTTGCGGGCCTATCCCATGCGGCGGATTGCCGAGAGAACCCTCGGCGAGGTTCTGGAGGATGTGCTGCGGATCTTCGGCAACCTTCCGCTGGACCAGGTGCTGAGACCCGATTGGGTTCAACGATTCGAGGCGCTTGCCCCCTCGGGGCAACGGCCCATCCTCCTCCAGCAGGCTTTTGACCGCCGCTTCCGCTCCCTGTTGCGCCAGGGCTACGGGCTCACCAAGCTCAGCAGAGCCCAGTTCCGAGCCCTCAAACCGTACGAGCGAGCCACCATCGAGGCTCAGCTCCAGCGGTTCGTCGAGTTCCTTGAGCAGGGGGAGACGCTGCAATTGGCCCCCGAGGGAGCGGTCTCCAGAGATGGACGCTTCTCCCGCATACGTGCCGGGTTGCACGTTCTGGTGAATCGACCTCGCACTCTCGTGAGGGTGCTCCCGGTGGGGATTACCTACGACTTCATGACTTGCGGCCGCCAACGGGTCTTCGTGAACGTGGGCAAGGAGATGATGGATCTGAGAGGCCTTCGGCCCGCCGAGGCCTCCGCCAGAGTATCCGAGGCTATTCTCGCCCAGTCCACCATCACGGCCAGCCAGCTTGCCAGCCAACTGCTCCTGTCCATTAGGTCTCAAGGCGGGGGCATCGTCTCGCGATCGCACATAACCGACTACGTGTCGGCCGAGGCAGAAAGGTGGGCCAAGGCTGGCCTCTACGTGGATCCGCGTTTGTTGGACCGCAAGGAGCGGGACATACGGATGGCCGAGTACGTGGAATACTGTCTGCGCTCGGGCGAGCTGCTGCCCCGCGGCAACGACTTCTACTGGGTCCCGCGGAGCGCCGAGCACGCGGCCCCCAGTTGGGCGAATCCTGAAGGCGCGATCATTTACACCAACAACGAATTGACCTCGGTATCGCGGTTGCTCGCTGTCAGAGACCTGCGCTGACTCGATTGGAGCACGATGTGTCATCGATCCTGGAGACAATCGACTCGCCCATCCGATTGGAGGGTTTGACTTATTGCCAACTCGAGCAGCTTGCCGCCGAGATCCGGGCGGAGCTGATCGGCAGGGTGCCCAAGAACGGCGGTCACCTGGCCTCCAACCTGGGTGTGGTGGAGTTGACCATTGCCCTTCACCGGGTTTTCAGAAGCCCGCGGGACAAGATCCTTTGGGATGTAGCCCATCAGAGCTACGTGCACAAGCTGCTCACGGGCCGCAGAGATCGGTTTGCGACCATCAGACAGTACGGTGGGTTGTCAGGCTTCACCGATCGTCGGGAGAGCCCTCACGATCCACTCGGCGCCGGGCACGCATCCACCGCTATCTCGGGCGGAATGGGCATGGCCCTCGCCCGAGACCTGGCAGGGGAGGACTATCACGTTGTGGCGGTGGTCGGCGACGGGGCCTTCGGCGGCGGCATGGCCTTCGAGGCCGTGAACCATGCCGGCCACCTAGGGACGAGAATCGTCGTGGTCCTCAACGACAATGGTATGTCCATTTCGCCCAGTGTGGGGGCCCTCTCCCGATTCCTCAATGTGGTGAGGCTCGACTCCAGATACGAGACGGCCAAAGAAGGGACCAGGAGAGCTGTGGCCCTTCTGCCCTTCGGCAGGTCGGCATGGAGCGCCGGAAAGCTGCTCAAGAACCGCTTCAAACGAGCCATCCTTCCCAGCTCTTTATGGGAGGACCTGGGCTTCGTCTACCTGGGCCCGGTAAACGGCCACGACATCAGGGAGGTGGAGGCGGCGCTGAAGCGGGCCAGAGACCACGAAACAGGGCCCACACTGGTCCATGTGCTGACCACGAAAGGGAAGGGGTATCAGCCCGCGGAGGCGGACGCCGTCAAGTTCCACGGCGTCGCCCCCTCTAAGCTAGGGGGCGAGGGGTCTGGTGGGCCATCGTACAGCGACGTGTTCGGGAAGACCATGTACCGGCTGCTGCGGGAAGAAAAGCGGGTGGTGGCGATCACAGCGGCGATGCTGGACGGAACGGGTCTGGCGCTCGCCGCGCGGAAGTTCCCGCACCGGGTGTTCGACGTCGGGATCTGTGAGCAGCACGCCGTCACCATGGCCGCGGGCTTGGCCACCCAAGGGATCATTCCCGTTGTGGCGATCTATTCGACCTTCTTGCAAAGGGCCTACGACCAGATCATCCACGACGTCTGCATCAACAACCTGCCGGTGGTCTTTGCCGTCGACAGGGCGGGGATCGTGGGCGACGATGGCAAGACTCACCATGGTATATTCGATCTCAGCTACCTTCGTGGTATTCCCAACATGGTGGTGGCGGCACCCAAAGACGAAGACGAGCTTCAGCATCTCCTCTACACCGCCGTGAACGCCGGCCGCCCGATGGCGATCCGCTATCCCAGAGGCCGAGGGCCGGGGGCAGCTTTGCACCACGACCTGCGGCTGTTGCCCATCGGCCAGGGGGAACTGCTGCGGGAGGGCCGCGACGTCGCGATCCTAGCCATCGGCTCGACCGTTTACCTTGCCCTGAAAGCGGCCGAAAGGCTGGAGCAGTTAGGGATCAACTGCGCGATAGCCAACGTCCGGTTCGTCAAGCCGTTGGACGAGAATCTCATCCTGGAGCTGAGCCGCGAAACCGGGAGGGTCGTAACGGTAGAGGAGAATGTGCTGTCGGGAGGCTTTGGGAGCGCGGTGCAGGAGCTCCTGGAGTGCTCTGACGTCCGCGGGGTGCAGCTTGAGCGGATAGGCCTTCCCGATCGCTTCATCGAGCACGGTCCGAGGGACGTCTTCCTTCAGATGTTCGACCTCCATCCGGAAGGCATCGCTCGGAGGATCGTCGAGGCTTTCCCGGAACTGCGTGCCAAGGCACCTATCCGTCTTGTGGGAGGAGCGAGGCAATGAAGCTGCCTGCTGTTTTCGAGCGGTATCGAAGCGCCATCGATGCGGAGATGAGATCGGCGCTGGCCGATCATGCATCCCCGATGTACGACATGCTGCGATACCATCTGGGCTGGGTAGACAGGAGGGGGCAGCCCGCACAGCAGCCTTCTGGGAAAGCGCTCCGCCCCACGCTATGCCTGCTCGCGTGCGAATCGACTCGCACCGATCCACATACGGTGCTTCCGGCCGCGGCGGCGATCGAAATGGTCCACAACTTCTCCCTTATTCATGACGACATTCAGGACGATGACCAGGAGCGGCATCACCGGCCGACGGTGTGGGCGCTCTGGGGCAAACCTCAGGCGATAAATGCCGGCACCGCCATGAGAGTGCTGGCCAGCCTAACCCTG
>Ga0315298_1011894_pt1 | contig 10116 bp, 8 predicted proteins | sample WHS_1_MG_FD_203077 | JGI IMG/M metagenome (GOLD analysis project Ga0315298, IMG submission 203077) | Extremophilic microbial mat communities from Washburn Hot Springs, YNP, Wyoming, USA - WHS_1_MG | ecosystem: Environmental > Aquatic > Thermal springs > Hot (42-90C) | place: USA: Wyoming...
ACCTCGAGAGCCCAGTCAAAGGGTATCCTGCTTCTGCGTAAGAGTGATACATCCATTGAAAACTCTCCGGCAAGCGGATACCTGAATGTATCCATGTAGACGAGAAACGGATGGTTGCCAACAATTGACTTCAGGGCGCGGATAAGTGGAGTAACAAGAAGTCGCATAACACGCCCGTTGAGACGGTCGCTGACGCGTGCGTAATAGCCTTTGCAGAAGTCAAAGCCCAGACTGGGGTGGGCAACAGGGTAGCAAAGGCGGGCAAGCAGTTCGCGATTGTAAGTCAGAATATCGCAATCATGAAGGGCGACCATTTTCACTTTGTCACTTGCAATTATATATCCAAAACAAGTCCAGACATTTCTGCCTTTTCCCTGCGTCCCGGGATATAAATCTGCTTCTTCAAGTTTGCGATATAATTGTTGGATTCTCGGACCGTCATTCCAAAGAAGAATTGGATTTTGAGGTAGGGCTGAAAATATTTTCTTTGCCCTTCTGAACTGGGTGATATTGGCACCGTCTAAACCGACAACGATTTGTTTAATGTATTTTACATTTTTTAATTCTCTTATTATTCCGCGTAGGGCTTTTGTGCCGAGTTCTTTTGCATGGCATGGTAGAATAAGTCCGATTGGAACTTCATTTGAATATTCTTCAAGTTCTTTTTCCAAACGTTCGTAATTTGGCTGTCCCAGCCTGTGTAACGTTGCTATTGCCCCGGTTTGGAAAAAGTCAGACATTGTTTAATGTTTTATGGTTTATTGTTTAACGCTGTTTTTTATTAATTCTTTAATAATATATTTTGTTTCTCAGCGAAGGGACAACAACTAATTAATTTTTTTAAAATTTTTATAATCCGGATGGCGCTTCAAGAAATTCCCAAGGGATCCCGAATTTTTTTGCAACGGCCTCCGCAAGCGCTTTTACCCCGAATTGTTCGGTTATATAATGTCCGCCGTAAAAAATGTTTATTTCCAATTCCTGCGCTGTTGTGAAGGTCCAGTGTGGACCTTCCCCGGTTATATAGGTGTCAACACCTTCATTTGCGGCGATTTTCAGATCCTCGCCTGCACCACCGGAAACTACACCGATGTTTTTACAAATTTCAGGTCCGAAAGGTATCATTACAGGGGTGGTACCGAGCACCTCTGTGAGTTTTTTGTTCAAAAGATCTCGGGGGATGCGTGTTGTGGTTTTGAATCCAATTGGTTGTCCTTTCAAAGAGAGGAAAGGCTTAAGGTTTTTAAATCCAAGTAGTTTACACAGAATTGCGTTGTTTCCTATTTTCGGATGCGCATCAAGAGGCAGATGACAGCTGTAAACTGCAATATTGTTCGATATGAGTAGTTTAAACATTTCGTAGCGTTTTCCTGTTATTGGCTGGAAGGCGTTCCACATCAGACCGTGATGGACGATAAGCAAGTCACACTGGTTTTCTGCTGCCAGTTTTGCAGTCTGGTAAGAAATATCAACGCAGGCGCCGATTTTTGTTACGGTTCCTGAATTTTGAAGTTGGAGACCGTTAACTGCTGCCTCGTAGTCTCTAAACATGCCTACGTTGAGCAATTTGTTGCAAAAGGCTACAATATTTGTCAGTTTGCGTTCTGTCATATAAATGCTAAAATCATTGAGAATGATTTTAAGAGTCATGCAAGCAGAATTTTCTTGTTGAAAAAATTTTTTATAACTCTATTGCATTTTTTGTATATACAATAATATAGTTTCTTTTGTTTTAAGATTGCCATGAGCAATAACGAACCGTGCAGGCAATCCTGGACAATCCAGGATTCAAAAAATTTATACAACATCCACCGTTGGGGCGCGAAATATTTCGACATCAACGAAGAGGGGCATGTTGTCGCAACCCCTTTGCAGGACGCCGGAGTTCAGGTTGATTTAACCGACGTCATTGAAGAGGCGCGGGAGCGGGGATTGAAATTCCCTCTGCTTATCCGTTTTCAGGATATACTGCGTCACCGCGTGGAATCGCTTAATATCGCCTTCCGCAACTCGATTCGGGAGTTTAATTATCAGGGACAATATCGCGGTGTGTTTCCGATTAAAGTGAATCAACTTCGCGAGGTCGTCGAGGAGATACTGGACGCAGGCAGGCCATATCACTATGGTCTTGAAGTCGGAAGTAAACCGGAGTTGTTTGCAGCCCTTGCATTACAGAGTCACGTGGGCGATTTGATAATTTGCAATGGTTATAAAGATGCCGGATTCATTAAGATGGCTTTGCTTGGAAATAAACTTGGCAAAACAATTATAATCGTTGTTGAAAAACTGGAGGAACTTCATCATGTAATTTCGATATCCAAGCAACTCAATATTGAACCAATAATCGGCATACGGACAAGATTGTTAGCCAAAGGGGCAGGTAAGTGGGCAGACAGCGCCGGCGAAAATGCTAAGTTCGGTTTAAGCACGATTGAACTTTTGGAGGCTGTCCAAACACTGAAAGCAGAAAAACTTGACCATTGTTTTAAACTTCTGCATTTCCACATCGGGTCGCAGGTTCCGGACATTCTAACAATAAAACGCGCCGTTCAGGAAGCAGCCCGCATTTATGCAAAACTTTATCAGATGGGATTTAAGCTTCAATATATAGACGTTGGCGGTGGGTTAGGGGTTGATTACGACGGAAGTCGCTCGGCGTTTGATAGTTCAACAAATTACACATTGCAGGAATACACAAACGATATAGTGTATTACATTCAGGACATTTGTAATGCTGAAAAAGTGCCGCATCCGGACATAATCAGCGAAAGCGGAAGGGCTATCGTGGCTTATCACAGCGTATTGATTGTCGAGGTATTCGGCGCTATAGAAAAGGTTAGGGAACGAAAATTCTTCGTTTACGGCGAAAACGAACATCCGCTGGTAAAGGAACTGCTCGAGATTAGGAAAAACCTGCCAAAGCTCAATAAGCTGGAGGCATACCACGATGCGCTCGAAAGAAAAGAAGATGCGCAGAATATGTTCATGCTTGGTTTGCTGAAGATGGAAGACAAGGCAAAAATCGAACAATTATTCTGGGAAATCAGCAGCGAGGTGTATGCAAGTTTTCAGGGTAAAGGATATGTGCCGGAGGAAATCCGAGACCTTGAACAATGCCTTAGCGATCAGTATTTATGTAATTTTTCTGTATTCCAGTCGTTGCTTGACAACTGGGCATTGGGACAACTTTTCCCGATTATGCCGGTGAGCAGGCTGGATGAAAAGCCTACACGCGAGGCTACACTGGTAGATATCACCTGCGATTCAGATGGTCATATCGATAAATTTATCGACCTTTATGATGTTCGGGACACATTACCTGTCCACAAACTCAGATATGATGAAAAAGGGAGATTAGAGCCGTATTATCTCGGAATTTTCTTAATGGGTGCCTATCAGGACATTATGGGCGATCTTCATAACCTTTTCGGGCGCGTGAATGAAGTCCATGTGTTCCTCGACCCAGACGAACCCGCCGGTTATTACATCGAAGAAATTATTGAAGGAACAACAATCGTGCAGGCGCTTACCAATGTTCAGTATGATGAAAACGAGTTAAAGCGTCAGATGAAGGCGCAGGTTGACGAAGCAATTAAATCTGATCGCATGAAACCATCTGAAGCAATGAGATTGCTTGATGATTACGAACGCGGGTTGAAGGAATATACGTATCTAACCGTGCAAGAAGATCAATGAATCAATATTATGAGCAGACAGAAGAGTTTGCCCGCTCATTAAGCCAATTGGTAAAAGGCTTGACTATTCTTTTTTGGGGAATACCACTAACGCTTGTTATATGCGTAAGAACCTCCGTAAAGGATAAGTTTGAACTTCAGCCGGTTGATTTCTGGATACCAATTGTTGCTACAGGCTCTTTGTTGCTGGCGCTTTCTTATATTAGTAAATTCAGGAAAAATGAAAGGGTGTGGATAGAAGCAATTGACCGCGCAAGGTTCTTTGCCATCATTAATTTTTTTCTGTCTCCGTTTATTTATTGGAGATTGAAAATTACAGATGTTCAGGTTTTTTCGGTTGCTGCGGGAATGTTTTTCTTATCCGGAATATTTTTTTTACTCATGATAAACCGCGTTATTAAGCAACTTGCACTGATGCTGCCTGAATATTCCTTGAGAGAGGATGCGAGGATTTATGCCGACCTTAATCAATATATTCTCGTGATACTCTCCGCAATATTGATCTTGAATTATATTGGGGCTCAATGGGGGGATAAGATTAAGATGCTTCCTTCGCAAATATGGCTCGCGGCGCGGATTTCCCAATGGGTTATATCATTCATCATTGTGGCGCCTGTGGCTATGACTATGACTTTAATCTGGAAGGCAAGGGATGTGATTTTAAAAGATGTATTCATTAATGCCTGTCGTCCACGACAAAAGGAAGAACACGGGGATAATTAACAAGCAATGGTAAGTTCAAATTATAAATTGTTCCGGTTAATTTTTTTACTTATTATTGCATGTCCCATTTTTATTGCCCGCTGTGGAGATGACAAAGGAACTGGAGCCGGAATTTCAGTGAACCGAAAGGGGGAACTCGAAATTATTTTTTCTTCCGATGAAAAGATACGTGGTGCTGATTTTTTAAGTAAAGCAACATTTGGTTTTGGTATGCCGCAAAGAGCGGCGGATAAAGTATGGGTTGAAAATGGTGTATTATCCCTGCAATGGAATGAAAAAAGCATAATCTACACAATGAACATATTTTGTTGCCCAATTGAAGAAAATGAATTTCATAGCACCAGACAGGCGGTTATTATTCGGTTGTACGGGGAAAACACAGACATCGAATATAAGGATGCCCATGCCGGATTTTTGATCGTAACAAACGGGAAACGCGCTGGCTTTGAGTTTCAGGAAGGTGTTGTCCAGATAAAGGATGGAGACAGAGTTTTTAACCTTGTTGCCATAGAGATTCCTGCCGGATGCCATGTGGATAAGAAAAAGGATCTATTTGTGTTTTCAGGCAATATGCCGCCGGGGACAACCGGTTACATGGTTTTTAAAATACCAGTTAGGGTGGATTCGGATTTTGATACAATGTCACGGCTTGTAAATCTGGACTACGAAGATTGTTTAAACATGTTTAAGAAGGCGTTTAAGACAACTGTCGGACAGTTGTGGATGGAAAAGGGGTCAGTTTTTTATCAGAAAACCGGGCAATAAAAAATCCACCTTCACTTGAATGAAGGTGGATTTTTGAAACAACCTTTTAATTGCCGGGTTAAGAGGCAATTGGTGTCGAGATTTCAAGGAATCCCTGCAATTGACGCAAGCGCGTCGGGTGTCTCATTTTTCTTAATGCTTTTGCCTCAATCTGGCGGATACGTTCACGGGTAACCTTAAACTGCTTGCCAACCTCTTCGAGTGTTCGGGAATAACCGTCGGTCAGACCAAAACGCAATTCAAGCACCTTGCGTTCGCGTTCGGTCAGACTTGCGAGGACGTCGTTCAGTTTATCCTTTAGGAGGCTGTAGCTGGTCATTTCGGACGGGTTTTCAGCGGTTTTATCCTCTATAAAATCGCCGAAATTAGTATCCTCGCTGTCGCCAACCGGGGATTGCAGTGATATCGGTTGCTGAGCCATTTTAAGGATTGATTTTACCCGTTCCACAGGCATTTGCATTTCATCTGCAATTTCTTCCGGTGTTGGTTCGCGGCCGAATTCCTGAACAAGCAATTTCTGGACGCGCATCAGTTTGTTGATAGTTTCAATCATGTGAACAGGGATGCGGATTGTACGCGCTTGATCAGCAATTGAACGAGTAATTGCCTGACGAATCCACCATGTTGCGTAGGTTGAGAATTTATAACCACGGCGGTACTCAAATTTTTCGACCGCTTTCATTAATCCCATGTTCCCTTCCTGAATAAGGTCAAGGAATGAAAGTCCGCGGTTTGTGTATTTCTTTGCTATTGAGATAACGAGACGCAGGTTTGCCTCGACCATTTCGGTTTTGGCGTCGAGCGCCTTTTTGGAATATTCTTTGAGTTGTTTAAAAGATTCCATGAACTGCTGGCAAGGCATTCGCACCAAAGTTTCGAGAGATTTAATAGTGTTTTCTTCAGCCTGAATAATGACATCGCTGTTTGGCAAATTATTTTGTTTGCATTCTTCGATTTTCTTCAGGCTTGCTTGGAATTTATCGTATATATTTTCCGCAACCTGCGCAATTTCCTCAATGACCTTTTGTTTGTAGTAGAATTTCGGATACAAGTTATGGAGTCTTTTCTCAAGTTTTTTAATTTCTTTTTCTATCTGTGCGCGCTTCTGTTCGGAATTCGATTCGAGTAACTCTCTGTATTTCTTGTCAATGGCGTCGTCAATTTCTCTGGTTTTCTTTATAAGCTTACGCAGGTCGCGTAGATGCTCATCGCGACTATCAACTTTTTTATCCGCGATTACCCTGTCGTATCTTTCTTTAGGCGGTTCTGAAATCAGTTTTTCTGCAAGGGCAATGTGCTCTTTGGCAGTAAATCCGAATTTATAGATAATTTGCTTGACGATGTTTTCTGCTTCCTCGATGCGTTTTGAGATTTCGACTTCCTGTTCACGGGTTAGCAAGGGGACTTGTCCCATCTGCTTAAGGTACATGCGTACAGGGTCGTCGAGGATATCGAGTTGTTCTTTTTCATCATCATCGAAGGCTTCAAACTGGCGTATCTGGTCAACTTCTGCCTGATCAACAATGTCTATGTCGAAACTGCGTAGTTTACTCAGGATTTCATCGTAGTCGTCGGGCGACAAAACCTTTTCAGGCAGGGCTTCATTTATATCGGTATAGGTAAGGTAACCCTGCTCTTTAGCCAGACGCACCAATTCCTTGATTTTTTCATCAATTTCATCTTTTAAGACAATTTCGGAGGGCTGGTCAAAATCGCTTGGCAAACTGTTTTTATCGCTTTTAGCGGTGGCTATTTTGCTTTTCTCCCCGCTTTTAGCGGAAACTTTGGGTTCCGCCTTTGCGTCTGCAACTTTGTTTTTCTTTGTTTTAGTTGAATTCTTTTCTACCTGTTTAACAGTGGCAGTTTTTTTCTTCTTGACCATAGAACTTAGATTTTGTTTAAAATAGTTATTCAATATCTATTAGGGAAATTAGTTCGTCAAGCGGACGACAAAGATTTATTTATACATTTTTTGGCGAAAAATATTCACATTTTGCCAGAAAATTGCATGTTTTTTTCGAATTGCCATTAAACAAAATTTCCCTTTAATCATTTCAAAGACGCCATATTTTTCCAACAACATAGACTTTTTATCTGATTATAATAGATACTAATACACGCAAATTTTGTTATTTCAAAAATTATTTTGTTGTATATTGACGAAACCCGCTTATATTTTATTATTGTTTATTTAAAAAAATTAATAAGAGAGGAATACGAAATATGGCAAAAAGAGTAGCAATTAACGGTTTCGGCCGGATTGGCCGATTGGTGTTCAGAGCGCTTGTTGAACAAGGCGTTGTGGGCAAAGACATTGAGGTTGTTGCAGTGGGCGATATCGTGCCGGCTGACAACCTTGGATACCTACTCAAATACGATTCTACACAGGGAAGATTCAACGGAACAATTTCTTCCAAAAAATCGTCACCGGATAAAGCCGAAGACGATATTCTGATTGTCAATGGAAAAGAAATGCGCGTTGTCAGCGCCAAAGACCCATCCCAGCTCCCATGGAAAGATATGGGTGTGGATATTGTGATCGAATCCACTGGTTTGTTTACGGATGTTGAAAAAGCAAAGGGACACCTTGCTGCCGGCGCCAAGAAGGTTATCATCACAGCGCCAGCCAAAGGCGATTGCCTCACTGTTGTAATGGGTGTGAATCACGAGAAATATAATCCTGCTCAACATCACATTGTTTCCAATGCTTCCTGCACAACAAACTGTCTTGCTCCGCTGGTTTACGTCCTTCTGAAAGAAGGCTTTGGTGTTGAAGAAGGTCTGATGAGCACAATTCACGCCTATACTGCTACCCAGAAGACCGTTGACGGTCCAAGTAAGAAAGACTGGAAGGGCGGTAGAACTGCGGCAATCAACATTATTCCGTCCACAACCGGTGCGGCGAAGGCTGTTGGTCTTGTGTTGCCAGAAGTGAAAGGCAAACTCACAGGTATGGCATTCCGTGTTCCGGTGCCGACAGTTTCTGTGGTTGATCTGACTGTCCGCACAGTGAAGGAAACCTCTTATGAGGAAATCTGCGCTGCTATGAAGAAAGCAAGCCAGACTTACCTCAAAGGTATTCTCGATTATACCGATGAAGAAGTTGTCAGCACCGACTTCATTCACTGCCCTGCTTCTTCGATATTTGATGCTGGTTCTGGCATTGGTTTGAACAGCCGGTTCTTCAAACTCGTCAGCTGGTATGACAATGAGTGGGGTTACAGCTGCAGAGTCGGCGACCTTCTCAAGTATATGATTTCGAAAGGGATATAATCTCTGAATTATTTTAAAAAATGGCGGCAGTCTTCAATGACTGCCGCTTTTTTATTGGTAGAATTTCTTAGGATAGACTGTCTTTTAGTTTTGAAGCGGAAAATCTGCACCATTGTTTTTAATCAGAATGTCTTTGATTGTAATCTTTGCGCCATTTTGACGCTTGCTTTCATCTGCAGCCTCCATAAACGCCATTATTTCAACGGTTTCTTCGAGAGATATCGGCGGTTTTCCTGTCTGGAAGAACTTTACAATTTCGCGGACAAGCGGGGCGTAATTGCCGCTTCCTTTTTGTTCTGCAACGCCTTTGCTACCAAGGACAATAACGCGATGTCCTGCTGCGCTATCACGGAGTCCGATTAATGTAGCGGTTTTCCCGTTTTGCCACTCAGCGGAAACGATTTCCGAGTTTTTAGTTGATATTCGCGAGACTGCTATACACCCTCTGCCAAGGATAGTAAAAAGAGCCTCAGTTGGATGAACCCCATACCAGTAAAGGTCTGGATGATGCGGCTCTAAATATGCTGGGCCCCATGAGATAACGGAGCGGATTTCGCCAACGTTGTTCGTTCTAACTTCCGCCAGACTTTCATAAAACCTGTATGCGGAGGAACTGAAGACTGGCACTGAATGTTTTCGGGACAACCGCCATATTTCCAGAGCATCCCGCAAAGAACCAGCAAGCGGTTTATCAATGAACACTGGTTTTTTATGCTGAAAAACTGGGATTGCTTGTTCGAGGTGTTTTCTGCCGTCAACGCTTTCAATCATAACGGCATCGACCTGTTTGCAAAGTTCTTCAATCGAGGCGACAATAGGGATACCGAATTTTTCCTGAATCTGTTTTGTAAATCCTTCAATTCGGGAAGCGCTTGCTTCGACATCAGGACTTCCGCCTTTAAAGGCGCATACAACCCGTGCACCGGGGATATATTGCGGATTGTTGGTATCGTTCAGCAACTGAGTGAATGCGATTACGTGAGAGGTGTCCAGTCCGATAATCCCAACCTTTATTTCTGCGGAAAAGATTGTTGCCGCGTAAACGAAAATACCCAAAAAAATTGCGGTGGTTTTCATACCAGAATGATAAAAAACCACCGCATAATATCAAATCAAATTGTGATTTTTAGATTAGCGCTTACCACTTCAGGTTTCTGAATCTCTCTGCTGCTTCGATAGCATTCTGACGGCTATTGTACGAAGAGACTCTGAAATAGCCTTCGCCCTGAGAACCGAATCCGCTTCCGGGCGTAACTACGAGATTTGCCTTTTCGAGGATATGGTCAAATGCCTGCCAACTTGTGTAACCTTCAGGCGCCTTTACCCAGAGATACGGGGCGTTTACGCCTCCATAGACTTCGAGTCCAGAGGCACGGATTCCTTCCGCTAATATCTTTGCGTTGCCGAGGTAATGATTTATAAGATCGCGTACTTGCTGTTTCCCTTCGGGTGTATAAAGCGCTTCTGCCGCTCGCTGGGTGATGTAACTTACACCGTTGAATTTGGTTGTCATCCGACGATACCAAAGCGGATGTAATGGTTTGAATTCCCCTTTCTTTGTTGATGCAAGCAACGCCTTTGGCATTACTGTAAATGCGCAGCGGACACCGGTGAAACCACCGTTTTTAGAAAAACTACGGAATTCAATTGCGCATTCTTT
>Ga0315298_1011898_pt1 | contig 10114 bp, 8 predicted proteins | sample WHS_1_MG_FD_203077 | JGI IMG/M metagenome (GOLD analysis project Ga0315298, IMG submission 203077) | Extremophilic microbial mat communities from Washburn Hot Springs, YNP, Wyoming, USA - WHS_1_MG | ecosystem: Environmental > Aquatic > Thermal springs > Hot (42-90C) | place: USA: Wyoming...
ATGGTTGCGGCGAGATTGGCGGGAATCGGCGGTGCGATGGTGCTGGCCATGCTGGCGGGCAACCTCGCGCAGGCCCAGACGCAGGTGCAGGCGCCGGCGCAGAGCAACTCGCTGTTCATCCAGGCCAGCCAGGCCCCACAGGTGGCGGCCCCGCAGCAGGACCAGGCGTGGCCGTCGGCCTCCGTTCCCATCCGATACGGCATGCAGGGCCATGACAACCCCGCGCTCCAGGCGAACTCGCTGTTCGCGGTGCAGCTGCCGGCCCCGCGGGTCTTCAAGGTGCACGATCTGGTTACCATCGTGATCAACGAGCAGCGGCAGTACAAACACGACGCCGACCTGGAGACCAAGAAGGACTTCGACATCGACGCCAAGCTGGACGAGTGGTTCCGCATCCACGACCACTCCTGGTACCAGCAGACGTTTCCGAACGGCAAGCCGCAGATCAAGGGAAGCTATGCCCAGAACCTCAAGGACAGCGGCAACACCCAGCGCACCGACCAGCTGACCACGCGGATCACCGTTGAGATTATCGACATCAAGCCCAACGGCACACTGACGCTCAAAGGCCGCAAGACCATCAAGACAGACGATGAGGAACAGCACCTGACGCTGACCGGCACGTGCCGGGCCGAGGACGTCGGCCCCGACAACACGATCCTCAGCACGAAGGTGCACGATCTGAACATCGACGCCCAGAGCAAGGGCTCGGTCAAGGACGCCACCCAGAGGGGCTGGCTGGACAAGCTGCTCGGGAAAATAAAGGCGTTCTAGCGGCTGGGGACGAGGGGAACGCGAGTCAATCGCCGTCGCGGGTGTAAGGATGCACCCGGCAGGTTGGGCCGGCGGAAGGATCCGCCGGACTGGATGACGCAGGATGCTAAACAGGATGCGGGAAATGGAATTCCACGCAGACCGCTTCAGGAAGAAGATCTTCGGCGCCGCCGCGGTCCTCGCGGCCGCCGTGCTGTGCGTGCCGGCCGCCCACGCCGTCCGCATCGGGGACATCACGTACCTCAAGGGCCAGCGGATCAACCATCTGACCGGCATGGGCCTTGTCGTCGGGCTCAACGGCACCGGCGACGGCGGCAAATATCTGCCGGCGATCCGCCCGCTGGCGGCGATGCTGACCCAGTTCGCCAACCCCGTCCTGTCGATGGATGAACTGAAGAGCGCCAAGAACGTCGCCCTGGTGGCCGTCGAGGCGAACCTGCCGGAATACGGCGCCCGCGAGGGCGACCGCATCGACGTGAAGGTGACCAGCATCGGGGCGGCCAAGAGTCTGATGGGCGGCCGGCTGCTGATCACGCCCCTGCAAGGGCCGCACAAGGCCGACATGCGGATCTATGCCCTGGCCAGCGGGCCGCTGCACGTGCCCGATACGGTGGTCCCGACCTCGGCCGTCATTGCCCGCGGGGCAACCCTCGAGGCCGACGTCATCTATCACTACGTGTCGGACAACCAGATCACGCTGGTGCTCGACGACGCCCATGCCGGCTGGGGCATGGCCTACGCCGTCGCCCAGATGATCAGCGAGGAGACCAGCGAACCGGGCAAGGTCAGCGGGATTGCCAAGGCCGTCGATCCCAAGAACGTGGTGGTGACGATCCCGCCGGTCGAACGGGCCAATCCCGCGGGATTCATCGCCCGGCTGCAAGGGCTGGATCTGCTGCTGCCGCAGGCCGAGGCGCGGATCAGGGTCAACCGCCGGGCCGGCACGATCATTGTGACGGGCGACGTGGAGATCTCCCCCGTGGCGATCAGCCACAAGGGCCTGACGATCAACACGACCACGCAGCCGGCGGGCCCCGTGGGCGCCGGCGCTTCGGAAGGCTTCGTGGCGATGGACCCGGCCAGGCGCGGCGGCACGAAGATGGCGGACCTGATCGAGGCGCTGAACCAGCTCAAGGTCCCGGTGGATGACAGGATCACGATCATTGAGGAACTCTATAAGACGGGCAAACTCCACGCCCGGCTGATTGTCGAGGAGTGACAGGCGTGCAGGTGTCGGGAACCAGTCTGAAGTTCGACGTGGCCATGGCAAAACAGGGCTGTGCCAGCGCCGAGGCCGACTGTCCGTTGCGCCAGTTCTTCAAGGAGGTACTCCAGGGCGCGGTGGACGAAGCGAGGGGCAAGGTTGCCGGGACCGCCGACACGGTCCAGAACTCCGCCGCCCCGACCGGGTTGTCGAAGATCGCGAAGGCAAGACCCGACGCCAAGCAGATCGAGGCCAAGCTGAACGAGGCCCTCGCGCTGACCTTCTTCGCCCCGATGCTGGCCAGTGCCATGAATGAGTCCCAGCAGGCCTACTTCGTCAACAGCCCGACCGAGCAGGCGTATGCCCGGCAGCTGTACATGCAGGTGGCGACGAAGATCGGCCAGTCAGGCAAGTTGCCGCTGGCCCGCAACATCGCCCAGGCCTTTCGCCGGCAGCTGATGGGCACGAGCCGGGCGTCGCAATCGTAACGGAATGACATGAAGCAGGAACTAGAACAACTTTTTGAAGTTTTGGACACGCTGGTGCGGCTGCACGAGCAGATGATTGCCACGCTGGACCGGCAGCTGGCGGCGGCGCGGGCGGCCGACAGCCAGATGATGCGCCAATGCCAGGAGGAGATCGAGCGTCTGGTCGGGCAGGTCGCCCGCGCGGAGATCCAGCGACGCAGTGCGACCGGCAACCTGGCGGTCGAAGCCGGCCTGCCGGGGGCGACCGCCGGGCGCGGGGTGACCGCCAGCCGGCTGGCGGCGGCCCTGCCGGAGCCGGCCCGCGGCCGGCTGACCGAGCAGACCGCCCGACTGCGCGAGCGGGTGCAGGAAGTCGATCGCCTCAACAGGATCCTCGCGGACGTCAGCCGGAGGGTGTTGCTGCATCTGAGGAGCGCCTATGAGACGGTGGCCCACGCGGCCGGCACAACGGGCGTGTACGCCGCCGACGGCAGGTTGCGCCAGGCGCAGCGGTCCACGGTGTTCGAGGCGGTGGGGTAAGGTGCCATGGGACTGACCAACGGTGCGTTACAGATCGGCCAGAGCGCTCTACTGACCTATCAGAGCGCCTTGCAGGCGGTCGGCAACAACATCGCCAACTCCAGCACCGACGGGTATGTCCGGCGGACCCCGCAGCTGACCTCCATGCCCGGCGTGCCTCTGGCCGAGGGCCTGATGCCCGGCGGCGGCGTCGCCCTGACGGCCCTTCAGCGGAGCCTGGACGAGGCCCTGGAGTCGCGGCTGCGGGCGGCCATCGGCGACGAGCAGAAGAGCCTCACCGAGCAGCAGGTCCTCGCACAGGTTGAGTCGCTCTACAACGAACTGGGCGATCACAACCTCTCCAACCTGCTGAGCACGTTCTTCAACTCGTTTGAGGACGTACAGAACCAGCCCACCGACGTGCCCACGCGGTCCGTCGCGATCGCCGCCGGCCAGTCCCTGGCCGGGCAGCTCCGGCAGACCCGGGCCGAACTGATGGACATGAACGACCATCTCAACCGGCAGATCGTCGACGCGACTCGGCAGGCCAACGACCTGGTCCGGCAGATCGCCGGGCTGAATCTCCAGATCGTGGCGGCGGAGTCGGCCGGAAAGGGTGCGGCCGCCTCGCTTCGCGACCAGCGGGACGGCGCCCTCAAGAAGCTGGCCGAGCTGATGGACATTCAATCCGCCGAGACCCCCGAGGGCGCGGTCAACGTCTACGTGGGCAACCTGCCGCTGGTGCAGTACGCCAAGTATCGGAGCCTGACGACCGTTGAGGAACGGAGCGGCGACCGCATGGTCGTGTCCGTGCGATTCGTCGATGACAATGGACCCGTCACGATCACCAGCGGACAGATCGCCGGGCTGACCACCGCCAGGGACCAACAGGTCTACGGTCAGATGCAGCAGGTCGACCAGCTGGCCGCGGCCCTGATCGAGCAGGTCAACCGGTTGCACAGCCAGGGCCAGGGTCTGGAGGGTCTGACCGACCTGACCGGCGCGTACGCGGTGGCGGATCCGGCGGCCGCCCTGAATGCCGGCGGCGCGGGCCTGCCCTTCGCACCGGTCAACGGCGCGTTCAAACTGACCGTGGATCCAGGCACGGGCCAGAGCCGGGAGTACGTGATTCCCATCTCGCTCACGGGCCTGGGCGCGGACACGTCACTCAACGACCTGGTCAGTTACATCAACGCCAACGTCGCCGATGTGACGGCATCCGTGACCGTCGACGGCCGCCTGCGGCTCCAGGCTTCCGCAGGTCACTCGTTCGCCTTCGGCGAGGACAGCAGCGGGGCCCTGGCGGGGCTGGGCGTGAACGTCTTCTTTACCGGGCACGATGCGACCGACATCGGCGTGGAGACCAATCTGGCGGCGCACCCGCAGTGGCTGGCCGCCGCGCGGGACAATCGCCCGGGCGACGGCAGCAACGCCGCGGCGATTTCCGCGTTGAACGATATGGGCGTGCCGGCCCTGAACGGGCTGAGCATCCCTCAGCAGTGGCGGTCGGTCGTCGGGCAGCTGGCCACGGCCAGCCGTCAGGCCCGGTACGACACCGAGGCCACTCACAGCGTCTCGCAGTCCCTGGAATCGCAGCGGGCCTCGATCAGCGGGGTGAACACCGACGAGGAGGCGGTCAACCTCATGCAGTACCAGCGGTCCTTTCAGGCCGCGGCCCGTTATATATCGGTGATCGATCAGCTGGTGAGCGAAATGTTGTCGTTGGTGCGGTAGAGGGCTGACGGGCAGCCGAAACGATGAGCATTCAACCCATACAAAGCATGAGAGTCAGCAACTCGATGCGGGTGCAGATGTTGCTCGAACAGATGCGCTCGAACACGTTGCGAATGTTCAACAACCAGCAGCAGCTGGCCACGGGCAGCCGCCTGCTGGCCCTCAGCGATGACCCCGCCGCGGCCTCTCGCGCTCTGGACCTGGGCGCCGTGTTGAATCGCCAGAACCAGTTCCAGCGGAATGCCAACTTCGCCGAAGCCATGGTCTCGGCGGCCGACGCCAATCTGACCGGCGTTCGCGACCTGCTCAACCAGGCGGCCAGCATCGCCAGCCGCAACGTCGGCGTGCCGGCCGATGCCGACCAGCGCGCCGCGGCCTCCGCGGTCGTCGACGGGCTGATCAGGCAGATGCTCGCCATCGGCAACAGCCAGTACGGGAGCATCTATATATTCGCCGGGCAGATCTGCGACCAGCCGCCCTTCGAGGAATCTCTCGGCGGCGTGCTGTACAAGGGAGACTCGAACAGCCTGGTCGTCAACATCGACGGAACGGGGCCGACGGCTGTCAGCGTTCCGGGCGACCAGGTCTTCGGCGCCGCCACCGCGGCCGTCCGCGGGTGGGCCGCGTTGACCCCCGCGCTCGATGCGGCCATGCAACTGAGCGACCTTGCGGGCGCCAACGGCGGCGGCGTCCAACGGGGCCGGATCGTCATCAACGAAGGGGGGGGCGTCGGGTCCTTCACCGTCGACCTGAGTGCGGCCAGTACGGTGGGCGACGTCGTTGCGGCGATCAACGCCGCCTCGGTGGCCGCAGGCGCGTCGGTGACCGCTTCGATCACCCCCACCGGGCTGGAGCTGACGGCCGGACCGGGCATGTCGCTTCAGGTGACCGAACAAGGGCAGGGCAGGACCGCCTCCGACCTCGGCATTCTCCAGGCGGCGCCGGCGCCCGGCCCGCTGACCGGCGCCCCCGTACAGCCGAAACTGACCCTGTCGACGACCGTGGCTTCGCTGCGGGGCGGGTTGGGTATCGACCAGACCGGCGGCCTGCGGATCGTCAACGGCACCCAGGTCGCCACGGTGGACCTTTCGGCGGCCCAGACCGTTCAGGATATCTTGAACGCCATCAACGGCGCGGGCATCGGCGTGGTCGCGCGGATCAACCCGGCCGGTACGGGCATCGACGTGGTCAGTCGTTTGTCCGGCGGCAATCTGGCCATCGAAGAGAACGGGGGCCTGACGGCCACGACCCTGGGCATCCGCAGCTTCTACGGCGGCACGGCCTTGGCTTCCCTGAACGACGGGCAGGGCGTGCGCACCGCCGCCGGGGCCGACATCCGCATCGTCGTCCGCAGCGGCGCGACCGTGGACGTGGACCTGGATGGGGCCCGGACCGCGCAGGACGTACTCGACGCGATTAACGCGGCGGCGGGGGCCGCTGGCGTGGCGGTTGCCGCGTCGCTGGCGGCGGTCGGCAACGGCATCCGGCTGACCGACGGCACCGCAGGCGCCGACACCCTGCGGGTGGAGCGGTTGAACTACTCGATGGCCCTGGAGGACCTGGGTCTGGACGTCAGCACCGCGACCGGCGAGTTGATCGGGCGGGACGTGGCGGCCGTCCACTCGAAGGGGGTCTTTGGCGCCCTGGTGGACCTGCGGACGGCCCTGGCCAACAACGATACGGCGGGCATTACGCGGGCGGGCGAACGGCTGGGGGAGGTTCTGAAGGAGGTGGGGATCGCTCAGGGTCGGGTGGGCGCGCTGGCGCGGCAGGTCTCGGCGCAGAAGGACCGCTTGGGCGACGCGGTGCTGGCGAGCCAGTCGCTGCTGTCGGACGTGACGGATGCGGATTACACCGAAGTGATCACGAGGTACACGCAGGCGCAGGCGGCGATGCAGGCGAACCTGATGACCGGTTCGAAGCTGCTCCAGCTGTCGCTGCTGGATTTCCTGCAATGAGGCAAAAGATATACTGTTTTATACAAGTAATACGGCCGAAGCGCCGATAAACGATGATGAGGCCGTATATCGCAGGAAGGCACGACGCGAGCCGTCGCCGAAGACGTGGCCGCGAGGCGGCGGACGGGCGGGCCACGGCGGATCCCGGCAGGAGGCCGGCGCCGCCTGCGGGCAGAGCCGGCCACCGATGGAGGAACCTGGTATGATGACGGTCGAGACAACGCGGTTCGGGCAGGTCGAGGTGGACGAGGGCAAGCTGCTCGTGTTCCCCCGTGGGCTTCTGGGCTTTCCGCTTCAGAAGCGCTACGCCCTCATGCAGACGGGCGTCAACAGCGCCTTCTACTGGCTCCAGGCGGTCGACCGGCCGGAACTGGCCTTCGTCGTGACGGACCCGAGGCTGTTTCTTCCGGACTACAAGGCGCCGGCCAAGGCGGAGGACCTGAAGCAGCTGGACCTGACGGACGCCGAAGAGGCGCAGGTGTTCGTGATCGTCAACAAGGTCGACGGGTTGCTCACGGGCAATTTGCAGGGACCGCTGATGATCAACGCGACCAGCCGCGTGGGCAAGCAGCTCGTGCTTTCCGACAAGCGGTTCTCGACGCGGTACCCGCTGATGCAGCTGCCGGCCGCGGTCCCCGCTGCGGCCAGCCGCTCGGCGTGAGGTGGTGTCGGGCGCGTGGGTTGCCCCCGGCCCGCGGCCGGGCCTAGACTTCTGAAGGACAGCAGCCTGCCGTCCGCGCTTCGGATACGAGCGCCTGCGCCGGGTCGGTTTGAGGGCGGACCCGGGCGGGCGACCGGCTGTCGTCGAGGGCCAGGAAGGAGCCGACGATGTTGGTACTGTCGCGACAGCGCGATGAAACCGTGGTGATCGGCGACGACATCGAGATCAAGGTCGTCGACATCCGCGGGGATAAAGTGCGATTGGGCATCACGGCGCCGCCGCATATTTCCGTGCATCGCAAGGAAGTGTACGAGGCCATCCAGAAGGAGAATCAGTCGGCGGCCTGCGTGAGTCCCCAGGACATGGCCGGCGTCACGGCGCCCGCCAAGCCCAATACGCCGGGAAACGAGCGGCACGGTAGCAGAGGATCGGGCAGTTCGCATTAGGTCCGCCGTGCGGCCGGGACCGGCCGCCGGCAGGCCCACCGGGACCAGGAGGTTCCCGGTCCGACTGCCTGGGACTGTCAAGGAGGATAGTCATGGGTCGTATTAACACAAACGTAGCGGCATTGATCAGCCAGCACCGCCTGGGAAAGTCACAGCAGAGCCTGAACACCACGTTGGAACGCCTCAGCAGCGGTCTGCGCATCAACCGGGGGGCGGATGACCCGGCGGGGCTGATCGCCTCGGAGACCCTCCGCAGCGAGATCTCCGGCGTTACGCAGGCGATCGAGAACTCGCAGCGCGGCAGCAACGTGATCGCCACCGCCGAGGGCGCCCTCAACGAGGTCGCAGCGCTCCTGGTCGACATCCAGCGACTCATCGTGCAGGCGGCCAACACCGGCGCCATGAGCCCCGAGGAGATCGACGCGAACCAGCTCCAGATCAACTCCGCCGTCGAGGCCATCAGCCGGATCGCCAACACGACCACGTTCGCCGGCCGCACGCTGCTCGACGGTTCGCTGGATTACGTGACCAGCGGCGTCCGCGCCAGCGAGATCACGTCCTTGCAGATCAACCGCGCGAGTTTCGGCACCCATACGTACATCCCCGTTCAGGTCGACGTCACCCAGTCCGCCCAACAGGCGGCCCTGTACTTCATCGGCAGCAACACCGGCACCAGCGCCATCACGATCGAGGTCAAGGGGTCCAACGGCGTGGCCACCGTCGTGCTCGGCTCCGCCAGCCCCACCAGCGCCATCGTCAGGGCCATCAACAACCAGTCCGACGTCACCGGCGTCATCGCCGAATACATCAACTCCGCCGCACCCGCCAGCGGGGTCGTGATCCATTCCCTTGACTACGGCAGCGACGTCATGGTCAGCGTCAAGGCGATCAGCGGCGGCGCCTTCGTCCTGAAGGACCTGCCGGTCGGCGGAGTCACCAGGGACTCAGACACCGGTCAGGACGCCAAGGCCACCATCAATGGCCACCTCAGCACCGGCCGGGGCCTTACCCTCGTCATGAACACCTCGGAGCTGGAGCTGACCCTCCGACTGGCAGACAGCTTCGGCGTGGGGTCGACCGACTTCGCCATCACCGGAGGCGGGGCCCTGTTCCAACTCGGACCCTCCGTTAACACCAACCAGCAGGTCAACATCGGCATCCAGTCGGTGGCAGCCAGCCGCCTGGGCGACCCGACCGTAGGCTATCTCAACCAGATCATCGAGGGCGGCGAGTACGCCCTCCGCAAGCCCAACGGCCCGCACCAGGCCGGCCTGATCATCAACCAGGCGATCAAGCAGGTTGCCGGACTTCGCGGCCGACTCGGCTCCTTCGAACGAAATACCTTGGACACCAACGTCAATGCCCTGAACATCACGGCCGAGAACCTGACCAGCGCCGAAAGCGTCATCCGCGATGCCGATTTCGCGCAGGAGACCGCCAATCTGACCCGAAGCCAGATCCTCGTCCAGGCCGGCACCAGCGTGCTGTCCATGGCCAATACCACCCCGCAGACCGTGCTGAGCCTGCTGGGCGGCAGATAAGTCGATCGCTGGGGTTCCTTCCCCGCCGGGAACCCGCCCCGCAGGTTCGCGGTACCGGCGTAGCCGGCGCTCGGAGTACCCGCGTTAGCCGGGTCTTTATTGCGGCACGCCGACTTCGACTTTGCTCGCAGCACGAGCGCCGTGCCTTTTTACTCATTTCCGGGACTCTCAGGCATAGCCCCCTCTTTCCGCGGACGCTCCTCGACGCATACTGTAAAGGAGGTCGTTTGTCCGGGCCTCCAGCCTGCGAAGGCGAGCCGGTAGTCATGGCGCCCGGGCACCTGCGATGGTAAGAGCCATGAAACAAGGCGAATGCTGTAAACCGTGCGCCGGCCCCGAATTTACCCAGGGTGCTCACCTTGCGGTCTCGGAGATCCGCGTCGACGGGCTCGACTGTCCGGATGAGGCCCATCTGATCCGCCCGGTTCTGGTGGCCTTGCGGGGTGTCAAGGACGTCCAGTTCGAACTGGCGACGAGCACGGCGTTCGTCACGTACGACACCCGGGTGATCGGCGAGCGGGACCTGCTGGCGGCCGTGCGCGGAACCGGTTTTTCCGCCGAGCCTGCCGGACCGATCATCACCGGTTTGGAGCGCCCCAACCTCGCCCGTGAAGCCGGCATCGTGCTCGGCGCCATGCTAGTGGTCTTTGCGATGGCCTGGTGCGCGGTATCCAAGCGGTCGGTGCTGGCGGGTCTGGTCTGCGAGGTGTCGCCGATCCATCTACCTGCGGCCTTCTGGGCGCTCGTCGGGGCCATCGCGCTGTCCTGGTGGTCCGTGCTGCCCAAGGCGTGGCGGTCGGCGAGGGCCCT
>Ga0315298_1011899_pt1 | contig 10114 bp, 9 predicted proteins | sample WHS_1_MG_FD_203077 | JGI IMG/M metagenome (GOLD analysis project Ga0315298, IMG submission 203077) | Extremophilic microbial mat communities from Washburn Hot Springs, YNP, Wyoming, USA - WHS_1_MG | ecosystem: Environmental > Aquatic > Thermal springs > Hot (42-90C) | place: USA: Wyoming...
CCATGCAGAGGATGCCTTGGTCCAGGAGGCATTTCTCCTGATCCGCGATGATTTCATGGGGCCTGACTATCTTGGGTATGGATTTCTCCTCCCTCTTCCTCGGACATTCGTCGCAGAGGTTCTTCGCCGGGCCCATGACCGACCCCTTGGGCGGCAGGGCGCCCGATAATATGGCTTCAAAGGAATCCCTCACCTGGGAGGTTTGGGGAGGGCACCCGGGGATCGAATAATCGACCTCCACTACGCCGCTCAAGGGCATGACGGCATCAAGCCTCTCCGGCACTCCCATTCGATATTCCCCCATGGCCACCTCGCCCCGCGGCTTGACGCCCTTTGGGTTCTCGGTGCTCGCGGTCCCATAGACGGTTTCGAGCAACAGATCCTTGGCGGCGAGGTTCGCCAATCCCGGTATCCCCCCGAAACAAGCGCAAGATCCGAAGGCCACCATCAGCTTCGATTTGCGCCTGAGCAGCTTCGCGATCTCCGCGTTCTCTTCGTTCGCTATCGACCCATGGTAGAGGCAGAGGTCTATCGACCCGTCCGCCATGGCCTCGAGGTCTTTGAGCTTTAGGTCGGCGGCGGTCGGCCAGAAAGCTATATTCACGGAACCCAAGACCTTGGGGAGATATTCCGCCAAGTCCACTATGGTGACATCGCACCCCGAGCAGGTGGCCCCCAACCCAATCGCTAGGTTCAACTTACTTCGCTCCAACCCGATCCACCCTGAGGGGGTTCGGCCCCAATCTCCTGAGGCGCTCGGTGAAGTCCTTGACTATCTCGGCGAACCTCTGCCCCTCCGACGCCGATGCCCATTCCAACCTTACCCTATCCGGGTTGATGCCGAGCTCCTTCAGGAGCTTCCGGAGGAGATAGTAGCGCCTCCTGGCCTTCAAGTTCCCGCTTTGATAATGGCAATCGGAGGGGGGATGGCAGCCGGCTATTAGGACGCCGTCGTAGCCCTCCTTGAGGGCCTCGAGCACGAAGCTCGGCTCGACCCTCCCCGAGCACATGACCCTCACGCACCTGATATTCGGCGGATACTCCATCCTGCTCATCCCCGCCAGATCGGCCGCCGCGTACGAGCACCAGTTGCAGAGGAACCCAAGTATCCTCGGTTCGAACCAAGCCTCGCCTCGCCCTTCCATCATCGTTGCATCACCTACCCCGCGCCAGCTCTTATCATCGATAGGATCTGCTCCCCCGTGAACATCCTCAGCCTCGCCGCACCGGAGGGGCATGCGGCCACGCAGGTGCCGCAGCCCTTGCAGAGGACCTCATCCACTTTGGCCACCTCCTTGTCGCCCCTCACCTCTAGCTCCAAGGCCCCGTATGGGCAGAGCTTGATGCAGATCCCGCAACCACCGCATCGGTCCTCGTCTATGAGGGGGCTGAGGGGCTCCACCTCCACTTGGCCTTTGCTGAGCGGTATCGAGGCCCTGGCCGCGGCGCCGCTGGCCTGGGCGACGGCGTCGGGGATATCCTTCGGGTATTGGGCGGACCCGGCCAGATAGATGCCATCTACTATCGCATCGTTGGGCCTCAGCTTTGGATGGGCCTCCATGAGGAATCCGTCGACGCTTCTGGGTATGCCGAGGATCTTGCTTATGGCTTCCGTATCGGCCCTCGGGACCTGCCCGACCGAGAGGACGACCAGGTCGAAGGAATCCTCCAGCGCGGTACCCATCAGGGTGTCCTCGTATCTGAGTATGAGTTCATGGGTCTTCGGGTCCTCGCGTATGCTCGAGACCTTGCCCCTTATGAACTTCACCCCCGCCTCCTGGCTCCTGAGGTAAAACTCCTCATAACCCTTCCCGAAGGCCCTTACATCCATGTAGAATATGGATACATCGGACCCTTGGGACTGCTCCTTTATTATCAGGGAATCCTTTATGGCGTACATGCAGCAAACCCTGGAGCAATATAGGTTGAACCTCGCATCCCTGGATCCGACGCATTGGATGAACGCCACCTTCCTCGGGGGTTTTCCCGTGGACGGTCTGAGCACCATGCCGCCCGTTGGACCCATCGGATCGGTCATGCGCTCCAGCATCGGCCCGGTTATGACGTCTTTATATCTACCGAATCCATACTCCTCCAATGGAGTTGGGTCGAATGGATCGTAGCCGATCGCGACTATGATGCTACCAACCCTCAACTCCAAGACCTCCTCCTTTTGATCGAAGTCGATCGCCTTGGCCTCGCAGACCCTCTCGCAGACCCTGCAGATCCCCCTCTTTAGGTAGAGGCAATTCTCCCCATCTATGGAGTAGGCCAATGGGACGGCATTGGGAGAGGTCATGTAGATGGCCTTCCTGGAGCTCATACCGAAGTCGATCTCGTTCGGAACCCTCACGGGGCATTTTTGGGCGCAGATCCCGCAGGCCGTGCATCTATCCTCATCGACGTACCTCGGCCTCCTCCTGACCTTGACGGCGAAGTTCCCGAGGGAACCCGAAGCCTCGATGAGCTCCGAGTTGGTCAGCAATTCGATCTTCGGATGTTGCGACACGCTGACCATCTTGGGCGTTAGTATGCAGGCCGCGCAATCCATCGTAGGGAAGACCTTGGACCATTGCCCCATCCTCCCGCCGAGGCTTGGGCTCTTCTCCACTAGGTAGACCTGATAGCCGTTGTCGGCTAGGTCCAGGGCCGCTTGAATACCCGCGATCCCCCCGCCTATCACCAGCGCGCTCCTGGTCACCTCCACCGTCTTGGTTTCGAGCGGCATCAGCCACCTCGCCTTGGCCACGGCCATCTTCACGAGGCCCTTGGCCTTCTCCGTCGCACCATCCGGGTCCGAGCGGTGGACCCAGGAGCATTGCTCCCTTATGTTGGCTATCTCCAGCAGGTATGGGTTCAGCCCGGCCTTCCTCAGGGTCTCCCTGAAGGTTAGCTCGTGGACCTTCGGGGAGCAGGCCGCTACAACGACCCTATTCAGGCCCAGCTCCCTTATGTCATTGGATATCATCTCTTGGCCAACGTCATCGCACATATGGAGGTACTCCCTCGCGACCTCCACGCCCGGTAGCTTCGAGGAGAAATCGGCGACTTCCTTCACGTTGACCACATCGGCTATATTCTTGCCGCAGTGGCATACGTAAACGCCTATCTTCAAATCCCCATGGGAATCTACCATTCCAAACCACCTGCGATTCTAAGAAAGCTTATTCAATATCCGATCCGGCCTAACGAAGTTCATATCCACGCCCAGCTCATGGGGGCCATAGCCCATGGCCAGGCCAAGGGCTTGGACGTAGTGAAGGACCGGCATGTCGTAGGGTTGTAGATTGTAGAGCCTCTGCAGCTCCACTTGGCCCCTATCGAACTGGAGGTGGCAGAAGGGGCAGACGTTGAGGATGAAATCGGCGCCGGCCTCCTTGGCGCTCAGGAGCTTCCTGTTCAGCATCCTCAGGGAGACGTCTAGGACCGCGGAGCGGACGCCGCCGCCGGCCCCGCAACATGCCATCTTATCCTCCCAATCCACGCTTTCGGCGCCTAGGGCCTCCGTCAACTCATCCAAGAAGGTCGGCCTCTCGGTACTACCGACCCACTCCCTCAAGACCCTCGGCTTTATCAGATGGCAGCCATAGTGGACCGCAACCTTCAAACCCAAGGGCTTGGTCACGGCCCTCTCTATCCCCTGGGGGGTCACCTCCTTGAGGAGGACCTCGGCCAGATGCCTTACGCCGACGGATCCCTTGAACGCTTTCCCGATCTCCTTCAGATTGGAATTGGCCAAATCCCTGAGCGCCCTATCGCCCCTCAGGCTATGGTTCGCCTCCGCGAGCGTTCCATAGCAGCCGTTGCAGAAGGTGAGCACATCCAAGCCCATCTCCTCGGCGATGCATATGTTCCTAGCGGCCATCGCCAACCAAGCGGGTCGGCTGAAGGACTTCACGACCCCTGGGGCCGGGCAGCAGGAGGCCCCCTTCATATCGGCCAGTCCGATCCCGATCTTCGGCAGGACCTTCCTCGCGGCGGCCTCTATGCCGGGGTACCTATTCGGGATCAAGCACCCGAGGAATAGGGCGTATTCCCTTCCCAAGATCCGAGCGCCTCGAGCTAGGCCGATGCTGCCTTTTGGGGTTGGGCCCTCTCTATAAGCCCGCAGAACCCGGTCTCCTTCAGGATCTGTTGGACGTCGAAGAGGGCGCCGTCGTATTGATGGACCGTAGGCGGGAGCTCGCCAAGGCCCAAGTCCTTGCGCCTCTCCCTCGTGGCCTGATCTATGGGGACCGCATGGCCCGTCTTTATCAGGTTGGTCGAGACCACCTTATGGGGCTCCAGCATCCATCCGTTCTCAACGGCCATATTCCTCATGGTCAATATGGCGTTCACGACGTCTATCTTTCGGGGGCACCTCTCGACGCAGGTGTAGCAGGTGGTACAGAGCCATAGGTCGATGCTCTTCAATACCTCCTCCTTATATCCCATGGACGCCTTCCTGATGATCCTCCTCGAATTATAGGCCGTGATCCTGCCGGAGGGGCAGGAGGCAACGCAGTTCCCGCACTGGATACACTTGTTGATGTTCTCCCCGCTCGCCCTTACTATCTCCCTCGCGAAGTCCACCGAAGGCGGGGCCACCTCCTCCATATGCTCCAAAGGGGGCTTGGCCTTCGCCTCCTCGGGCCCCTTCGCCTCCTCCTCGGACTTCATCCATTCGCGTATCGCCTCCTCTATGGCCAAGCTCATGCTGCCCTTCCTCATGCCGAACTTCTTGGCCACCTTCTCCCTGAAGGCTCTCTCCAAGTCGTCGGCCATCATGACATCGATTCTGCCCATAGGCAACAACTATCTCCACATATGCACATATAAACTTTTGTGTAAAATAAGCTATACGTAGAAGTGAAGTTCAGAGGTTCAACATCTCCCTTATGATGCCCTCGCATCGCAGCAGGTCCCTCCTCAGGCGCCCAAGGTCCGCCTCCGACGCCTCCTCGCCCATCGAAACCTTTCCCCTTATGAACTCCAAGGAGCCCTCCAAGGCCTCGGACAAGCCGGGGTCGTCGATCCCTAGGTCCTTGAGGCATCCCTTGATCGCGTTTATGTCTATGGCCATCTCATACAGGCTCGAGTCGTGGTATATCGCTTGGGCGAGGCTCCAGCCGATCAGGAAGGCGCACCTTAGGGACGTCTCGACCGACACCTCATAAGTTCAGTATATCGATCCTCCTGCCCTTCAGATCGGTTATTTCGCAACATACGATCGCCGAATCCGACCTCCCCGAGAAGCCCATTATCCGTACCTCATCCCCCTCGCATATGAGCGCCAAGCCATCGTATACGACCGAGAACTCCCCGGAGTCTGCGATGAGGGCGAACAAGGTCTTCAAGCCGGAAGGGGTCCTATAGGTTATTATGGGTCCCTTGACCTTGCCGCTGATCGTTAGATCCCAAGGCCCCGATCTCCGCGGAGTTCGTTCCAATCCTCTCGACATCTCGATTCATTCGGAATCGAGGGGAGCATCAATCTTCAGAACCCTTGGCGCCGGGCTCATAGGATTCAACCCTGCATAGCCCGTCCCTCTCAACGGCGCTATCGATCGCCGCCTCGGCTATGGAAACGGATATCTCCCCGATCCTGTGTAGGGCCAAGACGATCTGCCTCAGCTCCCCGAATCCATGATAGATATTCTCGATGGGGAGATCGTCGATTATGTCATAGGCTTCCTTCGCGCACTCCTCGAAGAGGTTTATCGCTGTATTCGCCATCTTGCTATCGTATGTGAATACGCTCCTCATGGCCATATCGCAAACTTCCTTTATCCTCTTGTGGTAATCCCCTATGCGAGATTTGATCCTATCGCTTATCCACCCCCCAGAAGCCTCTATCCTCGCAACGTACTCAGCTATCTTATGGGCCCAGTCCGCCATCCTCTCCAATACATTGGCGATGAGGCTGATGGATAGGATATTCCCGGAATCGTATATGCCGATCCTCTGGGAGATCGCCGGGTTCACTTGGGCTTGGTTCAATAGCCTCAGTATCAGGGCGTACATCCTATTGGCCTCCCGCTCCCTCCTCTGAGCCTCCTCCGCCAGCTCCACGTTCGAATCCATGAAAGCCTGGATCGCGTCGGTCAGCATCGCGGAGAAGAGGGCGTAGAGGCGATGGATCACCACATCCATTGGGAAGAGCGCGGGGTTTATTGAGCACTGGAGCGTGACACTCGAAGAGGTCTCCTCGACGATCCCAAGCCCGATGAGCTTGAACTCCGCGTCGCGGATCGCCTTGAGGTTTTCGCCGCCGATCCTCCCCGATGAGGTCACCTTTATGACATCGAAGCCCCTGACGTAGCCGGCCACTATCAGCCTCCCGATCAGGCCCCCCTCCCGGCAGAGGTCGGAGTTTATGGCGAGGACGTTCGAGGTCGCCCTCGCCGCGGTCGCGGAGCCTTGGAGTATCTTCAACGAGCCGTCCCTCTCGGGGGCGATGGTCACGAGATCTCCCTTCTTCAACCCGACCTTCTTCACCCAGTTGGCCGGCAAGGAGACCGTCAGGGTAGACCGCCCAACCAGTTGGATCCTGCGCCTCTCCATAGCTAAACCGCCGGGTCCTCGACCCAATCCAATTATTTATTCTATTTACCAGAATATATTCTAAACAGGTCAAATATAAGATTTCCTAAGAATATTTACCAAGCCGAGCGGAGATGAGCGAGGGAAAGGGTTTAGTTTGCGAGGACATCTGCGATTGGAGGTCCTGTCAAAGGCGCTGCCCCAAGGCCGAGATCTGGAGCGGCCTATTCAAGGCCGGGAGCGAGATCCATTCCCTCAATAGGAAGAGGATCCTCGATTCGGCCGCGATCTGGCTGAGGGACGCCATCGGGCTCGGCGGTTGTGCCATAAAGGTCCTGGAGGGCGAGGAGGGGCCAGGCTCGATCGCGGCGCAGGGCATGGGGGAGGAGGACCTGAAGGGCTTCCCGCCGGAGGCCGAGGAGAGGGCGGTCTCCCAAAAAAACTATGTTATGTTCGATCTGGGAGGAATGCCCTTCTTGGCGGTCCCCATAACCTTCAAGGGCAGGGTTCTCGGCGTGATTTATGCTCACCCAAGGACGAAGGAGTTCTCGAGCGCCGCACTGCCCATCATCGGGGCGATGGCCGACTGCGTCGGCGTCGCGCTCGAGAACGAGAGGAGGTACCGGATAGCCGTAGGGAATTGGCATGAGGCGGTGAAGGAGCTGTGGTCGAAGATGGACGTCTGGAAGTCCTCCAAGGGTTCGCCGTAGATCGGGAGTGGGGCCTAGCCGATCGGGGGGATGCGGGCGATGTGTCCGGATAAGGTGAGGCTTGCGGATCTGGAGAAGATGGGGGACCTCAGGGAACTGATCAGGGAGTTAACTGAGTTGGACAAGATCATCGAGGGCTACAGGGACGAGCCGGGCTCCCTGATGCTGACCATAAGGAAGGTCCAAGATCTATTCGGCTACGTGCCGCTCTCTGCGCTGAGGAGGTTGTCCGAGAGGTCAAAGATCCCCCTGAGCGAATTGATGGGGATAGTCAGCTTCTACAGCTTCTTCTCGACCGCGCCAAGGGGTGAGCATACGATCAAGGTCTGTATGGGGACGTCTTGCTATGTTAGGGGCGGGGAGAGGATATTGAACTTCCTCGGCAAGGAGCTCAAACTGGAGCCCGGCGGAACCAGCGCGGATGGCAAATTCTCCTTGGAGGCCGTGCGTTGCCTGGGATGCTGCGGGCTATCCCCGGTGGTGGCCATAGGCGATAAGGTATACACGAGGATGAGCCCGAATAAGATGAGGGGGATCTTGAAGGAATATGCTTAGGGCCATCCAGGATAGGTTCCTCTCCTCCCCCGATGACCTCAAGGGCCTAAGGGATGAGATCCTGAGGAAGTCCTCCTCGGATAGGAGGACGAAGGTGAAGGTCCACTTCGGGACGTGCGGCATCTCAGCGGGCGCGACCGATGTATGGAGGAGGCTCCAGGAGGAGATCGGGGCTAGGGGGCTCGAGGATAGGGTCGCCCTCTTGAAGGCCGGCTGCATAGGCATGTGCAGCATGGAGCCGAACGTGACCGTGATCTCCCCCTCCGGTGAGGCCGTAACGTACAAGGAGGTGACCCCGGAGGGCGCCTCTAGGATCGTCGAGGAGCATCTATTGGGCGGCCACCCGGTCGGGGATTACGTATTGGACCCGAACGAGCCCTTCGTCAAGTTCCAGGTGAGGAGGGTCCTCAGGAATCAGGACATAGACCCGATGAATATAGAGGATTACATCGCCCGCGACGGTTATCTGGCCTTGGCAAAAGCCATAACGGAGATGAGCCCGGACGATGTGATAAACGAGATCGATAGGTCTGGGCTCAGGGGACGGGGTGGCGCTGGCTTCAGGACTGGTATGAAGTGGAAGTTCGCGAGGGCCGCGCACGGGGACCAAAAGTACGTGGTCTGCAACGCGGACGAGGGCGACCCCGGGGCCTATATGAACCGCGCGGTCTTGGAGGCCAATCCCCACTCCGTGATAGAGGGAATGGCCATAGCCGGATATGCGATAGGGGCGAACCGCGGCTACATCTACGTCAGGGCCGAGTATCCCCTAGCGGTCGAGACCTTGGAATACGCCATAAAGCAGGCCCGGCGATATGGACTTCTGGGCGAGAGGATACTCGGCAGCGAGTTCGATTTCGATGTGGAGATCTGCCTCGGGGCCGGCGCCTTCGTCTGCGGCGAGGAGACGGCCCTCTTGGCGTCGTTGATGGGGAAGAGGGGATCCCCCAGGCCCAGGCCCCCCTTCCCGGCGCAGAAGGGGCTCTTGGATAAGCCGACGGTGATCAACAATGTGGAAACCCTTTCGATAACGCCCGCGATAATCCTCTACGGGGCCCAATGGTTCAGGGAGGTCGGCAGCGAGAGGAGCCCCGGCACGAAGACCTTCTGCCTGGTCGGCAAGGCCAAGAACAGCGGCATAGTCGAGATGCCCTTGGGCACGCCCTTGGGGAAGATAGTGCTCGATATAGCGGGGGGGCCCAAAGGCGGGAAGAAGTTCAAGGCGGTATTGATAGGCGGCCCATCCGGAGGATGCCTATCGACCGAGCATCTGAATACCCCGGTCGAGTATGAGACGATGGATGCGCTCGGCGCGATAATGGGGTCCGGCGGCCTCGTCGTCTTGGATGAGGACGATTGCATGGTCGACATCGCGAGGTTCTTCTTGGAATTTACCAAGGACGAGTCCTGCGGCAAGTGCACATCCTGCAGGGCCGGGATACCCCAGATGCTGGAATTGCTGGACAAGATCAGGCGGGGGGAGGGCACGCTGGAGGATCTGGACCTCTTGGAGGATCTGGCCTTGATGATAAAGGCGACATCGCTCTGCGGCCTCGGCCAGACGGCGCCGAACCCGGTCCTGACGACCCTGCGGTACTTCAGGGATGAATACTTGGCCCACGTCTTGGAGAAGAGGTGCCCCGCGGCCGTTTGCCAGGCCCTCTTCGAATCCCCCTGCCAGCACGTATGCCCGATGGGGCTCGATGTGCCCGGTTATATAGCGCTGATAAAGGAGGGGAGGTTCGAGGATTCCTACCGGTTGATAAAGCAGCACCTGCCGTTCCCATCCGTCTGCGGGAGGGTCTGCCATGCGCCCTGCGAGGGCAAGTGCCGGCGCAATCAGGTGGACGAGGCCCTCTCCATAAGGCACCTGAAGAGGTTCGTTGCGGACTATGCCTTGGAGCATGGGCTGGTTTACAACCCGAAGGTTAAGGAGAGCAGGGGCGAAAGGGTCGCCGTGATAGGCGCGGGGCCCGCCGGTCTGACCTGCGCTTATTACTTGGCCATGGAGGGCTACAAGCCCGTCGTATTCGAGGCCTCCAAGGTCGCCGGGGGGATCTTGGCTTGGGGGATCCCAGAGTATCGCCTTCCAAAGAGGATCCTCCAGAAGGAGATACGGGATCTGGAGAGGATCGGCGTTGAGATAAGGACGAACTCTCGGGTCGAGGATATGGAGGGGCTCTTCTCCGAGGGCTTCAAGGCCGTCTTCGTCGCCGCGGGCGCCCAAAGGGGCATCAGGCTCGGGGTGCCCGGGGAGGAGCTACAGGGGGTTTACGATGCCCTTGACTTCCTCAAGCGGGTGAACTCCGGAGAGAACGTGAAGGTCG
>Ga0315298_1011900_pt1 | contig 10114 bp, 8 predicted proteins | sample WHS_1_MG_FD_203077 | JGI IMG/M metagenome (GOLD analysis project Ga0315298, IMG submission 203077) | Extremophilic microbial mat communities from Washburn Hot Springs, YNP, Wyoming, USA - WHS_1_MG | ecosystem: Environmental > Aquatic > Thermal springs > Hot (42-90C) | place: USA: Wyoming...
CTTCCCTTCTGCCGGCGGTGATCGCCGGTGTCGGGGTGCGCGCCGCCGGCGGAGACCCACGCGGGCAGATGCTGGCTGGGACAGCCGGCATGCTGGCCTGTATGATCATTACTGCGGCGGCGCTGAACCGGAGTGGGCAAAGGACAATTGGGCCGGCGCGGGCGGTGCCCTGGCGGCTGGCGGGAGCGGTCCTCCTGGCGGTGGGCCTGGTGGGTGCCGGCTGGCCGGCGGCTGGAGACGCATACCTTGCCGCTGGCCGAGAGGCACTGCTGTCGGGGGATGGGGAGCGGGTGGACAGCGTGATGCAGATTGCGGTGAGGTTCCCCCCGTATGATGCGCTGGCGTATGACCTCTGGGCACAGCGCTGGATCGCGGTCGGCCGGCTGACGGCGGATCCGGAGGCGCGCGCGGCCGCTCTGGGGGAGGCGGCGCGCATGCTAGCGGCCGCCTGGAGGGCGGAGCCGCGGCAGGTGGAATGGGCGCGCCGGCTGAGCGCGGTTTATCGGGAATGGGCGACGTATGAAGTGGACCCCGCGCGCCGGCATACCGCACTGCTCGAGGCGCGCCAGGTATTGGCGGAGGCGATGCGGATCGCGCCGGCGAACCTCTTGCTGCCCGAAGATTTGCAGGCCGTGAATTCCCTCCTGCAGGAGGCCCCGTGAGCGTCATGCAGGACGACCGGCGCCCGCTGGTGAGCGTTGTCATCCCCGTGCTGAATGAGGAACGGTATCTGCACCAGTGCCTGGAGGCCGTGCTCCACCAGGATTATCCCGCGGACCGCATCGAGGTCATCGCGGCGGATGGCGGCTCCACAGACGCCAGCCGGGAGATCGTGCGAGAATATGCGGCGCGAGATGGGCGGGTGCGGCTGGTGGAGAATCCGCGCCGGCGCGCCTCTGCCGGCCTGAATGCGGCCATCACCGCGGCACGCGGCGAATACATCGTGCGGGTGGATGGGCATACCATCATCGCCCCGGATTATGTGTCGCGCTGTGTCGCGCATCTGTGGGGCGATCCACAGGTCGGCAGTGCCGGCGGCTCCATCTCCCCGGTCGGCGAAACTATCGTCGGACAGGCGGTCGCTCTCGCACTGCGTTCCCCGTTCAGCATGGGCGGCGCGCCCTTTCGCCACGCCCGGCAAGCCGGGGCGGTGGATACGGTGTATCTGGGGTCTTTCCGCCGGCGGGATTTGCTGGAGATCGGCCTGTACAACGCCTCCCTCGGCGCCAATGAGGACTACGAACTGCATTTCCGCCTGCGCCGCGCCGGCCGGTTGGTCTGGTTCGATCCGCACATTCGCTCCCACACCTATACCCGCCGCACGCTGGCCGCGTTGGCGCGGCAGTACGCCCGTTATGGATACTGGAAGGGGCAGGTCATGGTCCTGCATCCGGCGTCCATCAGCCGGCGGCATATTGCGGCGCTGATGGGCACCGTATGCTTTGTGCTGTCCGCGCTGGTCGCGGCGCTCGGCCGGCCGGCATGGCTGTGCGCCCTATTGGGCATCTACGCCCTGGTGAACCTGGGCTTTTCCGTACGGCTGGGGTGGCCTTGGAAAGGCCGGCCGACAGCTCTGCTTCCGCTGGTGTTCGTCATCATGCATGTATGCTGGGGGGCCGGCCTGCTGGCCGGCCTGGCGAAGGCGCTGGTGCGCCGGCCAGCTCACGAGATCTGAACGATGGGAATGTGCAGGGCTTCCAGCCGGCGCTGTAGTTCCTCCAGCGCCCGGGAGAGCCTGCCCTCGACCTCATCCCGTGCATCGCCGCGGGCGCTCAGGGTGATTTTCAGACGCACGCCCGGCCCGTACGCCTTGGCGCGGGATTTGACATACACCTCCAGGTGCGCGCGCTGGACGGCGTCCACCGCCGGCGCCAGCGAGGACTCATCCCCGCAGTCCACGACCAGCACCCGCTCCGCGTAGTAGCCCTGCCCGTACAGCTCCCGCAGGATCGGCGTCAGCGATTGTTCGAAGATGCCCTGCAGTTCCGCCGGCACGCCGGGCAGGGTGATGATGGTGGTACCGCCCTCACGCAGGAGCACCCCTGGCGCGGCCCCCACTGGGTTGTAGAGGGGCTGGGCGCCTGCCGGCAGGATGGCCATCTTGCGCCGCTCCGGCGTCAGCTCGGCGTGGGCGACATAGCCGGCCTGCGCCAGGCGGACATAGGTCTCCTGCACCATGCGCAGGGCCTCGGGGTGTTCCTCCAGCGGCCGGCCGAGCGCGGCCGCCATAGCGGAAAGGGTCAGGTCGTCCGCGGTGGGGCCTAGCCCGCCTGTGGTGAAGATGACCCGCGTGCCGCGCTGAATGGCCTGCAGGAGGACTTCCCCGATGACCTGCGGGTCATCGCGGATCAGGGTGGCGCGCAGGACGATGCCGCCCAAACCCGTGATGCGCTGGCAGAGCCAGTGGGTGTTGGTGTCCTGGACATCCCCGATGAGCAGTTCGTTGCCAATAGCGATGATCTCAGTGGTGACGCTCATGGTTGTTCTCTCCGGAGGCAGGGAAGAGGCCGGCGTCGAAGTAGGGCATCTGGCGCAGGTATTTGGTCACGTCGGTGCGGCGCATTTCGCCGGCATCGGTCAGGAACGCCGTGAACCAATCCAGCGGCGTGTACTCGAAGTACCGGTTGTGCACCCGTAGGGGCGCCAGGCCGTCATACACCTCGCGCGCGTCATGCAGGTCATAGCGTTCCAGGCGGGGGCCTTTGCCGGCCGCCGCCGGCCAGAACTTCAAGGTACTGCACAGCACGTAGATGGGGACGCCGGTCTCGCGCGCCGCCAGCGCCATGCTCCAGGTGCCGAGCTTGTTGACGACCCCGCCGAGGCCGATGGCATCTGCGCCGACGAGGCAGACGTCGCTCTCCTGCACGGCCAGGGCGATGCCGGCGTCCACGATGAGGGTGACGTCCAGGCCGGCGCCGGCCAGCCGCTCGGCCATGTCCCGCCCTTCCAGCATGGGCCGGGTTTCAGTGCAGACGACGGACAGCTTCAGCCCCTGGCGGTGGGCAAGGAGGAGGGCCTCCTCGACGGAACTGCTGGCCGAATGGGTGAGCACGCGCAGGGAATTCGGGGTGCGGGACAGTTTGGGCAGGGTCAGCTCGGCGATCGCGGAGTTGGAGCGCAGTAACTGCCGGTGGAAGTTTTCGACGACCTTGCCGACCTCGTCGGCCCATTCCCCGGGCTGGCGGAAATTGCGCTGGCCGGCTTCCATGGCCGCACTGCACAGGTTGATGATGGCCGCCATGTTCGGCTGGGCCTGGAAAAGCTGAGCGCAGAGCGTGAAAAGCCCCTCCCGCTGGCGGCGGAGCGGCCAGTCGCGGGCGATGGTGATGAAAGAGGACAATACCTCGGCGGCGCGCAGTGCCAGAGCGGTTGCGCCGCTGACATGGTCCTCCCCGATAGCGGCGACCTCGTGGGAGAGGGAGTTGTTGAACACGGCCATTCGTTTGCCTCCTCGCAAGATGTGAAAGAAGGGGAGAGCGCCGTTGCTTTCCCCTTCTTGATAAGTGATATGGCCGGCTGAAGCTCCGGCGGATTCGTGCAAAGCGCCGGCGCAGGCATATTATTCGGGAGGGACGGGCTTGATGCCGCGGTAAATCTTGCCGCGCGTCAGAAGATGCAGGATGACTTCCGGCTGGGCGCGGCCAATGGCCTGCGCCAGCTCCACCGGCGTCATCGGCGTGTTGTTGTTGGCCAGGAAGACGCGGAAAATGGCCGTGATGAGCGGCGTCGAGTCGGATAAGTAATCCGGGCGCTTGCTACAGCAGGACAGCAGGGCCTGCCACAGCGCGTCCACTCGCTTGACCTCTGCCGTGACCGGATCGACCCAGTCCACCAGCTCGGTGCGGTGATAGTCAGGGTAGCTCTTGCGGTGTTCCGGGCAGAGCTGATGGTGGAGGTACAGGCGGAAGTCAAGCTGTTCCTGTTCCCACCAGTCCATATCGATATGGAATTTGGTATCCAGGGTAGGTCGGGTCCACTTGGCCATCGAGCGTATCCTTTGTTCTGTCGAGTTCCGGGAGCCTGCCGGCATCGATGCGGCCGGCCGAGCGTATGGCTGTGAGACTGCCGCGCCGCTGAGCATCGTCATCCTCGCGAGCGCGTCGGGTCATAGGTCCACATCCCATTGCCCACATAGACGTAATGGGGATCGGTGGACAGCAGGGCGAAGACTGGGCCGGCAGGAGTGCGGCGGAACAGGTTCACGGCGCTGTAAATGGTCTTGGCGTGCACGGCGCCGGATGGGTTGAGCTTCACCAGCTCAGGCATGATCTCGCGCAGGAGGCGGGCCAGCGGCCGGCGCTCGGCGACGATCTGTTCGACAAATTCGTCCAGCACGCGGGCGTCCGCATGGCTGACCGCCATATCTTCGTCATACTGGCAGGCGATGGGCAGTTTCTGCATGGAGAAGACGATGCGGCCGTCTTCGATAGTGGCGACGCGCACCCATTCCCTGCGCATGCGCCGCTGTTCGAAATCCACCAGCAGTACGCCGGGTTTTTTCAGCCGCTCCAGGCGGATGAAGGCGCCAGGGACGATCTGGTTGTCCTGGTACCAGCGCTCCAGGCCGGCGATGAAGCCCATCTCATGGTGCACCCAGCCCACAATGGTCTCGCCCAATTTGCCGTCAATAAACTCCATGCGGCTGTGCTGATACGAGCCTTTCGGCAGCATGGCGGCGAGCTGGGGAGAGAGGGGCAGGGTGCCCGAGCGCCAGTGCGGGTAGGTGAGCACAATGTGGGCTTTATAGACCATGGATTCCAGGCCTCGCGCCGCGAGCTGGTCCGGTTCGAAGTCAATGTCTTTGGCGACGGCGACAAGCTCGGGCAGGATGGACTGCCGGTCGTAGGGTTCCTGGAGGAGCTGGAGGCGTGCCGGCGGGTTGACGATGATGTCTGGCTCCAGCCGGCGCAGGAACCACAGCACCGTGCCGTCCCAACCCACGTCGTCGAAGCGCTCGTCCTGGGAGAGGTGGGCGTTGAGGGCGAACTCTTGGATGGGAAGCGGGATTTCCTTGGGCAGGCCCAGCTCGGCCAGGATCTGGCGCGGGGTCATGGGCTGGCCGGCGACATCAATGATCGCTTCCGCCAGGTTGAGATGCCCGATATGGATCTCGGGGAGCATTTCCTTGACCAGCCACTGCCCCTGATACTGGATGAAGCCCGAATCGGGGTGCTGGAGGACCTCCAACAGGCGCTGGGCGACCACGTTCCCGAACTTCTTGGCGATTTCCTCCGCCGAGACCGCTTCCTGGAGGAAGGCAAGGCCGTTTTCCCCGTCGGGGCGGTTCAGGGCATGGGGCGTGGTGAGCTTCGAGGCAAACTCTCGCTGTTCCCCGCTGTGCTCGAAGCGCACCTGGATGACCTCGAAATGGCCGTGGCTGGGATCATACCCCGGCCGGGTGCCCACGACCGTGCCGACGGCGAACTGCAGGGCCGGGAAAATGAGCGTTTGCCCGACCTGATAGCTGTCCTTCGGCTGGTAGAGCGGCCCGCGGGACAGCTCATGTCGGATGGCGTTGATTTCATCCTGACAGCGCGCTTTGATCAGGTTCAGCACCAGGTCCTGAAGGGGGACAGGACTGCCGTGATCAATGATATACTGGCGCAGGTAGGCCAGGTCGTCCTCAGAGATGGAAAATGATTCCTGCCAGTAGCTTGGTGTCTGGGTTTTCAGTGCGATCACTCGTATCGTCCTCCTGCTCGCGTGGGAGCAATGCCAATTTACAATTATACCCAATGTTACATAGGTTGACAAATTTTCCGGGCACTTTGCGCCGGCCCATCGGTCTGTGAGGACATCGGGGGCCGGCGCCGATGCCCTTTCAGGTTGACAGAGGTTGTGCCAGGTGATAACCTATGGGCGTGTTCGCAAGCGGAACTTTCCTGGAGGGAATGCGCGATGACGGAACTGCGTGTGGTGCAGTACGGCCTGGGGCCTATCGGGTGCGAGTGCGTGCGGCAGTTGATGACCAGACCCGGCGTGCGGCTGGTGGGGGCGGTGGATATTGACCCGGGGAAGGCCGGCCGCGATGTGGCGGAGGTCGCCGGACTGCCCGAACCGCTTGGGATACGGGTGCGGGATGACGCGCCGGCCCTGCTGGCCGAGACCCGGCCGAATGTGGTGATCCATTCGACCGCCTCCTCCCTGCCGGCGGTGGCCGGACAGCTCACCGACATCTTGTCCGCCGGCGCCCACGTCATCACCACCTGCGAGGAGGCGGCTTTTCCGCGCTGGCGCCATCCGGAGGTGCACGAGCGGCTGGACGAGCTGGCCCGCCGGCAAAAAGTGACCCTGCTGGGCACCGGCATCAACCCTGGTTTCATTATGGACACCCTGGCTTTGACGCTGAGCGCGCCCTGCATGCGGCTGGAGCGGGTGCAGGTGCATCGTGTGGTGGATGCCGCCGCCCGCCGGCTTCCCCTTCAGCGCAAGATCGGCGCCGGCCTCACGCTGGAGGAGTTCGAGGCCGAGCGGTCTGCCGGCCGTGTCGGGCATGTCGGCTTGGCAGAATCGGCCGCCCTCATCGCTTACGGCCTGGGCTGGCGGCTGGACCGGATTGAGGAGACGCTGGAACCTATCGCCGCATCGGAGAGCGATGAGACGCCGTACCTGTCCATACCGGCCGGCTCCGTCGCCGGCATCCATCAGGTGGTGCTGGGATTGGACGGGGATGCTCTCCGGGTGGTGCTGATGCTGGATATGGCGGTGCATGCGCCCGAGCCGGGGGATCACATCCTGCTGGATATGGGAGCCGGCGGCCGCATTGAAGCACACATCGCCGGCATCCACGGGGATACAGCTACCGCCGCGGTGGTCATCAACGCCATCCCGCAGGTGCTCCGCGCGCCGGCCGGCTTCCTGACCATGGCCGATATGCCGCTGGTGCGGTATTGGGGCCGGCCGGCCTGGTAAGGAGGTGCGCCATGTCCGAACTGCTGGTCTACCGCAACGGTGAGCTGGTGCCGGACAGCCAGGCCGCGATCTCGATCCATGACGGCGGGTTCCTGCTCGGCGATTCGGTGTATGAGGCGGTGCGCACCTTTCGCTTTGTGCCGTTCCAACTGGAGCCGCATCTCGATCGGCTGTGGCGCTCGCTGACCTATGCCCGCATTGACCCCGGCATGAGCCGGCCGGAACTGCGCCAGGCCGTGATGATGACGCTGGAGGCCAATCGGCCCCTGCTGGAGGATGACGTCTGGCTGTACATATACATTACGCGCGGCCGGTTCGTGAACAATGTGCAGTATTACCTTCCTGCGTCCGCGGAAGAGCGCCGGCCGACCATCATCATCTTCTGCCGGCCGCTCCCCTTCGCGGCCTTTGCGCGAGGGTATGAGCAGGGCGTGCATGCGGTCATCCCGCCCTCGCGCCACCTGCCCCCGCAGTGCCTGGACCCGAAGCTGAAGACCGGCTCGCGCATGCATCTCGTGCTGGCGGAGTTCGAGGCGCGCCTGGTGGACCCGGAGGCCTGGTCGCTCATCCTGGATATTCACGGCAATCTGACGGAGAACAAGAGCGGCAATGTGTTCGTGGTGAAGGACGGCGCGCTGTACACGCCGCCGGCCGAGGGCATCCTGGCCGGCATCACGCGGGCGACGGTGCTGGAGCTGGCCGGCAGGCTGGGTATTCCGGCGTACGAGCGCCCCCTGCAGGCCTATCATGCCCTCACCGCGGATGAGGCCTTTTTCACTTCCACGGGCTACTGCATCATGCCTATTACCCGCATCAACAAAATAGTCATCGGGGATGGCCGGCCAGGCCCCATCACGCGGCGCCTGCTGACGGCCTGGGGGGAGATGGTCGGGATAGACCTGGTGGAGCAGGCGCGCCGGCACCTGCGTGCATAGCCGGCCGGCGCGCCGCAGTGCGTGGGTGGTCAGTGAAACCCCATGACGGTGGCCAGGAAAAAGCCCAGCGCCAGCAGGAACGGCGTGCCGACGGTGACGATGACATTGAGTCCCATAGCCGGCAGAAGCTCGGGGATGGATTCCGCATGGCGCGCCGCCAGGCGGGAATGGCCGTGAGCAGAGCCAGAAGGCTGGTCCAAGGGAAGAGACCCGTTAGGGTGCTGATGGTGATGGTGGCGTAGGCCAGGATGAGGAGCAGGCCGTACAGCCGGCTGCTGGCCTGCCGGCCGATAGTGATGGGAAAATGCCGGCGGCCAATGGACTGATCCGCCTCGACGTCGGGGAACTGATTGAGCAGGAGCAGGTTGCTGACCAGGAACGTGGGCACCAGGGAAGCGGCGAAAGCGATCAAACTGTAATGGCCCGAGAGGGCGAAATGACTGCCCATCACCATCAATATCCCGAATCCCAGCCCGGGAGCGATCAGGCAGCGGATGGGATCGTACGTCCACCACACGGTATAGCTCACCACTAACAGCAACCCCAGCAGGCCCAGCGGAAGCAGTCCCCATCCCGCTTGCCAGATGAAGTAAATGCCGATGCCGGCGGTCAGAAGCAGGGTGATAATGGACAGCCAGAGGGCGTAGCGCTCCAGGGAAGGATTGGCCGGCAGTGTGCCGCTTCCGCCGCTGAAGGGGGTAGGGCGGGTGCGGGCATCCAATCCACTGCGGAAGTCGAAATACTCGTTAAAGGCATTGGTGCTGATGTGGGCGAACAGCGCGCCCAGCAGAACCAGCAGGACGTGCCATCCATTTAGGGAGCGGGTTTGCCAGAAGGCGGTGGCGATGCCGACTGCGGCGCAGGCCGGCGCCAGGATCAGGAAGGGCACTCGCATGGGACCGAGCAGTAGACGCAGTGACATAGTTCTCCTCCTGGAGGTCGGTGATATCACGAATAGTCAGGGTCCTGGGAATGGGTCCTTTTATTCACCGATACACAGATCGTTGGCTGGGCCATCGGCATGAATGCTGGCACAGGTTGAGGGAGATTTATGAACCGCATGCGATGGCCCACAAAATATATACCACGAGCACATTGGTGTCAACTTTTCTGACCAGAACGCGTTGGACAACCTTCGTGCTCTCCTGGCAGGTGTGGCCGATCGGGGAGGTGGGAGGGCACACAAAACCCCCGGGTTCCTGTGAGGGACAGTCCCGGGGGAGGAGCGGGAAAATGATAGTGGGCGAAACAGGGCTCGAACCTGTGACCTCCTCCTTGTAAGGGAGGCGCTCATCCCAACTGAGCTATTCGCCCATACGTGGTATTTCGGAAATTATTATACAGGCCGGCGGCGCCCCTGTCAAAACACGCTCGCACTGGCATTAAGAATCGCTAATAGCTGACAATAGCTGACAGTCACCTTCAAGGTGACTGTCAGCTATTACTGTCATCGGTGGAGGCTGTTCCAATAATCTCCTCTCACCCGGCGGTTGCCATGACGCACCAATATGCTATACTGAAGAAGCCATGCATTCGCGTTTGAACCGAGGGTTTTGCATCCCGAGCTGGGCTCGGCCGAGGTGTAAAGCCGGGAGGAAGGTGTGGCGATGAGAGAGGACCCTTGGAATTCCGCCGGCCCGAGCGCCAGTTTTGAAGATGAACATCTTCTCGCGCTGATCGTCCATTCCGCTTGTGACGGCGTCCTGCTCTTCGACCTGTTCGGCCGCATCCTCTACGCGAACCCCGCCGCCAGTGCGATGTGCCACCAGTCCGTGTCGCAACTGCGCGGCATGCATATTGAGCAAGTCCTCGACCTGGGCAATGCCGGCGAAATACTGCGCATGCTCCGCCAGAACCAGATCGTTCAGACCGAAACCCAACTGCGCGTTGGACCGGAAGGCCGCCGGCATGTGCTGGCATCCCTTTTCCCACTTCATGACAGCGATGCCGCCCCACCCTCTGCGGCGGCGGCCATCCTCCGGGATATCTCCTCCCAGCGGCAGGCATATGCCGAGACCCAGCGGCAGTTGAACGAACTGCGTCTCCTCAACCGCGTCAATATGGCGGTGTCCTCATCGCTGGAGCTGGAGAAGATCCTGTCCATCCTCCTGGAAGAGACCCGCGAGACGTTGGGGGTGGAAGCCTGCTCCGCCGCTCTCCTGGACGAGGAACAGCAGGACCTGTTCTTCATCATGGCGGAGGGGATTGGCGCCAACCGGGTGCGGGGCGCGCGCATGCCGGCGTCCCAGGGTGTCATCGGCTGGGTG
>Ga0315298_1011902_pt1 | contig 10113 bp, 7 predicted proteins | sample WHS_1_MG_FD_203077 | JGI IMG/M metagenome (GOLD analysis project Ga0315298, IMG submission 203077) | Extremophilic microbial mat communities from Washburn Hot Springs, YNP, Wyoming, USA - WHS_1_MG | ecosystem: Environmental > Aquatic > Thermal springs > Hot (42-90C) | place: USA: Wyoming...
CGCGTCGTACACCGACAAGACTCACCAGATGTACCTCCCGCGGCTTCGCCAGATCCTGGGCCACGAGGAGGTCCGTCTCAGGTACGGGGGCGACGACGGTCAAGCCGTTCAGCCAAGGCGAGCCCAGCTGCTTGGCTTTTCCGCGAAGATCGACGAAGTAGGTCCGCGCGAAGAAGGGTTGCTCCGGCGGCTCAACCGTGATATACAAGCCACTGGAGTCGCTGGCCCAGACTGCTGTGCAGTTAAGCATTGACATATCGGGGTCAGGCTCCAGCGCCTGAACCGAGAATAACGTGCCTGGTGCGAACTCGCCGGCGGTCGCAGTCAGAACCAGCTCATAACCTGGCTTGCCGTTCGCAGCGGGAGCGTACGTCACTCCCGAGACGTGGTGCAAATTCAGGTTTGGCTTCCCAAGATCGGGAGGATACCGACCATATCGCTGCGGCGCTCGATCTCTCTGTTCAGTCTCTTCAACGGGTTCGTCGAGCAGATCTGGCGCCTGCGAGGGCAGCAGTTTAGGGCTGAGGGGCTCTGAAAGCGAGGCTGAATAACGATTAATAGGATAAAATGGTTCGTCGCTCTGGTGGTAGCCGTTCTCACTATGACCGCTGGATGCGGGCGGCCCAAGGCCATTCGCATCCAAGGAAACGCCAGTCAAAATCTCAGCGTCACGGTAACTGTCATTACAGTGAAGAATCCTCCGGAACTTGATACCGCCTCAAGGCTGGTCTATCAGGTTACGGTTGAGCCAAGGCCGGGCAGGGTGCTGAAAGACGTGCAGGTCACAGTGACTTTGGACGCAGCCATGAAGAAGTGGGCCCCGCCTTATTGGCTGGTGTTTAGAGGAGAGAAATGCGACCTTGACCCCAACGGCATCCCCAAAGGACAGAAACTTGGCTTTGGGCGATACATCCCGAAGCTGGCTTCCATGACGGCCTTAGAACGGAAGCAGCTAGATGACGCTTTGTCCGCACCAGTCACCGTGGAAGTGGTCTGGAATACTGGCCACGAGGTCATTACTATACCATCATCAGATATCACTCACCACGAATATGAAAACGAGATTCCGCCGAGCTGATCAAGATTGACGCCCGGCCTCTGACCGGGCTATAATTGTGCCGAAGGAATTAACCGGTTAGCTATTCGTGCAAATGGCAATCGCTTGTCCGGGGGTGTGCCGGGTGGAGGCTGGCGATGTCGGAGCCGGTCGCTTGCGCGTCAATTATTCGTCGTATTTGGAGATGCTGCTCAGCCTTGATCTTCTGTACGCCCCGCAGGCCCATGGCGTTCTTCATCCCTGGGTCGTCCGCCTGAAGGAGAAAGTGCCGCGCCGTTTCCACGATGAAATCAGCGCCTTCGGCGATATCATGGGCGGTTGGCTGCCTCTGGCGCGGCTGGCGCTGCGCCTTGAGCCGGGAGATCTGGCGGCGACGACGCTTCTCGAGCGGATTGAGACCGTTCCCGACGGGCAGTTCTGCGAACTGCTGGCCGAGAGCCCGGACCAGGTCGGCGCGGCGCGCTTGGAGTCAGCCGCTCTGCCGAACTGGCGCCGGCGCCTGTCGGCATTTCTCAGCGATTATTGGACGGCCATTTTCCGTGAGGAGTTCTACTGGATTGAACCGCTGCTGCAGCGGAGCGTCCAGGAAGTCGGGCGGCGCGCCGAGCGGGAGGAAGCCCGCGCGCTGATCGATGAGCTGACCAAGGGCCGGATCGAGGTCGACCCGGCCGACTTCGCGTCGATCACCGCTTTCCCGTCCGTCTTCGGCACGCCGGACCACGTCGTCGACCTCTGGGACGGCCGCCTCGCGCTGACTTACGCCGTCTCGCCGGTCGGGGCGATGCCGCGCGACGAGTTGGCGCCGCCGGAGGTTCTGTCGCGTATGCTGAAGGCCCTCGGCGATGAGTCGCGGCTGAAGATCATGAAGCTGATCCTCGACCGGCGGCGCTGCACGCAAGAGTTGGCCGCGGAGCTCGAGCTGTCGGAGCCCACGGTCTCCAAGCACCTGAAGATCCTCCGCGAGGCGGAACTGCTGACGGCCGCGAAAGAGGGGAATTACGTCTACTACAGCCTGCGCCTGGAGCGGATCGCCGAGCTGCAAATGCGCATCCTCGACTTCCTCCGCTCATGAGGAGTCACTGCCTGCGGAGCGGATGACATAAATTTGCTCAGACTCAATATCCTCCTTCCGAAGCCCTGCGCCCGCAGGGCGTTTCTTTTTGCGCGGCGCGGGCCGGCAGGCAGGCCCGACACTCGCCCAGGTTTGGGACACGGGCGGCGTCGGCGACGTCTGCGTCCGGGTGGAGCCTTTCTCTCTTCGCGGCCGGGGCTCACTTGCCAGCAGGAACCTGGCGCATGGCAAAGAAATAGCAAGAATGTCTGGAAGCGGCAGCGGGGTCGGCCGACGCGCGGCCGACCGCCCGCGGCACAGAAGGAGGCGCACGCATTGAAGGACCGGCTGAAGAGTCTTGTCACAGGGAAGCCGGCGGACTACGTAGAGATCCGCATCGAGGAGAGCCACGTCACGCGGATCGTGTTCCGCGGCAAGGACCTGGAGACGCTGGGCCAATCCATCAACTACGGCGGCAACGTCCGCGCATTGGTCAACGGCGGCTGGGGCTTCGTCTCGTTCAACTCGCTCGACGACCTCGAGGCCAAGGTCGACCTGGCCATCAGGCAGGCGGCTTTGATCGGCGCCGCTCGCCGGGAGAAAATCGCCCTTGCCCCGGTGCCGGTGGTCGAAGACGTGGTCAAGGTGCAGTTCGTCCGCGATCCCCGCACCGTCTCGCTCGAGGAGAAGACGAACCTCTTCAAGTCTTACAACGACATCATCCTGAGCTGGGGCGGCAAAGTCCGGAGCAGCAGCGTCAGCTACAGCGACAAGTACACCAAGCTCTACTTCGCCAACTCGGAAGGCACGTACATCGAGCAGGAGAAGCTGGATCTCTCCGGCAGCATCGGGGCGATCGCCAGCGAGGCCGGCAACACTCAGATCGGGCGGGTCAGCTTCGGCAGCTCGACCGACTTCGGCGTGGCGGTAGGGCATGAAGAAGCCGTCCGCGAGGCCTGCCGCAAGGCCGAGGCGCTGCTGGCGGCGCCGGTAATCGCGGGCGGCGAGTACACCGTCATCTGCGACCCGCATCTGGCGGGCATCTTCGCCCATGAGGCGTTCGGTCACCTTTCAGAGGCCGACGGTCTGGCCGAGAACAAGGCGCTGCAGGAGACGATGAAGCTCGGCCGCAAGTTTGGTCGCGAGTTTCTGACCATCTACGACACCGGCCGCGACGTCGGCGCGCGCGGCTACCTTAAGTATGACGACGAGGGCGTAGCCACGCGGCGCACCGACCTGATCAGGGAAGGCATCCTCGTCGGGCGGCTCCACTCGCGCGAGACGGCCGCCAAGCTTGGCGAGCAGCCGACCGGCAACGCCCGCGCCATCGACTACCGCTTCCCGCCGATCGTCCGCATGCGCAACACCTGCATCGCCCCCGGCGACGCGAGCTTCGAGGACATGATCAAAGATGTCAAGCTGGGAGTCTACTGCATCAACTCCTACGGCGGGGAGACGAACGGCGAGATGTTCACTTTCTCGGCCGGCGAGGCCTATATGATCCGCGACGGGAAAATCGCGGAGCTGGTGCGCGACGTCAACCTGACCGGCAACGTCTTCCGCACGCTTGAGAACATCGACATGGTGGGCAAAGATTTCTGCCCGCACGAATCAGCCGGCGGCTGCGGCAAGAACGGCCAAGCGCCGCTGCCGACCAGCGAATGGGCCCCGCACATCCGCATCCAGAAGGTCATCGTCGGGGGGAAGAAGTAATGGAACGCATCATCGAGCTGGCGACCAAGCGCGGCTGCGAGGCGGCCGAGGTCTATTTCAGCAGCGTCGTGCGCACCCCGGTGGAGTACGAGTTCGGGCGGCTGAAGCAGATCCAGACGGTGGAGAACTCGGTCATCGCCCTGCGCGTCATCAAGGACGGCAAGCTCGGCTTCGCCACCAGTACCAAGCAGGAGGACTACGAGACGCTGGTCGAGAACGCCGTCGCCACCGCCCAATTCGGCACCAAGATCGAATTCAGCTTCGCCGCTCCGGCGGCGCTGCCGAAGGTGAACTGCTACGACCGGGCCGTCGCCGACCTGACGCTCGAGCGGATGGTCGCGACCGGCAACGAGATGGTCGAGGCGATCAGGTCTTATGAGCCAAAAATCAACGCTATGGCCCAGGTCAATAAGGCCGTGGCCGAAGTCCGGGCGCTGACATCGCTGGGTTTCGACGCCAACTGCCGCGCCAGCGAGTATGCGCTCATGGCCGGCGGCGAGCTGGTCGAGGGCGACAACTTCTTGATGTGCTATGACTTCGAGGAGGCGGCCAACCTCACCGCCGATGCCCGCAGGCTTGTCGCTTCGGTGCTCGACAAGTTCCGGCGGGCGCGCGTCAACCGGCCGATCGCTTCCGGTAAGTTCCCGGTCATCCTGACGCCGCTCGGCCTCGAACAGTGCCTCGGCCCGCTCGTGGCCAGCATCAACGGCAGCGCCGTCGAGAAGGGGTTCTCGCCCTGGAAGGACAAGATCGGCGAGGCCGTCGCCGCGAGCGACATCAGCATCTACGACGACGGCACGTACGATTGGAGCACGGCGACCGCGCCGTTCGACGCCGAGGGCACGCCTCGCCGGCGGACGCCGATCATCGAGAACGGCATCCTGAGGAACTTCCTCCTCGACCGCCGCACCGCGCACGCGCTGAAGCGGGCGCCGACGGGCAACGCCGTCCGCGGCGGCGACACCCCGCCCACCATCGCGCCGACCACTCTGGTCATGGCGCCCGGCAACGCCGAGCTGGCCGCGATGATCAAGGGGATCGACGAGGGCGTCATCATCGATCAGCTGATGGGCGCCTGGGCCGGCAACCCATACAGCGGCCAGATCAACGGCAACATCGCGCTCGGCTACAAGATCGAGCGCGGCGAGATCACCGGCCGCGTCAAGGACTGCATGTTCAGCATCAACCTGTTTGACGTGTTGCAGCGCCAGATCGCGGCCGTCAGCGCCGAGCGCCAGTACCGGGGCGCGGTCCTGCCCTGGGTGCTGATTGACGGTGCCGGGATCAGCACAAAATCGTGAGTGCCGCTGCAGAAAGCTTCACTCCCTGCCTGGATCAAGCGCGCACGCGCACCATTCCGCTCGCGACTAACTCGGACGCCCCGGCGAGCGGGACCAACCGTCCGCGGTTGCTGACGGCGAGCTGAGCGTCGGCGAGCTCCTGGAGGGCGGTTTCGCATGTCGGGCTGTCGAGCGCAAGATCGCTGCGGGCCCAACTGACGGGTAGGTCGCCCTCGGCGAGCGCCCGCTCGAGGATGGCGTACGCGACCGGGCCGATGGCAATGAAGCCCTCCGGAGCGAGGATAGCGGCTAGGACGCGCTGCACCGTACGGTCAGCGAAGAACTCGTAGTTGCCCACTAGCAGATCGGGGAAGCACTTATCGCGAATCTCATCGAGCGGCCGGCCGCGCATGAGGAGCCGGGGAATGGACGACCAGTCGACGCTGGCCGGGTCGCGCAGGCGGGCGCCGATGAGAGAGAAAAGCAGGCTCTGCCAGCCGATGAGGACGAGCGTCGCCAGGGTGCGGTCGAACGCGGGATACCAGCTCTGAGTGGGTGTGAGCTCCGTCAGATATGTGCGGTAGATCCGGATGGCGCTGGCGTCGCCCGTCTGCTCGGTGTAGATGAGGTACGCGAGCAGGTCGGCCACGCCTTCATCGAACCAGGGGATGTAGCCTTGCCCACGGATGGCGCAGTGAACGTTCTCGTGTAGGGTTGCCAATTCGGTCAGCCCGGGGAAGAGATGGTCGCGCTTCAGGTAGATGCAGTCGCGGCCCGAGGCGGCGAAGAAGTCCGCTTGATCGTGCGGGGGAGAGAAAGTCTTGACGATCAAGTGCTGCTTAGCTTGGTGAGGAAAGCGCAGACGTTCACCGAGGGCTCGGCGCGCGATCTCCCGGTACTGCTCGACCGCCTGGTCCGGCGAATAGCCCTCGTCGCAGATGGCGCCGACGGCGTCAGCTACCGCTTCGATGTCGCGGATCAGGTAGTGCAGTCCCAGACGTTCGCCCGTCGAGGCCGCAGCGGCGCGCTCCGCGAGCTCGCGGGCGACCCCGAGCACTGACCCGCCCGTCCGCACCGAGACCGATACCGGCCTCAGGGCCGGCCGGATGAGGTCGAGGACGGCCCGCCGAGGTTGATTGAGCGCCGATCCGCTGGCCAAGGCGTACCTTACCGCCGCGAGTTCAGTGAGCGCCACGCCACCGCCACCTTTTTGCGTTATGTTATTCGCCTGCAGCATTCGTTGCTGAAGCTGGCTTTTCCTCCCGGGCGCCGCGGCCGGAGAAGGGCCCGGGGGAGGCCGGCGCGGCGAGGACGCGGCCGACCGGCCGAAAAACAAACCGGGCGGGAGTTCTCCCGCCCCGGCCATCATTGGAGGCGACGCCACGCGTCGTCGGGTGGACTACAGTCAGCCGCAGTCCTCCTCGTCGCCCTCGTCGAGGACTTGGTCAACGAGATTGGCGACGAACTCGACCAGCTCGCCGCACTTTTGCCGCCACTCCTCGGTGTTCTGCTTGAGCTGCGAGCAATCCAGACCGCCGAACTTCGCTTTGACCGTCTCCGTAAGGCGTTTGGCGATGTCGCTGAGCGCAGTCGGTTTGGGTTCGCCGAAGGCGCGGCCGTACCAGCGTCCGGCCGCCATCAGCCCGCCGGCGACGGCTCCGCAAAGGGAGCCGCAGCCGCAGCCGCCGCTGAATGCGCCGGCGATCTTGAGGCCGAAATCCCGCTGGGCGGCATCGAGATCCTGGGAGAGAGCGAGCCACACCGATTCGGAGCAGCTGTAGCCCTGGTTGAAGAACTCGCGGGCCAACTGCCCGGGCGTCTTCTTGGTGTCCAATGCAGTTGCCTCCTTTCGTAACACACATCAATTCCGCGGCCAGAACGCGATTCCTGCCGGACAGTGCGCAGTCGCCCGAACAGAGCTTGCCCGGAGAGTCGGAAATCTTTCTTGCCGGCACACGAAGGCTCAGTAAGGAGGTCCGAAAATGGGCGATATGGAGACGATACTGGCGATTGATGTCGGCAGCACGACGACCAAGGCCATTCTCTTTGCGCGCACCGACGCCGGCTTCAGCCGCGTGGCAGAGGGGAACGTGCCGACGACGGTCGAAGCGCCGTACGAAGACGTGATGATCGGCGTCCGCGGGGCTGTGGCGCGGGTTGAAGCCATGACGGGCCGGCGCCTGATGGCCGACGGAGAGCTGATCCGCCCCGGGCGGGGCGGCGAGGGAGTAGACCTCTTCGTGGCGACGAGCAGCGCCGGCGGCGGCCTGCAGATGCTGGTGAGCGGCGTCGTGCGCGAGCTGACCGGCGAGAGCGCCGAGCGAGTGGCGCTCGGCGCCGGCGCGATCGTGCTCGACGTCCAGGCGATCGATGACGGGCGCCAAGTGATTGAGCGCATCCAGCGCATCCGCGGCTTGCGTCCGGACATGATCCTTCTCTCCGGCGGCACTGACGGCGGCGACTTCTCGCACGTCCTCGAGATGGCTGAAATCGTGCGCGACGCCGACCCCAAGCCGCGCTTCGGCCAAGACTTCCGGCTGCCGGTGATCTACGCCGGCAACGCCGATGCGGCGGAGCAGGTGACTGCGGCGTTGAGTCGCGTCGCCGATGTCCGCGTTTGCCCGAACATCCGGCCGCGCCTTGAGAGCGAGGTGGCGGGCCCGGCGCGCGAGCAGATCCATCAGCTCTTTCTCGACCACGTCATGCAGCACGCGCCGGGATACAACAATCTCGTCGCCTGGGCGAGGGGAAACATCCTGCCGACCCCGTCCGCCGTCGGCGAGATCCTGGCCCTGGCTTCCTCAAGCTTCGGCGTGAACATCGTCGCCGTCGACATCGGCGGGGCCACGACGGACGTCTTCTCCGTCGAGCAAGGCGTATTTCACCGCACGGTCAGCGCCAATCTCGGCATGAGCTACAGCCTGGCCAACGTGGCGGCTCAGGCCGGCATCGCCAACGTCATGCGCTGGCTGCCGTTCGAGGTCTCCGAGTCTGAGTTGCGCAACTGGTTGGCCAATAAGATGATCCGGCCGACCACGCTGTCGCAGACGGTGCGCGACTTGGTCATCGAGCAGGCGGCGGCCCGCGAGGCTATGCGCCTCGCGCTCGCGCATCACCGCCAGCTGATCGTCGGGCTGAAGGGCGTCCAGCAGGCGCGCAGCATCGATGAGGCGTTGGACCAGAAGCCAACCGGCGAGACGCGCGTCGATCTGCTGCAAGTCGACCTGCTGATTGGCAGCGGCGGCGTGCTTTCGCACGCGCCGCGGCGGGCGCAGGCGCTGCAAATGATGATCGACGGCCTGCAGCCGGAGGGCGTGACGGCGCTCTATGTCGACAGTGTCTTCATGCTGCCGCACCTCGGCATCCTCGCGCGCAGCGAGCCGGAGATCGCCCTCGACCTGCTCCGGCGGGAGTGCCTGGTGCCGCTCGGTACCTGTATCGCGCCGGTCGGCCCGGCGCCGCAGGGGCGGACGCTGGCCACCGTGCGCTTTACGCGGGGCGGTCAGGCGCAGGAGGTGCCCATCGTCGGCGGGCAGTTTTCCGTCATACCGCTGCCGCGGGGAGAGAGCCTGGCGGCTGAGATCCTGCCGAGCCGCAGTAGCGACTGCGGCGAAGGTCCGGGCAAGATCGTCCGCCGGACGCTCGCCGGCGGCGAATGCGGTCTGATCCTCGACGGCCGCGGCCGCCGACCGCTCGTCCTGCCAGCCGACGGCGCCGCCCGGCGGGCGCAGAACCGCCGCATCTGCGAACAGTTGAGCGCCTATCCGGATTCCGCCTGGGCAACCGAGACGGCGAGGAGTGATCAGCTGTGATCGAGAGGCTGGGACAGGTGGCCATGGCGCGCACCGCCATCCGCAAAGAGCGCCGGCTGACGATGCCGGGCGAGGTCTACGTCCGCGAGGGCGAGCCGGTCAGGCCGGACACGCTGATCGCGAAGACCGGCCTCGTGTCCGGGGCCCCGAGCATCGTCAATGTCGCTAGGGAGCTCAAGGTGACGCCCGCCGAGGCTGTCGCGGCGCTGCTGGTCAGAGTTGGCCAGCGGGTCGATGCGCAGCAGGTGATCGCCCGCATCGACCGCGGCTTTTTCGGCGGGGTGACGGAGGTCAAGTCACCGGTTTCCGGACTGGTCGAGTTCATCTCCGAGACCCACGGCCGGGTCCTCATCCGCGAGGAGCAGCGCGAGGCGTCGCCGCCCTACATCGTTCCGGTGGCCCGTATCCTCGACATCTCGCCCTCCCGGCTGCGCTGGTACATGCTGCGCAAGGAGGGCGAGGAGGTGACGGCGGGTCAGGTGCTGGCGGCGGACTACTCAAGCTTTGCGGCCATCCCGGCGGTGTATGCGCCCGTCAGCGGTACCATCGAAAAGGTTTGCACCCGCACCGGTCAGGTGTACATCCGGCGACCGTACCGCCCGGTGATGTGCGATGCGTACATCGCCGGCACCGTTGAGCGCGTCATTCCGGAGTACGGCGCCGTGATCCGGACCGTCGGTTCTTATCTGCAGGGCATTTTCGGCATCGGCTACGAGACCTTCGGCACGCTCCGGGCGGCCGTCGCGGCGCCCGACGAAGCCCTCGACGAGGATGGCGTGCGAGAAGAGGACCGCGGCGCGGTGCTGGTTGCCGGCAGCTTCGTCACGCTCGCCGCGCTGCGCAAAGCGCTCACCTGTGGGGTGCGCGGCATCATCGTTGGCGGCGCCGACCACGGCGACCTGTCGGCCCTCATCGGGCGCGAGATCGGCGTCGGCATAACGGGCCACGAGGACGTGCCGCTGACGGTGGTGCTGACCGAGGGCTTCGGGCGCCTGGCCATGGCCGAGGAGACGTTCGCCATCCTCAAGGCCGCCGACGGCCGCCAGGTGTCCCTCAACGGTTCGACGCAGGTTCGCGCCGGCGTGATCCGCCCCGAGGTGATCATCCCGGCGGGGGCCGACGCCGAGGCTGAAGGCGCTGATGCCGCGGATGCTGCGGATGCCGTTGATGCCGCCGCTGCTCGCGCGGCGCGGCCAGCCG
>Ga0315298_1011903_pt1 | contig 10112 bp, 7 predicted proteins | sample WHS_1_MG_FD_203077 | JGI IMG/M metagenome (GOLD analysis project Ga0315298, IMG submission 203077) | Extremophilic microbial mat communities from Washburn Hot Springs, YNP, Wyoming, USA - WHS_1_MG | ecosystem: Environmental > Aquatic > Thermal springs > Hot (42-90C) | place: USA: Wyoming...
CGTCATGGTCAGTAGGGCCGCTATTTCGGCCGAGCGGTCCCTGGACGAATGCCAGCAGATCTCCGGCGCGCCCAGCCCCAGATCCTCCATGGCCAGCCGTTGGATCTCCTCACCCTTTCCCCCGAACCCGGCGTAGGTTCCCACCGCTCCGGTGATGTTCCCCACCAGCACGCGCGGCGCTGCCTGCTCCCACCGCTCGATGTGCCGCTGGATCTCCCACGCCCAGACGGCCACCTTGTAGCCAAAGGTTCCCGGCAGCGCGTGCTGCCCATGGGTGCGCAGCGCGATCAGCGTGTCCGCCTCCCTCTCCGCCAGCCTGGCGGCGGCGTCTCGAATCCTGTACAGGTAGTCCAGCACGATCCTGAACGCCTTCTTGTAGCGCAGCGCGTTGGCGGAGTCGTAGATGTCCTGGGTGGTGGCTCCCCAGTGGACGTACCCGGCCGCCTCGCCCTCGCAGGCGTCGGTTAGAAGGCGCACTAGGGCCACGAGGCTGTGGCCGGTGGCGTCCAGCCCCTTTCTGATATCTCGAAGAGAGAAGTTCTCGGGATGGGAAGCTTTCTCGGATATCTCGCGGGCAGCATCCTCTGGGATCAGACCGACGGCGGCCTCGGCCCGGGACAGAGCGCCCTCCACCCGCAGAAGGCTCTCGACCAGCGACTCATCGGAGAACAGTTGCTGCATCTGATCGTGTCCGAAGGACCCGCTGAAGAGAATCGACTCGACTGCCGTTGACGCCATGTTCTTCAGTACCTCCTCGATCGAGTGACTTCACCCCTGGGGATTCGGTGCGCGGAGACTCGGGCAGCCACAAGGTAGCAGTATACTCCCATCCCATCGATTTCTGCAGTGTTGTTTATGTCGACATGTCCTGCCACTGTTGACCGCGGTTTCTGGCCCGCATATGCTAACCGTGCCCCTGTAGAGAATGCGGCTTCAGGGCACGCGCGAAGTGCCGGTGGCACTTCGCGGCCCGGCGGGCGCGGACATGCCAGAGGGCACGTCCATAAAGGAGGTAACCATGGCCCACGGTGCGACCCTCATTCCAGGCGATGGGATTGGTCCCGAGGTGACGACAGCGGCCAGGCGTGTCATCAATGCCAGCGGCGTCCGGATTGATTGGGACGTCGTGGAGGCAGGGCTCCATGTCATGGACAGGTACGGCACTGCCCTGCCGGACTACGTGCTCGACTCGCTGGACCGAACGAAGGTTGGCATTAAGGGGCCGCTCACAACGCCGGTCGGAAAGGGCTTCAACGTGCCGGTCGCTTGGACCCGGGGCGGAAAGAGGAGCCCGACTACCCGCTACTACCCCAGCATCAGCGTCGCGCTTCGCATGGAGCTGGACCTGTACGCTAACCTGAGGCCGGCGAAGATCTACCCCGGCGTCCCCAGTCGGTACGAGAACGTGGACCTAATCGTGGTGCGCGAGAACACAGAGGGGCTCTACGGCGGCATCGAGCACATGGTGACCCCGGACATCGCGGAGGCCATCAGGATCATCTCTCGCCGCGCCTCGGAACGAGTGGTCAGGTTCGCCTTCGAGTACGCCGTCAAACATGGGCGCCAGAAGGTCACCGCCGTACATAAGGCCAACATATTGAAGCTGACCGATGGGCTCTTCCTGGACACCGCTCGACAGGTGGCGCAGAGCTTCCCTCAGATCCAGTTCGATGATCGCATCGTCGACAATATGGCCATGCAACTGGTGCAGAAACCGGAGATTTATGACATACTGGTTGCCCCCAACCTCTACGGGGACATCCTCTCAGACCTCTGCGCGGGCCTGGTAGGAGGACTCGGGGTGGCGCCCGCGGCCAACATCGGGGAGGACATCCATCTCTTCGAGCCGGTGCACGGCAGTGCACCCAAGTACGCCGGCCAGAATCGGGCGAACCCGATGGCCACCATCCTGTGCGGGGTAATGATGCTTCGTCACCTGGACGAGGCCGCGGCCGCCGATCGGATCGAGCGGGCTCTCGTGGCGGTGCTCCTGGAGGGTCGGGAGACGACCGCGGACCTGGGGGGATCAGCGGGGACATCCCAGATGGCCGATGCCATCATCGATAAGATACAGCGTGGTATCTAACTGAGGAGGAAAGTGCAGTGAGAATCGAGCCTGTTCAGAGCGATGTCCTGGTGGTCGGCGGCGGACTGGCCGGCGTACGGGCGGCGCTGGCCGCCCGACGGGCCGGGGCGTCCGTTTGCCTGGTCCTGAAGGGCAAGTTGGGCAGCAGCGGAAACTCCCCCCTTGCCGGCGGTGGATTTGCCGCCGCCTTGCGGATCGCCGCCCCCCAGGACAGTCCCGACGTCCACTTCGCCGACACCATGGCCGGCGGGGGCAACGTCAATAACGCGGCCCTGGTTCGCGTCATGGTGGAGAATGCCCCTGCCGCTGTGCTGGAGCTCGACGCCATGGGCGTCAAGTTTGCCAGATCGGGCAACCAGATCGCCCAGGTGCAGGCCCCTGCCCAAACCTACCCGCGAGGCGTCCGGACGGCCGGGGGCGGCTCGGTTCAGATGATGCAGGTGATGGCAGACGCCACTCGAGCCGCCGGCGTGCAGATCATCGAGGGCGTGACGGTGGCGGATGTGATGCTGCGCGGAGGCGCTGCCGTGGGAGCGCTGGGCTACTCTCCCGAAAGGGATGCCCTGATTGCCTTCCAAGCCAAGGCCGTGATCCTGGCCTGCGGAGGTGCAGGGCAGGTGTATCCCTTGACCAGCAACGGCAAGGACCTCACCGGCGACGGCTACGCCATGGCCTACCGAGCCGGATGCCGCCTCGCCGATATGGAGTTCGTGCAGTTCACCCCGACGGCGCTGGCGTGGCCTCCCGAGATGCGTGGGATGAGCGCCGGCGGATCGCTGCTGGGGCAGAAGGGCGCTAAGCTGCTGAACCGGCTGGGCGAGCGGTTCATGACCAAGTACGACCCGGAGCGGATGGAGAGGACCACCCGGGCCATCGCCTCCCGGGCCATCTTCACTGAGATCGTCGAGGGACGGGGCACAGAGCACGGCGCCGTCTACCTGGACGTGACCGAGGTCGACAAGGTGGATCTGGAGAACATCTCCGGTCCCCAGATCCGGCAGTTGCGTCAGTACGGCATCGACATGTTCAGGCAGCCCATTGAATTGGCACCGGCCGTCCACCACTGCATGGGTGGGGTTGTCATCGACACCCGCTGCCGCACCGATGTCCCCGGTCTCTACGCGGCCGGCGAGACGGAGGCCGGAATCCACGGGGCCAACCGGCTGAACAGCAACGCCCTGTCGGAGGCCGCCGTCTTCGGCAAGATCGCCGGCCAGGAGGCCGCGGCCTACGCGGCCTCGGCGTCGGCAACGCCCCTGGATCAGGCGAGTCTGGAGAAGGCCAGGGCCGAGATGGAGGCGAGGATTCGGCCAGGCGCGGCTCCCCATGTTCTCATCGAGAAGCTACGCACCCTGATGCTGGCCGGCGCCGGCCTGGAGCGGCGAGCCGAGTCGCTGGAGGCCGCGCTGGCCGATCTGAAGAAGCTGCGCGCGGAGGCCGATGGTGTGGGTGCGGCTTCCCCCGCCGACCTTCCCCGGGTGATCGAGCTGCGCAACATGCTGGAGGTGGGCGAGATCATCCAGCGAGCCGCGCTGAAGCGGACGGAAAGTCGGGGAGCCCACTTCCGGGCCGACTTCCCGAACCAGAACGACGCCGAGTGGCTCGCCAATATCCATATTAGCAAGACCGACGCGGGTCCCGCCCTCCAGGTAGTACCCATCAAGAGGGATTGAGCAGCCCGCCTCCGCGGAGAGTGCGAAGTGCGTGGTGCGCAGGACCTGTTCGCGGCCCCTCGCGCTGCGCACCGCACCCTTGGCAGATCCCTGGCTCATGATGCCCTCTGCCTTGCGGCCGATGTCTTGGACCTGATGCCTATTTGCTGAGCGAGGTGCGCGATGAGCGGCTATTCCTTCATGGGATACGAAAGACCCGATGGCAGGTTCGGGGTGCGGAACCATCTGGCCGTGATCTCCTCAGTGGGATGCGCCAACGAAGCTACCCGCCGGATCGCCCAAGGGGTGGGCGGGTCGGCGGTGATGCACGGTCAGGGATGCGGTCAGATGCCCTCGGACCTGGCTCAGGTGCGCCGGGTGCTGGCGGGGATAGGATCCAACCCCAATGTGGGTGCGACCCTGGTGGTGGGGCTGGGCTGCGAAGGTGTCCCGGCAAAGGACCTGGCAGCGGATATCGCCGGCGCCGGCAAGCCGGTGGAGTGGGTGAGCCTTCAGGCGGCCGGTGGCCTGACCCGCGTGGTTGAGCGGGGCATCGAGATCGGGCGGAAGCTGAAGGCATCCATCGACGGCCAGGCTCGCAAGGAGGCGGACGCCTCCCAGTTGACCATCGGCATCAAGTGCGGCGCATCCGACGCCACCTCGGGACTCATCTCCAACCCCGCCGTGGGCGTCGCGTCGGACCTGCTGATCGCGGCGGGAGGCTCCTCCATCTTCTGCGAGACCACCGAGCTGATCGGGGCGGAGCATCTGCTGGCGCGCCGGGCCGTTACCCCGGAGGTGGGCGAGGGGCTGATCCGGATCGTCCGGCGGCTAGAGTACGAGGTGGGGCGCTTCGGCATGGATATGCGGGGCGGCCAGCCGACACCGGGCAACATGGCGGGGGGCATCACCACCATCGAGGAGAAGTCGCTGGGGGCCGTGTGCAAAGCGGGGCTTTCGCCGCTTCAGGAGGCGCTGGAGTATGGGGAGCGGCCGAAGGGGAAGGGTCTCGTCTTCATGGACTCGCCCGGCCGGGAGATCGAGGTATTCGCCGGTCTGGCCTCGGCGGGCGCCCAGGTGATGCTGTTCTCCACCGGGCTGGGCGCGCCTCAGGGATTCCCCATCGCCCCCGTCATCAAGATCTCGGCGAACCGGCACACCTGTTCCTGGCTGGCCGAGCACATCGACCTGGACATCAGCGCGGCCATGTCGGGCGGCCAGACCTTGGCGCAGGCGGGGGAGGCCATCTTCGCCTTCACCCTCGCGGTGGCATCCGGAGAGCTGACCGCGGCCGAGAGGATCGGCTACACCGAGACCCTGGACATCTTCGTGCGGGGCATCGTCATCTAACCTTCCTCCCCTCGATAAGCTTGCAGGGCAGCGGCCCCCGATGGCGGCGCCGCTGCCCTTTTTCTTCCCTTCATCCACACCAAACTGGTTGACTTTCACTAGCCCTAGTAGTAGCATGGCTTCCACCTAGAAGAGATTCCCTGCTGTTCTTCAGCGAGTCGCTCATCGGGGCTGTTGCGGCGTCCGCATCGTCGTTGGCGCGCTGGTTTGATGCCAGGGCGAGAAGAGGAGGGTACTGTCCGTGAGGAAGATCAAGCTATTTGCTCTGCTGGCATTCTGCGTGACGCTCTTGGCGCTCGCGCCGGTGGCTGCCGCGGACCCCCCGGTTGGTGACGACCCAGATCCCGGGCCGTTGCCGCCTGGCCTATCGCTGAGGGTGTTCGTTCACTACCCCAAAGGGCAGGGACCCGCCATCGATCGGGACTCCATGCCGGCCTGTAGCGACAGCAGCGCGAGCGGTTGCGACGATTATTCCATTGCCACCACCAATGGCCACCAAATCCACTGGAAGAATCCGACAGGGATCCCCTACTACGTTACGCTCAACTACAACGCTAAGAAGAGCCCGCTCCTGAAGCAGAGCGACCCGCTGTCGGCCATCCAGGCTGCCTTCGCCACGTGGGAATCGGCCAGCGACGCCGGCCTGAGTTACACCTACAAGGGTACTCTTGACAAGGCCAGCCTGGGTGGCCGCATGGACGGCAAGAACGTGGTGGGCTGGAAGCCGATTCAGGGGACGGCTATAGCCATCACCTACGTCTGGTACTACACATCCACAGGCGAGATTGCCGAGTTCGACATGGCCTTTAACAACACCTTGCCATGGAGCTATACGCCGCCCACGGGCATTGACCAGACAACGCCGTACGACGATCCGGATAACCCGGGCGTGGCCGGCACCTACGACCTGAGGGACATCGCCACCCACGAGGCCGGCCACACCTTGATGCTGAACGATCTCTATGCCTCCTCTGACCAGAACCTGACCATGTATGGGTACGGGGCGACCGCCGAGTTGAAGAAGGACACCCTGGGGCTTGGCGACGACCTGGGAGTGAAGGCCATCTACTAACCTGGTTTTCTGCAAAGCAACAACCAGAAGGGGCGGTTCCGTGACCGCCCCTTCTGCATACCATCCGCCATTGCCTCACGGGCCGCATCGTCCGCGGTATCCCGCACCATCTCCCCTCCGATTGGGAGATGCTCTCTCCCTCTCACTCTCTCGTCGGGGGAGGGAGAGAGCCCGCCCGCCTCGCCGCCCCCATCACTTCCCTGAGCCTTCCAGCACCTCCCGCCGGCCCGCACCTCTTGGGCGGCGGATGGGAAGAGCCCGACAGCTCACGAGCTTTACACACGCCCCCTGACGTCCTATAATCAGGTGCACATCGTGATCCGTATCTTTACGTCCATACTGAATGGCGATGAAGAGGACGAGTAGCCGGTGCCGAAGGCCTCAGAGAGCCGCGGTTGCTGCGAAGCGGCGCTGGAGGGCCGGTGAAAATGGCCTCGGAGCTGCAGGCTGAACGGACCTGAAGGGCCCTATTAGGCCGAGCCGGTGTCTCCTCGGGAGACGAACAGCCACCGTTAGAAAGGCTGGGGTATCGGATCGGCACTACGCCGGTCCCGTACTCGCTGAGGCAGCCGCCGCGAGGCGGTTGCGAAGCAGGGTGGTTGCACGAGACGGGCTCCTCGTCCCTGACGGACGGGAGCCCATTCTTATTATGCGTGAGAACAGTCCGAACGCGTCGCGCGCTATTCACGGTTCCAGTGGAGATGTTCTTGGGATGAGGTTCTCCGAAGAAGGCTCCGTCGGCATAGTCACGACCCAGTACTTCACCTTCGCCCACCCGCCCAACGAAATGCCGTTGGACAGCGGCGAGAAGCTGGGGCCCATCACCCTGGCCTACGAGACTTACGGCGAGCTGAACGAGGCCCGGGACAACGCCATCCTGGCCTGCCACGCCCTCTCTGGCGATGCCCATGCCGCCGGCATCAGCGCCGACCCAAGCGGCATAAGCGCCGCCGACATCGGCTTCGGCGCCGAGGGGAAAGGCAAGGTAGACAGGAGCCGGATCGGCTGGTGGGACAACATGATCGGTCCCGGCAAAGCCTTCGATACCAACCGCTATTTCGTGGTCTGCTCCAATATCATCGGGGGCTGCCGGGGCTCCACCGGACCCAGCTCCATCAACCCGGCCACCGGGCGACCCTACGGGCTCAGCTTCCCGGTGGTGACGGTGGCAGACATGGTCCGAGCCCAGAAGCATCTGGTGGACTACCTGGGCATCCGGCGGCTACTGTGCGTTGCCGGGGGATCCCTCGGCGGCATGCAGGCACTCCAGTGGACGGTGTCCTACCCCGACATGGTGCGATCCTGCATCCCCATCGCCACCACGGCCCGCCTCTCCGCCCAGGGGATAGCCTTCGACGAGGTGGGGCGCCAGGCCATCATGGCAGACCAGAACTGGCACGGCGGCGACTACTACGGCAAGAACACCCCGCTGCCGGGATTGGGCGTCGCCCGAATGCTGGCCCACATCACCTACTTGAGCGATGAATCGATGCGCCAGAAGTTCGGCCGGCGTCTGCGCAATCGGGAGAAGTACGGCTACGACTTCTCCATCGATTTCGAGGTGGAGAGCTACCTGCGTCACCAGGGCGACAGCTTCATCCGGCGCTTCGACGCCAACAGCTACCTCTACATCACCAAGGCCATCGATTACTTCGATCTGACCAACGGCGATGGCTTTCTCTCCAAAGCCTTCCGCAACGTCAAGGCCCGCTTCCTGGTGATCTCCTTCAGCTCCGACTGGCTCTACCCCTCCTACCAATCGAAGGAAATAGTGAAGGCGCTCAAGGCCAACGGAATAGACGTGAGCTACTGCGAGATCCCCTCTTCCTACGGGCACGACGCTTTCCTCCTGGAGGAGGAGGCCCAGACCCATCTCATTCGGGGCTTCCTCGCCTATACGGCGGCTGGAAAGGACCTGTAAGCCATGGCTACGACCGTCGACAGAGAGATAGCGGCCCCGGGGCTGAACGGCCGGGTAGACCTGCGGCTGATCTGCCAGTTGGTGGAGAAGGGCTCCACCGTCCTGGACCTGGGATGCGGCGATGGTGAGCTGATGGAGCTCCTGATTCGGGAGAGGCAGGTGAAGGCCCGGGGGGTCGAGATTTCCGAAGAGGGGATCTATGCCTGTATCTCCCGTGGCTTATCCGTCCACCACAGCGATCTGGACGAGGGGTTGGAGGACTATCCGGACGGATCCTTCGACTACGTGATCCTGAGCCAGACTCTTCAGGCGGTTTACAAGCCCAAGATGGTTTTGCTGGAGATGCTGAGGGTCGGCCGGCTGGGCATCGTCACCTTCCCCAACTTCGCCTACTGGCAGGTGCGCCTCCAGTTGGCTCTCCGCGGGCGGATGCCGAAGACCGGGGACCTGCCCTACGAGTGGTATGACACCCCCAACATCCACCTGACCACTATCAGCGACTTCCTGGCCCTCTGTCGCCAGGAGGGGATCTCGGTGGTCAAGGCACTCTACCTGTCGGGGACCCGGTCGGTGACCCTCTTCCCGAACCTGCTGGCGCGAACCGGGATCTTCGTCATCCAGAAGCGGTCCCCTCTCTCCTTGGGAGAGGGTTAGGCTGAGGGCTTGTCCCAGAAAGCGGCTAGGATTGCAGACCCGTATCCCGTCCCTCTCCAAGGGGAAAGGGAGCTCAGCTACGCCCTGTCCAGGTACTTCCTCAGCCACCCCGGCAACGCCGCCCTGATCTCCTTCACCTTCTCCAGGGTCGGGGGATCCAGCGCGGGCTCCGGATGGCTTTGGCGCAAGGGCCGCGTTTCCCTATCGGGCCGGCTCCAGGGGCAGGCCACCAGGCAGAGAGCGCAATCACATCCCACCTGCCTCCAGTAGCGGTAGCAGCGGCCGGCGGCCAGCTTCCACCGTTTCACACCGTGGAACGGGATCTTCTCTCCCCTGGGGATCGCCCCAGCGGGGCAGGCCATGGCGCACAGACGGCAATCTTGGCAGAAGGACTGGATGCCCAGGTCCACCGGTCGATCCACCGCCATGGCCAGATCTGTGGTAACCGTCGCCAGTCTCACGGCGCTCCCGAACTCGCGCGTCAGCAGCACTCCCACACGCCCCAGCTCGCCCAGTCCGGCGTCCACCGCCACCGGCACACAGAGAACCTGGTAGTCCCGCAAATGGTGGGCCCGAGCGGAGTAACCCAGACCTCGGATGAAGTGGGCCAGCTGGATAGCCATGACCGCCGCCCGGGCGTAGGCGACACCGCTTTCCAGGATGACCGGAAACCCAGGGGTGTAGCGACGCAGCAGATCGTAGTCCATGGCAACGCCCAGGGAAATGGCGAAAGGGTGCTCGAGATGGATCTCCTCGCCCCACCGTTGCCCGTAGAAGGTGCGCCCCACGTGAGAGTACACGAAGGCGGGATTGAGCGGCCCTATCCCCACCAGATCGGCTCCCAGGTGGCGGGCCACCGACCTCACCCGCTCCGCGGCCTCCTCGGGATCCAAGGGGACGCGAACAGGAGCCCGCGCAGCTACCCCGCCCTCCCCTACCGATCCCCCTTCCTCCGCGGGCCGGCCCGCGATCAGGGCTGTGGCAAAGAGCGAGGCCATGATCGCGGCATCGGCACGGGTAGCAGTGCTTCCCAATGGAGGAAGGGAGCGCAGATATCCGTCCACCGGCTCCAGCTCAGGATTGGCCGTGTAGTACTCTCGGTAGCGCTCCGACCCCGGCACCAGGTCCACGCGGGCAAAGATGCAATCCCGTTCGTCGAACCGCTCCAACGGTCCCACCACATCCTGCCAGTAGGTCGGTCGGTCGACACGGTGGCCGGGAAAGAGCGAGCGCCACTCTATTTCGGTTGTGGGCAACAAGTGCGGGGCGATAGGTCAGCTCGCTTTGTCTAGATCGACTATCTGTACACTGCCCACGTAGGGCTTGGCACGGTAGCAGGTGGCCGTCTGCAGCTTCCCCACTATGTCCGCCATCCGC
>Ga0315298_1011904_pt1 | contig 10111 bp, 13 predicted proteins | sample WHS_1_MG_FD_203077 | JGI IMG/M metagenome (GOLD analysis project Ga0315298, IMG submission 203077) | Extremophilic microbial mat communities from Washburn Hot Springs, YNP, Wyoming, USA - WHS_1_MG | ecosystem: Environmental > Aquatic > Thermal springs > Hot (42-90C) | place: USA: Wyoming...
ATGAGCGGCACACCCGGCGCGGCCTTGATAACCGTGGGAGCGGTTATGTTGCGCGCGGTAAACGTCCCCCACGCAGTCGGTTGGATACCTGACATCAGAAGTGCGCCACGACCGCACTACCGGCGGTGGTGCCGGCGGTTTCGACAAACAGGCCATCGACGAACCGGATGGGCGGATATGTAACCGGGCCGGTCGCGTCCAGCGACACAACTGCAATGAGCGTGCCGCTTGTGCTGGTGCCGTCATAGACCGATGCGGTCCATGCAGAACCGGCGGTCAGCACCGAAAAACCAAAAAACACCCCGCCGCCGGCCTTGACCTGCGTGCCGGTGTTAGTAGTGATCGGGGTGCCGGGCCTCGTGCCGATCGGGATATTAAGGGGGGTCTGCGGCATGGGGCGCTCCTATGGAGTGGTGACGGTGGTGGAAATAGACGCCGAAAGGATCAGGCGGCGCGCGATGGCGTCCGCTGTAGCTTGGTAATAATTGGCGACGATCTCGATCGTCTTTTTCTGCGCGATGGCAGAAATCTCAACTTGATTGCGTTTTTCGTCGCGAATTGCGGGTGAATTGCCAAAACCGAAATTCTCGGTGTTTAGCGAGTATTCGATCAGGCTTGCGTAAAACTGGATCGCGCGTTGGTTATTGAAGCCGTACAACGTGAGCAGCACTCGATCGCGCATAAGTTGCGACGATGGCAGATCATGCAGCGGGGCCGGCGAACCGACTTGCGTGACGCCGGGCCATTGAAACACGGGGAATTGCTGAATCGCCTCGGTGCCACTCGGTTCGATGTGTGCCACCACGTAAGGGGGCGGCAGGTTATCCGGCACCAAAAAGGACGGGAAAACGGGCGCAAAACTGTTTTGCGAAAGCCAGATCGGCAGGCTGTTGGAGACGATGGGCTGCATGGCGAGCAGATCGGACGAAGAATTGACGATCTGCGATTGCAGCGCCGGGTAAACGGTAAAACCGGCATAATGGTAGACGCCGGCCTCTTTGTAGTATGGCCCCTGACGGGCGAACGCAATCAGGATTGGCGCGGGGGTGCCATCGGGGTCGGGGTCCATCTCGATTGAGCCGATCCACATGGTGCCGGGCTGCACCGTATTGAGAAACTGAACCTCTGACTGAGCCGAAAATATGATAGAATTAACGGCGAGGGTTTCATCTTCTTCCTGCTGTTTCTCCGTGGCGTAATGCAGAGACCCCATCACCACGTTCATTGCGCCGGTCGCGACCCAAAACACATAGCCATCCAGCGGCAGCACGTATCGCGTATATTGCGTAAACGTGACCTGTTGCTCGCGGCTTAAATCGTCGAGGCCCTGATATTGCGCGGACTGGATGCCACGCAGGGGCGGCGCGGCCTCGTCGGCAATCGTCATGACTTCACGAAAGCGCGAAAATTGCTTTGGTAAAGGCCGGTGTCAATAAAGGCGGGTCGCGCCTTTTTCTTTTTCTTGAACCGCAGTTGGTCACCGTTATGCGCCGCAGCGATCCGCTGGCCGGTGATGCTTTCCCACTCGTTCGCATCCAGATACCTCCTGAAATCGGAACCGATTTTTTCCATCGTGCCCGGCAGAACCGCGCGGGGGCGAGGCGCTCCCGCGTTCAAAGTGCGAAGTTGTTTCGCCATGCCAGCGGCAAGCTGATCAGCTATTTTCTGAGCATTAAGCTCATAGAAGACTTCCATGACGTGGTATTTTTTTTCGAGGATTTCCGCCACTTCCCACGTCGTGGTCGCGCCCTTGGCATCTGGATCGGAGTAGGCCGCGTTCTCGACCCCTAGGCTGAGTTTCATGTTACGATATATCCACCACATATGGGCCGTACATCTGGGCATAGGCCAGATAATCGCGCCCCCACGGGGTTTCCAAAAGCTGCTGGGCCGTCATGGGCAGTTCGCGATACCAGTCTGGGACCAACAGGGTCTCAGATGACCCTTCATCCCCAGACGCCAGCACAACGCCGGGACGGAATTTCAAGATGTTGAACTGCTGGCGAAGGCTGGAATAGAACGTCGTGCCAGGCGTGTCCTGCGCCAATCGGATAAACCGATCGGCACCGAGGTTGTAAACCGCCAGGGTATAGAGCGGATACGGCATCTGAGGACACGACAACGCATCCGCCATTGCCCAATCAAACGCCCACTGAAAATATTCACTGTCGCTTGCCGTCGAGGGCGAAACGATGCCCTGATTCTGGCAAAATGTTGTGAAATCAGTGATGTTCGGAGATGTCGATGTCCACGACATTTAGATTTCGAGCCGGGATGATTCGCCCGGCGACATGCCGGCATCGACCGCAACACGCATTTTTATGCGTCCGGGCTTGCCTTTGCTGCTACCAGGAGTGTCATGCTCCTGCGCGACCTCGATCTCGGCATTGCGGGCACCGTGAACGTTGACCTGTGTGGCACCGCCGCTGATCGCAGCGCGGGTGGCTTCCTTGACCGCACGATCCTGCGCCCTGTCGGTTACAGCGTTGTATCCGGACACGACTTCATCGTCATTGATCGGGCGGTCGAGGCTGTAGATCACGCCGCTATAGTCTTCAATGCGACCGTGCATGTTCTTTCGATTCATGAAGCCGTTCGCATCGAAATGGGCGATCAGCCGGTCAAGCTGTTCCGAATTGAGATTTTTGATCTCAACGGTGCGCTTGGGATGCAGGGCGAGCGTATAGACGCGCCCCATTTCCGGCAGGCGTTCGTTGACTTCGAACGACTGCCGGGTGGTGTTACGGACGTAAAGTGTCATGCCAATCCTCAGTTCGGAAGGGAAAGGATGGTCAAGCCCTGGGGACGCCAGCACCAGCCGGGAGTCGCGCGCATTTCGAGAACGGAGGTAAGGCCGCTATCGGGAATCGGTGTGTCGATTTTTATCGGCGCAGCGACGTCCGAATACATGACATTGACCGCTTTGGTTGAAGGTTGCACCTTGCCGAATTCGTTGGTGTTCCAGCCGACGATGTCAGGCACTTCGATCTCGGGAATCGTCATAATGACGGCATCCGAGCCCCCCGCGCCCTTGCCGATCAGCGTGTCATCATAATACCATTCGATGGTATCGCCGCCCTCTTCCGCAACCTTCTGGAACGTTCCGGCAATGGTATTCGTGCCGCCGCCCGGACGCTGGTAGCTTGTGACCTGCACAATCGAAGCGTTCTGGAATTGCAGGAACACGCGCTGCGGCGAGAGGATCACAATGCGGTTGCTGATCGCGCCGCCCGACTGGAACATGCGGGTTTTCAGGTTAACATACTGCTGAAGCAGGAACTCCATCATCTGACCGTTATCGTAGGTCGAGACGGTGGTATTGCCATAACTATCGGCGGGCAGCGTGACGTTGGTGGCCCCCGATGCGTTAAGAATGCCCTCGCCGTTCGCAGCATTGTAGCCATACAGATAGAGCGAGCGAAGCTGCTGGAAAATGCCCTGACGCTGCCCGTACTCGTATGCCTGCGGCAGCGACACGGCATAGCGCCTTGCGGCAGCCATATCGTGACGATCATAGTCCACGCGGTTCCGGAGAAGGTAAGTTTGCGCCTGCTCGTAACCGGCTTCCAGCGTCGGGCTGGGCAGCCAGTTCGAGGCGAACTGCGAGGAAAGCGCTTCGGTGCGAATGTCCATCCGGTTGACGTAGACATACAGATCATCATAACCGAGGCGCGTGCGTGGAGCGCCGCCGTGCATCGTTGCCATGAAGCCCGATGCCTGAGCATACGTCAGGATTAGTTCCGGTTCGGAAAAGCTCGGGTGGATTTTCGCTTGAGCGGGAAATAGTGCGGCCATTTGCGCGCCTCCTTAAAGGACGATGAGGGCGCAGGCCTGGCCCGCGAGCCAAGTCACCGCACCGGTTCCGGAATTATACTGAACGATCTTCGAATTGCTTGCGTTGATCGAATACAGCTTTGTCGTGGCGGGCAGCGCCACGGTGTTCGCTGTGCTGGTCGGCGTCAGCCAGAAGTTGACCGTGTCCCAATACAGCGGGGTGGAGCGCGAAACGCCTTCGAACGAGGACAACTCCGAGTTCAAGATCGGCACCGGCACGCGCCGGTTGCTGCCGAAATTAAAGAACGCCATATTTTGCCCGGCGGTCGCGATTGCGACATTGTTACCCGGCACCTGAATCATGTTGATCGCCTGGTCGAACACCGTGAACCCGTTAATCTGGGTCGTGCTGGCGGGCGATAAGGTCGGCCCCTGCCGGTTGTTCGTCGCGGCGTCGGCGGTATTGACCGCAATGCCCATCCCGCCCCACATCGGCATAGTGACGGACGCATCAACAATGCCGGATTCAAGCCATAGCCGGTTAGCAGGATCAGCAGGGCAAAGCCCCTGCATATAGCCCTGCGTTTCGAGCAGGAACGTGTTCTGCGGCGCGGTCATCAGCGCCGGGTTGAAGGAGATATTTGCCATGACTTAGCCCCGCTTTCCGGCAGACTGGTTGAAGGAAACTTTGCCGCCCGATCCCCATGCGAAAGGACCCCATGCGGCCAGCGGATCGCCCACGTATTCGGTGATGTCGTGGCCGAGTTCGCGCCGCTTGATCGCTCGTAGCTGGCCGGGTGCGATAACCGCCGGGGTCTTCACGGCTTCGAGGGCGTCCGCATAAATCCGGCTTTCCACTGTCTCGTAGACGCTGCCGGAAAGACTATCGAGCCGCTCTTTTTTGAAGGTCGGGCTAAACTTCTTGAGGGCATCAGCAAGGCGTTTGCGATAAGCAATCGGCTTTTCGCCGGGAATAGCGTCGGGGGCGGTGCGACCGAGCGCGGCCTGAAACACGCTGTCGGCGCGGCTGCGAGCGTCGGCGATCGCGTTGCGATCATCGATCGTCGGCTCCGCATAGACGTTACGCATCTGGTGTTCGAGTTCCGCGATCTTGGCCTGTAGCTTGCGGGTTTCGGCAGCAGCGGCGGAGTCCTTGCGGGCGCGGTCTTCACGGTCCTTGCGGGCGGCGTCTTCGCGTTCCTTGTCCTTGTCAGCCGCGTCGGCTTTGGCCTCTTCCTTGTCTTCGCATTCGGCGTCCTTGCGGGCGTCCTTGAGGGCGTCCTTCTTCTTGCCGTCCGTGTCTTCGGTCGGGTCTTCTCCCCCGTCCTTTTCGGCATCGGCCTTACAGTCCGCGTCAGCAGCCTCGGCAGTGGCGTCCTTGCGGGCTTCCATCGCGTCCAGCCGGTCCATGACCGCCTTGTGCGACTTCATCAGCGCATCAGCCCACGCGGGGATTTCCTCGTTATTGTCCTTGTGGGCCGCGTCATCGCGCTCTGCGGCCTCGAGCTTTTTGTCTTCAGCTTCGCTCATAATTGAGATTCCTTGTTTCCGTGATCAACGCCCGATGGTGGGCCGCCTTTGTCCCAGACCCCCGCTTCGCAAATTGCGAGGTGACAAACATTGCTAGGCTCGCCTTCGATCAGCAGTCGTGAGCCATCGGGCGCACGGGTCGTTCGTATCGAATCCGCGTCGAACGCCACGCTAGGGCTAGTCGAAATATGCGTGGTGTTCATGAGTTCGGCGGCGTCGTGGTCGTAAATCAGGGCGATGCACCAAACCTCATCACCTTGAATGAATGGCAGCATGACGCTACCGATCGAGCGGCCCCTGAACTCATCCGTGTTCAACAGGGACTTGTCGGGGTGCTCAAAAATGACCGGCTGTCCCTGAATGCGCTCCAAGAACTCATCGTTGAGATAGATTTCAGGAGGCCGGTAAACGTACTCATCGATGGATGGCCGGTAGCTTATGCCTGTCCCGGTGTAGCGAAGTTTGAACAGCCACTTGTTATGGTGGCGTTGCGGGCTATCCAACGCGCCGTCGCGGATCGCGCGGGCAACGTCGAGTTCGGTAACGGGATCAGGCATTTAAGCTCCTATCGCCGCCAAGCCTTTCCGGGTCAGCATGTCGCGAGGCAGGTCATCGAGATCGTAAACGTATTCAATCCAACAGCGGCAGAAAGGAGCGACGGCGACACCGTCGATCTTGTCGTAAAACCCAGCCTCACCGGCTTTCACTAGCCCGGCTTTCTGTGCCCAGTTCCCGCGCAACAAATAGACTTTCTGGTCGCGCTCTTTGTGGTCTTCTCGGTAATCGTATCCGGGTTGCCGCCAATGGCTGCACCACTTTGCGGCAATTGCCCCTCCATCTTCGGCCAGCACTTGGTTAATGTTAGCCGTCATCTTGTGGCCTTGGTCGATCACAACGCGGCGTTCTTCGAACGTCATCTGCCGGATTGACTTACTGATAGTCTTGACGGCTTCGCTCTTATTAAGCGACTTGGTTCCACCAGGCGGAATGCTGGTTGCCAGCCCCGCGAATCGCTGTAGCGTCTGCTCGATCGACTTCTTGCGGTTCAGGACGATGAGATCGACGCTCACCAAAACCCGACGTTCTAGCGTCCGCGCCAAGTCAGGGCCGACACGCTCGATCACAAATCGCCGCAAGCCAGGGTGGAACCGGCGATATCCACCGCCACGCAACCGGTCGTATATCGCCTCTAAAGCCGCGCGGACCTTGCGATAAACGTTAGACGGAGAGGGGGCGTCAGCTTCAATAGCTGTTCGCAGGCGCCCCAGCCAGTAATCAAGGCGATCTTGGCTATCGTATCCGTGCTTGGCAAACTCATCGACCGCTTCACTAAGGATGCGCCGATAATCACTCGCCCTGCTCGCCACCTGGTTCCCCTATCATTGGCGCGGGCGGTTCGTAGGATGCGATATCGTCCGCTTCGATTAGCAGCGGCGACGAATAGAAATCCTTCTGGTCGCTCACCACGTCCGCAAGCCATGCGCAGACCGCGCCCTTGGTTTCGGGATCGGCGACCTTCATGATGGAGTCTGCCAGCTTGATCGCGGATTCCAGCTTTAGCTGATTCGCCTTTGCCTTCTCGCTATCTGGCTCCATCAATAGGTTCGGCCAAGACGGCGAAAAGGAGTCGATCCATTCATGCAGCGCGGCGGTATAAGATAACTTGCCGTACCGCTCGGGGTATTTCTTCTGAATCCCCTTGTAGAAATCCGGCGACCACGCCCGGCGCATGACAATATTGTCCATGAACTCATATGCCGGGTTCATCTCGATCCGCAGCATGTCGATAAACCGCGCGATCTGCTTGGCATCCTCGCTGCCCTCGCCAAAACCTTCTGCCAAGGTTTCTTGCGTCAAGAATTGCGCTGGCCGCCCCGATGCCGTGGCAATGTTTTTAAGGATGTTGCCGCGCGAATATTCTCCGGCGCTGTGCACATGCTCGAAGTTCAGACTGGCGAGGTCTTCGGTTTCGCCGATCTGCAAGACGTTCGCGTTGGTCGCGCCTTTGATCGCGGTCCGCTGCATTGATTTGAACGCCTGCCCGACCTTGTCGATGATACTGCCGGGGGACTTTGCCTTGTAGACCAGCAGCGCCAGCTTCTCTTGCACTTTCTGGTCTGCGATCATCGAGATCGCGAAGCTCTTGAGCGGATAGAACGCACGCTGATAGACAGATCGGCCCACAAAACCGAAACCGCTGTTGCTCCATTCAATCCATATAGGTTGCTCGTGCATCATCACGAGAGTTTTCGTGCTGCTCCACGACTGCCCGGAGATTGACACCTGAGTCGGGTGCATGAAGTCAACGGCAGTCGGGTCTTGGTTCAAGACCAGCGAACCGGCTGTGTTCAACGGATCGAAAATGTTAAAATAGAGATCGAGTTCGTGCAGCTTATCCAGCGGCAACGGCTCGTTGGTGGGTGCCTTTTCCCCGCCGGGCGTGGTGAAATTAACGCCGAGAGTAGCAATGCCGTAAATTTGGCTAAGCTGCGCCACCCTGAATATGATATTGTCCGCGCCAATTTTTCCAATGCGCTTCCATTCTTTGTCGAACGCCTTAACTAAATCGGCTTCGGGAGCGTCTGGAATTTCGATCGTGCGGCGCTGTGACATCGCCATGTGAAGCGGGCCGTCAACGATGCGCGCGCCGAGCGGATGATAAGCATAAATGGTTTTGCACGCTTCATATCCGGGGTCAGCACCCGGATCGATCGCGTCCATTTCCAGAATGCGCATCAATTGAGAGGGCAGTTCCCCACCGTTGATGCCTAGAAACGAGGTCGCGCCGCTATCCGTGCCGGTGCTAAAGGTGCCGCTCATTCAAAAATCCTTAGCGGTCAATATCCGGTCGAGTCACCAAGGCCGATCAGCACAGAATACGTGAAAGCATCCACGAGATCGCGTTGGCCTTTGTACTCCGAGCGCTCCTGACCCATGCGGAAATTGGATAATTGCGCCAGCAAATGATTTTTGCTCTGCTGGTTGTGCGTCTTGACTTTGTCGAACGCCAGCCGACCGAACTTGACTTTACCTTGCCACACGTAGGGGCTGGCCACGATGGCGCGGCCCTCTTTGCCGATTGCCGTGATCTTACTGTCAATCGGCGTGCATTGGACGCCGGTGCGCGGAATGGCCTGGTTGAGCATCACGCCTGAATCTTTATCTTCGATCCAGATCCCAAGACTTCCTTCGCGCGCCTTGTATTGCGCCGCCAATTCCTCAAGCCGATGATTAACCCACGGTATCCATTCCATGAGCATACTCGCCTCGATCTTGACGATATCCCAATCGAGGATGACCAGCGGCACGCCAGCATATTTGCTTTTTGCGCAGAAAACGACGCCAGTGCTGTCGTGCTGCGCGTCTACTTTGCTGGCCGTATCGATGACGGCGAATATCTGGTCGCAGCGCCAATCTATATCGACCGGCTTGCCATCAACCAGCATGGATTCTAGGCTAAAGAACGCAGCACCGGACCAATCGACGAATTCCGCCAGATATTCCTGCTGGTAGACGAGGGGTGGATATTCGTCGCGAAGCCGCTCGACTTCCTCTTTGTTCAGCGTCGGATTGGCAGACGTCGGCGCATGAAACTCGACCCACGGCGACCATGAAGCGGTCTTGACTTTGTCCGTACACGCTCGGTGAAAGAAATTGTCCGGGTCAACGCCTTTCGGCGTGCCGGCCATAATGGCACTTCCGCCCCGATCGAGTAGGGTAGGCGCGATGGATTGCTCCCACGTCTCTTGCAAGCCTTTGGCGACCAGCGACGCCTCGTCGATGATCACGCGATCGTAAAACCGCGACCGGCCAGCGTCAGGATCATTTAGCGTCCAAAACTCGATTGCGCCACCGCTGTGCATTTCGATTATCTGGTCAATCTTAGACTTGCGCGACAGCATGCTGCCCGCGTTGCGCACGATGCGGTTGTAAGTCGGCGTATTGAGACGGTATTGCGGGCCGAACCACCCGACCAATTTGCCCTGCATCGCCCATTTCAGGGCGCATCGCTCTAGCAGGCTAGTCTTGCCGAAGCGCCTGCCGCACCGGAGAACGACGCGCCGCTCGGTATTGAACGCAACCGCAATCTCGCGTTGTTTTTCGTGGAGCTTGAGAAGGACGGGCGCGCGGCTCATACATCAGGGTCGGGGTCAACGAACGCCGGGCCGGAACTTTCCGTCGCGCGCTTCGATTCTGCCAAATAAACCTTGGCCGCGAGGATCGCGGTTTCGGGATTGACGGTCGCGTGATTGGCAATCTCGATCAGCCGCCCGAACATCACCATGTCACCGGATGTGACGGCCTTGGCGATGTCCGCAACGCTCACGTCTTGGTCGTTCTGCGGTATGCCAAACGCTTCGCGGGCGGCCCGGATGCGCGCTCTTAGGAAACCGATGCCCTCAGCTTGCGCAATTTCGCGCGCTCGATCTTCAATCGATGCAAGCATGTGTCTGGATGATCCGGATTTTCTCGATAGAATTTTCGGCGCTCGGCTGCGCGAATTGATCTAGCGCGTTGCTTTTCTGGCGATGTGTCCAATGGCTTGCGCGAGTTGCCGTTGCCTGGGCCCTTGGCTGGGCCGCAGCCGATGCCGTGAAGAGATCGCTTACAGGCCATTCCGCCGATCCAGTTAAAAGACGGACTTCGCGCCAACCCGCCGTCCGCCTGATCGGTGCGACGGCTGGGCAGCAGCAAATGCGGCGAGCGGGGCGAACCGGCACAGAGACCGCTCTGACGCAGCGCGTTCGGCTTCGCGCCGGCATGCTGTCACTGTCGCTGCGTCGAGGGTGTACCCTTCGGTCGGCTC
>Ga0315298_1011905_pt1 | contig 10110 bp, 8 predicted proteins | sample WHS_1_MG_FD_203077 | JGI IMG/M metagenome (GOLD analysis project Ga0315298, IMG submission 203077) | Extremophilic microbial mat communities from Washburn Hot Springs, YNP, Wyoming, USA - WHS_1_MG | ecosystem: Environmental > Aquatic > Thermal springs > Hot (42-90C) | place: USA: Wyoming...
TAAATCCTCATATTCAAGGGATAATGGTTAAAGCCCCAGGTCTTAAAGATTCCTTTTTATGGGATAAAGCAAAGTCTCAAATTAAAGTTATAGAAAATACTCAATATGAAGTTTTAAAATATTCTACAGTAGCTCTTCTTGCCTCAGGAACTATTACTTTAGAGGCTGCCCTTCTTGAAACCCCTGCTATAGTTACTTATTCTTTACCCTCTTGGATGTATTTTATCGCTAAAAAATTAGTAAAAGTTCCCTATATTAGTCTTGCTAATTTAATTTTGCAAAAGGAGATATATCCAGAGGTGATAAAGGGAAAGGATAAAATTGGTGTTATTACTCATAAAATAAAAGAGCTTATAGATAATGAAGAAGCAAGAATGGAGATAAAAAAAGAGCTTTCTACTATAAAAAAGCTGATCAGTCCTCCTGGAGCAAGTTGGAGAATTGCTGAAGATATGATAAAGTATATTTTGTCTCTCAAAAAGGGTTAAGCATATTGAATTTTGAAAAATTGCAGGAGGTTTACTTATGGCTGAAGATCTTAAAAAAATGTATAGAAAAATTGTAGAAGACCCCTTTCCTTCAGAATTGAGAATTACTTTTGGTGACCAGACTCTTATCTATAAGAAGAAAAGATGGGAGGTTGAAATAGAACTTGGTGTGTTTGAAAAAAAGGGTTTAAGATATGGAGAAAATCCAGACCAAGAAGCTGCACTCTATGAATTAGTTGCAGGTAATTTAATTTTAGGAGAGTGTGAATTTATTAAGCCCGGGCTTGGCTTAATTTCCGGTTTAAAAGAAAGTGATTTTATTCAATTTGGTAAACATCCAAGTAAAATTAATCTTACTGATATAGATAATGCACTCAATATTTTAAAATATTTAACTGAAAAACCAGCTTGTGTAATTGTTAAACACAATAATCCTTCTGGTGTTGCTTACGGAACTACAATAGAGGAAGCTTTTTTGAAAGCATACAAGGCAGATAGAATAGCTGCTTTTGGTGGAGCAATAGCTTTAAATAGACCTGTTAATAAAGCTTGTGCATCCGCTATAGCAGAACAATATTTTGAAGTTTTAGCTGCACCTGAATATGAAGAGGGAAGTATAGAAATTTTAAAAAAGAGAAAATCCTTAAGAATTATTAAAATTAAAAAAATAGATAAATTAGAAGAATATGCCAAATATAGAATAATTGAATTTAAAAGCCTTATTGATGGGGGTATAATTGTTCAAGTTTCTCAATTAAATAAAATTAGAAAAAAGGAAGATCTGCTTCCTGCAGTAGCTATAAAAGATGGAATAGAATATAAATGTCTTAGAGAACCTGATGAGAGAGAAATAAAAGATATGATTTTTGGTTGGGCTGTTGAAATGGGGGTTACCTCTAATTCAGTATTGTTTGTCAAAAATGAATGTACAGTAAGTATAGGAACAGGAGAGCAAGATAGAGTTGGCTGCGCTGAAATAGCTATTTTTAAAGCCTATACCAAATATGCTGATCTTCTCTGCTATGAAAAATATAAAATACCCTATAAACAATTAGAATTAGAAATAGAAAAGGGTCTAAGACCTAAAACTCAAAGAGAGGAAATTGATGAAGAAACCAAAGAAAAAAAAGCAGGGCTTATAGGTGCAGTTATGATCTCAGATGGTTTTTTACCTTTTAGAGATTCCGTAGATGTAGTAGCAAAACATGGTATTACAGCTATTTTACAACCAGGAGGTTCTGTAAGAGATTGGGAAGTAATTCAAGCCTGCAATGAATATAATCCTCCTATAGCTATGATGTTTACTGGACAAAGAGCATTTAAACATTAATTTAAAAATATAAAGGGAGTTCCCTATGAATAAAATACCTTTTACTCCTGAGGGTATAGAAAAAATTAAAAAAGAGCTTGAATATCTTATTAAGGTTGAGAGAAGAAATGTGGTAAAAGCTATAGAAGAAGCAAGAGCTCACGGAGATATTTCAGAAAATGCTGAATATGAAGCGGCAAAAGAAAGACAAGCCTATATAGAAGGTAGAATACAAGAATTATCAGGAATTTTAGCTAATGCAGAATTAATACCAGCTCTTACTAAAGTTCCAGATAAAGTTCAGTTTGGAGTTAAAGTAAAATTATTAAATTTGGATACTGAAGAAGTGATTACTTATAGAATAGTTGGTCCCTATGAAGCAGATCCAGCTAACGGAAGTATCTCCGTATATTCTCCTTTGGCAAGATCTTTAATAGGAAAAGAGATAGGAGATGAGGTTCAAGTAAATACTCCTTCAGGAATAAAGAATTTTGAAATTTTAAATATAGAAATTTAATTACCAAAGGAGACTGAAGTGGAATTTTTAAACAAAAGGTATCTTTTTACTCCAGGTCCAGTTCCTGTTGCAGAAGAAGTACTTTTATCTATGGCTCAACCTATTATTCATCATAGATTGCCAGAATTTTCAGAAATTTTAGAAGAAATCAGAGAAGATCTAAAATATCTTTTTCAAACCAAAAAAGAAGTTTATTTTTTTGCCTCTTCAGGAACAGGTGCTATGGAATCAGCTATAGTTAATCTTTTTTCCCCACAAGATAAAGTAATTGTAGTAGTTGGTGGAAAATTTGGGCAAAGGTGGTTGGAACTTTCTCAAATCTATAGCTTAGAGCCAATTGTTATAGAAGTTCCTTGGGGGAAGGCTGTAAGATCTGAGGAGGTAGAAAAGATTTTAAAAACTAAAAAAGATATAAAAGGAGTTTTAATTCAAGCTTGTGAAACCTCAACAGGGGTTAAACATCCTATTAAGGAAATTGCAGAAATTGTCAAAGATACCCCTGCAGTAATAGTAGTTGATGCTATTTCTGCTCTTGGAGTATATGATCTTCCAATGGATAAATGGGGGCTTGATGTAGTGATTACAGGTTCTCAAAAAGCTTTAAGCTTACCTCCTGGTTTGTCTTTTATTGCCTTTTCAGATAAAGCTCAAGATTTAGTTAAAAAATCAAAACTTCCTAAATATTATTTTGATCTTCAAAAAGAAAAAAAGGCTTATGAAAAAAATACCACAGCCTTTACTCCAGCTGTGAGTTTACTTATAGGATTAAGAAAAATGCTTAAACGTATAAAAGAAATAGGACTTGAAAGACTTTTTAAACATTATCAAGTCCTTTCTCTTGCTTGTAGAAAAGCAGTATCAGCACTTGATTTAGAAATTTTTCCTGAATCTCCCTCTGAATCTCTTACAGTTATTAAGGCTCCAAATGGACTAAATACAGGGGAACTTTTAAAATTTTTAAGAAGCAAATTAGGAGTTGTTTTTGCAGGAGGACAGGATCATCTTAAAGGAAAGATTTTAAGAATTACTCATATGGGTAACCAGTCTATCTTTGATCTTTTAATAGCCCTTTCAGCTTTAGAAATAGGATTGAACCTTTTTGGATATAAAGTTCTCCTTGGTAAAGGAATAAAATCCGCTGAAGAAGTAATTTTAAATTATATAAAGGAAGAATACTTTAAAAGGAGTGGGAAATGAAAGTTTTAATTTCAGATCCTATTTCAGAAGAGGGAATAGAAATCTTAAAAAATGCAGGCTTAGAAGTTGTTTATAAGCCCGGTCTTCCTTATGAAGAATTATTAGAAATAATTCCTCAATTTGATGCACTTATTATAAGAAGCGCAACCAAAGTAACTAAGGAAGTAATTGAAAGGGCGAAGAATTTAAAAGTTATAGGAAGAGCAGGAACAGGGCTTGACAATGTAGATTTACAAGCTGCAAACGAAAAGGGCATTGTAGTTATGAATGTCCCAGGAGGAAATACCTTATCTGCAGCAGAACACACTTTAGCTTTGCTTTTCGCAATTGCAAGGAATATTCCTCAAGCTGTAATTTATTTAAAAGAGGGAAAATGGGAAAAAAAGAAGTTCATGGGGGTGGAACTTAATAATAAAGTTTTAGGAATTATCGGTTTAGGAAGAATAGGAAGTATTGTTGCAGATAGAGCCCTTGGAATGAAAATGAAAGTAATAGCTTATGATCCTTTTGTTTCTCCAGAAGCAGCAGAGAAAAAAGGAGTAGAACTTGTAAGTTTGGAAGAATTATATAGAAGATCAGATTTTATAACTATTCATACACCCTTAACTAAAGAAACCTATCATCTTATAGATGAAAAAGCCTTTTCTATGATGAAGGATGGGGTTTACATTATAAATTGTGCAAGAGGAGGAATCATAGATGAGGAAGCACTTTATAAGGCTATGGTTTCAGGAAAGGTTGCAGGAGCAGCTCTTGATGTTTTTGAGAAAGAACCAGTGGATCCCAATCATCCCTTACTTTCTTTAGAAAATTTTATTGGAACCCCCCATCTTGGAGCCTCAACCATAGAAGCTCAAAAGATAGTTGCCATAGAAATAGCAAACCAATTAGTTGACTATCTTCTCAAGGGAATAATAAGGAATGCAGTGAATGTTCCTTCTTTACCACCAGAGATTTTAAAAATCATTACACCTATACTAACTCTTGCAGAAAAAGTCGGTTTGCTTTCTGCCCAAATTGCAGAGGGAGCTATTCAAGAAGTGGAAATTACTTACAAAGGTGAAATCTCCCATCTGGATGTTAAACCTATAACCCTTGCTTTTGTTAAGGGACTTCTTTCTCCATTTTTAAAAGAAGATGTTAATTATGTTAATGCCCTTATAAGAGCAAAAGAAAGAGGTATAAAAATAATAGAATCTAAAACAGAAATTTCAGAAGATTTTACCTCCCTTATAAGTGCTAAAGTGAAACATACTCAAGGTTATACAGTTGTTGAAGGAACTATTTTTGGTAAGAAAGAACCTCGTATAGTTAGAATTAATGGATTTAGACTTGATGCTTTACCAGAAGGACATATGCTTTATATTTTTAATGAGGATAGACCAGGAGTAATAGGAAAAATAGGAACTATTCTTGGCAATCACAATTTAAATATCTCAAGAATGCATGTAGGACAAGACCCTATGAGAAAAACAAATGTAATACTTCTTAGTTTAGATCAACCTCCTACAACAGAAGCCTTAAAGGAATTAAGTGAACTCTCTACAGTTTATTTAGTAAAACCTTTAGAACTTTAATAAATTATGGATAAACCCAATTTAAGAAATTACCAATTGGAAGAATTAAAAAATTTAATGGAAATCATTGGAGAAACTTCCTATAGAGGAGAGCAGATTTTTCACTGGATTACCTGTAAAAATGCCATAAACTTCGAAGAAATGACAGATCTTCCTAAGAGCCTAAGAACAAAGCTTTCCGAAAAATTTTCTCTTGAACTTCCAGAAATAATTGAAAGAGAAGAAGATATAGATGGAACGATTAAATTTGCTTTAAAACTAAAAGACAATAATCTAATTGAAACAGTTATAATTCCAGAAAGAGATCATTATACCCTTTGTGTCTCAACTCAAGTAGGATGTCCCATAGGTTGTAAGTTTTGTGTTACAGGGAAACTTGGTTTTAAGAGAAATTTAGAAGTCTATGAAATAATTTCTCAGGTTGTTATTGCAAGAAGATATTTAAAAGAAAAGGGAGAAAAGCTACCTTTAAGAAATATAGTTTTTATGGGAATGGGGGAACCGCTTTTAAATTTGAAAAATCTTATAAAAGCTTTAAAAATACTTGCCCATCCTAAGGGATTTAATTATTCCAGAAAAAGACTTACAGTTTCAACTGTAGGGCTTTTAAAGGAAATGGAGATACTTGCTAAGGAGTTTCCTACCGCCCTGGCACTATCTCTTCATGCTCCTACAGATGAAATTAGGGGGAAAATTATTCCCATAGCTAAAAAATATTCTGTTGAAGAGCTTATTTTAGCTTGTAAAAAATTCCCTCGCATTAAAAATAGTAGAACTACTATAGAATACGTAATAATAAAAGATGTAAATGATAATTTGGAGTCTGCAAAAAAATTAGCGGATCTCTTAAAGGGATATCCTTTTAAAGTAAATCTTATTCCTTTCAATCCTCACCCTGAGATTCCTTTTGAAAGACCTTCTCAAGAAGTGGTAGAAAGATTTCAAAAATATCTTCTTTCAAAGGGAATATTAACTACTGTAAGAAAAAGTAAAGGTCTTGGGATTGATGCTGCTTGTGGACAGCTGGGTGCAAAAATTTTAAAATCTTTAACTCCACACTCCATTAATAAAGAAACCGCAGTTGGGACAGGTTAGATCAGGTTTAAGATCTATCTTTAAAACTCTAAAACCATATCTTTCAATAATCAAATGATTACATTTTGGACAATAGGTATTTTCATATTGATTCCCGGGAACATTTCCTATATAGATATAATAAAGTCCAACTTCTTTTCCAATATAATAGGCTTTTAATAAAGTTTCTTCAGGAGTATAAGGTTTATCTAAGAGTTGATAATGGGGAAAAAAGCGAGAAATATGCCAGGGGACATCAGGACCGAGCTCAGTTTTTATAAAATTCGCAAGTTCCCTTAATTCAGCTGGATCATCATTTTCTTCCGGAATAATAAGAGTGGTAATTTCTACCCATATACCTTGGCTTTTTAAATATTTTAAATTATCTAAAACAGGCTGCAGTTTAGCCTTACAAAACTTTTTATAAAATTCCTCTCTAAAAGCCTTTAAATCTACATTTATTCCATGAAGATAGGGTTTAATATAGTCTATAGCTTCTTTTGTCATATAACCATTAGAAACAAAAACATTTTTTAATCCTTCCTTTTCTGCTAATTTGGCACAATCATAGGCAAATTCAAAAAAGATAGTAGGTTCTGTGTAAGTATAGGAAATACTTTTTGCCCTTTGTGCTTTAGCTATTTTTACAATATCTTTTGGTGAGGTTAATTTTCCAGGAATGCCTCCATAAATATGAGGATATTGAGAAATCTCAAAATTTTGACAAAAATTACAGCGGAAATTACAACCTACAGTTGCTATAGAATAGCTCCATGAGCCTGGTAAAAAATGATAAAGCGGTTTTTTTTCTATAGGATCTAAGTGTTCTGCAATTATCTTTCCATAAACCAAGGAAAAAAGAACTCCTTCTTCATTTTTTCTAACTCCACAAATCCCTGTATGATTGGGATAGATAACACAATGATGATTACATAAATTGCATTTTACCTTTTTATCTTCCAAACGTTCATATAAAAGAGCTTCTCTCATATTTAATTATTTTAAGACACTTTTTAATTCTTATCAATTCTTTTTAGAAAATTTTTTACCTCTTCGGTATAATCACCTTTACGTGATTTATAAATATAAAGAGGTGGAAGAATCCTTATCTCTTCCTTAGCTTCTTTAACTGCACATAAAAGAACAAGTTTTGCCTCTGAACCAGGATAGGAATAAACCAATCTTAAAAGCTTTGGTTCAAGTCTGTGGTTTTTAAGAAGATCTATTAATTCTGCAAGTCTTAAAGCTGTAAAAATTAAATAAAATTTACCTCTGTTTTTTAAAAGAGAGCTTACCTTTTTTAAAAATTCATTAAGATCACACTCTATATCTCTTCTTGTAATATTTTCAATTTCATAAGGACTTTTTCTTCCAGCTTCACTTTTGAAATAGGGAGGATTAGAAAAAACTACATCAAAATTACCAGGTTTAAAAGGTGGATTTCTTATATCTCCTTTAATTACAAATAGCCTTTCTTGAAGTTTATTTTCAAGAATATTTTTTTTAAGGCATTCTATATAAAGTGTTTCAAGCTCTAAGGCAAAAATTTTTGCATGAGAAAATTTCTTTAAAGCAATAAGTGAAATAATACCAGATCCTGCCCCAACTTCTAAAACCATATCCTTTGGTTTTAAATTTAAAAAATGGGCTAATAAAATAGAATCTATACCAAATCTAAAACCCCTTTCAGGCTGATAAACAATTATAGAGCCTTCTAAAAAAGGAGTAGGAACTAACTGCATAGCTTTTCCCATAAATAATAAACCACTTGATTATGAAGAAGTTTTCCTTTAAAGGTTAAAAATATTCTTTCCTTTTCTTTTTTTATTAAGTTTTCTCTTATTAAAGTATCTAAAGCATCTTTTGGCAGATAATAATTATATTTTCTTTTTAATTCTTTTAAACTTATACCTTCTTTTAATCTTAATCCCATAAATATATATTCCTTTGCTAACTCATAAGGATTAAGATTTTCAATTATTTTTAAGGGAAGTTTTTTTTCTTTTAAAAGGGAATTTAAATAATAATTTAAATTCCTTGGATTTTCCCATCTTAGATTTTCTATTCTTGAGGTAGCAGAGGGACCTAATCCTAAGTAGGGTTTAAGTTTCCAATAAAGAAGATTGTGCTTGCATTCATAATTAGGTATAGCATAGTTAGAAATTTCATATCTTTCATATCCCTTTTTTTCTAAGGTTTCTTCAATTATTTTGTAAAGATTCATTAACTTTTCGTCCTTTATCCAATATTTTTTTCCTTTAAAAATTTGATAAAAGGGTGTTCCCTTTTCTAAGGTTAATTCGTAAAAAGATAAATGGGGAGGTTTAAAATTTAAGGCTTTTAATATTTCCCTTTCAAGGGTTTTTTCTCCTTGTCCTTTCCATCCAAATATAAAATCTAAAGAAAAATTTTTGAAACCACTTTTTTTAATAAATCCTAAGGCTTTAAAAATATTTTTTTGAGTATGGAGTCTTCCTAAAAATTTTAGCCCCCTTGAAGAAAAACTCTGCACTCCTAAGCTTATACGATTAAACCCTATTTCATAAAAAGCTTTTGTCTTTTCTAAAGTAAGTGTTTCAGGATTTGCCTCTAAGGTTAATTCTTTGGGAGAAAATTTAAAATTCTTGGTTAAAAAATTGAAAAGGTCTTCATAAAAATAAGGGGAAAGAAGAGAAGGGGTTCCACCACCTGCATAAAAAGTGATAAAAGAAAGAGCTTTTATTTCAAATCTTTCTTCTAAAAAGTCTTTTAAAAGTTTTAATTCTTCCTTTAAAGCTTTTAAAAATTTATTTTCTAAATATTTTGTAATCTTTTTCTCGATAGAATAAAAATCACAATAGGGGCACTTTTTTAAACAAAAGGGCACATGAAGGTATAATCCTAAATTTACTTTTTTCATTAAGGTTTCTTCAAATTTATTAAAAAGATTTTAAAATTATTTAGATGAGAATTTTCTGGAAATATCATTTTAGAGAATACACTTTTTATACTTTTTCTTTTTTTATAATATTTAGTGCTATTATAACCCTCGTTCAAGGAATAATCAAATTGCAAGATTTTTTAAATTTTAATCCCCCTTTTAAGGTAATCTTTCAACTTTTTATCCTTGTCTTTTTTCAGCTTCTATCTTTTATTTATAGTTTATCAGTCTTTATGGGGGTTCTTTTTGCTATTCATAGGCTAAAATATGAGAAGGAAGTGCTTGCCTTTTGTTCTTTAGGTTTTTCCTTAAAGGATTTTATAAAACCCCTTCTTATTTTTTCTTTAATTAGTTTAATAATAACCTTTTTAGCCCATTTTTTTCTTTCTCCTTGGTCTAAAAGAAGGGTAAAAGAGATTCAGATAGAGCTTGTTAAAGCTCAAGCAGAAAAATCTTTTCCTGAAAAAAGACCTATTGCCTTAGGAAAAGATTATTACCTTTATGTGAGAAAATCAGATTTAAAAGATAAAGCCCATTATTTTAAGAATATATTTCTTCTAAAAAGAGAAAAAGAAGGTAAAAAAGGTTTTTTCATTGCTCAAGAAGGAAGTTATTCTCCCAAAGAGAATATATTTATTTTAATTAAGGGATGGGGGATTTTTAGAGATCCTCAAAATAATATAGAGGTTTTAAAATTTGGAGATTATAAATTTAGGTTAGATACAAAACCCTTTGAAGAAGAAAAGCTTTATTTCAAAAGAGGAGAAAAAAGTTTTTCAGAATTAAAAGAGGAAATAGAAAAACTTAAACCAGGAACTTCAAGCTATTTTAAATATTTTAATGAATATTATCAAAGATTTTTCTTTCCCCTCTCAGTTTTATTTTTAGCTTTTCAAGCTTTTTTTCTTAGTATTTATCTTAAAACCTCTTATAGATTTTTGCTCTTTTTTATAGGAATTACAGCCTTTCTGATATTTTTTATTTTTTATAATTTTTTTTCTTCCTTAGGGGAAAATGGGAAAATTTTT
>Ga0315298_1011906_pt1 | contig 10110 bp, 9 predicted proteins | sample WHS_1_MG_FD_203077 | JGI IMG/M metagenome (GOLD analysis project Ga0315298, IMG submission 203077) | Extremophilic microbial mat communities from Washburn Hot Springs, YNP, Wyoming, USA - WHS_1_MG | ecosystem: Environmental > Aquatic > Thermal springs > Hot (42-90C) | place: USA: Wyoming...
ACTGAAATCTCAGTTATTATCGCTTTTCTATCTACAAAATTTATGGAATCCCTGGAGATTATCGCATCCCTCAGGATCTCAGAGATCTCATCCTTCATCACCGTTATTTTAAACCTCCCCTTCATGGGGCCGCACTCTCTGTAGACAATCCTCCCGCTTTCAACAAATTCCACAGGGGTCACGGAGTAGGGGGCTATATCCTTGCTTGAGTGAAGCTTCTCAGCCATCTTTTCATCGACAGATTTTATGAGATCAAAGAAAATTCCCCTGACTGCATAGCCTGAAAATGATTGAAATTTCAGGCCCTCAGGTGATATAAAACCCAGAGAGAACTGGGTCAGCAAGAAATCACCTGTCAATCTTTAGACTCTCTTTTTGTATAAAAATTATTATGTAAAGTGTTCCGTCTCCTCTTAACAAAAAAATGCTCTGGTGAGGTTATATGCGAACAACGTTAATATTTTAATAAGTAGACTAATGATGCCGGTACTTAAAAAGAAAAGGAAGACACTACTTATATTAAGGAATTTTTATTTAAGGATTTTCCTTAAGCAAAAATAGTAACTGCACGTTCATTGTTTAATTATATTTTTAAGGTATATTCTTCACAGCGTCTATTTAGCAGTGAAATATCCTGTTTCTTGTCTAAACTAAGAGATACATCTAATTAATGCTGAAAGATAAGTTTAAATAAAATTAAGACTCTTTTCTTCACTGGGTAAGAACATGAGCGAGCATCCCGAGAAAGTAGTATTAATAAAAAATAATGAAAATAGTAAGGAACTATCAATGGATCAGATTAGTAGATTAAAAGCTGATGAATTGAGAAAGTACTATTCAAATCTCATTGATGTTCTCCGCTATCATTTAGCAACTGGAAGGTTCAGCTATGTGGACAGAATCATGTCCGCAATGGATTCCTCAGTTATCGAAGAAACTGTGAGAGAAGCCATAAGAGTGGCTATTTCAGCATCAAGCAGCTTACGCGTTGCTGAAGGTCATCCAATAGTTTACAACGAAGAATCCAATAAGTGGGAAGCTAAAAGTGAGAAGATAATTAAGGTAACTTATTGCGAAGAGGAACGATTGGAAGCAGGTAAGCCAGCTCCTACACGTTCACGTTTGCATGGGAGACTTGTGCAGGTAAATAATGAATGGAAGATCTTCTACATTCCTCCACGCTTACCCTCTGAGAGTGAGCTTGCAAGCTTCTTTGATGCAATCCGTAACAATCTAAATATAGCAAAGCTCATAGCTTCGCTTGCTATGACACTCCCCTTTGAAAAAGGAGGTGAAGGATGATGAAGAAAGTTTGGGTGAGTCTAGCTTGGAGAGCTCTTGTTAATGTTGAAGCCCTGAACATGACCGAAAATGTGGGAAACTATCTGAAGCACAGAAGGGCACCTATAGCTTTTTATGACGAGTCTACCAAGGATTTCGTTATTAAATATGTTCCTGTAGTTAGTGGTGAGTCGCTAGCCCATGCCTATCAAGTCTGGCTGGCCGAGGAGGCTCATAATGCTGAGCTTAGTGTATGTACTCTTTGTCTCAAAGGAGAACTCGTGAAACACGGAGCTAGAGTAGTTCTTCAGGACGAGAAACTGCCAATACCTTCGCGCAATGATGTTGCAAAAGCTAAGGAGTTGGAAAAAGAGATCATAAAGAAATGTGCAGTAGAAGATATATGCGGTTTCCTCGTTCCAACAGATATTCCTGTAAAGAGAACCTCATTACTTTATATTGGGTATATGGTCCCCGCTTATGACTCAATAAAGACCGCAGTAATGGATCCACAATTCCATGTACGCCATGCTCCAAGCCTAATTGGCAGAGGTGAGGAGTTTCCAGAGACAGGACAAGCTCTATACTATGTTGAGGTAGCATCGGCCATATATACTGCTAGTGCAGCACTTGACCTCACTAATATAGGACGTACATCTACATTCGAAGTGGAGGATGTTATCGATGCCAACGAAAAGTTAAAAAGGGCTGAGGTAGCAGTTAGAAGTCTCTATTACCTGCTATCAGGCATATTTGGTGCCAGAAGGACTAGATTTCTACCGAACTACAGGCTACTCTCTGTTGTTGCTATTGTTTCTAAGGGGGCTCCCTTTAATGTTAGTCCAGGTCATTCAAAGGATTATATAAGGAGAACTATGGAGAGAGCACAAAAGTTTGCTGAGCTCACAAATAGTAGTGTAAGCATTTTTGCATATTCGACAGAGCCTGATGTTGAAATACCAAAAAGTATTCAGGTAACAAACTCGCTAGAAGAGCTCATTAAGGCCCTAATTGACTCCGTAAAAGAGAACCTTAATGACGTCTGGGGAAGGACGGGAAATGAGAGCACTACTAGTTGAAGGGATATTTCACTGGGGATTTTCGGTTAGGATAATAACTGAATCAGCTGGTGCGCAGTACTATTTATACCCCCCTCCCTCAACACTCATAGGAGCTTTAGCTTATGGTATTAACATTCTCAAAGATTTTCCTGAATGCACTATTTCCAACTCAGGAAAACAGAGAACCAGCCGGAAGGAATTAAAAATAATGAGCAGTGCTGTATTACTACATGATATTGTGAAATGGGTTGCTTTCGCTTTCTCAGATGAGTTATCCGTAGGAAAGCGCTCAGCAGCAATTGGCTATGCCGATTTTATAAGAAGCTTTCGTTTATTATACCAGCGTGGCGCACGCCATGTATGGGAACAGAGTGACATGTGGTATGGTGTGAATGCTCATGGAAAAGTCTATGCATGTGGTACCGGCTTTAAAATACTATATCTCTTGGATGAGAATCGTACGGCACGCTTAGGAATAAATGAACAAAAGCTTCTTATGGCTGCCTATTCTATTGTGAGATTGGGAGCCCATGAGAGCTTAGTGAGTATTAACAATGTCCAAATTACTGACAAAGTAGAAGTACTAACTGCAGACCATGTTAAAATTCCATTTGAAACAGAGTATTACTTTCCCAGTCGTCTGGCTGAAGTCGAACGAAAAGAAAGTACTCTCTTACCGAAACTTGACAAGAGACTGTGGGAGTTTAGGCCAGAGAACCCTGTAGGAATTCATGATCATGAAGAATACTATGTCCCTCCTGCTTTCGGTTTAGCATTTAGAACCGGTAAAATATGCATTAATAAACTTGCTAAAGACAGTATGCTTGTGATAGCACATTTTGCTAATAATAGAGTTGAGAAAATTCTTGTACCGGCAGAGGTGATAAAATGAGTGCATTTAGCTTTATATTGCCACCGCGTAACACATTCTTTCACTTAACTCTCTCTACAAGCCTAACATTACTGGTAAATTATCTTTCACCTAATATTCAGCCTGTAACCAATGCAAGTAAGCTAGTACTTCCATCTAGGCCGCATGATGACGATCTTTGCAATGCTATACAGGATTTTGTGGGTGCACTCAGAGAAAGAAGATATGGACTTATGCCGCCATTGGGTCCTGATGCAGCAAGGCTTAACAGTTTGAGAACCTTTTTTTCTGAAAGGATTGGTACAAGTGTTAGCTCTTCTAGAGCAGAAGATCTATTACAGGCCTACTCTGAATATGCCTGCAAACTTGCCCAAGAAGGCAGACTTACTAGCGAACTAGAAAGAGCATTCAGCTACTTTAAGGACGGATATCCCAATGATGCTGATATTTGTGAAGTACCGATGCTTAGTGCATTAGCACCAGAGTTCATGGAAGGAGTTAGAATGCTTGGAACAATAGGCTTTGGAGCAGTTAGTGATAAGTATGCATTTTCAAAGATGAGAATAGGACCTCACAGCGCATGTTTGGGTATTGCCGGTCTTTGGACATCGCTTGTCGCAGCAAGAGACAATTTAGAGTATTTTATCTTTCCATACATGTCGACTGGCGTTAAACTCAATGCTAATGAGATGGATATTGCAGTTAAAGAGGTTACTAAGATACTTAAAGGTTGCGTACCACGTAATATATTTTCACTGGCACTTGCAGTTTCCCTTGCAACCGCTGGCATGAGTGTGCTCTCTAGGAGAATGATTCTTGTGATAGCACAAATAGGAGGCAGAAGGGTCGATTTACTAGAGCAAGGATTACCCTTATCCTATGATGACATAATAACATTCGCTGACGAGCTTTACCAAATAGAGAGAGATAAAAGGTTTTACTGTAGAGGAATTCTTCAGAAACTTCTGAATTTGGTCATAGCCGGATTAAAGGATCCTCCAGTCGGCATAAAAGAAGTGCAACATGCCCGTAAGCTTCATGAAGTCGGACTAAAAGTTGCTCAGTTGGTGTATCTAACATTAGCGAGAATTTTGCATCCCGAAGAGCTTCGTTATGAGATAGCTAGACTACTTTATGCACAGAGCGATATATCCTTTGAAAATTATGCTAGGGAGCATGGAACCCTACTTTCACCTTATGAAGTAGATTGTTTAGCCGGAGTACTTGAGAAGATGCTTTATACAGCCAAATTAGGGGAGCTTCTTTCAATTGGGGTCCGACCATAATGCAGGAAGATTTTGCTAAAAAGCCAGGAATAGAGGTTTTCCTAGAGGAGCTGGATAAGGCTGCGAATGCAATATACGACAGGTCAACAGTTCTTCATGTTGAGCTTCCAACCGGTTATGGGAAGAGTATAGCCTCCGCACTTATTGCTAGTAAACTGGCACATAGAGAAGGAGCACTTGCTCATTATGCTCAGCGTGTTGTTCATACAGTCCCTACTAGATATCTCGTGGAGGATCTAGTTAGAAGATCCTATAATCGGGAACTCGTTATAAGGGGACAATGCATGCTTTTTGAACCCTCGCTAAAGGATCCTTACTTTCTCTCGGATCTTGTCTTTACAACATTTGACTCTTACTCACTTAACTTTTTTAAGATTCCTGTAAGCGAAGTAGAGCTCATGCTTGCTGGTTTCACCCATGGTCACTTCGACATACCACGCTATGCAATACTTTCCGCAGTCAATGTCTTTGATGAATATCACATATGGGTTCCAGGCGATACCGAAGTTAAAAGGACTGGAATATTTGAGTCCAAAGCTTGGACTACACTTAACGTAATTGTTAAACATTTAGTCTTTAGTAAGGTTCCTGTAGTACTCGAAACTGCCACTCCACGCTTAAATGCCCTACAAAGACTCCTTAATAATTCAGATGCAAATGTTGTGAGAATTGCGCTAAAACTGAATAAAGACTCCGAGGCAAGAGGTATAACAGCAGTTTATGATGAAGACTTTACGGTAAAACTTGAAAAAGCGCGCTATGAGACAATAATTGAGAAAGGAAAGTTTACAGAAGTTATACAGCGATATATTCATGAATTGGAGAAGCCCCTCTTAATTGTGTGCAACAATGTTAGGACAGCTGTTGAAGTTTATGAAATTCTGAAGAAGTCTGGAGAATTCGATGTGCATTTACTACATGCTTTATTTACGCTCGGTGACCGAACACGCAAGTTGCTAAAAATCCGTAAATTAATGAAAAGTAAGGAAAAGAGTGATCTTGTAGTTGTGACAACGCAGGTCATCGAAGTTGGCGTTAACTTAGATTTTGCCGCCATGATAACCGATGCCGCACCACTAGCTTCGCTGGTACAACGTGTCGGTAGGGTAAACAGACACCTCGAGGATCAAATTTCACGTTTAGTAATAGTGTATGATCCCTCTCGGGCTTATGAAGATAAGGGAAGTTATGCTGATATTTATGATCTGAACTTAACGAAACACACTCTAGAAGTATTGCATAAGGAAAAAGAGAGAGGAGAAATTGGCTGGAGAATGTCTGCTATTGAAAATAAAATTAACTTAGCTGGCAGACAATTTATAACAATCTCTGGACTAAGTGGAAGAGTATATTCTAATGAGTCGGATAGCCCGCCAGAAATAGATAGGAAATACAGAAGGTTATTGACAGCGCTTCTTAATCCTCAGATAAGTAGTGAACAAGCTCAACAACTTCTGCTACAATTAGGAAGCTTTGTACATGACGATGTTCTGGTTCCTTTATATGTCCCCAGCGGGAATCCTGAAAAAGGAGCTCTTCCAGCATTTAAGAGATCTCACTTAGTTGCATGTCCATCTTATAAGCTTGGTCTCGAGCCTAGATCAATGAGAGGATCTCCTCACTTTGATGAAAAGCTTGCTAGCAAAGTGTTAAAGCTTGAAAATGGACACCTCTGGGTAGTAATCGAGAAACCTAGAAAAGATAGAATCTTTGAAGTTGTAGACCTTAAATTAAGTGAAGTTATAGAGGGAATCTTAAGCGGTATAGTGAGAATCGATGGACATATAGCCTTTCTAAGAGCCTTAGTATCTAAGCCCGAGTCTTATAGTAAAGAGGAAGGGCTAAGAGTATGGTAGTATTCAGTTTTAAAGGGGAAAGACTAGCTGAGCACTCTTATCTAGTTTTAAGAGTGTACTGCGGAGCTTTTGGCGTAGCTCATGAGAATCTTATCTCGAGAAGATTAAATTTGGATCCAAAGCTTGTCTCTAGATCCTTACGCACGGCTTGTCTGCTTCACGATACTGGAAAATCACTTAACGAGTTCCAACGGAACCTTATACGGGATGGAGGATTTGCATTCCACGAGGTTATAAGTGCCTACTTCACTTACGAAGTTCTCCATGCAACTTTACAGCACATAGATCCCGTAGCTAGGTATCTATTGGCTTTTGCAGCTACGTACGCTGTGCTTCAACATCACCAAGCAATGAGAAGTCTTAAGGAGGTGTTAGAAAAGAGTAAAGAATCTCTTCCTCTGAGCGGTGGTATCAGTGAGGAGGTTGTGAGCGAGATAGAATTAGCGGCACAGATGTCTGCAAATCTTCTTGATGTACATGATGTGATTAATGTTTTTAGCGAAAAAGTACATGAAATATCAAGAAAGGAACTGAATATGAAACTTAGCGAATTTTTTGCTGATTTCTTGAAGCTAATCGAGGGACAATCTCCAATAAATGCCGATGAATGGGCTAAGCCTTGGAATGAAATACAGCATGCTTTACCCCTTTTCACGGCACCTCTTCAGCTCTCAGATTATCTTGCTGCTTATATTACGCGAGGTGGAAAGCTCCGTGAGCTTCACAAGGAGGCATTGCTACTGTTACGTAGAGCTCAACTCACTTATTAGCTTGTGAACATTCAAGAGGAGCTCTGCTGGAAGAACCTTTATTTCTAAGTTATTTCTTTCTGAGTAAATAGATACTAACCTTTGAAAACAATAATCGCTACTTACGATAGTTATTTTATAATTATGTTCTTTAAGAGTCCAGACATAGGGCAAGACATATATCTCAATATCCTCTACAGCTTCTTCTGGATTGGCTTTTTTGCACACATCAACTTTCTTGCATACCTGAAGGAGAAAATTTACTTCTTCCTGCTTTCCTGTAATTTTAGGTTCGTAATCCATAATAACCTCAGCTTTAGCAAAGTTTTTCTCGCGTAAATTTACAATACGTCCACGACCTTTCTCGACTTTGATGTCTTTCAGCATCAGTTTTATATCGCTGAGGTAATTGGAGAATTCTTCTTCATTCTTAAATAGATTGAAAGTTTCTAGCTTATTTTTAATCATTTGTATGACATTTTCTAAAAGATTTTTCCAATCTTTTAATGGAGCAAGATCCCTCTCTTCTACTGGAAGTATTCCAACAACAAGCCAAGCGGGCGTTGGTACTAAAAGAGGACTCAGTAAGTGCTTTGCCTTAATTTTACCACAAGAAATACGACTTAATACATTAGCCGTATCATAAATCACAGCAAGCTTTCTTCCTGCCATAAGTTCTCTCCCTATTGCAATGCTAAATAAACCTAGAATACTCCCTAAGATATGTCGGTAATGCTACCCCTTTTGTTTCCTCATGTCTCGAAACTCCTCTTTCTCTATATAGAACCACAGTTTTTATGTCCTCAATATTTGGCCTGTACTTCTCCTCTAACCTGACTAACTTATCCTTTACACCCTCCTCAGTATCTGCTTGTAAAGCAGCAAGCACAATCGATGAGTGTGTGACTAAAAGTAGAGGAGGAGGGTACTCCTCGCATTCAAGCCAAGAGCGCTTAGCCCATCGTGCAAGGTTAACCGAAACGACAGCCTGTAGCAAAGGTGTAAGATGTAATTCAACCGTGTCAACAGCTACTAGCAAGGCACGCCCCTCATCTAACCTAGCTAAAATAGGGGCAAGAGAAAGGAGTGAGAGAGCTGCAGATGAGAGATTACGGATCTCATAACCAGCTATTAAGCCACGGTCACAATAGCTTCGAACATTTGGGAGCATATCTTCTTCAAACATCGGAGCCAGAATTTCCTCCAGCCATGGAGAATTTTCTTTGCATAATTCCATGAGAAGGGTGCAATAAGCCTTCTCTGAGGGCAATACGTTAAGAAGGTGATCATCTTTCGAAAACATGCGCCTAGTGAAGTTAATACGCTCATCAGGTACTATTATACTGCGGGCAGCAAGATCTAAATAGGGCTGAGTACCACCTTTCCACCTTCTCGCGCTGAGGAATCCTGCACTCCTGCCTTTATGTCTATACAACTCAATATCAGCTAGAGCCTCTCCGTTATAACTTAGTACGATTTTTGCTTCTTCGGCCCCTCTTGCAATAAGATGCAAGGGATGTCCGAATTCGTTTATAAAATCACTTTCTAAAGCCTTGTTATCAAGTGGATATGGCAGATTCTTAAGCAAAAGTGAGAACACACGCAACAGAAGACTCTTACCTGTCCCTGTTTCACCTGTCAGAATTACTAGTGGGACGTCAATCTCAAGTCTAAGCTCCTCAATTGGACCAAAATTTTCGATCCATAATTCCAGCATTTTATCCACCATCTACTCAGATACGCAAGTCAAGTTACTTACATAAATTACCTAAATATAAATTTTTCGCAGATCATTTTTATAAAAAATGTACACGACAATACAATAATATCTCTAATAAAAACGGCTTCCCTGAAATCCTTGAAGTCTTAAATACATTAGTTTAAGAATTATAATAAGCGATAAAGGGCCAGAGAAGCCGATAGTAAGGATCCTAGAGATACAAAATATTAAGTATCTTCTTTTTATATTTCATACTACGTTTTGCAAGAGACTATCATGATCTATCTGCTCACACTCGGATATGATGAGAAGTTTGCTATCAGGTTTCTTCTCAGAAGATCTATAACCAAAAATGACATTCTAGTTGTTGTATTGGCAAAGGGTTATAGTAACGATGAAAAGGCTGTAAAAGCATTCGACAACCTAAGTTCACTCATCGAGAAGTCGATCGGAAGGATAGAGACCTATGAAGTTGACTATTCATCCGATAGACCTATGAAAGAGATCTCTAAGCTTTCGAAGTTTCTTCTAGAGCTAACTGATGGAGAAAAAAGCATATATGCCTGTCTCAGTGGTGGTATGAGATCTATCATAGCAATAACACTTCTTGCCCTTCTTAAGCTCTCGAGGGATTACCTAAAGGAGATATGGATGGAGATCGACTTCGAAAACCTTCTTGGTTTTTCAAGGTTTCCATTAAATGTTATAAATATACCACGTAATGAGAGATTTATCGCTATATTGAAATCTCTCAGATTATCAAAGCTTTCTGTGAGAAAGATTGGAGAAAAGATAGGACTATCGCCGGCAGCAGCCCACAGAATTATGAGAAATATGGTGAAAATTGGTCTCCTAGATGATAATTTTAGGCCTACTGAAATGGGATTAGCTTATCTGGATCTCTATGAGGAATTGAAAGAGTAAAGCATGCTAACTTGTTGTAGAGAATCCCTATGTAAAGTGAATAAAAAACTGAAGATATATGGATATAATCTTCACTAATTAGATTATCAGTACACACTGTCGCAACCGTGCTAAATCAGAAGTTCGGCTCAAAACCGAACGTCATGATGAGAGCATCCAGCATCAAATGAAAAAAGGCATTGTAGCTTAAAAAGATGAACAGTCTATCTAAAGGTCGAACAAGTTACTAGCTCCCAGAGTGCAACTTAAACAGGGGTGTAATAATGCTTAAATGAGTGTGAAAATGCTGTAAGCTGCCTCTTTTACCCGATAAACTGTTCTGCTATCCGAAAAAGAAGTCAAACTTTCTGTGCTGGGATGCG
>Ga0315298_1011908_pt1 | contig 10109 bp, 9 predicted proteins | sample WHS_1_MG_FD_203077 | JGI IMG/M metagenome (GOLD analysis project Ga0315298, IMG submission 203077) | Extremophilic microbial mat communities from Washburn Hot Springs, YNP, Wyoming, USA - WHS_1_MG | ecosystem: Environmental > Aquatic > Thermal springs > Hot (42-90C) | place: USA: Wyoming...
GCCGGGAAGACCACACTCTACAACGTCATATGCGGCGTCGTGAGGCCGGACTCCGGCAGGATATACTTCATGGGGAGGGACATAACGGGGCTGCCCCCGGAGAGGATATGCAGGATGGGAATAGCGCGGACCCACCAGGTGCCGCGGCCCTTCGGCAACATGAGCGTCCTGGAGAACGTGATGGTCGCCGCGTCGCACGCGGGCGGCCTGGACATGGGGCGCGCCGCCGAGGCCGCCATGGAGATCCTCAGGACGGTCGGGCTCGCGGGCAAGGCCGATGCCCGCGCGGGCTCCCTCACGATCTACGAGCTCAAGGTGCTGGAGCTCGCGCGCGCGCTGGCGGCCAGGCCCAGGCTGCTGCTCCTCGACGAGCCGTTCGCCAGCCTCAGCCCCTGGAGGGCCGAGGAGGCCCTCGCGCTCATCAGGCGGCTGAGGGACGAGGAGCGCATAACGATAATCTGGGTGGAGCACGTGATGGGGCTGCTCCGGAAGGCGGCCGACAGGGTGGTCGTGCTGAGCCAGGGCGAGAAGATAGCGGATGGCCCCTTCAGGAGCGTCGTGCACAGCGCCGAGGTGATGGCAGCGTACTTGGGGGAGAAGATAGTGGATGACGTCGGGTGACGCCATCCTCTCCGTCAGGTCCGTGAGCGCGAGCTACGGCGGCGTCCCCGTCCTGAGGGACGTGAGCCTCGACGTGGGCGAGGGGGAGCTCGTCGCGCTCATAGGGCCCAACGGGGCCGGGAAGACCACACTCTACAACGTCATATGCGGCGTCGTGAGGCCGGACTCCGGCAGGATATACTTCATGGGGAGGGACATAACGGGGCTGCCCCCGGAGAGGATATGCAGGATGGGAATAGCGCTGCTGCCTCAGGGCCGCGGCCTCTTCCCATCCCTCAGCGTCAGGGACAACCTGCTCCTGGGCGCCTGGGGCCTCGATGGGCGGCAGCTCAGGGACAGGCTGGAATCCATATACTCGGTCTTCCCCGCCCTGAGGGGGAAGGAGAAGCGGAGGGTCGGATCGCTGAGCGGGGGGGAGCAGCAGATGGTCGCCATTGCCAGGGCCCTCATCTCGAGGCCGAAGGTGCTGATGCTGGACGAGCCATCGGCCGGCCTGGCGCCGATCACGATGGATAACCTCTATAATAGCGTGATAGCGAGGCTCAGGGGGACGGTGTCCATGGTCATCACGGAGCATAGGTACAGGCGCCTCTTGGAGATCGCCGACAGGTGGTACGTCATGGAGGGCGGCAGCGTGGTCATGGAGGGCGGCTCGGGCGCCAGGCGCTCGTGGAAAGGGGAGCGGGCTCGCGCTCCGCGAGCGGGGCCCGGGAGCGCCGGCACCCCCAGCGGCGCCAATCGGGCTCCACGGATAAAGGCTTATAGAACGTGACATCGTCAGCTCCGGTCACAGGATGTATACCGTCGCGGCCACCCTTGCGTTCCAGGGTCTGCTCCTGGGCGGGCTCTACGCTCTCACGGGCTACGGCTTCTCCCTATCCCTAGGCATCGTGAGGGAGATCAACGTCGCGCACGGGGATCTGGCGATACTGGCGGCCTACATGGCGCTGGCTGCCCTCGAGGCCTGGCGCATGCCCCCCCTCCTCAGCCTCGTGTGGCTGGTGCCCGCGATGTTCGCCATCGGGTGGGCCCTCCAGAGGTTCCTGCTCAACAGGGCCCTGAGGCGGGGACCGAACCACGTGGTGATAGTGACGTTCGCGCTCAGCATAGCGCTGGAGAACCTACTGCTGATAATATTCTCATACGATCAGAGGAGCCTCGCCGCCGGGTACCTCCTGCGCGGCGTCTCCATCGGGCCCCTCAGGGCGCAGGCGGTGCTGCTGATAGATCTCGCCGCCTCCGTGGCGACACTGGCGGCCGTTCAGGCAGTCCTGGCGCGCACCGCGATCGGCAGGGCGATGCGCGCGGTATCGACGAACGAGTACGCTGCACGCATACTCGGCATAAGGCCCGAGTACATCTACTCGGTAGCAATGGGCCTTGCCATGGCAGTGAACGCCGCGGCGGGGGTGCTCCTGGGGTCCACCTTCACGTTCTGCCCGAGCTCCGGGCCGGACTACATGCTGATAGCCTTCGGGACGGTGATATTAGGGGGGCTGGGGAGCCTCCTGGGGACGTTCATCGGCGGGCTGATCATTGGCGAGGTGTTCGTGCTCTCAGGATTCGCGCTCGGGGCCACCTACCAGATGCTCACGACCCTCCTGGTGATACTGATCATACTGGTCGCCAGCCCCCGCGGCATACTCAGAGGGGAGGTGTTCCGATGGAATGAGGGTGGGTGGCAGGGCGCTCTACGCGGCGGCCCTCCTGGTCTTGGCCGCTTCCGTGCCCGCATGGGGAGGCAGCCTCCTCGAGGAGTTCCTCATCCTGGCCCTGATATACGGGTCCGCCGCCCTCCTCTGGGGGTTCCTGGCGGAGCACGCGGGCTTGGTGTCCCTGGGGCAGCAACTGTTCGTGGGGCTGGGCGCCTACGGCCTGGTGATATTCGGCAGGATGGGGATCCCCATCGTCCCGGCGATGCTGGCCTCCGCGGCGCTCAGCTCGGCCCTGGCCTTCGCGCTCGCGTTCCCCCTGCTCAGGCTCAGGGGTGCCTACTTCGCGTTCGGAACGTGGATCGCCGCCCAGATTTTCCAGCTGGCGTTCGAGAACTGGAGCTATGTGGGCGCCGGGGAGGGTATCACGTACAGGCCCGCGCTCGCCATCCCGGGCCACGACGTCTACCTCGGATCCCTGGCGCTCCTGGCCACCTCGTCGCTGATCATCTACTACCTCTACAGGTCCAAGCTGGGCCTGGGGCTGAGGGCCATCGGGGCGGACGAGGTGGTCGCCGCCGAATCGGGGGTGAGCGTCTTCAGGAGCAAGGTGTACGTGTTCGTGCTCTCGGCGGCGCTGACCTCGATCTCCGGCTCCCTCTACGCGCTCTACGCGGCTTACCTAATACCCACATCGATGTTCAACCTGTCATGGGTCATCGGGATGATATTCGTGGCGCTCGTGGGAGGGGCGGGGAGGATAATGGGGGCGCCCATAGGCGCGATAGCGTTCGTGGCGCTCCTCTACTCGACCTCGGGGTACGCCGGGTGGAGCCTCCTAGTGGAGGGGCTGGCCACCATAGCCGTGTGGTTCCTCCTGCCCAGGGGGATCTGGGGGGAGATCGCCTCCCGCCTGAAGCTCGAAGCGCCCGTGCGATCGCGCATTCGACCAGAGCGTTGGTGAGCTACCTCGCCCTGGAGGGCGAGGCTTGTCGTTTTAATGTCAGGCATCTCCCGTTCGGCTCCGTTACCTTAAGCTCACCTCCTACCCGAGCGAGAAAATAGGGCGCAGCCCGTTCAGCCACGGGGGCATCCCCTCCTCCCTCCACCCGAGCGGGGGCCTCCCCAGGTCCCCGTTCTCGAACACGAAGTCCTGCATGGACGCGAACGCGGAGAGCCAGTTATGCATGCGCTCGAACGCCCGCCCGGACGCGAGCCTGCTCTTCATCGCCGGGAACAGGTCGTCGAACGCCTCCGTCCCGTCCTTGATGTACTGGACCATGCGCTCCATGAGGTTCCTCAGGGGGCGATCGTGGACCGCGTGCTCCACGCCGGCCCACCTGCACGCGTCCGCGTACCATGGGGCGCCGTCCGTGTATATGGGGATCCCGCCGTACCTGCGGACGGGCCTCCCGATGAATAGGTACGCATCTATGGAGTTCCCGCGCGGGCTACGTGGAAGTCCAGCATCGCATGGAGGTCGGGCTCGAAGGCGACCCAGATCCACGCGGGGGCCCCTCCCAGGTTCACCATGGTCTCATCGACGAATATGCGATGCACTTCCCTCGGGTCGGCGCCGATGGACCCGAGGATGGGGCCGAGCCTCTGCGCCCACCTCCACATCGAGGCGTGGCTCCTGCTGACGATGAGCCTCAGGGACCTGGCGGCCCTCCTCAGCGAGAGGCCCGAGAAATGTGGATGACAGCGTGGGCCATGACCGGAAGGGGGGTCCTCCTCCTGATCTGGATCGGATTCGCGGTCATGGCAAATCGGGCGGAGGGCTCCCCTCGGATTTAGGCTCATCGATCGGCTTAAGGTAACGGAGCCATGAATGGCGAGGTTTCAGCTATAAATAGGTAATTTATTATTTGTATCTAGTCTTACGGCGCAATTTAAATTCAGGCGCGGGGCATCTCCCTCATATGACTAGGAGAATGGCGGTGACGGCCGCACAATATGTGGTGATAGCGATAGTAATAGTGGTCGCCGTGGGGGCGGCGGCCGCCTACGTGTGGTGGCCCAGGGCCCCGCCCGCGCCGTCCGAGATAAGGATCGGCGTCGTGGCGCCACTGACCGGCCCGCTGGCCTCCTTCGGCGCCCCCGATCCGTGGCTCGCCTCCTACGTCCAGAATTACATAAATCAGAACATGGGCGGTATCTACATGCAGGCGTACGGGAGGAGGATCCCCGTCCAGATAATACTGAAGGACACCCAGAGCAGCCAGAGCACAGCCGCCACCGTCACGCAGCAGCTGATAACGCAGGATCACGTGAACCTGCTGATACTGTTGCACACCCCGCAGACGATAGACCCGGCCAGCGCGATGGCGGAGAAGTACGGGGTCCCGGCCCTCGCGATCGAGGGCCCCGTCGACGCGTGGGTGGTCAAGGGACCATACCACTGGACGTATATGGTCGGGTGGGCCTTCCCCCAGCTGGTCCAGACGTACATAAACATATGGAACCTGGCCGGCAACAGGACGAACGGGGTGGTCGCGGTGATATCGTCCAACGACGTGGGCGGCCGGACCTTCTACGAGGTCATCGTGCCGATGGCGGAGGCCGCGGGATACAAGGTGGTCGACCTGGGACTCGTGACCCCCGGGACCACGGACTACACCCCGTACATAATAAAGGCGAAGGAGGCGAACGCGACGATACTGGCGGGCGACCTTTCCCCTCCCGACTTCGCGACGCTCTGGAGGCAGGCCCACGCGTATGGCTGGGTGCCCAAGGTGGTCACCTTCGCGAGGTCCAGCGTGTTCCCGTCGGACATGCGGGCGCTGGGCGACAACCTGGCGTACGGGATAAGCGTGGAGGTCTGGTGGTTCCCGTCCATAAGCACCTACTACTCCCCGCTCCTCAAGATGAACGCCTCGCAGTGGGCCCAGCTGTACGAGTCGGCCACCGGGAGGGAGTGGGACATGGCAATAGGATACGACCTGGGCGCCTATGACTGGGCCGTGAACGTGCTGGAGAGGGCAGGCAGCCTCAGCCCCCAGGCGATAAACCAGTCGATAGCCACCACCGACATGATGACCATGGCCGGCCCGATAGACTTCCGGAATCCATTCCCATCGCCTGGCGTGGAGTCGCTGATAGCCCAGCAGGAGCCCTTCATGCTCCAGCCGCAGAACAAGGGGCACTACGTGCTCCTCCCGCTCTTCGGCGGCCAGTGGGTGCCCAGCAGCAGGTGGGGGTGGAAGATAGTGCCGATCTACAGCGCGGGCCTGCCCGTCGAGACGTACCCGATGGTCATGATACCTGCCAATCCGTCGAACGCGACGTCGACCTACGTCAACGCGACCCCTCCGTGAAGGGATCCCACCCCCCGGGCGGGGACCTGATCCCTTCAATTTATTCAACATCTCCCTCGCGTTCTCCAGCATGGCGTGATCGTTGTTGAAGAAGACGTAGACGCGGGTGCCCCCGAGGGATCTCAGGCGCCCCGCGACCTCCTCCAATTCCTCGTCCGAGTACTCGTGGGCGTACCACGCGGTCCTCCCGTGCATCCTGAGGTAAACGCTGTCGCCGCTCCTGGCGTAGAACGATAGATCGGGCGCGTCGACCGATACTATAGTGATACCGGCGTCCCTGGCGCGCTCCACCCATCCCTCCTCGAGCCAGCTCGGGTGCCTGAACTCGATCGCCATCCTGGGCCCGAGGCCCACCGCCCCCGAGACCTCGATTATCCTGCGCCAGTTCTCCTCCCCGGCCGCGAAGCGCGGCGGCATCTGGAACAGGTAGAAGTCCACTATTCCGGCCTCGTCCATCGGCCTGAAGAGCTCCAAGAACCGGAGGAGGACCTCTGTGGATCCCGGCGTCCTCATCATCCTCGAGTGCGTTATGCTCCTGTGCACCTTCACGCTCCAGCGCAGCTCGGTCCTCCTCGACCATCCCCTGATCATGGAGCGGAAGGGGAACCTGTAGAAGCTGGAGTTGAGCTCCACGGCGTTGAGCCCAGAGTTCCGGACGTACCACTCCAGGCCGTCGGGGTTCCACGCGTAGCTCCAGCCGCTGGTTCCCACGTAGGGCTCCACGCCACGTATTACGCGCTCCGCGACTTCAAGCTTCCGGATCCGCCCAAGAGAACCAGAGGGCCGAGGCCGAAAGCCAGCTAAGATTTATAGCACGGTGCCGTCAAGAAGTACCGATGAGTGACATAATCAAGTACATGACCAAGGAGGTGTCTAAAGAGCTGAGCTCCAGGTCCAGGGCATTCTTCGAACTCGTCATGCCGCCCATCGACATCTATGAGGAGGGCTCCGAGCTGGTGGTCGTCGCCGACATGGCCGGATTCGACAAATCCTCGATAAAGACGACGCTGAACGGCTCTGTGCTCACGATATCCGCTAAGAGGGAGGCCCCCGACGGCGTCGTGTATTTCTGGGAGCAGAGGCCTCTCCGCGTGCACAGGGTGGTGCCGCTCCCCATCCATCCCGACCCGGAGGGCGAGGTCAGCGCGAGGTACGAGAACGGCGTCCTGACCGTCAGGATACCGGTGAAGGGCGCCAGGAGCGTCAAAGTGGAGTGAGTTGCGCCGCGCCGGGCTGAGGATAGACAAGGAGGTCATGGCGGGGCTCCCGCCCTGGTTCGAGCGGACGCTGCTGGGCCTCCCGCTGGGGGCTAGTGCCCAGTACAGGGGGCCGTCGGGGCTCCACGTGCGCGAGTACGACGACCATTACGAGGTGCACTTCGACCTGTTCGATCCGCGGGAGCATCCCATGCTTCACGCACTGGAGTTCGTGCTCCGCGCGTCCCGGAAGGGACGCCGATGCCCGGCGGGCGCCTGAGGACCCTCGAGCTGGCCCTGAGGCTGGCCCCCATCGTGCTAGCGTTCTCGAGGGATGACTCCAAGTATCGCAGGAATCGGGGGCGCCTCGGGAGCGCCGACGAGCGCAGGATGAGGCGCAACGCCGAGCGGGCCGTGGCGGCATTCATAGAGCTCGGGCCCTTCTTCGTGAAGCTCGGGCAAGTCCTGTCCGTGCGCCCCGATGTCCTGCCGGATCCCTACATCGCCGAGTTCTCCAAGCTGCAGGACGAGGTGCCCCCGGAGGACTTCGAGCGCGTGAGGCCGCTGATAGATGGGGAGCTGGGCGGGCGCCTCGAGGACCTGTTCGAGGAGTTCGACCCGGAGCCGATATCGGGCGCCAGCCTGAGCCAAGTATACAGGGCCAAGTACAGGGGGGAGGACGTGGTGGTCAAGGTCCAGAGGCCCGGCGTCGAGGAGCGCGTCCGGGAGGACGCAGCCGCCCTGAGGTCCCTCCTGAGGTACTTCGGGTGGCTCCTGGACCCGTCGATAAGGTTCTCGCTGGCGTCGGCGCTGGACCAGGTCGAGTCGACGGTGTATGAGGAGCTGGACTTCAGGAGGGAGGCATCCAACATGGAGGCGCTGGGCCCTCGGCTGTCTAGGAGGGGCGTGATAGTGCCGAGGGTGCATCGCGAGGTCTCGACTGCCCGCGTGCTGGTCATGGACTACGTGCCGGGGATCAAGGTCACCGACGTGGAGCGCCTCGACGCGGCGGGCGTGGACAGGAGGAGGCTGGCCAACAGGCTGGAGAGGATCTTCATGGAGATGGTGCTGAGCGGCGAGGCCTTCCACGCGGACCCGCACCCCGGCAACATAGCGGTGACGCCGGAGGGGCGCCTGGTGCTCTACGACTTCGGAATGGTCGGGAGGTTGGATCGCAGGACCAGGCTCTCCCTGGTGAGGCTCTACAGCGCTGTGATGGAGGGCGACCCTGACTGGGCGCTCGAGGCGCTGACGGACCTGGGCGCCGTCCAGCCGGGCGCCGACAGGAGGGCGCTCAGGAGGGCCATGGAGCTGATGCTGGAGGAGGCCAGGGGGGAGGCGCTGAACGCGCAGTCGGAGGTGGGGGAGCTCCTCAGGGTGGCCGGCAGGGCAATACACGGCTTCCCCCTCAGGCTGCCCAGGGAGCTCGTGCTCTACGTCAGGATGATCATAGTGCTGGAGGGGGTCTGCAAGAGGCTGGACCCCGAGTTCAGGTTCCTCCCGGTGCTCTCCTCGATCATCAGGGAGGAGGGGCTGGAGTCCGAGATGTACAGGGAGGAGATACGCAGGAGGATCCGCAGGCTCGTCAGATCCATCGAGGACGCGCTGGAGCTCCCGACGCTCATAAAGGAGCGCCTGAACGAGGATGGAGGGGGTAGGGCCGGCGGAGGGAGCTGCCTGCTGCCGGGGGCGCTGGCGGGCGCGGGCGCCGCCGGCATGGCCGCCTGGTCCCTGGACCCCGGCGCCGCCGCGGCGCTCTTGGCAATCGCCGCCGCGGCGCTGGCCTTCGGGCTGGCCTACTGCGCGGCCAGGCGCCGATGCGCTCCGGTCCCGTAGACGTCCCTCAGGAGAAATCTCCTGTTGGCGTAAACGAGCCCCAGCACCATCGGCGAGAGCGACCACTTGGCGAGCACGAGCCCCAGCACCGTGCTCAGGAGCGTCCCCTCGGGGAGGACGCCGTAGAATGCGAGGGGCACGAATATCAGCGTGTCGACGGCCATCGCCACGGGATCCGAGTAGAGCACCCTCTTCCATATCGCGCGCCTGACCCTGAACACCACGTACGCGTCCGTCAGCTCGGCCGCCAGGTAGGCCGCGGCGGAGGCCAGCGCGACCCTCGCGGACACGCCGAAGACGTAGCCATAGACGTCCTCGGGCGCGGAGAGGGTGGGCATGGAGAGCACCGAGATGTTCGTGAGGCTCACGAGCGCCTGGGAAGCCAGCCCCATGGCGATCAGGCCCTTGGCGTAGTCGAACCCCTCCCTCATCACTATTATGTCCAGCATCGCCACCGTCGCCACGTACGTGGCGGTGCCGGCGGGGACCCCGAACCACAGGTACTCCGTCACCTTGGAGGCCGCGTACTGGGACACCGTGAGCAGGACGAGGTAGAGGGCGGATGCCGCCAGCGTGGGATCAGCCCTCAGCGCTGATACGAGCGCCCTATAGATCGCAGCCGACGCGCCGAATATTATCAGCGCCCAGGCCAGGAGCTCCAGCTGCGGCGCCACGCAGCCGCGCCGGGCGAGCGTCCTAAAAGGCTTGCAGCTGCGTGATTCAGCTTAAATACGATGCGGGCGCACTGGGTGCGTGAGGCCCTTCCACTGGATCTACGGCGGCGCCTCCATACACTTCGGGCCGGGATCTCTGAGCTCCCTGGGAGGGGAGCTGGGCGGGATCAGGAGCGCGATCGTGATAACCGGGAGATCCGGCGCCAGGGCCAGCGGCGCGATGTCGGACGTGGAGGGGATCCTGCGCGGCGCCGGGATCATATACGCGGTTTACGATCGCGTGACCCCCAACCCCCCATCCGCGCAGGCGCAGGAGGTCGCCGAGCTCGCGAGGGCCAAGGGGGCGGAGGCGCTGATAGCCGTGGGAGGTGGGAGCGTGATCGACGTCGCGAAGGTCGCGTCTGCCGTCGCCTCTGGCGGGGGGAACCCCATGGACTACATATACGGCAGGCTCAGGGCGGGGCCGGGCTTGCCCGTGTACGCCGTGAACCTGACGCACGGCACCGGGAGCGAGGCCAACCGCTACGCGAACCTGACCGACATAGTCACCGGCGACAAGATAGGGGGTGAGGTGTCCTATCCGCGCGCGTCCTTCGACGATCCGAAGTACACGCTGACGATGCCCAGGGAGCAGGTCATGTGCACGTCGTTCGACGCGCTATACCACGCGTACGAGTCGGCGACGACGGTCGGCAGCCCGCCGCTGGCCCAGGACGCGGCGGCCATCTCGGCCGCGAGGATCGCGGAGAGGCTCCCGCTCGCGGTCGCCGAGCCCTCCTCGGTGGAGCACAGGTACTGGCTGATGTATGCGGC
>Ga0315298_1011910_pt1 | contig 10107 bp, 9 predicted proteins | sample WHS_1_MG_FD_203077 | JGI IMG/M metagenome (GOLD analysis project Ga0315298, IMG submission 203077) | Extremophilic microbial mat communities from Washburn Hot Springs, YNP, Wyoming, USA - WHS_1_MG | ecosystem: Environmental > Aquatic > Thermal springs > Hot (42-90C) | place: USA: Wyoming...
GAGCGGATTGCACCGATACGTATCATCGAGCAGGGTCCGGTCCAGACGGTTGTCGAGGCGGTGTTCGTTCTCGAACGATCCACCATAGTTAGAAGGTATGTGTTTTCGGAGGCTCAGCCGTGGCTGGAGGTTTGCGACCGCATATTCTGGAACGAGCGCGATGCCGTGCTAAAGATAGCGTTTCCGCTTGCGTTCCGGGCCGATGCGACAATCGCCGAGGCGCCTTATAGCGCTGTCCGCCGCCTCCCCTCCCGCGAGCATGTGGAGCACGTCCAACAGCGGTGGGTGGCGGCGGTGTCGGAATCGCCCTCGGAGTCTGCGGGTGCGTCGCAGGCGTACGTCGCACTCCTGAACGACGGCGTCCACTCGTACAGTTTCTACCGCAACACGCTCTACCTCACGCTTCTGCGCGCGCCCGCATACAGTTCGTCCGACCTGAGCCCTGCGCTCGATGCCCATCGCGACCGATACTGGCCGAGGCAGGATCAGGGTGAGCACGAGATACGGTACAGGGTGCTTTTCGGCGAGCGGTTCGACGAGTCCGATGTTTCGAGAGCGGCACAGATAATGAACGTGCCCCCGACGTGGATGGTATATTTCCCTGCCGGCGAAGGGGGGCCACCCGCGAGGCGCATGAGCCTTTCGTCTCTGTGACGCCGGATAACGTCGAGATTGCCGCGGTCAAGAAATCTCACCGCGGTGAAGGTCTCGTCGTCCGCCTGTGGGAGAGAGCGGGCAGGTCAACGAGGGCTACCGTGAGAGTGGCAGGGGCGCGGAAACCGTACCGACTGGTGATGCGTCCGTTTTCCCTTCGAACGGTCATCTTCAGCCGGTGTGGGAGCGATGTGATCGCGACGGAAACCGACCTTATCGAGCGTCCTCTGCGCAGGGTATCAGGTCGGAATGCTCGCTGACGTTCGCGGAGTCCGGATACGCGAAGACAGGGCCCGGCCGGTCCGGTAGCCGCGAATCTATGTCAGTGGTGCGACATAGGCCGATGGGCCGCCGTACCGTCGCCAGCCGCGATAGACCTGCAACGTCGCGAACCACGCCGCGATAGTGAACATCGCATCCCAGAGGTAAAGGTAGCGATAGTTTCCCACCCAGTCTATGAACAGCCCGCCCCCGTAGTTGAAGATGATGAGAAACACCGCCTGGAACATGGCCTGCGCGGAACAGAACTGTCCCCAGCGCTCCTTGGGAAGAAGCGCCGCGTACATCGGCAGATTGCTAGACATCTGAATGGCGTACACCAGGGCGAGAAGCATCGTGAAGACAAAAAAGGTCCTCGATGAATGGATCAGGAAGAATCCGAACACGTTCGTAAAGATCACGAGCGTCACGCCCGCGATGTAAACCCGCAACGGACGGAACTTATCAACCAGATACCCGAGCGGAACGTAAAGCGCCATCTGGAACAATCCGCGCCATCCCATAATCTTCCCATACTGGTCGAGCGTCATGTGCAGGTTTTCTTTGGCGAAGAAGACATTGAACAACGCACGGCAGACCATCGAGACGGCGTTCAGCGCAGTCGCCAGGAAGAACCACAAGTAGAAGGAGTTCGAGAAGCATTCGCGGAAGTACACCTTGACCGAGGCGAGCACGCCCTTCCTCTCGGCATCGTTGGTCGGTGGGGGATACTCTCCCTCCTTCACCCTCCAGGACATCAGCATGAACGAGACGAAATAGAGCACCGCGATTCCCGTGTATATCCACGGCATATGCGTATCGGCTAGTCCGAGCACGTAGCGGTTGAACACGAACCCCGCTGCCGCGCCGATGACGCCGAAGTAGCCCATGAACCGACCCATGTAGGCCTCGGGAACCACGTCGGCGAAGATATAGTAAAAGACCGATGCCACGAACATGTTGAAGAACTGGAAAGCGACCGCCAGTATCGCCACGAGAATCAGCGCCAGCAATACCGGCGAGAAATTAGGTGAGAAAGCCGTGTGAATCCTTTGCGCCACTATTGGTGCCCAGCCCACCGCGATGAGAAACAGGCTCACGAAGGGCGTGGCGAAGATCAGATAAGGTCGGCGCCGGCCAATGCGCGTCCTTGTCCGGTCGCTCCGGAAACTGACCACCGGGTTAACAAAAAAGTTGATCGCCGAAGGAATGCTTCCGACGAGGATGCCGATGAGCGCGTTCGACGCGCGCAACTGTTTTAACTGGAGCGGTAGGAGACTCGGAATGAGCGCCTCCATCAGCGAAAAACAGAAAGAACCCCAGAGTAGCCATATGAACAGAGCGATGAGCCCCATCTTCGTGTAGGTCAACGTGCCGACCGTGAGGCGCGGATCGGGACTTTTTTCGCTCGGTGGTGACGCAGAGCCGCTAGCCATTCATGGCCCCTTTGAAATGGCGATCGTTCCCCTCAGGCGGCCCCAGGGTTCGCAAGAATCGGCAGCCGGCACAGCAACCTCCGGCTGGGCAGATGTTCCAAGGATGGGTGGCGTCCCAACAAACCGTCTTTTCGGCCTTCGTTCCCATCACTTGCTCACCCGCACCCTACCGGTCCAGGGCAACCTTACCCCGCGGCGCCTCGCCTCGGTTCGCATGCGAGACAGGCGCGACGAGCCGTGGTGTCCGGCCGCTGGTCCCGTTCCAGGGCTGGAGTCAATGCTCCTTGGTTCATCTCCGGCAGCGTCCTTGTAAATGAGGTGGCAGCCGGCCTGCGTCTACCTCGAACGGGTAACTTGGTGCCAGGCCCGAGTTCCCCTTCCAGGATGCACCTTCGCGAGTGGCATCACACTGACTTCGGGTTGCAGACCTCGGAGACTCGCAGCCATCAGCTGTCGAAACTCAGTGGGCTGTTATGACATCCTCGAACGGAAATCATACTGGCCTGGTGAGTGACGGTACCGAGAAGGTTCTTGTGTGTCAAGGGACCGTGGTCAGTGCAGACGGCATTACCATTGTGTTTGGTCCCGCTCCTCTGCCGCTGGGCAACATGCCTTGATGAGTTGCGGGTTGTGTCCTCGGGTGCGCACCTTCTTGATGCGCACGAAATGGAGGTGCTGGATTGAGCGGCGAGTGTCGAACCTGCGCGACATTCGAATGGCTGCCTTTCTTACGCCTATCCGGTCTCTCAGTTGCCGAAAGAAGACGACGCGTCCATGAATTTCGACACGCACCCTGAGGGCGCTCGAATATCCAAGCGCTCAACTCGTTATCTGACGGCGCGTTATGACTCGGACAGGATGGATGCCGTCTCGGTACGTGCTTTGCGGGCCAAAACGAGAGGGTGTGTTCCTCCAGTATCCAGACACACTCGTTCTCAGCCGAGGGCTCGGCGATGATGACCCATGCCCGCAGCAAAACATGTCGGCTGCTCTTCGTCGCTTTACTTCACTTCATCCTCCTGAGATGTGTCCTTGCGGCATCCATTATCACTTTCGACGAGCCGGGCATCGTTCCGGGTGTCACTACGGACCCGGGCTTCACGCTCCGGCCGGTTACGTTCGTGGGGACCGGATGCGGGACCGCGGTCTTTTCGGCGGGAGATCCGTCGCTCCTCATGGACACCTTCGTTGACGATTCGACTGGCCGTTCGGGCAGTTCGCTTGCCAACGGGTTCGTCGGCCTCGATTCGGTGATCAACCTCCGCGTGTCGGGCACACCGGTGGCTGCATTGATGGCATGGTTCAACATCCAGAGCGTATTCGACAGCGCAATGATCCTGGAGGGCTATGACAGCCTTGGCAGGCTCGTGGCGTCATCGCGGGTCGTGGAACTTGCGGGCGACCCGGCGTGGGTGCACAGCATAAGCATCTCCGCCGCGGGTGGAATGTCATGGTTCCAGTTCCGCGATGAGTTCGGCGGCAGTCTGTTCAACATCGATGACGTCAGCATAACGCTGGTGCCGGAGCCCGGCACGCTGCTCCTCGCACTATCCGGGTTGATCCCGCTAGTGGTGTGGCGGGTGCGCAGGGTCTGAGGGCGCTTGAGACCCGGCTGGAGCGGCGAGCAATGCGATCCCCATCTGGGTCAGGATTCTGAGATGCGGGCGAGGAAACGAGAGGCGATCTGCTTGAGCGCACGCGTCTGATCTTCGCTCATGCCCGTCTCCACCTCGCGTGCGATTAGATCTCGCGCGACATCGTCGGCACGCGCAGCCAGGTCTCTCGCCCCCGATTCCTCCCATCGTTCCCGTTTTTCCCGGCACAGGATGCGCGGCGAGTAGAACTCGGACCGGAACCGCTGCAGCGTGTGCACGTGGTCGAGGTACGAGCCGCCGATGCCGACATCGCGTGCAACGCCGAGGGCGAGCGTCTCATCGTTGACCGCCGCACCGGCAACGTACCGCCGCACGTACCGCACCATCTCGTCGTCTATCACCGCCATTGCGGGACTCACGGTCAGTTCTGACTCTATCTGCCCTGTCCCCCAAATCGCGCTGACACCCTCGAACATGTGGGTCGTGAATCCGAACATCTTCTCGAGCGCTGCCTGGGCATCGCACGTCATTGCCTCCGTAGAGACCCATGACGCGGACGGTATGTCGTAGAAGCGGCCCATCGCGGCGGATAGCCGGGCGAACAGAGCATTCTCGGGTGCACCAGTAACCGCGATGGCCGTTCTCATGTCCATGATGTGGGCCAGGCCGAGGTTATAAATGCAGGGGCGGCCAGGTTCCAGGATCTGATTGATGACTATGCCCGCGAGTATCTCTGCGTTGCCAACCGCAGCGGCTCCCGCGATGGTCACCGGCCCTGTTACCCCGGCCATCGGCTCGCCGTTGACGCTGACTGGTATTCGCTGGCCCGCGGTCTTCGCGAATATCTCGATGGCGAGGTTCGTCCAGCGGAGCGGCCCATGGGCGGTGAAGCCGACGCTGAACCAGGGGTAGTCGCCTATAACGTGGCGCATCTCTGCCATTGTCCGGGCCCCCTCCGGTGAGAAACAGAGCGGGCGGATGTGCTTGGACGAGTTCTCCGCGATGGTCACGAGCCCGATAACGTCCCTGGCAGGCGGTGGTACGTCATGGAGAGCGAGGCCGAAGATCACATCAACCGTTTCCAGGTTTTCCAGGAGACGCGAGAAGCGAGCCATGTCGAGGGAAGTGAAAGGCCGGCGCCTGTTCGCCTCCAGCACGTACATCCCGGGCGTGGACCAGATCGTCGAATCGCCCTCGGGACGCAGCGTCTTGCAGGCCCCGCGGCGATCGCAAAGGATAACCTCCCGAGGACATAGCCTCAGTGCTTCCTGCACCATTGGTGCTGGCAGGCGGACTGTATCAGCTTCCAGCCCCTCGCGAGCGCCCTGTTGAATCAGAAGCGCCCTGACGCTATCGTGCTCCACTTTCACGCCAGGGTCGGAGAGGAGCGCCAGGGATGCATCGTGAATCCGTTCGCTGTCCAGCCTGTCGAGGGACCGCGCACTCACCTGATTCATGCCTCCTGTGGGTTGTCGCAAAAGAAAAAACAAACCTGGGCGCAGGTTCCCGGCTCCACAACCTGAAGCGGCCAACCTCGTGGAGACAGGCCGATTCGAGGAAGCCCCGATGTCGCCGCGGATCGCTACTTTCCGACGGCGAGTCTGCCCAGCAGCGCACCCATCTCGCGCAATTTCTTGGAAGCGGCGTCGTCCGGACGGTTCTTCACGAGGACGGGTTCGCATGCGAGGCGAAACTTGAACGTCCTGCAGATGGATTTGACGCTCTCGACCGCCTTTCCGCCGCCACCGTGCGTCACGAATATCCCGACGGGCTTATCGGTGACCTTGCCCTCCGTGGGATAGAACGACCGATCGAAGAAGTCCTTCAGTCCGCCCGCCATGTAACTGAAGTAATCTGGCGTTCCGACCGCGAGCACGTCGCACGCGAGAAGGTCCTGGGGTCCGGCCTTGAGCGCCTCGAGAACGCGCACATCCACATCCTTGATCGTCCTCGCCCCCTCAGCCACCAGGTCAGCGGCCACCCGCGTGTTGCCGCCCAGCGAATGATACACAACCAGGACCTTGGCCATACTCGTCTTCCTCCCCCGTGCGATGGGCCATGACACCGGGGTCCCGGTGGACTCCGGACCTCGGCGGCCCCGAACCCCGTCCCAAATGTCGGACGCCCTTGCCCTATCTCTCTGGTGGGCCCAGCAGGATTCGAACCTGCGACCTAGGGATTATGAGTCCCCCGCCAAAAAGTGTCAAGTCAACGCCTGCCAAGACTTGCGACAAGTCCGAAGATTGTCTTGGCGTCCTGCTTGGCGTTTTGGAACGCGAAAATCCCGACCTCGCCGACCTCGTTCGCGCCTGGCCAAGCCTCCCCTACCCGATCAGGGCTGCCATCCTCGTCCTCGTCGAGACGACGACAACCGGTAACCGTGAGATCCGAGACGATGGGGAATGACCGTAACGATCTGGTCGAGTCGCAGAAGGTCGAGCCACAACCGGAGACATGGTCGGTGTGGGCCCGCGTGCGCGAGAAGGTCCTTTTCCGGAGCAGCCGCGGACGCCTGGAGACGCTCCCGAGGGCCATCGTGGACCTGATCGCGCGCGGCGAGCCGCTCGATCTCGACGTCGAGGAACGCGGGGACACGGTCGCCTTCCTCTCGGCGGGGAAGGTCATCGCCAGTATCCCGAAGTCCCTCGCGGTGGTCCTCGACAGGGAGCATCTCCTGAGAGGATGGACAGGATGAAATCGCATTATCGTTCGCTGCCCGAATGCGCCATAAGGGCCAGTCTCGTTCTCGCGATTCCCGCGGGATTCCCATGGGTTTTCTCATCACATTCTCGACGAGGGAGGACAAGACCGTGACGAGCGAAACTGCTTCCCTCGACAGGGACATGCACCGGCTTCTGGAGCACTGCCGCAACGGCTTCGTCCGGGTGACCCCCCTCGTCCAGGAGATGGGGAGGTCGAGACTATATCGGCGCCTCGAGAGGGCCGTCCGCCGCGGTCTCCTCCTGAAGGAGGGGGCGAGGTACATGACTTCCGAGGTGGGGCTTGCGCTCCTCGAACGCCGGGAAGTGGACATCCCGGGTGACGATCCCCTCGTGAAGGCTGTGCCGCAACTCGCAGTGATAGGCCGGGTCTCGCCGCTTCACAGGGCGATCGCTGAACTGGTCATCGCCGCCGCAGTCGCGAGGACGAATGCCCTGAGGGATGCGCACCATCCGAGTTTCGTGATCGTCGGCGAGCGCTTGAGGTTCAAGACGTGGCTCGCTCAGGCGTGCTGCGCGACCGTTGGGGCGGACGATCGTCTGTGCGTCTTGCATTCCGTCGCCGAGACGAAGGGCTCGATGTTCAGGAGGCGCGGGAAGCAGGGGGAGGTCGTCTCCGAACGGAAGATACTCACATCGTCACCGATCTGCGTCGTGGACGAGTTCCAGCGCGCCCCGGATCCCGTCCGCGGCATCATGGCCCTCGTGATGCACGGCCAGATGACGGTCCCCTTCGAGAACGAGACCGCGACGATAAGGGCTGTCCCGATCGTTGTCATGAATCCGCTCAGGGAGTCGAAGGATCTCGTCGAGAGGACCGGCCTCGACGAGCCGCTCCTCCGGCGTTCGATCGTGGCGGACCTCGCGTGCGTGTCCATTCCGCCCAACGTGTTGCCGCACGGCGACGCGATGCTGGACGAGATCCGCCGGATGCCCCCGGTTCGCCTCGATCCTCCGTCGGACACGTCCGACCCGAACATGGAACGCATCAAGGAGTTCGTCTCGTGTTCCATCCCGATGCAGGAGCTGCTCGCCGACATAGACCTGGCCCTGATAGGCCTCCTGGCCGTCGGGATGAGGTCGTTCATCCCGGACAAGGAGGCCGCCCTGCGACGCGTCCTCCACGATTATCTCTCGATACTCTCGACGACTGGCCGTACGCGCGAGGGATGGGAAGAGAATCTGCGACTCTCGGGCGGAATGAAGGCGGAGACCTCGACCCAGGTATCCCACGCCCCAAATCCATTCTCGTGGCGGGAGAACCTCGCTGAACTGGCCCGCGTCCTGGACGAGCGATCCATCGGGCCGAGGGAACTCATCCAGATCCTCAAGGACATCAAAGACACGAAGACACTCCGGGTCGCTCGCGATAAGCTCAAGGCCACAGTTGACCTCCTTTACAAGGAGAGGGAAGAGTTCGTGATACAGCTGCAACAGGAACTCGCAAGGAAGGCCCGCGACACGGTGATAGAAGAGTTTCTCGGGCGTTACGGGCTGACGCTGAAAACGTTTGTCTATCTCGTTCGGGCCGCTGAGCGGTACGGGATTCTTCGTCGGAGGTAAGGAGAATGAGAGCCGCAATCTACGCGAGGGTTTCGACAAGGGATCAATCCCCGGAGATGCAGGTCCAGGACCTGCGCAGGTTCGCGGGTGCGCGGGGGTGGGAGATAATCGGGGAATACGTGGACCAGGCATCGGGCGCAACGACCTCCAGGCCCGAGTTCGACAGGATGATGGAGGCGATCCGCAGGCGCGAGGCGGATGTTCTCCTGTGCTGGAAGTTCGACAGGGTCGGGAGGAGCGTCGCGCACCTTCTCGGCGTCCTCGAGGAGTTGAGGGCGCTCGGAGTCGGGTTCGTCTCGATGACCGAGGGGATAGATACGACGACCCCCACGGGGAGGATGATCTTCACGTTCCTCGCGGCGCTCGCGGAGTTTGAACGGGCCCTGATAAGGGAGCGGGTCCTCGCGGGGGTGCAGGCCGCGAAGGCGAGGGGGGTCAAGTTCGGCAGGCCGCGGAAGGGCATAGATGCTGCGGAGGCATTGCGGCTGCGGAGGGAGGGGTATTCCTACGGTCAGATCGCCCGGCGCCTCCACGTCTCGCGCAGTCTCGCCTTCAGGACGGTGAAGACCCTGTCGGAAGCCCTCGAGCCCGAGGCGGTCGGCGCACATGCGTCGTGACGGGTCCTCGGGCACCCATCCGGGAGCAACTCAGAAGAGTTTCCGTCCCTTCTTCATCAGGCCTTTATTTTCAATGGATATAGCACGTGCTATATAGCACGGTGGGCTCAGTCAAACCGACTTTCAATCCTTTTTTCATCAGGTCTCGGTTTTCGGCGATTCTGGCCTGAACCCGTGGCTGCCAGAACCCTACTCGCACAGGGCGCACTGGCCCGAAAACTAATCCTTTGGGAACGCGTTTAGAAACGGACTTTATGGACAGCCCGGGCAGGGGTCGAGGAGGGAAGGGTTCTGAAACGCCACCCGGACCCAAAGGAAGCCCCAGATCTAGGCCCCCGGGTGGCCTTGTGCAGCACTCCCTCGCGAGGGTGCCTCGGGGAGGATGGTCGTGGCGCAGCGTAGAGATCGCGGGGAGACATTGAACATGGCCGCAGTATCGCTTTGCGATATTGATCGGCCATTTGGCCGATCAGTCTCATGTAAGTGTTTCGGAATACTTGCCAGTCTTCCCGCGACCACGCCCGCTAGAGGGCCTATCATGCCCCTATGAGGCTGACTTTTGGCGGACCCCCCTCTTCGCTCGGGCCGTCGGTTACGGTGCTTTGCAGATGCTCTTTCCGTTCTCGTCCGACAGGACCGGCGGAGTTTTCCCTCAACGGCACGGCATCTTGCGAGCCGGTGGACTCAGTCGGCCAAGCGCGTGTAGCTGCGCCACTTCTTCGCGCCGCGCTTGAGATGTCCGATCGCCAGGCCGTACAGGGCGAGGATCGCCAGGTCGAGACTCAGGGTGATCTGCTCGAGTCCCCGACTGTGCAGGTCGTCGAGCGCCATGCCGACTTTGAGCCGCGCGTTGACCCGTTCGCAGGCGGTGCGCCTGGCATACAGCCGCTCCCATTGTTTCGTGTTGCGCGCCAGCGGGCCGAAGCGCCGCCAGTCGGCGTGGTTCTTGACGCGTACCACCCGCCCGTACCGGCCTGTGCCACACCTTTCCCTTTCGGGACATTCCGTGCCGAAGACCGCCGCCGGACACCGGTACTTCAATGTCCCACGGCTCGCCTCGAATCCCCACGGCCGCATTGCCTGGCGGATCGTCCTGCCGCGCCATTCCGCATAGCAGTATACCTGCCCGTCGTCTCCAAGAAGGATGTTCCGCGCCCCCTCGAGCGGCTCTCCGTCTTCTCCATCCTGCGCCGTGTCCCGCAACGCAAATACCGCCCGAATCCCCTCCTCTTCCCACATCCGGCGCGTCAGGTCGCCGTCGTCA
>Ga0315298_1011913_pt1 | contig 10107 bp, 8 predicted proteins | sample WHS_1_MG_FD_203077 | JGI IMG/M metagenome (GOLD analysis project Ga0315298, IMG submission 203077) | Extremophilic microbial mat communities from Washburn Hot Springs, YNP, Wyoming, USA - WHS_1_MG | ecosystem: Environmental > Aquatic > Thermal springs > Hot (42-90C) | place: USA: Wyoming...
CGCCGATTTCCGGTTCATCCCCGCGTGGGCGGGGAACGCTCTGCGGGGGTGATTTCGATTGCGGTGTATTTCGGTTCATCCCCGCGTGGGCGGGGAACGCGAGGAGACCGTCGAGATCATCCAGATCGGCGCCGGTTCATCCCCGCGTGGGCGGGGAACGCCCTAAAAATACCAGTCGGCCAGCGGATCGCGCCGGTTCATCCCCGCGTGGGCGGGGAACGCACCATTTTCTGATGAGCGCGCTAGGCTATCTCGGTTCATCCCCGCGTGGGCGGGGAACGCCCCTCATCCAGGCGGCGGCAAAGCCCGGTGCGCGGTTCATCCCCGCGTGGGCGGGGAACGCTTCTACGGCGCGGCGGCGGTTTTCTGCCATCTGCGGTTCATCCCCGCGTGGGCGGGGAACGCACCGCGGTGATCGCGAAAGCGGCTGCATTGGGCGGTTCATCCCCGCGTGGGCGGGGAACGCCCCTTGCGCGCGCGGCCTTCAACGCCGATCTCCGGTTCATCCCCGCGTGGGCGGGGAACGCCGTTTCATGCGCCCAATGCTTGCGGATGCGTGCGGTTCATCCCCGCGTGGGCGGGGAACGCACGATCGGCGCGTATGCCGCGACCAACAAGGCCGGTTCATCCCCGCGTGGGCGGGGAACGCAGCACGGCCCCGGCGATGAGCGTGCAATCGAGCGGTTCATCCCCGCGTGGGCGGGGAACGCCACAACTGGTCGATCAAATAGTCATCATCGTGCGGTTCATCCCCGCGTGGGCGGGGAACGCCCCTAGCCGAAATCGCTGATTTTTTCGAGACGCGGTTCATCCCCGCGTGGGCGGGGAACGCCACATCTGCGCTTTGAGCAAAGCGACAGGGGACGGTTCATCCCCGCGTGGGCGGGGAACGCGCCTTTCCGGGTCAGCATGTCGCGAGGCAGGTCGGTTCATCCCCGCGTGGGCGGGGAACGCTCTTCCTAGAGACGATTGTATTTATTCATCTATTTACGTGTCAAAGATCCTACCAAAAATTACCTCCGTATTTATGGAGTTTACAACATCGACCGGCTGGCTACTGGCGAGCAGTCTTGGGCTTTGTCTCAGGCAGAAAAGCTACCAGCCGAAAGCCATCGAAATTCACCGGCTCGCGGCGGTTTTTGCCGCAAGTGTCAAACTCAAACCCCGCATCATTAGGGGCAGCCCAAGCAATTACGGCGTTACCGTCTTCGATATTCTGGACCACCTGCTCCCAGATCATCTCCCGAACACGCCTGCTATAACTTCCGACGTAAACGCCTGCCCTTACCTCCAGCAGCCACACGGCGAGTCGCCCCCGTACACGTGGCGGTGCGTTTTCAAGTACGATGACCAGCATCACCAATCCCGGGTTCATCAATGATAGCAACGGGCTGTGCCTCGTCCAGCGCCTCCGGCATAGTCAAGCCACCAGCCGACAAAATATCTTCAATGGTTGGGATCAGTTTTGCCAAAAGGTTTGTACGACGAAAGACGTCACGGCAACGACGCCGAGTGGAGGCTACTGGGTCCAAAATCCGTTCACGATCCAAGGGCTGGTTCTGTTCCACCGCCGCCACAACACGAAAAGCCTCTGGCACCACGGTTTCAAATTTAAAAATATCGGCGATGTCGTAAACAAAGCTCTGCGGCTTGCCTGTGTGAAGAAAACCAATTGCAGGCGCATAACCCGCCGCAAGAATTGCAGCTTCGGCCAAGCCGTAAAGAGATGCCGTAGCCGAAGAAAGGCAACGATTGATAAGATCGCCTGAGTCCCAATCCTTCGGATCGTAGCTCCGCCCCGACCATTTTACCCCATGGCGCTCAGCCAGGAGCTTGTAATATTCCCGCACGCGCGCGCCCTCTATTCCACGCAACTGGTCAACCGACCGCCGTGCCGGAGGCTCGTCGTTAAAACGGAGAGCATACATTCGGCGTACCACTTTCAGCCGCGTATCTTCATCCAGTGCAAGCCGTGCCTGGTAGAGTAGCCGATCAGCTCGTGCACCGCCCGGCTGGCCGGCGGCATAGAGACGTACCCCTGCCTCACCCACCCAAATAAGCAACGTGCCCGCGCGCGCCGCAAGAGCAACCGCCATGTGACTAACGCGGGTTCCCGGTTCGAGCATCAAGCAGACGAATCCGCCGACCGGGATCACTGTACGCACCCCATTCACGTCAACCAGAACAAACGCGCCATCGATCACATCGAGCTGACCGCGCTCCAGGAAGACGATGGAGGCGCGCTCCTTGATCGGGATTGGCTTTGGTGGTTTGAGGCCGTTCATGCGCGGCGGATCAGCATGAGACCGCAGCCGAAGGCTTTAGCGTGGCCAAAGCCGCGAGCGATTGCCATCGTGAAGTGATCCACATCCGTAACTTCAAGCACCCCCTCGAAATCAAGCGTGGAAATCTCTATTTCTGCCATTTTTCCGCGTGGGATTTTCCATTTGTTGTAGCCATCCACGCGCGGTGCGGTGGGGAGCGAAAATCCATGTTTTGCGCCCTGGCCAGACAGCCACGTCGCACCGGTTTCCTGGATGATGGCCTCTCGCTGCAGGGAACGTTCTGTCTGGGATAGGGGTGAAAGCGCCGCCATGACCACATCGGCACGTTTACCGCGGATGTTGCTGGCTGATTTGCCAGGCGCTTTGTAGGCGCGGGTGGCATTGGCGCGAAGCGAAAATTGCAGCCGGTCGCCAACCGCCAGGGAAGGGGAAAAATCCTTCACCTCGACATCAAAAAGCTCACTGTCTCCGGGCAACTTCGAGGCCAGAACGTAAAATACGCCATCCTTATCCTCACGCCAGAGAAACGGACGCGGCGCATCCGGGTCACCCGCGAACAAGGACCATAGCAGGCGGTGCGATGCCTCGGCCCGTCGTGACGGATCTTCGGGCAGCAGTAATGTGGCAATGGAGGTGATCGAGGCGCTGCGCTTCAGTCGGACGCGGAGCAGGTAGTTCATGACGCCAAACCTTGCGGATGCATCACGGCCACCTCGCGCAGGCCAAACTGCCAGCGCTGGCGCGAGAGCGGCTGGTCGCGAATCAACTCGATCCTATGGTCCTGTCCCGGCGGCAACAGAGCGGTATCCATAATCATGTCACCCGGTGTTTCCTGCCTGGGAACAATCGCTTTGAACAGATCGGATTTTGCTCTGTTCTGACCGCGCGTCTTCCAGACCGCCGCCAGGGCTGCCGGAGCGTCCGCGTATTCGGCGATGGTTGGGTCCAGAGGTAACCCAAAAGCGCACGACTTTCGACCAAAAGAGAGCGTGTATTGCGGAGTTCTCAATGCTGTCGCCAAAGCTTCCAGCGCGTAGGGTGGTTCGGGGACGGCCGCGATGGCGAGGCCCGCAAGAAAATCCGTCCGGTAGTCACGGCTGGTCAGCACCGTGTTCAGTTCGGGAGCAGCCAATTCCTCGCGCCTTGTGGCGAAACGAACTTTCCCACGCGAAGGCATTTGCGCGGTGTGGTAGTCGGTGAAGGGCCGGCCAGCGCCAAAAATCTGGATGGCAAAATGGTAGCCCTGCGCCAGTGCCTGCTGAGCGGGCTCATCACCACGGTCTACGCCCAGCGCGGCACCGAGCAGACCTATGAGCATGGAACGGGTGGGATAGCGCTCAGACGACCGCCGCTCCCCCACGGCAAGGCCACCAAAGGAGGCAAATGGGGCGTAGAGCGTAGCCGTAAGAAACTTCTTTCCCATTAGACCCCGGCCCGGCAAAACGCCTTGATGTCCTCTAACGTGCCTTCACCTGAGAGAATGTTCATCTCCGCCATGGGGCCGGTGCCATCGCCATAGGCTTTGGCGAAAGCGGCGCGGAGTTTGGTCAGTTCCTGGATGGATGAAGCCATCATGCCGTCCTTGTCCGCGTCGCCCACCGGTTTCAGGAATGCCGCCGTGAGGGCGCGCGGCTGGTCCATGCCGCGTTCGACCAAAATATAACTAGCACGCGCGCGAGAGGCGAAGCTGGCCTGTTTTCCGGCAGGCGAGACGGTAGCCGCGGCTTCCACCAAGGCGGCGCAGGCAATGCCGGCCAGCTCATCGTCGCCGCCTAAATTCCGGGACAGCAGGTTGCGGTCGATACAAGCGTACAAATAGAAAACGCCCGCCCCAAACCCAGCCTCACCCAAGAACCCTGCGCCCGCATCCTCGCTCGACTTTTTTAGGTCATCGACCGCTGTGTAGTAATCGTCCTCGATCGTAGTCTTATGCGTAGTCACAGCATGGGCGACCTGCGCAGCAGCCTCTCGATTATAATCTGGGTTGTCCGCCAACATCCGGCCGAACATCGCCAAATCAGCCGCCGTATCACTCCGACGCAGAATTTCACCGGCCTGCTTTTTGGCGTCGAATTTTGCATCGGACACCATACGCTCGGCCAACTCCAGTGCAGCGGCGCGTTCCTCCTGAGAGATAAAGGCCAACTGCTCTGTGAATAACGGTGCTTTATCCGCCTCAGGTTTTGGCTTGCCAAAAACGGCAATGATCTCGCGCGTGATTTTGACCGCCTTTTCCGGCGCCACCTGCTTGCTAAGGAGATGTTCGTGAATCACCTCGCCGATCCGCTGGGTGCGGCTGGCCAAATGGCCATCGAGCGCAGTTTTAAACACATCCGAGGTCCGCCAGGTCCGCTTGAGCGCCTGTGAGGAAATCCGCAGCCGCGTGCTGCCGCCGATAATGGCGGATTTCGGCCGCCCAAGATCGTCCCGGTTTAGGTTCGACGGCGGGTAGAATGTAAGAAAATGCAGTTGCAGAAAATCAGTCACGATTTAGCCTCCACGGCAATGAATGAGGATTTTTCAGGATTGTTTGTTTGGTAATAATCGTAGAACCAGCGTTGACGGCGACTGTCTCCACGATACGGGTCGTTCCACTCCAACAGGCTTTGTATTAGATCAACCAGATTACCTCGATGTTTCAAGAGCGCTAACGCGCGTCGAAAGGCGGTTAACTGCACGTCTGGTTCAGTTGCTTCCAATATCCTTCGGAGACGCGAGGCAGAACAGAGTGGCGTACCCTCGGGCTGCCCAAGCGCCCTAGCGATGCTCTCGCCCGACGTGGCTTCCCTCAAATCCGCCAGCACGGCGGCGATGAGCGCTACGTGGCTCATATCCGTGGGTACCGCTTTGAGATCGCGACATAATCCAATCACCGATGGCTCCATGGAAGCCCCCATGACCGTTCCCGTATGGCGCAGCCTAGCGATACCGGCACGATCCCCCCGCTCACCCGTTTGTTTATTCGGGTGCATCTTGTACCACCAGGAGACTATGGCTTTGGACGCTTCCGGTGTTGCTCTAATCATGCCGATTTCCTTTTGGGTTTTATGTCTCGGGCTTCCAGTCCAAGGGCCGCGAACAACGTGCCTCCGGCTTTGCCATAGCCGCTCAATGCCAAACCCAGCCATTTGGCCGCGCGGGCCACACGGCCCGGATGATCCGATGCGATAATAGGGGCGGCCTCATCGAACAGGCGTAAAGCGGTCTGGCGCAGACTTTGTAAAAAAGTCGTGGACACATCTTGCCGAACTATTCCTTCCGCCGCCCGTGCTGCCTCATGGTAAAAGGCCCCTTCGGTTTCTTGCCAGAACTGCGCACGCAGATTGTTGAAGAGGCTGGTCTTGATGTCCGGCTTCGCGCCCTCGCTAAACAAAGCCCCGCGCACGGCCTGACGCAGCAGTGAAGCAACCTCGTCCGCGCCCTTAATCAGCCCAGCTAAGCACTCATCATAAAGCTGCATCTGGTCGATGTCGGACACGTCGATGATCGGCAATTCGGTTTCAACAAAGCCGCGGGCCTTCATGTTGTCCATGTCGAACCCTGCGGCGAGGATACGCCAACGCGTGTTGCCCGCCGATACCACCGCGTGTTTGCGCTGAGAACGCCACATAGTGATCGTGGCAGCAGGCTGAAGGCTGGTGCTCGACACGTCCGGTGCAAAGACCAACCCTAGAAAATGCCGGTAGCCAATGCCGTCAGGTTGCGGATGCACGGGCAGCCAGAGCGACTCCTTGGGCTTTGGGTTATAATATGGGGTCAGAGGATGCTTAAAAACGTCGTAATTCGCGCCATTGGGCCGTTGTCGCCAGGAGCGGACCATGACGCTATCCGCCTCCCCCGTCAGGGCGCATGTCTCACCAGGCTCTGCGGACGAAAAATTCAACCGGATACGCCGAGGAACGCCCCAGAACGCCAACGCATCCTCCCCGGGGGTGGGGACAACTTTCTTGTCATTCTCAGAAGTTTTGGTTTTTGCCAACCAGGGTAAAACACCCTTCAATCCCACCATAGTCGCAGGCTGGCCAGTTGGGACATTGGCCCAGAGCGAATGCCAAAGAGGCAACGGTGATGGACCGGGAGGAATCACCAGCGTTGTCAGCGGTCCACCACCGCGCAAACCTGTGCGGTTTCCTGCTCCACCCGCTGGCGCGTAAGTTTGCAAGGTGAACAGCGCCATGGCGGCGCTAGCCCGAGACAAGTGCGTGATCTGACCTCGTTTATTCAACAGATCTGCATTTTTCTTCACGGTCTGCTCACCCGGCGCTTCGATGAACAAGTTCGCTACATCGTTCTCCCCTGCGTCCAGTTCATCCAGATCCTGCATGAAGCGCGGACCATCGCCATCTAACTCAAAAGCGAAGGCCAGGGGCGCAAACGCGGCTTCCAAGACCTCGGGGCTGGGCGGGTGATGGTACCAATCCGGCCAGTCCCGGCGCCCGGTTGGCGGGCAGGCGATGGCCAGCAGGCCGATGAGAAACTCCAGACTAGCAAGGCGGAAATCCGCGCGCGGCCAGTCGATCGCGATCGCCGGGTCTGCCCCAATATTTTCCGTGAGTTGGGACGGACGGATGATGGTCGTACCCGAATGTGCGCGCCGGACGGGAAGCCAAGGATCGTTGATGAGGGAAAACGGCATATGATTCTCTGCTTGCTTGTCGCAAGGGCAGTTAGATATCGGCGATTAGGATAATCGGTGTTTTTTTATCGTGAGTTTAGGGGCGGCATCCACCCCAAAACGATCTTCCGGCGCAGGTCTGCTTGGCCATAAAACCTCCTTCCGCCCGCAGCGAGGCGGGCATCTAAATCAGCCACTTAAGAAGATATTGGACGCCTGAAACCGTCCGACGTCGCCATATCGACACGATCGTTGCATGGATGTCAAGAGGCATAATTAGCTCTCTACGTGAGCTTCGTAACTTATACCTCTTATATCCCCGCAAATACGGGGAACATATTTGACCGAGCACTCTACGTCAGCTCCGTAACGGTACATCCCCGCCGAAGCGGAGAACAAGCAATATCAAGATGTTATATTTATTATTGGTTGCCTACAAGGCGTTTTCTACAAATAGACCAGACCGCCCTGCCGGCTGTAACGAACCTCCTGCACCGCGTCCTTCCCCTTGATCAATTTTCCACGCCAGCCGGCCCCCTCCCGTTCTAGGAGTAACACAGGAAATTCCTGTTCCCAGCCACTCCACCCGGCCTGCAACTCGGCCAACGCCGTACCGCGCGCCCCGTCTTCCGGAGGCACTCCTTGCGCCCGCCGGGCGGGTAGAGAGATTTCCGACATAGCCCAGGATTTCGCCGCGTCCTCATGCGAACAGCAGGGCGTGATGGCATCATTTTCCCAAACCCCTAGGCGGAAGGTGAAGCTGGGGTCCGAGAGACGAGTCGGGGTTCGCACATCACTCGTCCAGGCACCACTGCCCTGAGCATAACCGTCCTGCCAAACGAGAAGATTCTGCCCTGCGATGGCGCGGGCGGCAGCCTCGCGGCCCATAGCCTTGCCACTCCTCGCCGCCAGACCGTCCGGCACTACAGCATCTGGCGCATAAACAGCCTCCACGAGGCTACGTACGTCTTCGGGCAGGTTCACCGCTGGATGTTTAAAAATCGCCCGGGCTGAACGCCATAAAACCCCATGATTCTGATAGACTAGCCCCGTACCACGAAAGTCTTTTAGCCAGTCTGCCGGAGGGTCGGCGACAGGTTCGGGAGCAATGACATAAAGACGCGGTTCGTTTTCAGGCCGCCCGGTGCGCTCATGGCGCCACAACCGGCCGGCACGTTGTAGCAACAAATCGACAGGCGCGAGGTCAGAGATCATGATGTCGAAATCAAGGTCGAGGCTCTGCTCCATCACCTGAGTGCCAACCACCACATGTGCACGCTGGCCAGGTTCACTCGCCTTGCCAAAGCGCGCCTGCACCGCTTCCTCAATCGTCAACCGGTCACCCATGGCGAAGCGCGCATGGAACAGCGTCGCGGCAACATCCTGTGCCACCAGCGCTTCATAGGCCGCCACGGCATCGTCCACAGTATTGCGTATCCACCCCACCGCAGCACCCCGCTGTGCCGCCATCAGCACCGTGGCAATGGCGGCATCGGTCCCCGCCAAACGGCACACCTGTACCTGCCGCGCCAATCCTGGCCGCGGCGCCACCGCAAATTCGCTTACGCCTGCCGATGTGACAGACGTGATCAACGGGTATTCGTTCTCCACGCACGAAGCTTTGCCGCGATTGCACGCTTTGTTGAAAACACTCACCAAGTTCTGTCGATCCGTGCGCGCCAAGGTAGCTGAGAGGATAATCGTACTACCCCCTTGCCTGGTCTGAAATTCCACGAGCCTGAAGAGCTCCTGCTGCATATAAGCGTCATAGGCATGGGCTTCGTCGATAATAAGCACTCGCTGACTAAGGCCGAACAACCGTAGCGGTGCGTGCCGGGTGGGCAAAACGCCATGCAGCGCTTGGTCAATGGTACCCACGCCACAATCGGCCATAAAACTGCGACGCCGATCTGCACCGATCCACGCTGCGCATTGTGCTGAAGCGGTTTCGTCCGCATCCGCCGTGGTATGGTGTCGGACAACGCCGTCGCGCTCTAGTGCTTTGGCAAAGCGATCATTCAACTGACGCTTACCATGCGCCAATACGAGAGACGGGTTTCCCCCAGGAGCAAAGAGCGCGGGGTAACATCGGCTGAGCCTGTCATGCACAGCGTTCGCCGTAGCCATGGTCGGCAACGCGATAAACAGCCCCTGCGCGCCTTTTTCCTGCATTAGCCGATGTGCGAGGAACAGAGCAGCCTCAGTTTTGCCACTGCCAGCCTGGTCTTCAATAATCACTAGGGCCGGGGTATCGCCGGGACCAAGATCCAGATCCACAGTGCCGACAAATTCCTGGACCGGCGTAGGGGCATAAGACCCAAGCAGCGCACTCCTGGGCGATTCCAAGTTGACTGAGATTCGCGTTACCCCGGCCTCTGCGACCGCATCTTCCGCCTGTTTGCATGCAAGGGGCCAATATTCAGCGAGCGTTTGTGCGGATGCCGGGTACGGAAACCATTTTTCTGCGGAGCCGATCCAGTCGGCTAGCACCGTGAGCCCGGCCAGCCACCAAGACAATGCGGTGACTTCGTCCTCCGACATGCTGGGCAACGGCGACGGGTTCAATAAGGCGAGGATGTCCACAATGAACACCTCAGCCGCCGCGCGCGAAACAGTGCAAAAGCTGTGCGAAGGCATTTCCTCCCTCGGAGGACTTCCATGATGGCCGCAGACGGCGCGTAGCAACACAAGTTTATCAGTTATATCCATTACGCCGAGCACCGGTGCCAATAATCTCTGGAATTTTTGCTCGACAAGGAGACAAAACCCGGCCGTATCGTGCCGTGGCGCATCGTACTTTGTGTAGCGACCGAGTGCAGAAGGCCAGAGATCTTCCAACTTCCCTTGAAAAGGCCGAGAAAACTTTCCGATGTCATGTAACGCCACAAGCGCTACAAGCGCCGGCCAGACCGTTTCACCGGTATTCATCAGCCCCGGAATTTGCGGTTTGTTTGCCACCAACCATGCCTGCGCAACAGCTGCTACATCGAGCATATGAAATGCCCCTGGATGCCACCGGCGCGATGACGAACTCTCATCTTCGGCACGGGCCGCCTTGCCCCAAAATAATAGACATGAATTTTTTTCGTACACTGTCACCACACAAATTTAACGCAAAATATATTTGCTTGGATTTCACAAATTATACTGGTTGATAAAAAACTTAAGGTTTATAGAATTTAGTAAAAGTCTAAACTGAAGCTTATG
>Ga0315298_1011914_pt1 | contig 10102 bp, 10 predicted proteins | sample WHS_1_MG_FD_203077 | JGI IMG/M metagenome (GOLD analysis project Ga0315298, IMG submission 203077) | Extremophilic microbial mat communities from Washburn Hot Springs, YNP, Wyoming, USA - WHS_1_MG | ecosystem: Environmental > Aquatic > Thermal springs > Hot (42-90C) | place: USA: Wyoming...
TTTGGGCTACGCATTGTTGATGCAATACCAGTAGTTGGTATTTCAGCTCAAAAATACCAGTGGTTGGTGTTGAGAACATCTGGTCTTTTAAACTACTTTAGGATTATTTAGCTGATTGGAAATTTGAGAGGATACGCCGATTTATAATGTGTCCTCAATGGTCGCGCTCCTACTTCCGCAAACAGCCCGCGCGCGCCAAAACAACGGACTAACATGGGATAAATATGAGTTTTTCTGGTGGCAGTATCTTGTTTATTTCGTTGGCTATAAGCATGTGTATTCCTCCTTTAAGCATGCTTAGCGGTCACAGGCTTTTTTCGAGTTCATTGTTTGATGATAGCCTTTTCATTTGCCTTTTAGCATTTGCCTCTATTTTCTTAACAACTTTTCTCATCAGGTTTTCGTATGCTTTTGCGGCTTCTAAGCCTTCTTCTTCAGCTTTTGTTATGGCTTTTACTGCTAAGCGTCCGCTAAGGGCGGCGTTATCCATCCCCACGCCTCGATATAAATCAACTAAGCCCGCGGCATCCCCGACCATCAATATCCTCCCTTCGCCCAAGTATACTGTGCTTTTTAATGTTGAAGAGAAGCCTTCTTTTTTGACGATTTCTCCGCGAAGCCCGTACTTTTCTTTGACATGGTTGAAGAATCTTTCTGCATACTCTAAGGGTTTTTCGTTGGCGCCGGTGCCGATCACCCACTTGTCGTCCTTCAAATAAACCCATGCAAACATTAATGGGCAAAACTCTCGGTTATAGAACATGTAAAGCGTGTTAGGATCCAATTTGGCATCTCCAACAAAATAAGTTTACTGTCGCCCCTGAAGCTTTTCCATCAAAATCTTGTGGCCGCAGTTTCCTCCTAACCCTTGAAAGCATTCCATCAGCTCCAATAAGATAGCGAGCCTTAACCTCCTCTTGCTTCCCTTCCGCCGACAATTTAACGATTATTTTGTCTTCGCTTTTGTCTTCAACAAGATCAATCAGAGAAGTATTATCGTGAAAATCTGCTCCAGCATCCGCCGCCAACGAGTTAAGCCAACTGTCAAAAATGGATCTCCAAAAGTTCAGCATTTTCATTTTGCCTCTTAAAACCTTACCCTTCGGAGTTACCATCTCCACTTTGTATAGTTCGTTTCTGCAAAGTTTTTCACGCGGTATCTTTTCACCAATAAGCTTCTCATAATATTGGAACTGAATTCCTGAACAAGGCTTGTTCCTGGGAGTCTTAAGCTTCTCAAGCAACAATGTCTTGAAACCTCTTTTTGCAGCAAACCTTGCAGCAACAGAGCCAGCCACTCCACCACCTACAACAACCACATCATACTCTTCCACTCAATCGCCCCCAGCCCGCTTCATCTCCTCCCTTAACCTTATTAATAGTCACTTATACTTTCTGTTAAGAGACGCTAATGGAAACACATGTTTTTACTTAGTTTATCGGGCGTGTGATGGTATAGAACTTAATGGAATCGTGGGGGGAAAGATTTCCATAAATTTTAGGTATCTCCAGCTTCTGGAGATATGCATGAGCACTCTTATTGTACAGTGTCCTTGGAAGCCTGTTCCATCGTTAAGGTAGCCTGTTACGGTTAATGTGACATTTTCAAGCTTTCCTGTGAAGCGGCTATTTTGAAGGATTAGGTTTATTACTGCGTGTCTTTCGAATTTGATCATCAGGTCCGAGGTTCCGTCGTTGTCATAGTCTGTAATGGTGGTCGGTTTCAGCATTGCTGGAATTGTATTATTAAGTAGTATGGTTGAGATGTTAATGTCTTGCACATTGTAGCCTTCTGGGAGTTCAATGAAGGCGGTAATCCACATGCCTCTACTTTGTAGGTTTAAAACGTTAGGGGAAATTTTAACACATGCTGTTATTTCAGGTGGATTGAGTAGAACGTATCGAATGACATGGTCATTTACGTCTCCGTCATTATTAAGATCTGTGCCAACATCTTTTTCATATGTTTCAAAGGCAATAGTGTTTCCATAAATGGACGGGTTGATTCCCTCAACTCCCAAATTAACTAAAGTCTTGGTTGAAACATCGTAGTATCTAATCACCCAATCTTCAGCGTCTCCATCACCGTTGAGATCTCTGACCTCGTAATCGGCTTCTGGCGTTGAGAATACTATTAGATTTCCGTATACGCATGCCATGCGCCCATCTATCTTTGTATCGACTAACGACCCATCAGAGATGTTATAATAAGTAATAGCCGTGTAGGTTCTATAATGTGCTTCAAAAGCTATTATGTTCCCATATAGTGTAGGCCACCATCCTTCAGCCCCTGTATTCGTCACAGTCCCTGAAGTAATGTTGTAATATCTAATTACAGAATCGTCCATGTCACCGTCGCCATTAAGATCTTGGGCAACCTGACTCTCAAAGGTCGAGAAAGCTATTATGTCTCCGTAAATTGAGGCACCCCATCCAACAACACCTGTATTCCGTAGCACCCTTGACGAAAGATCATAATATCTGATGACAGACTCATCTTTATCCCCGTCTCCGTTCAAATCCATGTTTGCGTTCGCCTCATAAGTTGGGAAAGCTATTATGTTTTCATATATTGAAGGAATGTCGACGAAAGCTAAGACGCCAGTATCCACAAAATTCCCATTCGTAAGATTATAATACCTAACAGTTGAGCCCGTGAAAGTTATTATGTTTTCATATATTGCCGGATAATGTCCTGACACCTTAGTGTTGGTTAAACTATGAGAGGAGATGTTATAGTATCTTATGATTAGGTCGTTACTGTCGCCATCGCCGTTCAGGTCCTCACCAGCTAAGTTTTCATCGGTGAAAAATGCTATAATATCTCCGTAAACTTTAGGCGCCATTCCCAGAGCCTCCGTGTTAACTATTTTCGCACCAACAGCCATTATTTCGAAGTATGCAGACAAATTCCATCCTTGCGTGTCTCTTACAACATATTTTCCAGGCTTGCAAAATTCCCCTCTAAAATCGTCAAACTGGTTCCAGACATAGGTATCGCTTTGTCCGGGCTCTAATGACCATGCTAAAAAGGCAAAAATTTTGGGATAAACAGGTTCTTCATCAGGATAAGTGAATATCTGCCAAGGGGGATAACCGCCAACGTACACCATTTCGTCGCCAATATTTTTAAGAGTTATCGTGACATTTTCTCCCAAAACATAGACGCTCTTATCGGTTTCCAAGATTAACTTAATCGTATTTTCAGCTGAATGCAATTTTTCCCCATTCTGATCACGACCTTGAGTGATTATTTGACTTCGCACCGAAACAGGCAGTATACTTTGTATAGAAACCAACGAAACAATCAACACGAAACATAACGACATCCAAAAAATGTCTTCTTCATCTTTTTCCCTTAATAGAGGGAAAAGAAGGAATTAAATAAGGTTTGCGAAATTCCTCAAATCTCTGATCGACCTAACAATATGATGGTAGCAAGATTAAACAATGGCGCTCTTAATCGTAATACACAAAATCTTGTCGATACGTTAAGCCAGAACGTTTCAGAAGAATTTTGCACCATTCAATTTTGTAAGGCATATTCTGTTAATAATGGTTACTGGAGAAACATTGGCTGATCGGGGAATGTTTTGTTTCTTTGACATTTACTGTTGCTGTTTTTAGGCGTGAAACATTAACAGTTGATGTTAAGGTGAAGAAGATTATTTTGAAAAGCTTCATGTATTGTATGAAATTAGCCTTTTTCCAGGGCTTTTTTGGCCTACCCCCTCCCCCTCTATTTGGCGTTTTGTAGGCTTCCTTTTCCTCTGCAGTCTATTAGAACCTCGCCCTTTTCAACGTCTGGAATAAGGTAAACATTGAAGCCTTCACAGTTTAGTAGGCCTAAAACGTCGAGTCTTGAAACTCTTGATATGATCTCGCCTTTGTTTCGACTATGGCTTTTGCCACTTGCCTTATGAGGCCGCTTTTCTTAGCGTTCCATATTTCTATTCCCATGATTTTTCCGTTCTCGTCCAGTTCAAGATGCACGTCTGGGTCTGCCTCTATTACTTCGTGGCTTGGCCCTTCTTTAAAGAGGAGGTAAAGTATGTCCACTGATTGCGCGCGCGCATTATTCCCTTTTTCTCCGCCAAGTAGTGGATTAATGCTGCTTTGAGGTTGATGGGCTTTCTACCATGAGCCTTAGGAGATTTTCTGACCTGCGCTAAAAGATCGCGCGCATGCGCGCGCGTGTTGCTGTCAGGTGTTAGCCTTGATTGGTATTGTATTTGTGTTCTTCATGTATACCGAAGGGTTTATTAAGTCGTAATATATCGTCAAAATCTTGATGTAGAATATTGAGTATTAATAAACAATATAGAGGTGCTCGCTTGCACGCAACTAAACATTCCAAAATGGCGTGCGTGTTGGTTTTAGCCTTCACCATAGCCTTCTCAATTTTGCCATTAAGTATTACCTTTGGAGGTGTTGGCAGGGGCAGGGGCGAGTTGCTTTTGAGGTTTAAGCCTGGAGTGAGTTGGCGTTCAAGGGAGAAAATCTTGAAGGATTTTGGGCTTGATGTTTTGGAGGAGATTCCCCAAATTAAAGTGTTTGTGGTTTCCGTGCCTGAAAATGCTCTGCAGCGGGTTAAATCCGCTTTAATGAGGAATCCCATGGTTGACTTCGTTGAAGAGAACGCTTGGGTTTCCCCTCAGGTTGTTCCAAACGATTATTATTTCTCTTTTTCAGTGGCATTTGAGCAAGATTGGGGCGCCGGATGCTTGGGGTATTTCTGTTGGCAGTTCGAATGTTACGGTTGCGGTTCTTGACAGTGGTGTTGACCCCTCACATCCGGATCTGGCTGGTAAACTCTTGTCTGGATGGAATTTTTACAATGGGAATGGGGATACAAGTGATGTTACTGGTCATGGAACGGCTGTTGCCGGTGTGGCTGCGGCTGCAACTAATAATACTGTGGGGGTTGCGGGAGTGGGATGGAAGTGTTTAATTCTGCCTGTAAGGGTTACTGACGAAAATGGTTATGCTTCTTACTCGCTTTTATCCAAGGGCCTCGTTTATGCTGCTGATAGGGGCGCCAGGGTTGCAGTTGTGAGCTTCCAAATATTTAACGGGTCTGCTTTAACGAGTGCGGCTAAATACTTTATGGATAAGGGTGGTCTGGTTTTTGCCGCTGGTGGAAACACTGGGCAGTTCGAGAATTATACTGATAACCCATACATCATCTCCGTCAGCGGAACCACCAGTGATGATAAAAGCTGGGGGAGCTATGGTCCCTACATCGATTTATCCGCACCATGCTCAGCCATCTACACAACTATTAAGGGCGGAGGCTACGGCAATGTTGGTGGGACCTCGTTTTCAGCGCCCATTGCAGCTGGTGTAGCAGCTTTAATCTTTTCGGTTAATCCTTCTCTCACGCCCAGCCATGTTGAGCAGATACTTGAGGCTACTGCTGTGGACCTTGGCGATCCTGGATACGACATTTATTTTGGCTGGGGTAGGGTTGACGCCTATGCAGCCCTAAAGATGGCTTCAGGCGTTAGTCCACCTCCTCCGGACACTAATCCGCCGAGCGTTAAGATAACTTGTCCAAGCGACGGCGATACGGTTTCAGGCGCCATCACAGTTAAGGTTGATGCAAGTGACGATTCCGGAGTCTCAAAGGTTGAGCTTTATAAGAATGGCGTATTGTTTGCTGTTGACTCTGAAGCGCCCTACGAGTTTTATTGGGATACAACCGCTGACCCTGACGGCTTGTATGTTTTGGCGGCTAAAGCGTATGACGTGGCTGGTAACTGCGGCGAGTCAAGCAGCGTCTCGGTTGATGTTGTTAACGCTAAAGTTTCGGATAACAATCCTCCGTCGGTCAGCATTGTTCAGCCATTGAACGGCTCAACAGTTTCAAAAACCATTGACGTTGTGGCCTCCGCCTCAGATGAGTCTGGCATAAGCAAGGTGGAGTTCTACATTGACGGAAAGCTCGCCGCTACAGTTAGCTGTGAACTCTACGTCTACAGGTGGAACACGAGGTCTGTAAAGAATGGATGGCACACATTAACGGTTAAAGCATACGACAAAAACGGCAACACGGAGGACGCAAGCATAAAAGTATACGTTTCAAACAGAAAATAGCATAGGCAGCTTCAACCCTTACCATTGGACTAAAACAAAAATAAAAGGGGGATTTGAGAGATTGATGTTTACCTACGGATATACTATGGGGTAGCAGGGTTCTGGACAAACGAACGGTAGCCTGTTATTGTTAAGTCCGTCCAGCAGGTTCTTCCAATACTCCTGCTCAGCTCTTGTTCCACTTTGTAATGCGGTGTTAGCGTTTGCCATGATATCATCGATGCTTATGAAGCCGCTGGGCACGTAGGTTGAAGGCCCAACATAGACCATTGTTGAGCCGCTGAGGAAGCCGTGTAGAACGTTGAGTTTTGTTGCAATCAATTGTGCGGAAAGCATCCAACGCATGTTTACTGCGGTTGCACTTAACAGGTAGTTTTTGATTTGAGTTTTCTCCTTTGCAAGATCACCGCTGAATGGTGGATATTCCCATCCGGCTGGCCTGTAAAGGTTAAGCGCATTCAGTGCATCCACATCGCTGGCAATTATTAGTGCCTGTCCGTTCTTGTTGCTCCAGAAGCCTAACGTTCTGCCTCCAGTGCCCTGCATCAAGCAGACGTTTCCAAAGTCAGGGCCAACATAGTTTTCGCCTTCTTCAAGTTCATGGCTGAATGACGTATCCGTCGTGTTAACCCACATTCCTGATGGGAATACTTCTTCAACAGTATAGGTTCCAGGCAGAAGGTCTTCGAAGACAAATTTGCCATCGGCACCGGTGAACGCATAGACATCTATTGTCCCGCCCAGAATGTTTGTGCCTGTTAAATGAACTTTCCACCCTTCAATCGGAGGTTCGCCACTGTCCCATACACCATTTACTTTAGCATCATAGAATTTGGCGCCGCTGATTGAACCGAGTTTAATGTTGCCAAAGTCTAAACCTGTAATGACACCCCCTAAGGCAACATCGAATTCATAGTAGCCATTAGTTGGAGCCGTCTGCATCCACCCAGGCTCCAAGACTTCCGTTACGTTATAGTGTCCAGCCTCGGTAACTGTGAAAGTGTAGTCACCTGCAGAACCCGTAGTTGTAGTTTGAACACAGGTGCCATCCTTCCACAGCTGAATCGTCCAGCCCTCTAAGCCCTCCTCGCCAACGTCTCGTATGCCATCCGCATCTACATCGTGAAACTTGACCCCGCTGATAGTTGCTTGAGGCGGTGTAATGCAAGTCACCGTAACAGTGGCAGAAGCATATTGTCCAGTTTCCCGAATAGTTGCATTATTCACGTTTTCTCCTTCATCTTCACATGTAAAGGTTTTATCATAGGTTACGGAGCCGTTGCTGCTGAAAGTCCATGAATAACCATTAGTATCATCAACGTGAACCACGTCGTTAATCAATGTTGGACTGCTTGGCAAAGTAGTAGTAGCGCTTGGACTTGGACCATAAGGCTTGCCTAACTGTCCTGAGTGATTTGTGATTGTTACCTTAGCAGTAATCTTGTAGGTTCCGCCAGTATACACATAATCACTTGGTATCGTTATTGCATATGGATATACTCCGGTCTCTCCAGGGTCAAGAACCGGGTTAGAACTAACATCAACAGATGCGGTGTTGATCAAATCGTTTGGCGGTGGAACGCCATCTCTAAGCTCAATTGTAATTGCCAAGTTTTCAGTAGCAACACTTCCGCCATTCGTGACAGATACCGTGCCATTTATGAAGTATGCATCCGTGCCCTTATACTTTGTCACAGTAATCGTGTATGTCGATGTTCCAGACTCGCCTTGGTAAAGCTCCCAATAGTCAGGTTCAACGGATTTCTCAATTGTCCAGCTGAAAGTGCGTGTCCAATAAGCCGTTGCGGTCACAACTGCACTAAGGGTTGTCCCAGCCTGTCCATCCGCTTTAACCATTGCAGGCATCGCCATTGCTACAATCATGAACGCTATCAACAGTATACTCAATATCTTTTTCATTTTCCTTTCTCCTTTCTTTCTTTTAGCCCAAATTTCTTTTAACGTTCCTCTGGGCAGAAGGCACGGTCAGGCAGGCCCGCCTAACGCATAGCTATGCCTGACTAAAACACAATTTGCTTCAAGACATTTAAACCTTCTCTAATGATATTTATAGAAGATTCTTCCATTGTGAAAAAGGTTGCCAACCATACTCTGCAGAAAGAAAACGGCTCATGGAAAAGGCTTGAAGCACGCTACATGAAACAGCGAAGGAAAGGCTTAGGCCTTAAAGTTCAAGTCGTCAGAAACCTTAGAGGTATCATCCAGATGCTGAACACATAGCTGTTGCAAGCGTTTTCGGTTTCGATGTTTTGACAAGCTGGAACTTGTCCCACATAGTAAGGTTAAAAACCAAGAGACTGGTTAGAATAATAAATGAGGAGTTTAGCTATCCAGTGCCAGAAATAGTAAGGCCGGATGAAATTTGAGAGAACCTAAATTTATGCGGGAAATCCACAGGATAAGAGCTGAGTTATCCAAGAAACCGCTAACCGAATATAATCAATACCTTAAAGAGGTTAAGGAGAAATACTCTGAAAGATTAAAACACTTCTACGTGGATTTACCAATGTGAAAACAGAGCGCAAGCTGAAAACAACCACACATTAGTTTAACGCTTTGATCACAAGTATTTTTGATAAATAGAATGGTCTGGATGGTCGCTGTTTTAAAGCAGACATAAGCGAAATCCCTACAATACGCTAAAAGCATAAGCCTCGTAACAGAAAAAGTGCATGGAAAAATTTAGTGAAATTTTAATCAAGCCTAAAGGATAAGTTTCATAAATATTCTATGAAAGAGGACGGAGCCGTCAATAAAGTAGTTAATAGAAATCAAGTAGGCGCAGGCACAAACTCAATAATTTAAGTTTATTGATAATCGTTTCACGCTATTGCTGAATTATCTTCATCACTTTTTTAATTATTTTCTCTTTCCTCTTTTTCTCGCCAGAACTTTTCATCATATACCATCCAACCAAAAAGATAAGAGGTATTATAACTGAATCTGGGTCGAGCCTTCTAAACATAACCCAATCAATCATTAAAAAAATGGGTATTAACAAAAGCATTATCACCGTTAAAGTTGTCCAATACCGTTTAAAATCACACGAAATTTTTAGTTCGCTGCCATGATCTTTCGGCTCAACCTGAATCCTGACATGGGCATCCTCAAGACGTGTCTCAATAAAGCTAAATCCATCAGTCTTCAATATTTTTACACTTTCAAATAACTTTTTAAAGACATCTGATGATGTAAGATTCAAGCTCAAAACTTCCTCTTTATTCAAACTCGTGACCAAATTGGTGGTGCTGCAAAGACTATAAAAAATTTTCTTTGTTACATGCATAAATTAGATTATTTTTCCAGTAAAAGGAAGCTCGTTTCGTTGTTTAGATGCATAGCATTCCATAAACACGAAAAACATAAGCCTAAGAGATAAACATCCTAAGGCTTCGCCTTCAAATTCTCTTCAAGAACCTTTAAAAAGCCTTTTTTTCAATCCAACCTTCCAATAACCACCAATATCTGAGCGGTAAAGGGTAAACGCTGGGAATGAACGTTAATAGCATTTGAAACCTAAAGTGATGACTAAGAGCGAGCGTGCAACCGTTAAGCATGTGTTCGGAAATTTTATTTTGGTTTTTAAGGCTATAAAACGTTGAAGAATGTTGTTTTTAACAGGTTTTTAAGGCAATAAAAACCTCAAGCTTCAACCAGATTTCGACGGACTGGTGCATAGAATGACCCGGCAGGGGGAGGGGGTAGGCCAAAAAAGCCCTGGGAAAAGGCTAATTTCAAAGCCTTTCCCAATGATATAAAAATGCCTTTTCCACTCAAATTCCAGTTGAAATCGATCCTAAAAATTAACCTACCTCTTGTTCTCGCCCGCGCGTAACACCTCGCTTAGTTTTCTATAACATAACAGATTTAATATTTGCCCCTAAATTCAGCATTTTTAGAAAATCTTAATAACGAAGGTCGATAAACCTAAAACATCTCCGGTTTTATGGGGGATTTTGGCATGGCTCGTATAACTGGCGGTGAA
>Ga0315298_1011916_pt1 | contig 10099 bp, 7 predicted proteins | sample WHS_1_MG_FD_203077 | JGI IMG/M metagenome (GOLD analysis project Ga0315298, IMG submission 203077) | Extremophilic microbial mat communities from Washburn Hot Springs, YNP, Wyoming, USA - WHS_1_MG | ecosystem: Environmental > Aquatic > Thermal springs > Hot (42-90C) | place: USA: Wyoming...
CCGAGAGGAGCCTGTCTCCAGCGGCTTTGGCCACGGGCTCGCTTTCACCGGTCAGGAGTGACTCGTCGACCTCCAGTTGGTCTGCCGCAACCACGGTCCCATCGACGACCACTAGTTCACCTCGCGTGAGCACCAGGAAATCGCCCAGCACTATTTCCGCCTGGTCGATGAGACGTTCCGTGCCGTCCCGAAGAACTCGCACCTGAACGCGTGCCAGCAGAGCGATCTTCTCCAGTCGCAGCTTCGCCCGGATCTCCTGAGCCGAGCTGGCCGCCACGCTGAAAACGATCAGGCTGCCCGTGAGGAAGGCATCACGCGGCTGGTCGACGGCGAGTAGCAGCGCCACCGCGGCAGCCAGGATGGCATTGAAAAGGGTGAGGACATTGCCCCTGAGGATGTCGACGATGGGGCGACTGGTCGAGGATACGATTCGGTTGACCGCCCCTCTCGCGCGACGACGCCGGACCTCCTCGGTTGTCAGCCCGTGGATCGGCGGCCGATGGGCCGCCCTTGAAGATCCGACCCCTCTTGTCCCCATCGACGCGTGTCTCTGATAACGTGATCCGGGATGCCCCCGGCTGCCTCCCGTCCGCTCTCCCGCCGGTCGCACCGGTATTCCAGGGCACTTCGGGCCAGATACGTGCCACCGGCCGGGCCGGCCACGATGGCGTCGACGAGGTTCCGCAATGCTTCCTTGAGCCCCTGGAGCGTCACCACGTGGTCCGAGCCAAGGCCGAGTCGATGGGGGTGGCGATGCAGGCTCTCGCCCTACTGGCCCGGAATTTGCATCTACTACTTGAAGCGAGGCCGAGCACCTGCCTTTACCCGATTTTCGTCGATCCAGGCATGCGCCGGACCCCGAAGGCTCGGAGCCAGAGTTATTCATACCCACGTGTCCACCGGTTCACCGAGGCGGCGGGGGGCAAGGGGGAGATCTGACCAGGAGGAGAGACACGATGCCAGGAGCGCAGAGCCACGCCGACGTAGTTTGGCAGGGCGACCTGATTCACGGATCGGGCACCCTGAAGGTTGAAAGCGGCGCCATTCCCGAGCAACCCGTTACCTGGGCCTCTCGAACCCAGCGATCCAAGGGCAAGACCAGCCCGGAGGAGCTGCTGGCTGCGGCCCAGGCCGCCTGCTATTCCATGGCCTTCTCCGGCGGACTGGCCAGACGGGGCACTCCCCCGACCCGCCTAGAGGTGGGGGCTACCGGCAGCTTCGAGCAGGTGGAGGGCGGCTACAAGATCACCACCATGGAGCTGGAGGTCAAGGGGGTAGTGCCCGGCCTGGACCAGCAGCGGTTCGAGACGCTGGCTCGCGAGCAGGGCTGCCCGGTGTCCAACGCCCTGAAGGGGAACGTGGAGATTCGCATTCGGGCGCAGTTGTTGCCCGAGTAAGAGCCTCAGTTCGTGGTTCCTGAAGTAGGCAGGGGTTTATCCCCTGCCCCCCGGCGGTCCATCAGAACCATGCGGCGGGGGACAAGTCCCCGCCCTGCGCCATGCAATTGCGCAACGGAGCACTTGAATCGGAGGTAGTGTATGGATGAGCAGAAGGAAAGCTGTGTCAAGCCGGCGGGCGGGCCCGTCGGTGGGGCCGCGGCGGAAGGAACGGAGCCGGCGCGGGTCGAGAGCAGGAAGGATGAGGTGCTAAAGATGATGGCGCGGGTGGGCAAGGAGGCCCCGGACTTCGAGGCGAACGCCTTCCAGGGAGGGGCCTTCAAGAACGTCAAGCTTTCCGACTATCGGGGCCAGTGGGTGGTCCTCTGTTTCTATCCGGGGGACTTCACCTTTGTCTGACCCACGGAGCTGTCGGCGGTTGCCGTCAAGTATCCGGAGCTGAAGGAGCTGGGCGTCGAGGTGCTGGCCTGCAGCACCGATAGCCGCTTCACCCACAAGATCTGGCAGCAGGAAGAGCTCTCCAAGATGGTGCCGGGCGGTGTCCCCTTCGCCATGCTGGCGGACGCCGGGGGCCGCATCGGGCAGGTGTACGGCGTCTACGACGAGGAGGCGGGGGTGGACATCCGGGGCCGATTCCTCATCGACCCGGACGGCGTGATCCAGGCCATGGAGGTGCTGACCCCGCCGGTGGGGCGCAACGTGGCCGAGCTGATCCGCCAGGTGAAGGCGTTCCAGCATGTGCGCGCCACGGGCGAGGCGACCCCTTCCGGATGGCAGCCCGGCAAGGTTACCCTGAAGCCCGGCCCCGACCTGGTGGGCCGGGTCTGGGAGGTTTGGAAGCCGGAGATGGCGTTCCAGTAGGCCCTCACCCTCTCCCCTTGGGAGAGGGTCGGGGTGGGGGCTGGTGGCTGATCTTGGATGACCGTTTCAAGGAGGAGAAGAAGATGGCGGCGAAGAAGATCCTGATGCTGGTCGGCGACTTCGTGGAAGACTATGAGGTGATGGTGCCGTTCCAGGCGCTGCAGATGGTGGGGCACACCGTCCACGCCGTCTGCCCCGGCAAAAAGGCCGGAGAGAAGGTGCGGACGGCGATCCACGACTTCGAGGGGGATCAGACCTACAGCGAGAAGCCGGGGCACAACTTCGGCCTGAACGCCAGCTTCGAGCAGGTGAAGCCGGAGGAGTACGACGCCCTGGTGATACCCGGGGGCCGGGCGCCGGAGTACATCCGGTTGAACCCTCGGGTTCTGGAGATCGTCCGGCATTTCGCCGGGGCCAACAAGCCGATAGCGGCCGTGTGCCATGGGCCGCAGGTGCTGGCGGCAGCGGGGGTGATCCAGGGCAAGGTTTGCACCGCCTACCCGGCGGTGGGTCCGGACGTGAAGATCGCCGGGGGAGAGTGGGTGGACGTGGGCGTGGACAAAGCCCAGGTGGACGGCAACCTGGTCACGGCCCAGGCCTGGCCGGGCCATCCCGAGTGGCTGGCCAGGTTCCTGGCGGTGCTGGGGACGAAGATAGAGCCGTAGGCTCTGGAGACGGGGAGACACGGAGAGGGGGGACGCGGAGATACTGGGCGTCTCCCTCTCTCCGATTCTTCAGTCGAGGGCCGGCAGGTAGCGCAGCCGCTCGTCTATGCGGTCCATGTCCAATCCCTCCAGATACCCCACGAGCTCCCGCAGGTATCTCTTGTCCAGAGCGGTCACCTGCTCCACCGGAGCATGAGCGCGGCTGCCGATGAAGGTCAGGAGAGGGTGCATCTGGGAAGCCTGAGCGCCGGTGGACAGGGGGACGACCACTACGGTGGACAGCCAGTTGTAGGGCTCGTCGGACACTACCACCACGTAGTGGTTGCCAGCCGTCTGGTGTCCCCTGCCGGAAGGCAATGCAGCTCTGAATACCTCGCCTCTTTCGATTGGGCCCATCTAGCGGCTCTCCTCGGCCTTCGCCAGCCGCTCCGCCAGGCTCTCTCCCCAGGCTTCGGCCCACCCCCGAGCCACGGGGTCTTCCAGTTGCCGAGCCGCCAGGGCTTTGCACTCGGCCCGAGCCCGGTTTCGCCGCTCCTCGCGGGTCATCCTCCGGACCGCCTCCCTGATGAAGTCGCTCTACGTGGGGAAGCGCTCGCGGTCTCGCACCGCCTCCATGCCTTCCACTTCTCGCTCGTCCATTCTCACAGTCACAGATTTGCTCATGGCTATACCCCTCGGTTCCGCTCCATATTCAGCGACATTATGGAGTCATACGATGGGTATGTCAATTCGTTGTGCAATCGGTCGTACGAGTCGTTGACGGCCTGAGACCGGAGCCGCGCCTTGCTCGGGTGCCTGAGTTGATGGCCCGTCGCCGTTGACTTTCCCGCTATCTACTGCCTATATTATGCTGAGCCGCGACCCGATCGGCCATCCTGTACCCTCCACGAGCGGTTGATCCAGACGCTCGGCATCTCCCTTCCCAACCGCTCGATGGTGGTAGCAATCTCTTCCCTATCCATCGCAAGGTTCCACGCACCAGAGGCACGAAGCTACAGGAGAATAGGCGATGCCCCGCATCTTCGACAACATGGAGCGACCGCTTCTGCCCGCGCTGCGGCAGACCCTGGAGGTGGCGGATCGCGCCGACTTCTGTGTGGGCTACTTCAACCTGCGCGGCTGGAAACAGTTGGATTCTTACATCGAGCGGTGGTCGGGAGGAGAAAGTCATTGCTGCCGGCTCCTGGTGGGGATGCACCGCCCGCCCCAGGAGGAGCTTCGCGCTGCCATGAGCCTCCACGGCGGCGACGGCGGCCTCGACAACCACACGGTCCTCCGGCTCAAGAAGCGGCTGGCGGAGGAGTTCCGCGACCAGTTGGCCATCGGCGTCCCCACCGATGAGGACGAGACCGGCCTGCGCCGCCTGGCCGCCCAGATCAGGGCGAGGAAGGTCGTGGTGAAGCTGTTCCTGCGACATCCTCTCCACGCCAAGCTGTACCTGCTGTTCCGGCCCGACCCCATCAACCCCACCGTCGGCTACCTGGGCAGCAGCAACCTGACCTTCGCCGGGCTCTCCGGCCAGGGGGAGCTGAACGTGGACGTCATGGACGAGGACGCCTGCCGGAAGCTGGCGAGCTGGTTCGAGGATCGATGGAACGACCATTGGTGCGTGGATATCTCGGACGACCTGGCCCGCATCATCGACGAGAGCTGGGCGCGGGAGCAGCCGATACCTCCCTACTACATCTACCTGAAGATGGCATACCACCTCTCCCAGGAGGCCCGCGCGGGCGTCTCCGAGTTCAGGATCCCCAGGGAGTTCGGCCGCAGGCTGTTCGAGTTCCAGACGGCGGCCGTCAAGATCGCGGCCCATCACCTGAACCGTCGGGGCGGTGTGCTGATCGGCGATGTCGTGGGCCTCGGCAAGACGTTGATGGCCACGGCGCTGGCTCGGATCTTCGAGGATGACCAGGGGCTGGAGACGCTGATCCTCTGCCCCAAGAACCTGGTCAAGATGTGGGAGGACTACCGGGACCAATACCGGCTGAGGGCCAGGGTGCTCTCCGTCACCCGGGTCCAGCAGGATCTGCCCGACCTCCGGCGGTATCGCCTGGTGATCGTGGACGAGAGCCACAACCTGCGCAACCGGGAGGGCAAGCGGTACCGGGCGATCCAGGAGTATATCCGTGAGAACGAGAGCCGCTGCATCCTGCTCTCTGCCACCCCCTACAACAAAGCCTATACAGACCTCTCCAGCCAGTTGCGGCTGTTTGTGCCCGAGGATCAGGATCTGGGGATCCGTCCGGAGCAGTTGCTGAGGGAGGTGGGGGAGACGGAGTTCCGGAGGCTGCACCAGTGCCCGGTGCGCTCCCTGGCCGCCTTTGAGAAGAGCGGGTACGCCGACGACTGGCGCGAGCTGATGCGGCTCTACATGGTCCGTCGCACTCGCGGCTTCATTCGCGAGCACTACGCCGAGACCGATCCGGACACCGGGCGGCAGTACCTCACCTTCGAGGATGGGACCCGATCCTACTTCCCGGAGCGGGTGCCGAAGACGGTGAAGTTCACCATCGACGACGCCGACCCCGATGACCAGTACGCCCGCCTCTACGGGGTGGGTGTGGTGGCTACCCTCAACCGGTTGACCCTGCCCCGCTACGGGCTGGGCAACTATGTTGCCGCGCGGCCCCACGAGCCCCCGAAGCCGGCCGAGGCCAGGGTGCTGCAGGACCTCTCCCGCGCCGGCAAACGGCTGATGGGTTTCTCGCGCACCAACCTGTTCAAGCGGCTAGAGAGCAGCGGCCAGGCCTTCCTTCAATCCGTGGAGTACCACATCCTGCGCAACTTCATAGTGCTTCACGCCCTCGAGACGGGGAAGCCCGTCCCTCTGGGTCCCCAGGGTGCCGAGCTGCTGGACTCTCGGACCAACGACGAGGATGCCGAGGCGCCCGACGTGCAGGGCGAGCTGTTCGAGGACGGGGAGGAGGCGGCGGAGGTGGTCATCGAGCCCCCGTCTCTCCGCACCGAGGAGGAGTTCCGGCGGCGCGCCGCGGAGGTCTACGCCCTCTACTCGACGCAGCTCCGGAGCCGCTTCAAGTGGCTCTCCCCCGGGCTCTTCACCAGGAGCCTGGCCGGGGACCTTCGGTCGGACGCCGGCGCGCTGCTGAGCATCCTTCAGCAGGCGGGGCGCTGGGATCCCGGGAAGGACGCCAAGCTCCAGGAGCTGCGGCGCCTCCTGGTGGAAGCTCACCCCCGCGAGAAGGTGATTGTCTTCAGCCAATTTGCCGACACCGTCCGCTACCTGAAAGAGCAGCTCGAGGCCCTGGGGGTCGAATCCATAGAGGGTGTCACCGGGGACTCACCCGACCCCACTGCCCTGGCGTGGCGCTTCAGCCCGGTGAGCAACCAGAAGCGGGAGCGGGTGGCGCCCGAGCAGGAGCTGCGGGTGCTGATCGCCACCGACGTCCTTAGCGAGGGGCAGAACCTTCAGGATTGCGCCATCGTGGTCAACTACGATCTGCCGTGGGCCATCATCCGGCTGGTCCAGCGGGCAGGCAGGGTAGACCGGATCGGACAGCAGGCGGAGAAGATCCTCTGCTACTCCTTCCTTCCGGCGGAGGGGGTGGAGCGCATCCTCAGCCTGCGGGCCCGGGTGCGGCAGCGGCTGCGGGAGAACGCCGAGGTGGTGGGCACCGACGAGGCCTTCTTCGAGGACGACGACGACGACCACGCGGTGGTGGATCTGTACAACGAGAGGGCCGGCATCCTGGACGGCGACGACGAGGGGGAGGTGGACCTGGCCTCCTACGCCTACCAGATCTGGAAGAACGCGGTTGCCGCCGATCCGGGGCTGCAGCGGATCATTCCCGAGCTGCCCCCGGTGGTCTACTCCACGCGGCCGCACCGTGTGCGGGAGGGCCAGCCCGAGGGCGCCCTGGTGTACGTCCGTTCGGCCCGGGACAACGACCTCCTGGCCTGGGTGGATCGACAGGGCAACAGCGTCACCGAGTCCCAGTTCGCCATCCTGAGGGCCGCCGAGTGCCGTCCGAACACCCCGGCCCTGCCCCGGCTGGAGGAGCACCACCGGCTGGTGCAGAAGGGGGTGGAGCTGCTGGCGCGGGAGGATGAGTCCATCGGCGGGCAGTTGGGGCGCCCTTCCGGAGCCCGCTTCCGCGCCTACGAGCGGCTGAAGCGACATGCCGAGCAGGTGAGGGGGACCCTGTTCGACTCCCAGGAGCTGCGGCGGGCCATCGAGGAGATCTACCGCTACCCGCTCCGGCAGTCGGCCGTCGACACCCTGAACCGACAGTTGAGGAGCGGCGTCTCCGACGAGACCCTGGCGGAGCTGGTGCTGGCGCTGCGGGACGAGGACCGGCTGTGCCTCGTTCAGGAGGAGGAGCAGCCCCGGGAGCCCCGCATCATCTGCTCCCTGGGGCTCTCGGCGGGTGGGGTGTGAGGTAGATCATGCAGCTTGACATCTCGTGGGCCCGCGGCCGGCTGCGGGCGTTCGACCTCAAGGGTCTCTTCGTCGAAGGGCTGGGCTGGGACCGCTACTCGGGGCGGCTCGACGTCTCCGTGGACGGGACCGGCTACAGCCTGACCGGCGTAGCTCAGAAACGGAATATGCCGGTCTTCCTCTGCGCCCCTTCGCCGAGCGGCGAGGTTCCGGACCGGAACACCCGGCTCAAGATCGAGCGCCAGGTGGCGAGGTCCGCCTACGAGCACCTGCTGATCTTCGTGGACGCCGGCCGCTCCACTCAGGTCTGGCAGTGGGTGAAGCGAGAGGCGGGCAAGCCCAGGACCTGCCGGGAGCACAGCTTCCACGTGAGCCAGCCCGGCGACGCTCTCATCCAGAAGCTCCAGCAGTTGGCCGTGGGGCTGGAGGAAGAGGAGAGTACCGACCTTCTCGGCGTGCTCGACCGGCTCGGCGCCGCTTTCGACGTGGAGCGGGTGACGAAGCGGTTCTACGACCGGTTCAAGGCCGAGCACGACGCCTTCCTCCGTTTCCTGAAGGGCATTCCCGAGGAGGGGATGCAACGCTGGTACGTGTCGGTGATGCTGAACCGCTTGATGTTCATCTACTTCATCCAGAAGAAAGGGTTCCTGGGCGGCGACGACAACTACCTGCGGCGCCAACTGGACCGGAGCCGGGAGAGGGGAGACGGCCTCTACTATCGGGAGTTCCTCTGCCCGCTCTTCTTCCAGGGCTTCGCCCGACGGGAGAGTGAGCGCTCGGAGGAGACGAACCGGTTGCTGGGCCGGGTCCCCTACCTGGACGGCGGCCTATTCCAGCGCCACCAGATCGAGGAGCTGCACGGCGCCGCCATCCAGATCCCGGATGCCGCCTTCCAGCGGCTGTTCGACTTCTTCGAGCAGTACCACTGGCACCTGGACGAGCGGCCGCTGCGGGCCGACAACGAGATCAACCCGGACGTGCTGGGCTACATCTTCGAGAAGTACATCAACCAGAAGGAGATGGGGGCCTACTACACCAGAGAGGACATCACCGAGTACATCAGCAAGAACACGGTGATCCCGTTCCTGTTCGACGCGGCCAGGGAGAAGTGCGGCATCGCCTTCGAGGGGGAGCAGTCGGTGTGGCGGCTGCTGCAGGCGGACCCGGACCGCTACATCTACCCGGCGGTCAGGAAGGGTGTGGAGCTGCCACTGCCCCCCGAGATCGCCGCCGGCCTTCAGGATGTGTCGCGGCGGGGGGAGTGGAACCGGCCCGCTCCGGAGGGGTACGCGCTGCCCACGGAGATCTGGCGGGAGGTGGTGGCGCGGCGCCGGCGCTACGAGGAGGTGTGGGGCAAGCTGGTGGACGGGGAGGTTCGCTCCATCAACGACCTGATCACCTACAACCTGGATATCCGCCAGTTCGCCCAGGACGTCATCGAGAACTCGGAGGGCCCCGAGCTGCTGCGGGCCTTCTGGCACGCCATCGAGCGGGTCACCGTGCTGGACCCCACCTGTGGGTCCGGCGCGTTCCTCTTTGCCGCTCTCAACATCCTGGAGCCGCTGTACGAGGCCTGCCTGGAGCGGATGGAGGCCTTCCTGGCTGAGCTGGATCGTTCGGGCGAGAGGCATCGCCCCGAGAAGTACGGCGACTTCCGGAGAGTCCTCCAGCGGGTGGCGCAGCACCCCAACCGCCGCTACTTCATCCTGAAGTCCATCGTGGTGAACAACCTGTATGGGGTGGACCTCATGGAGGAGGCGGTGGAGATCTGCAAGCTGCGCCTCTTCCTGAAGCTGGTGGCGCAGGTGGAGCGGGTGGAGGAGATCGAGCCGCTGCCCGACATCGACTTCAACGTACGGGCGGGGAACACCCTGGTGGGCTACGCCACCTATGCCCAGGTGAAGGAGGCCCTCACCTACAAGATGGATTTCGACAACGCCCTGGAGCGGATCGAGGAGCGGGCCCGGGGCGTGGACCGTCTCTTCGCCCTCTTCCGGCAGCAGCAGATGGATCTGGGGGGCGAGGTGACGGCGGCGGACAAGGAGGAGCTACGCAGCCGTTTGAAGCTGCTGGAGACGGAGTTGAACGGCTACCTGGCCGGCGAGTACGGCGTGGACGTCAACGACAAGGATGCCTACGAGAGGTGGCTGACCTCCCACCGGCCCTTCCACTGGTTCGTGGAGTTCCATGCGATCGTGACGGACAACGGCGGGTTCGACGTGATTCTTGGTAATCCGCCCTATCTGGAGTATGCCAAGGTCAAGAACTCGTACAAGCTCCTGCCAGAGTTCTCAGCATTCGCCACCAACTTGTATTCGGCATGTTCCTATCGAACTCAAGCTATCAAGAATCGGAGGGGATACACCTCCTTCATTGTACCGGTTTCCCTTCCGAGCACCGACAGGATGCAACCGCTTCGAATGTCGCTTGGCAAGGGGCACACTGTGCACCATGTGAGTTTCAGCACTCGGCCATCAAAGCTGTTTGAAGGTGCGGAGCAACGGCTGACCATCTATGTGCAATCCCCTTCGCCGGATCCCAGGGTCTACTCGGGCGGATACCTCAAATGGTATTCGAGCGAACGCCCTCACCTGTTCCCCTGTATCGGCTATGTCCAGGTAGCGCCCGTACAGAGCAGGAACTGCATATGGCCAAAGGCCAGGGGCAGCTCGGAGCACTCGGTCCTCGCGAGAATGCTGGTCCGGAGGCCTCTCGGCGAATCTCGAATGTTGGGGCTCGGCTCAAACTTGTACTACAAGAACACAGGAATCCGCTACTTC
>Ga0315298_1011926_pt1 | contig 10094 bp, 10 predicted proteins | sample WHS_1_MG_FD_203077 | JGI IMG/M metagenome (GOLD analysis project Ga0315298, IMG submission 203077) | Extremophilic microbial mat communities from Washburn Hot Springs, YNP, Wyoming, USA - WHS_1_MG | ecosystem: Environmental > Aquatic > Thermal springs > Hot (42-90C) | place: USA: Wyoming...
ATTGTTGCTTCCGTGCACGGTGCTGCGATGGGTGCTGGCCTTTCCCTTGCACTTGCTTCAGACATAAGGATTGCAAGCGATGATGCATTTTTTTGCGCGCAGTATATAAATATTGGTACTGGCGGTGCTGACATGGGCTCTTCCTACTTCCTCCCTCGAATTGTTGGAGCGGGCATTGCATCTGAGATGTGTCTTACTGGCAGAAGAGTCATGGCTGATGAGGCACTTAGGATTGGCCTTGTAAATAGGGTGGTTTCTCGCGATGAATTGTTTGAGGTAGCAAAAGAGATTGCGCAAACCCTTTGTTCAAAGAATCCCCTTGCCCTTCGACTGACCAAGGATGCTATGAATGCGGCTTTAAATGGTTCGTCTCTTGAGGATGCGAATCGCATGGAGGACAGAAACCAGGCTCTCATTATTACCAGTGGGCTTCTCGAAGGGTTCAAAAGCCAGGAATAATGTTGTGAGAGCGAAGGCTAAAAGGTAAAATCTTCGGGTTTTAGATATTAGACATTGGGTTGAACACGCGTAAAGGCTTCTTAAAAGAAAAGACCGGACTTTTTCTGAGCATCAACCTTTATTGTGATGCAATCACCCTTTAAGAGGTTCCCTTTTTTGACTTGCGTTCTCCACGAGTATATGCTATAAGATATCCCTATCGATATAATAAGCAATGCTTATCGTTGTTGATTGGAGGTTGAGATGGATGAAATAAGGGAACTCTGGGAAAGGATAGGCTTGAACATGGAGGCACACGATGGTCTTCTCGAAGTGCTTCCCGGGATTTACAACGAAGTGATAATTGAGCAAAAAAACAGGCCCTCAAGGATGGCTTATTTTGACCAGTTCTTCTCGGAAATTCACGGGAAGAGAATCGCAGAACTTGCATCTGAAAAGGAGAAAGGCGCTTCGACTGTCGGTGCATTTTGTACATATGTCCCGGAGGAAATAATAATTGCTCTTGGGGGAAATTGCATTGGGCTTTGTGGTGGGGCCGAGGTTGCGACCGAGGAAGTAGAGAAAATTCTACCAAGGAATACCTGTCCTCTTATAAAGTCCTCCTTCGGGTTCAAATTAGCAAAAGTTTGTCCATATTTCGAGCTTTGCGACCTTGTTGTGGGGGAGACCACATGCGATGGGAAAAAGAAATATTATGAGATACTTTCTGATTTTGTGCCTGTACATGTTATGGAATTGCCTCAGAAGAAGGAGGAGAGCTCGAAGGAACTATGGAGGAAAGAGGTCAGAAAGTTCGCAGCTAAGATGGAAAAGGTTTCGGGAAGAAAGCTTGATGCCGGAAAATTAAGCGAGGCTGTGAGAGTGGTAAATGAAAAAAGACGTGCACTAAAAAGGCTTGCGGAAGTACGAAAGGCAAAGCCAAGCGTCATATCCGGGAAGGATTCTCTACTCATAAGCCAGATAGCATTCTTCGATGAGCCGCGCCGCTTCACAGCGAGATTGAATGAACTTTGCGATGAACTTGAGAAGAGGGTCGAAAAGGGAACAGGAGTCAGTGAGGACGGTTCATTGAGAATCATGCTTTCGGGCTGCCCGATGGCGATTCCAAACTGGAAGTTGCCACACATTATTGAGGGTATGGGTGCAACCATAGTTATTGAGGAATTGTGCACAGGGACAAGATATTACGAAGACATTGTGAGTGAGGAAGAAGGCAATCTTGAAGAACTTCTTGATAGCATAGCGGAAAGGTATCTTTCAATTGACTGCGCGGTTTTCACTCCGAATGATGAGAGGATTGAAAATATAAAAAGGCTTGCGGGTGAATATAAACCTGATGGAATAATCTATTACTCGCTCGTATTCTGTAGCCCATACAGTATCGAGGCGTACAGAGCAAAGAAAGCGGTAGAGTCTTGTGGCATTCCATTCCTCCATGTTGAAACGGATTATGGAACCGGTGACGCATCACTTATAATGAACAGGGTTCAGGCATTCTTTGAAGTAATAAAAGGCGGGAAATAAGTAAAACGATCCACCCGTTTATGATTCAAGAACTGGGAGATAGGGTCATCATAGCGCTCTACTTTCGTGCAGTTCCCACAAGTTGAACGGAATCTATCTGTTTCCACCAGTGTGCGGTTCTTGTTGTATCAAGAGTGATGCGAACTGTGTCCGTCAGGTAGGAAGTCTTAGGAAAGTCAAGAATAAGCCATGCCACATCCTTTTGAATCTTTTCTCTCCCCTTCCATTTAACATGGTAGTGCCCCTGAGTATCTTTTAGCTGAACCATTGCGATGCAGAATCCAGCGAGCTCTCGTATACGCACTCCCTGTGCATAAACAGGGAATTCATATTTTAATTCTATCCATTCGTATCCGGCGTTTTCGGTCGCGGGTCCCCACGCACGAGGGTCATTCCAGTTATCCCAGCAGTTGGGTGCTCCTGTTGCTTCCTTTGCTGTAAAGCCTGGGAAGCCCCTTCTTCCGCCGAGTGAACTTGAGGCTTCCGCAGATATCGCCCATTGTCCTCGCGGTGAGGCAATTATGGAATCCTCTTGAGGTCCTTCTCCAACAACGTAGGAAACCTGTGTTCCTGGCTCTTGAGGACCTGCACTTTCAAGCAAGTGATTCACAAGTGCTTGCTTTTTGTTGAGCTGGTTGACGCAGCCCGAAAGAATAAGTGTCAAAGTGAGTGCAATGAGCATCGAGACGGTGGAAATTCTCTTTGTCCAATTTCCGGCATATTCCCTCATCTAAGTCAACCTCTCATAGAAATATCCCATTTCCTTTTTTCTTAAGTAAATTGAGCCAAAAATCATAAGCAGAAGCCAGATTATGAGCGGTAGGATTCCTGATGAGAATTTCAATGGATGGAATGTTGGGAATAGGGAAGCAATGAAATTGCCAAACCATTTTCCAAAGACGATTGGTAGAAGCCTGTTTTTGTGCCAAGAGACACCAAAAGTTTCCAGAGGATAAATGAAGGCAAAGATTGAAAGCACGACTTCAAGGCAGAGAAGAAAAAGAACAACGCACCATATTCTAAAGTTGCGTAATTTCTCAAGGAAGAAAGATGCGCATAAGGCAAGAATAGGTATCAGTGGGATAAGATACCTTGGGACAGGTGATGCTCCTCCGTGCCATTGCCCGAACCATCCCATAGAAAGCGTGTGAACAATTATGCAGGCGGGAATAAAGCACCACCATTTATTGAGTTCGTGGCGATCGCGTGGAAGGGGAAGTCCAGGTATAAAGATAAGATAGAGTGGAGCAAATGGTAAGAGGCCAAGACCGCGATCAAGATAAAGCCCTATGAACCCCCAGAATGGTGCACCTCCAAGATTTTCCGGGCTTACTGTTTTTGTAAGGCCCTGAATTGTTCCTCCCCCAAAAAGAAACTTTGTCCACAGAAGCGCAAATCCGAGCGAGATTATGACCGGTGCAATCCAGAGCGGGAATTCGATCTTTTTTCGCTTTGAGGTTAGCCAGGCGAGATAGAAGAGTGGAAGAACAAGGGGAGCAAACTTGAGGTGAAACTGAAAAAGAAGTGATGCGCATATTCCTGCAAGGAGGGCATAACTTGGGTTTCCACTTTCTTTAAGTCTAAGGGATGCCCAGAGTGCAAGTGTGAGAAAGAATAGGGCTGCTGGTTCGGGATAGACGCGGCGTGAGTAGGCAATGGCTGGATAGGTCAGGAAAAATGAAAGCGTTGCAAGTAGTGAAATCCAGTTGCGACAGAATCTCCTCGCTATGAGGTATGTCAGGAGGGCGCCTCCACTCATTAGGAGAGAAATAGTAAGGACAGCTCCGAAATAACCAAAGAGCGCAAACCCCGGATAAAGCAGGAAAGGAAGGAGTCTTGCATTACTATAAACCATCCTGCCACCGGTTCCATAGATGAGCATGGGGCGGTTCTCGGGGTACTTCATCTGTTGCTGGTAGAAACCAAGTTTTAAGTAATCGAGTTGAAGGTAGTTGTTGAGTGGTGAGAGGTCGTGATCCTTGACCAGACTGTCTGTGACCATGAGATATCCCGGCTCATCTCCATCAGCGACATTTATGTAATGAGCCCTTTGATTGATAAAAGTCAGGTGAAGCATTATGTATATGAAGGTTAGGGTTAGAAAAAGAGCGATGGGTATTATTGTTTTCTTGTTCCTAAGATAGAATGAATGCGCTATTCCCAAAGAGCGCTCAAATCTCCCTCCCCTTTTATATGCTCTTGGCGCTGGTAATTTTTCCCAGAAAAAATTGTGTTCCATTTTTTACCGTTTCATATGTCGAAAAAACTTTAGCAACTTAAACCCTAACGCTAATTTCACTTCGCAAAATCTAACCAGGAAAAAATCGTAACATAGCGGCGGCTGCAATGCTTCTCAAAACTTTTCCAAACAATTATTGGACGGAATTCAATGAGCGTTGTTCAAGTTCTTTCTTGTGAGGAAGTTTTTCTTGATTCGCTCTGAGGACTTCGTGAAAAAAATTAGAAGGTTTAATGGAGGTAAGGGAAACTCGAATATGGAGTGAGAGCCAAAGGAATATTTGCTATTTTCAAACAATTAGGTATAAGATTTGAGAACCATTGGTGTTAGTTAGAAGCAACAGATAAGTTAGAAGGTGTTTTAATGTCAAAGAGAAGGATTTGCGTATTTTTTTCCGGTACCATTCTAATCCTTGTATTACTCATTATTTCCCAAGGATGCGGTAAATCCATAGATCTCAGTTTTAATGAATCACCTAAGGTTCCAATCGTAATTTATTATAAGAGTCAGGCTATTGCCCCTGTTTACAACCCCAATGTCCCGGTTGCTGTTCTTTATGGTGATGGAAAGATCATAGTGAAGGAATCCGCCTACGACTATTATTCCGGGAAAGCCAGTGGAGGTGTTTCCTCAGTTCTTGAGGCTTTTTCAAAGGCGGGTTTTTTTGACTTCAAACCTGAGTATAAGGGTGAGCCAAGAGTCGGGGGGGCAACCGAAATGCTGACTGTTAATTTAAAGGCTATGACGAAGAGGGTTGTCGTGGAAGCAGGGCAGGAGCCTTCGAGCTGGCATGAAATAACCGCACTTTTGACCGATGGAAAGATTTCGGGTAAGCACGAGTGGATTCCATCAAGCATTACTCTCTTTGCAAGAGAAAAAGCGGGAACAGCAGAAGGTGCAACTGCCTGGCCAGGCAAGGGGCAGGAACTTGAAAATGCATCAAAAGCAGGAAGTGATGGGCTTTATCTTCAAGGAGAAGATGCACGTGTCGCCTGGACAGCAATTCGCGATTCTTTTAAGGAGAAAGGTTCCGATACCATCTGGATTGAAGGTGGAAAGACCTACACTTATGTATATGCCTCGCCGCACATCCCGGGTATCACAATGCGATAGTGGATTTGTGATAAGAAAGTTTTTTTGTGTTCGGGTTCTAACAAGCCTTCTATCGCTATATGCTATTCAATGGTGAATCGTTGAAATCCGATGGGCTTACTGAATTTATTTGCCTGCTAATTTCATCGAGCGCATTGTCAATTATGGATTCTGTCCCGGTGGTTGTTTGAGTTTCCGTAACATGTTTTTCGCTGGAACTTGTGCTCTCTTGTTTCTTTCCACATGAAGCAGCGAAAAGAGCAAGCGATAGAATCATGAGCACAACAAGGAAAACAAGCACTATCTTTGAATAACTTCTTGCCTCTATCATGGTTCCTCCTATGTCCCGGAAGGCGACGAAGTAGGGGCAGAGCTCTTGGGGGTCGGGTTCTGATCCCTTAGACTTTTGAGGTCAGGTCTTACAACGGTCTGCCAGTAGTGTCTGATATCAAGCGCATCGTCGCGAACAGTCTTAAGTTTTGACCTTGCAGCCTCGATTACTCCCTTGAAGCCCTGTGTTCCCGGTTCGTACTGTTCGGCTGCTCTTAGTTGATCTATGAACGAAGCATAATCCTGTGCGAACTTTACAATCATTGAATCAAGCGTCTGGAAATCGGCTCTTACCTTTGAGACATCATAACCGCGTGCCTCAAGTTCGTCTGCGATTTGCTTAAGCCTGTCTTTCGCCGCGTTATAAACTGCAATGTGTCGCTCCTTGTTGTTGTCAAAACGAGAAATGACAAGTTCAATGCGCTCCTTTATTCGTTCCTGCCATTGCTCTTTGCGCTCTTCCCATGGCTTGGTCTGCGCAACAACGGATGTGGAGGACAAAAGAAGCAATAAACCAACTAAAATGATTAACTTTCTCATTTTAATCACCCTCCTCGTCCAATTATTCCACATTGCTCTTTAATTTATCAATAGCTTTGGCTCTTTTAGGGAGGGAATTTATTTGAAATTTCCCTTCGTTCCTCTTGGGGCCATTCCTGTTTTTGAATCTTCGAGTAATTCTTCTGGCATTTCAGCATGCAAAGTTTTTGCTATAAAAGTATTGCTCTGGTCTGCTGCCTTTGACTTGATTTCGGGGAGTTCTTTTCCCAAGCTGCCGGGCTTTTGCACAAATCTCTTGATTTCGTTATGGCGAGAATTCGAAGGTGAATCTTATTGCTTACTTCGGAAAAGGAGATTATCAATGAAATAGTTTAACGGATACGCTCGGACTTTTCTTGAGCGAGTTAATACGAATCTTTTGAATTACATTCTGCGTTGACAAACCAACTCAGCAGGACTAGATTTTGTTCATTGCTGGCTTAAGTCGACTTACTCAGGGAGGTGGTTTGAAATGGAAGGCGATTTCTTCGAGGGCGTCGAGCAAATAGAGGCTGTGATGGCAGGAAGGAAAGCAAAAACCCCGACCTTTTATAGGGACGCCAGATCTTTTACTCTTATTTTCGCTGCGAAGTTGCTTGCACTGAAAAGACTCATGCCGGATCCCAGGTATATTCCTGCTCAGATTTTGCCTGGAATAGGTGCTGTTCATCTTACCGCTTTTGAGTATTACGACACGGACATTGATCCTTATAATGAGTTTGCCATTGGTGTTCTTTTGAATAGTCCTTACTTTCTTCAGATCCCATGCTACAACGAATTGAGGCAGCTTATCCAGAATTCCTTCTACACTTACATACATCACCTGCCTGTGACGACCGAGATTGCACTTAGGGGTGGTATTGACCTTTATAATTACCCAAAGTTCTTGGCATCTATAGAATTCGAGGATTATGCTGAGTGGATTACCTGCAGACTTTCCGAAAATGGCCAGAGTATATGTAATCTCCACGGCAAGAAAATTCCTGCGACAAGAAGTGGAACGATGAAGTTCTTCTGCCAGCTTTACCAGTTCAAGCAGCCTCAGAGCGCAGAATTTAAGGTAAATGCAAGACAATACGCAATTGTCCCGGGTTGGAAGAATTCTCGCATTGAACTTGGTTCACATTCGATCGCGCAAGAGCTCAAGGAACTGTTAATTTCGACAACCCCTCTCTTGTACATATATATACCAAGTATGCAGGCAATTCTTTATGGCCCCGAGCATCTTTCGCTTGCCGCCATCGGGCTGTTCATGGAGCGCGGGCTTGGCATTCCTCCGGCTAAACTTGCCAAACTCTTATCACAGCCCCGAGCAAAAAAGGCTTCTTCGAAGCCTTCTGCGCGAAAGCGTCAAGCGACTGCAAAGGAGTGATAAGCCTTGGGTTCCGGTAATAAAGCACGCGAAGCAGAAAAGCGACTCCTTAAAGAATTCCCGATGTTAAAGGAGATCGCAAGAAGGCGCCCTCTTTACTTTGAGAAACTTGCTAATACGGTTGGTGCTTGCGCCGAGTATGGCGAAAGGTACATTGCCCCTGTTGCATTAGAGCTGGACAGGAAACTTGAAAAGGAGCACGATTACTTTCCATGGGATCTTGTCAATGCTGCTCTCCCATATCGTCTTCTTTCTCTTGTGATTCCTTCTATGGTCGGTGGCATCGGTGGCCTTGCGGTTTTATTTGCGCTTGCAATGGAGGAGCTATGTTCTTACTGTGCTGGTATTGCAAACATTTTTGGAGCTCATGCTCTTGGAGTCTCGCCTATACTCGTCTCGGGCTCGATGGCTCACTGGGAAAGTGTTCTTCGTGAGGTTGTGGAAGAAGAGAAGCGCGGAAACCCTGTTATCCTTGCTGCGGCGGTGACCGAACCTTCGGCAGGTACTGACGTTGAAGAGCCTCACTTTCTAACGCGTGCGAAGCTCTCCATGGAAGCAAAAAAAGTAAAAGGTGGATATTTGCTTAACGGGAGAAAGTGCTTCATATCGAATGGCTCGGTGGCAAAATACACACTTCTTTGCTGCGCTACTGATCGCTTGCGCCCCCTTGAGACCTGGACAACTTTCCTCGTTGAAAGTGGAATGGAAGGTTTTTCGGTTCCGCGTGTCGAGGAAAAGATGGGACAAAGAGCCTGCCCTGCTGCCGAGCTTTCATTTGAAGACTGTTTTGTTCCCGAGGAAAACGTGCTTGCTTTTGAGGGCGATGGAATGCAGCCTGGAACGCTTCTTATTCTTGCCGCCTCGCGTGCGCCGGTTGGTGCAATTGCAACCGGCATAGCAAGGGGGGCATATGAATGGTTTCTTAAGTGGGCTCAAAGGGAAAGGAAGGGAAAGCGCCCGATTGAAAAACAGGTGGTACAGATGGCACTTGCTAAGATGAGAAGCAGGATTCAGGCTTCGCGCTGGGCTTATATGAACGCCGCTCTATCCTTTGACAACTCCCTGGGCAAGGTTATGAGGAGTCCTGTTACCCATTCCATATCACTTTTACCAGAGAGGGTAAGGGTTTCCAATCCCTGGAAACGTTTCTTCCTTTCTGCATATGGAAAGCGATTGAGCGAGTTTCTAATTTCTGCTTCAACTTCCCTGGAAGAAGTAACAGAAGCCCTTGGGTATGCTTCACTTGCTAAAGCACTTGGTGGGGATACAGCGGTATTTGTAAGTTCTCTTGCGCTTGAAGTCATGGGCCTTGAGGATTGCGAGGAAAGAGAGTGGATTGAAAAGGCGTATAGAGATGCAAAACTCACTCAGATATATGAAGGTACCAATCAACTAAACCAACTTACTCTCTATATGACGCAAATTGGAGGAGAACTTTCCGTTGAATTGAAGCGCCCACTTTTTGGATTTTCTTCGAGGCGGGTGGTATAGATGTTTGAAGCATTTGATTCGATTCTTGACGAAGAGGGAAGACTCCTTGTTGAAACTGTTCGCGAGTTCAGACATAAGCGGATTGATGAAATTGCACGAAAAATTGACGAAGATCCGCAAGCAGATGAGTGGAAAGTTTCATGGCATGAGGCAGAAGAGATCGGGCTTTTGCGCGCTCTTTTAGGGGAAGAAAAGGGCGGAGAAGGTATTTCGCTTCCCTCTTTATGCCATGCCCTGTGCGAACTTGCACGCTCTCAGGCAGGGTTTACGGCGGCTTTGCTTTCCAACAATATTTCGCTACTTGCGCTTTCTTGTGCAGGTTGCAATGATGAAATCAAGAGAGCCCTTGAGAGCAAAGGAATTCTTGCTTTTGTCCTTGATAAGGAGCAGGATATTCCGGTTTTTTCTCCTGGCGCTTCTGTATCGGAATTTATCGTTGTGCTCTCTTTCGAGGATGGAAAGGTAGGTTTTTTGGAGTCAAATTCGGGCAGTATTGAAAGAAGCGCAGGTGAACCAATGGGTTTGAGAGCTTCCCGTCCTGCATGGATAAGAGTTTGCGATTTTGCGCCTTCCGGTAAGCTTGGGGAAGAGGAATTAGCAAGAGTCTTAAGCGCCTTACTTCTTGGTGTTGCATCGATTGCTCTTGGGATTTCAATTAATGCTTTTGAAAAGGCGCACTCTTATGCTTCGCAGCGTTACCAGGGAGGAGATATCATCATAAGGCATGAGCAAATAAGGTTAATGCTTGCGGAAATGTTATGTGGAATTGAAAACGTTCGTGCTTCGATTTCTTCGGCTTCATGTGTTACAGAACACCATCAGATGTTGACAATAAGCAGAGCGGCTAAGGTTTTTGCCTGTGAGCACGCAGTCAAGTGTGCAACGGATGGTGTCCAGATTCATGGAGGATACGGCTACATGAGAGACTATGGTATGGAAGTCCTTATGCGTGACGCCAAGTACTTACAGGTCTATCCTTTCACTCCTTCCGAAGAACTCCTTACAGTACCTGGTTTACCTGAGGCCTGATAATCTCTCCGGCAACAA
>Ga0315298_1011927_pt1 | contig 10094 bp, 8 predicted proteins | sample WHS_1_MG_FD_203077 | JGI IMG/M metagenome (GOLD analysis project Ga0315298, IMG submission 203077) | Extremophilic microbial mat communities from Washburn Hot Springs, YNP, Wyoming, USA - WHS_1_MG | ecosystem: Environmental > Aquatic > Thermal springs > Hot (42-90C) | place: USA: Wyoming...
TTGGCAGTCTGGTATGATAGATACCAGTTGCGGTTCCTATTGAACCTCTCATTGGGCACCTCCGTGTTTCGTTTTAAACAAAACTGATTATAGGAGGTGTCCACCATGTTTCTGAACCTGGGCAGAACAGTGATGAAACTGACATAAACGTCTCGATTTATACATCAGCCAACGGCGCGTAGGGCGGTTCAAATCATTTTAAACTCAACCATAGTTTGTACTCCTTTGGATTTTTGTTATTCTTGTTTAACAGGAGCTCTCTTGGGAGTCGTTAAATGAACAATGAGTTTCTTCAATTCTAATAATACTTTCCCCGCTCAATCTCTTGCTTTGGTAAACAAGTATGGCTTTCCCGTATGTCACACGAATCGAATATAATTAGCGCAGGGTTTTTGATTTTGGTGGAAGATGGAGGTGGCATGAGAGGGAACAGCAAACTCGATGTTTCCGCGCTTGAAGGCTGGTTGTGGGAAGCGGCATGCTTAATTCGGGGCCCTGTTGATGCGCCAAAGTTTAAGGACTATATTCTTCCTCTCGTTTTTCTAAAACGCCTCTCTGATGTTTTCGAGGATGAAGTCGCCGAACTCGGCAAGGCAGCCAAGTTCGTTGATCAAGACCATAGCCTTGTTCGCTTCTATGTTCCAGAGAACGCTCGCTGGAGTAGACTTTCCAAAGTTACTAAGAACTTAGGAGAGCATTTAACCGATGGGGTGCGCTCAGTTGCAAAGCGTAATCCTAGACTTCAGGGAGTGATTGATGCTGTTGATTTCAATGCCACCACTGCTGGCCAACGCATAATTGAGGATGATAGCCTTAGGCAACTCATTCAGGTTCTTGGGCGATACCGCCTTGGACTTCATGATGTTGAACCTGACATATTCGGTCGGGCATATGAATATCTTTTGAGGAAATTTGCAGAAGGCCAAGGTCAAAGTGCCGGTGAGTTTTATACCCCACGCGAAGTCGCAATACTCATGGCTCACATTCTCGACCCTGAGCGGGGGATGTCAGTTTATGATCCGGCTTGTGGATCTGGGGGATTGCTAATAAAGGTATACCTGCACTTTCGCGAAAAATACGGAAATGACAAATCAGTTGCTCCTCTTTCATTTTTCGGGCAGGAAATAAATCCAGCGACTTATGCGATTTCGCGCATGAATACTTTTATATATGACATGGAGGCAAATATCGCTCTTGGGAACACGATGACGAGTCCTGCATTCAAAAACAGTGACGGGAGCCTCATGAAATTTGACATTGTCACCGCAAATCCCATGTGGAATCAGAAGTTTCCACGGGCTACATTCGAAAATGATCCTTACGAACGGTTTAAATTTGGCATCCCGCCATCTTCAAGTGCTGACTGGGCATGGATTCAGCACATGTATGCTTCACTTAAGGAAAGCGGCCGAATGGCTGTAGTTCTGGATACAGGTGCAGTAAGCCGAGGCAGCGGAAACCAGGGATCAAACCGCGAGCGCGATATTCGAAGAGCATTTATTGAGGCAGACTTTTTGGAGTGCGTAATACTTCTAACTGAAAATCTCTTTTACAACACAACAGCGCCAGGTATCATTCTTGTTATTAACAAAGCAAAAGGGCATCCCGGCGAAATTCTATTGGTCAACGCAAGCAGGCTCTTTGAAAAAGGACGGCCGAAAAACTATTTGACCGAGGAGCATATCAAGCGAGTTGCAGATCTTTACTATAACTGGAAGGCGGAAGACAAAGTGGCCGCAATCATTACTAATGAAGAAGCCGCTCGAAATGACTACAACTTGTCCCCAAGTCGATATGTTGCAACTGACGAAAAAGAGGAAGTGATGCCTCTCGAAGAGGCGGTGGTGCTACTCCGGGAGGCGGAGGAAGAGCAAGCCGAAGCAAATGCTGCTCTGAATCAGATACTTGAATTCTTAGGGGTTGAGAAGCAAGGGGAGATTTGAGTCCTTATTTGCATTTTATTACCAAAATGCTAATATGTTTACAGTTTATTTGCATTTTTACCAATAAGGAATTGGAGAGCTGATAATTGGAGCCTGAATCTTTCCGACATAGTCCTGCGGGTCGCCTTGTGCGGATTACTTCTGGTTCATGGGCTTTTGTGCCCAACCCGCTCCCTCCCGAAATTCCCTGGACAGTTGACCTCGTAGCATTGCTCTCTGATGCCGATCTCGCGCTTGGAGAGCTGGCTGGATTAGGGCGGTTGCTTTCCAATCCCAACTTGCTCATTCATCCATTTGTGCGCAGAGAGGCAGTGCTTTCATCTCGCATTGAGGGCACGCAAGCCTCGCTCTCTGAACTTTATATTTATGAGGCCGGCCAAATTGCCCTTTTTGAGGAAACTGCAGATGTCCACGAAGTGTTTAATTACGTGCGCGCCCTCGAATATGGTCTGGTGAGGCTTCGAGGTTTGCCTATTAGCTTGCGACTAATCCGCGAAATACATGCTCGTTTGTTAGAAGGCGTTAGGGGAGAGCGCATGACCCCGGGCGAATTTCGTCGCAGCCAGAATTGGATTGGCCCTTCGGGATGTGCCTTAAAAGACGCTATCTTTGTACCCCCGCCTGTTAAGGAAATGCATGAAGCCCTGGACGCATTTGAAAAGTTTTTGCATCAGTCCTTATCATTGCCGCCACTTGTGCGTTTAGGATTAATCCATTATCAGTTTGAGGCTATACATCCTTTCCTCGACGGCAATGGAAGAATTGGACGGCTACTTGTTGCCTTGCTTCTTTGCGCCTGGGGGCTTTTGCCCCAACCTTTGCTTTACCTGAGCGCTTATTTCGAAGCCCACCGACAAACCTACTACGATTTGCTTTTGGCTGTAAGCCAAAAAGGAGCATGGAAAGAGTGGCTGGATTTCTTTTTGCGTGGAGTGAAAGAACAGGCACGAGACGCCGTTTCTCGTGCTGGGAGAGTGCAGATTTTGCGAGAAAAATACCGAGAGCGCCTACAGACGGAGCGGGCGGCCGCTCGACTGTTGCAGGTAGTTGATTTTCTTTTTGCTGAGCCCGTGTTTACCGTGAAGCAGTTATCGAATGGGCTTGGCATTGATTTTTCAGCGGCTCAGCGATATGTCAATCATCTGGAAGGGGAAGGCTTTGTGGAGGAAATCACGGGACAGGCGCGCAATCGCATCTATCGAGCGAGCGAGATCTTAAAAGTGATTGAAGCACCCATGGATAAAGAAGATAAAGGGAAATGATGAAAGAGGACATGCCTATCTTGAATCATATAAATGATTAGGAGCAATTTTTTCGGGGGTGATAACGTTGAGTACGTTGAGTGTTTGGATTGATGAGTCGGAAAAAGATGATTTGCTCGCTGTTGGGGGAATCCTTGTTGAATGGGGAAAGGTTCTTGAGGTTGTGGGCGGATGGCGTGATATGAAGACCGGTCTAAACTTGAACAGTTGGGATGAAGTCAAATGGACTCTACCGACAAAACACAAGACACGTAGCCTTCTTGAAGAATCAGGACGCAAAACACGAGAATTATCTGAAAGAGCTATAGAATACATTTCCAATCAGGACATGCTATCTATAGTTGTAGGTTTGATGCGTGACCAGCGCAACATAAATATTTGGAAAAAAATTTGGTCTAAAGCTTCCGTAAGAGATTTTTATTGTGAGGGTTTGAAATATGTCTTACAGCGGGCAGTCGAAGAAGTTGTAGAATCGAATGCTAATGGATGTGTTGTCATTTGTGATACCCCATCTCTTGGTAAACAAGAATTTTCGATGGGTTCAATTAAACGTGGCAATAAAGCTGTCGAGTTAAAGTACCTTGATTGGTACAATACTGGGGTTGGTGAACGTCCGGGTGGCAATAAGTACGGTTCTCTTCAGGAAATTGGTTTTCACCCCTCAATACTAATTGGCGATGCAACTTATCATGACATGCTCCAGATAGCTGATGTAGTGGTTGGTGCCACTAGATCGTGGGCGGCTAATGTTATTTGTAAAAAGGATGACGATTGGTTAATAAATCAGATGAATAAGCTATGCACAAAGTTTCGCTCTCGGTGTGGTAAGCCTGGTTTTTGGGGTGATGGTTTGACATTGCACCCTCGGAATGAAGAATTATGGCAAAATCTCAAGCAAAGCTTGAAATAATATGGATATGGTGGGCCGAAAAAGAGGAAGTAATTCAAACGATATTGTAATGGAAGCACAATGAGTTCGGTAAAATCTGAATTTTTTCAAAATAAGATGGCCATCGACAACATTACTGGTGACTTTGAGACGACCGAAATCGGTCCCTTGCCTGAGGATTGGCAAGTTGTAAGATTGGGGGAAGTCGCTGACTTAATAATGGGGCAATCTCCTCCATCAAATACATATAACACTGCAATGAAAGGACTGCCCTTTTTACAAGGAAAGGCAGAATTTGGGAACATCCATCCAACCCCAATCAAATGGTGTTCACAACCATTAAAAACAGCTCAGCCAAACGATATTCTTGTTTCGGTGAGAGCGCCAGTGGGTGATGTAAATCTAGCCAATAGGGAATATTGTATTGGGCGTGGTCTTTCGGCTATTAGAGCAAAGCAAAAAATTCTCGACACCTACTTCATCTATTACCACCTTCTACTTGCGAAAGAAAAATTGGAAGAAGAGGGTACTGGTTCTACTTTTAAAAGTATAAGCAAGAGAGTCTTACAGGAATTTCCCATCCCCCTCCCTCCCATTCATGAGCAGCGGGCAATTGCGCGGGTGCTGCGAACGGTGCAGCGGGCGAAGGAGGCAACGGATCGTGTTATCGAGGCGACGCGGGTGCTGAAGAAGAGTCTCATGCGCCACCTCTTCACTTACGGGCCAGTGCCCTTGACTGAAGCAGAGAGAGTCCCATTAAAGGAAACCGAAATCGGCCCCATTCCAGAGCATTGGCAAGTTGTAAGATTGGGGGAGGTAGTGCAGTTTCAAACTGGGAAACGCGAAAAAGGAGGTGCAAGAACCGACTCGGGGGTTTTCAGTATTGGAGGTGAACATATTACAGAACATGGTCAAATCGACTTTCTTTCCTCCCCCAAATATATAAGCCACGAGTTCTTTCGATGCATGGTTACGGGTAAGGTTCAGCCTGGAGACACGCTTGTAGTAAAGGACGGAGCGCGCACTGGGAAAAGCACTTTTATTAGAGAAATTCCTATAACAGGAATAGCTGTGAATGAACACATATTTATTATACGAACAACCAATCAAAATACCCTTGAGGCTGAGTTCGTAGGGTTTTTATTTAGGTCACAGGTGGCATGGGAGCAAATAAGGAGTGCCTATCATGGAATTATTGGTGGCATAAATAGGCGAGAAATAGCCAACTTTCATTTTCCCCTCCCTCCCATTCACGAGCAGCGCGAAAACGCCAGCATCCTTCAGGCAGTAGATCAAAAAATTGAGGCGGAAGAGAGGCGCAAGCAGGCGCTTGAGGAATTGTTCAAAACGCTTTTGAGCCATTTGATGACCGGGAAAATAAGAGTCTATGATCTCATAAAAGAAAATGAGGAAGAGAGCTTATGAAATTTTGGTTTGTGCGTTTGGGAAGGCACATAGAGCGCAAAAAGGTGAACTTAGATAACATCCAGACTCTCGCCAATGACCTTAAGGTAAACCTGTTCTTGAAACGGAACCGTGTTTTGATTAGCCCAGAGGTTGAGTGAACCAAAATGGTTTTAGGTAGCGAGCGCAAGACAGTTCAAAGCCCAATTATTCGCTACGCGCAGGAGATCGGATGGGAATATGTTTCACCGGAGGATGCGATACGACTTCGGCGCGGAGAGACCAGTCCTATATTCTGGGATGTTCTTATTCAAAAACTCCAACTCATAAACCCTGGTTTAGTCGATAGTCTCAAAGCCGAAGAGATTGCAAGGCAACTCGTTCGGATACTACCAAACATAGAAGGGAACATGCAGACCTGGGAATACTTGAATGGACTGAGGACGGTTTTCGTTGAAACTGAAAATAGAGAGCGAAATGTCCGACTTTTGGATTATGAGAATGTTAAGCGAAATGCATTTCATGTGTCAGACGAATTCAGTTTCTCCAATGGAATGCATCAAAACCGCCCCGATGTATTGTTTCTTGTAAACGGTATTCCAATAATCGACGTTGAGACAAAGGCAGCAGACGAACTCAACGGCATAGAAAAAGCATTGACGCAAATCAGAAGATACCATAATGAAATACCAGAACTCTTTGCTCTTATGCAGATATTTGGGCTTACTCACCTCGTTAAATTCTATTATGGAGCAACATGGAACACCCTATCCAGAAATCTTTTCAATTGGAAGGAAGAATCAGTGGGAAAGGATTTTGAAACTCTGGTTAAAACCTTCATTCAGCCAGAGCGAGTAATCCGTGTCCTACGCGATTTCATTTTATTCGTGAGAAAAGATGACGAATTGAGCAAAGTCATCATGCGTCCACATCAAATGAGGGCGGTGGAACGCTGTCTTGTTCGAGCGCATGATCCTGCCAAGCGCAGAGGACTCATTTGGCATACGCAGGGCTCTGGCAAAACATACACAATGATTCTTCTTGCAAAAAGACTAATCGAAGACCCAGTGTTTGAGAATCCGACGGTTCTAATGCTTGTTGACCGTAACGAACTTGAAGCTCAACTATTTGGCAATCTGGCTTCAACATGCGGTCTTGGACATGTATGCGTGGCAGAAAGTAAAAGACATTTGAGGGATTTACTAAGAAATGACACCCGCGGCTTGATAATCTCCATGATTCATAAATTTGAAGGTATTCCGGAAGGAGTAAACAGAAGAGAAAACATCTTCGTGCTTGTAGATGAAGCGCATAGAACAACCGGAAGTGATCTCGGTAACTACCTCATGGGAGCACTTCCAAACGCGACTTACTTTGGATTCACCGGAACCCCGATTGACAAGACGAGTTATGGAAAAGGCACGTTCAAGGTCTTTGGCGTGGACGATGCTCCAGAGGGATATCTCGACAAATACTCGATAGCGGAGTCGATAGAAAACGGAACGACGGTTCCACTTTATTATGCTCTGGCACCGAATGAACTCCGCGTAGATCGAGAGACTCTCGAGAGGGAGTTTCTGGATCTTGCAGTGGCGGAAGGCGTGAGTGATATCGAGGACTTAAATAAAATACTCGAGCATGCGGTTAGGTTGAAAAACATGCTCAAGAATCGCGGAAGGGTTCAGAAGGTTGCAGAATACGTGGCATCGCATTTTAAAAATTACGTCGAGCCGATGGGGTTTAAAGCATTCCTGGTAGGCGTTGACCGTAAAGCATGTTGCCTTTTGAAGGAGGAACTTGATAAACATCTCCCACCTGAGTATTCGAAAGTTGTCATAAGTCCTTTTTATAACGATCCGCCAGAAATGAAGAAATATCATTTATCGGAAGAGGAGGAAAAGCTTGTAAGGAAGTTATTTATCAAACCTGACGAACTTCCAAAAATACTAATTGTTACCGGAAAGTTACTGACTGGCTATGATGCACCTATTCTATATTGCATGTACTTGGATAAACCAATGAGAGACCATGTCTTACTTCAGACCATAGCAAGAGTAAATAGACCGTATGAATCAGGAGGCGAGGTTTGCAAACCCGGAGGTTTCATTCTTGATTTCGTGGGAATCTTCGAGAATCTCGAAAAGGCGCTTGCTTTTGACTCGAAAGACATATCACGCGTCGCGCAGGATATTGATATATTGAAGAGGCGATTTGCCCAGATGCTGGAAGAAGCAAAAGATAAGTACCTTTCAGTTCTTAAAGGGGAATCTGCCGACAAGGTAGTGGAATCGGTAATTGAGTTCTTTAGAGATGAGGGGAGAAGGCAGGAATTTTATCAGTTTTTCAAGGAACTTCAGGACCTTTACGAAATAATATCGCCGGATCAATTCTTGAGGAATTATTTATATGACTATCGAAAGTTGGCTGACCTTTATGACCTTTTAAAGGCAACATTTGAGTCGGGGAAGCCAACTTTATATGACCTTGCTCGGAAAACCGAAAAGTTAGTCGAGGAATATACTAAGACCGGCTTGATCAGGGAAACTGTTGAAGTATATGAGATAAATTCCGATACGCTGAACGCGATTGCTCGAAGCGTGAAGCCAAATCCTATAAAGGTTTTCAATTTGTTGAAAAGCATTGAGCAAAAAGTCAAAGATGAAGGATATTATCGACCCTACCTTTTCTCTATCGGAGATATGGCTGAAACAATTGCGGAAATGTTCAAGCAAAAGCAGATTGCCACGGAGGATGCTCTTGAGGAACTAAAACGCCTTGTAGAAGAAATAAACAAAGCGCGGAACGAACAAGCAAAAAAAGGGCTTAGTTCTGATGGTTTTACCGTCTACTGGATGATAAAGAGGGCGGGAATTCGGAAAGAGATGGCGGAGAAGCTCGCTCTATCCGTCGAACAAGCAATGTCTGAAAATCCTCACTGGCGAACAGATTCTTCACAGCAACGCGAAGTCAGGAAAAGGCTTTACGAAACGCTCGCGGAGTCAGGGTATAAGGACATAACTTCCCTCGTAAAGGAAATAATGAATATCATTGCGAGAAAACGATGAGCATGGATAAAGAACCGAGGGACATTAGACCCTTGGAAGAAGCTATTACTGCTTACATTTTAAAGTCTGAGGTGCTTGCATGGGCAAAGAAAATCGGGGTCGAGCCAAAGGAAATTCACATACGTTCTATGAAGAAAAAGTGGGCAAGTTGCTCAAGCAATGGTCGCCTCACGATAGATAAGGAACTCTTGAGGACGCCAGCGGAATTCCGTAGGAAAGTAATAGTTCATGAGCTTGTTCATCTCAAGGTTCCGAATCATGGGAAATTGTTTAATTCGCTTGTCAGGGCATATCTTAAGAAAGATTATGATTTGTCTCATGTAAGCGATAAGAGTTAGATGTAGCGTTATCAGGTGGAATGCCAGGAAACAAAAGATGAGAAGGGATTGGCGATGAGGGAGAAGAAAATCTACATGGTTCAGGCGGTAAGGGAGAATGAATTAGTTGAAGATTTCTTGAGTGGTTCTTTTGTTGCGATTGGCTCAAGGGAGGATCCAGATGTCACAAAACTCTCGTCTTTAAAAGAGTTTAGGCAGGAATTTGGTAAAGCTTACCCTGAATTGCAACGTTTTAGGTTGAGCCTGATTGCAGGTTTTTTCTATAGGTTTATCAAGGAAATGAAAGTCGGGGATTACGTTATATCTTACGACAAGAAGGCGCGGGAATACATCGCCGGAGAAGTTGAAAGTGACGCTCGCTATGAGCCAAAAAAGACGGGTGGGAATTATCCCTTCGTAAGGGATGTCAAATGGATTGGAAAGTTTTCGCGTGATTCTTTGAGCCCAGAGGCGAAAAAGTCTTTGTCGAGTTGGCTGACCGTTTTCAAGATTGATAAACGCTTTGCAGAAATAGAGGCATTGATAAAAGGAGAGAAACCCGATGCGCCACCCCATCCTGATGATTTTGTTCCATACTATGAGGAAGTAAAAGAAAAGGCAGATGAACTTATTTCTGATTGCCTGAGCAAAATTGACCCATTTGACTTTCAAGAACTTGTGGCTGCGGTCTTGCGAGCAATGGGTTATAGAACTGTTGTGAGCGCTCGGGGTCCGGATAGCGGAGTTGATATAATCGCTCACCGAGATGCATTAGGTTTTGAGAGCCCAAAGATAAAAGTTCAGGTAAAGCATAGGGTGGCTTCTGCATCCGGGCCGGATATTCGGAACTTCGTTGCCACTTTAAGAGAAGGAGAGAAGGGCCTTTTTGTTTCCACTGGTGGATTTACGAAAGATGGAAAAATCGAGGCAGAAAAAGCGATTAGACCTTTGACTGTTCTCGACCGCGACCGATTCATTGATTTGCTCATTGAATACTACGAAAAGCTCGAACCGGAATATAAAGCTCTTGTTCCCTTGCGGAAAGTTTATATACCAGTAGAGGCCTAAATTCGCGTAATTAATTATTGGGCGAGGTTTTTCGCACTATGCGAAATATGCTTGGAAAATAAGTGCCAGTTAGTCTCTTTGCGAGAACCACCGGAAAATCAACTATTGAACCTGTTTATTGCTAATCAAATGCTTGCCTTGCTGTT
>Ga0315298_1011928_pt1 | contig 10090 bp, 11 predicted proteins | sample WHS_1_MG_FD_203077 | JGI IMG/M metagenome (GOLD analysis project Ga0315298, IMG submission 203077) | Extremophilic microbial mat communities from Washburn Hot Springs, YNP, Wyoming, USA - WHS_1_MG | ecosystem: Environmental > Aquatic > Thermal springs > Hot (42-90C) | place: USA: Wyoming...
AAAGACCCCCTATTACGCTTGACCAGATACCCTTATCGATGGAGTCCTGACCTAAGGACGGTCCCACAGTCCTTTCCTCGAGAATATTGACTGGTGCTGGCAGCGCCCCTGCTCTGAGCACAATGGCCAGACCCTTCGCCTCATCCATGGTGAATGACCCCGTTATCTGAGCTTGTCCACCGGCGATCTTTTCCTGGATAACCGGTGCCGAATGGACCACGCCGTCGAGGATGATCGCCAGTTTCTTCTTCACGTTTTCCCCGGTGATCCGCTCAAAATCAGCGGCCCCTTGGGGATTAAACTTGATGGAGACGTAAGGCTCGCCGAAGCGGTCACTGATTTTCACCTGGGCCGTTTCGATTGCCTCACCGGTCATGAGGGTACGACTTTTCAAGAGATAGGGCACGGTGGTCTGCTGACCGGTATCAGGGGCACGACCGTAGCCGTAGGCTATGTAGCTCCCCTCCGGCACATTACCGCGGAGGGCCTCTTCGAGACTGTGTTCTTCGTCCACCAACTTAAACTCTAAAAGGGCCGTTTTACCGATCAAATTTTTCGCCCGGGCAGTATCTTTAATCCCCGGCAACTGGACGATGATGCGATTCTGTCCTTCGGGGATAATTTCCGGCTCGGTAACCCCGAACTGGTCTACCCGATTCCGGATGGTCTCAACGCTCTGTTCTACCGCTGCCTTTTTGATTTCGGCCTCCCTCCTCTCGGCCAACTTGAGAGTCACTGTTTCCTTTCCCTCCCGTATCTCAGAAGAAGCAATCAAAAGGTCTGGATAGCGTGTTTTCAGGAGATTCTCCAGAGCGGCCTTGGCCGGGCTTTCCGTAAGCTCCAGGACAATGGTGTTGTCCTTCCTCCTCTCGAGGTTGCGGAAACGCACCCGGGCATCCATCAGGGCTTCCTTTAAGTCATTGGCCGTTCTCTCCACGGTGTTTTCCACTGCTTTGGCGGTGTCTACTTCGAGGACGAGATGGGTACCTCCCTGGAGGTCGAGACCCAAGTGGATCTTTTCCTTCCAAAAGGAGGGCATATCGGTAGTCAGTGTGGGAAGAAGAAAGAGCAGGGCAACGACACAAACGAAAGCGGCCACGATGGCCCGCATTTTGATGCTTTTCATTATTCCTCTCTCCTATTCCTTGGCAGCCTTCTGTATCACAGAAATGATAAAATTTCTCGCTACCTTAACCCTAACTTTATCGGCAATCTCCAGGGTCACTACGGTATCGGTAAGACCCGTTATCTTTCCCTGGATTCCCCCTGAGGTTAAAACCACATCGCCGTAATTGAGGCTTGCAAGCATCTCCTTGATTTCCTTCTGCCTTTTCTGCTGGGGCCGGATAATCAAAAAATAAAAGATGGCAAAAAGAATGGCCATCATAATCAAAAAGCTAGGGTCCATACCGGAAGGGCTACCGCCTCCCGGGGGTGCTCCTAACGCATAGGCCTTATCTATCATTTTCCCAACCTCCTTTTTTTATAAATTCTTCCATAAATTCCCCGTATCTGCCCTTTCCGATAGACTCCCTAATCCTTTCCATCAGGCGCATATAATACCTGATGTTATGAATGGTGGCCAAAGTCATGGCCAAGGCCTCCTTTGCCACGAAAAGATGGCGGAGGTAAGCCCGGCTGTACTTACGGCAAGTATAACAGTCACAGGTCTCGTCAAGGGGTCTCTCATCTTCCCGATAACGGGCGTTCCTTATAACAACCTTTTCACCATTTGTAAACAATAATCCGTGGCGGGCACAGCGGGTAGGTATTACGCAATCGAACATGTCAATACCGAAACTCACCGCCCGAACGATATCCACCGGCATACCCGCACCCATTACATAGCGGGGAGAAGATGGAGGAAGAAAAGCCGCGGTGTGCGCGATAATTTCAAACATCATCTCTTTCGGTTCCCCCACACTCAATCCGCCTATGGCATAACCATCAAAACCCATAACTTTTAGTTCCTCAGCGGCGCGGCTACGCAACTTAGGGTAACAGGCCCCCTGAACGATACCAAAGAGGGCCTGAGTAGGTAACTTCTTTGCCTCCCGACAAAGATGGGCCCATTTCAATGTACGCTTAACAGACCGCTCTGCCGTAGCAAAGTCCACGCCGTAGGGAGGACAATCATCGAGACACATGACGATATCGGCTCCGAGGGCTTCCTGGATATTCATGGCAAGCTCCGGGGTAATCAAGTGTTTGGACCCATCGATGTGGGATTTAAAAATGATACCCTCCTCGGTTACCTGCCTGAGGGCACTTAAACTATAAACCTGAAAGCCGCCACTATCAGTTAGAAGGGCTCTGTCCCAGTTCATGAAGGTATGTAACCCGCCGAGTTTTCGGATAATTTCATGACCGGGACGGAGGTAGAGGTGGTAAGTGTTACCCAGTACCATCTCTACGCCTGCCTCTTTGAGCATCTCCGGCAGGAGGAATTTCACCGTACCCTGGGTGCCTACGGGCATAAAAACGGGGGTAGAAACGGCACCGTGGGGGGTAATAAGCACCCCCGTGCGGGCCTGGGTGGATAAATCTTTCTTATCAACGATAAATTTCACCCCTTGGTCCATTCTTAAATAATTAGCATACAATCGCCGTAACTGTAAAAACGGTACCTCTCCTCTATGGCCATGCGGTAAGCCTTTCGTATAAGCTCGATACCGGCAAAGGCGCAAACGAGAAGATAGAGGGTAGATTTGGGAAGATGAAAATTGGTAAGGAGGACGTTTACCCTCTTGAATCGGTAACCGGGATAGATAAAAAGTCCCGTTATACCCTTGCTTGCCCTTACCCTTCCTTCTTCGTCCGTTGCCGACTCTAAGGTCCGCACACAGGTCGTACCTACAGCAATCACCCTTTTGGCGTCGTTTATCCTTTGCGCCGCCTCTTTGGTTATCTCGTAATACTCTTCCTCCATACGATGTTTCTCTATTTCCTCGGTTTTCACCGGTTTGAACGTACCGTAACCCACATGGAGGGTAATTTCCACAAGCTGGGCCCCCCTTTCGGGAATGGCCGAAAGGACCCCTTCGGAGAAATGGAGCCCCGCCGTAGGTGCGGCAACGGAACCGGGGTGGCGGGCATAGATAGTCTGGTACCTCTCCCGATCCAGGTAAAGGAAGCCGTTACCTTCTTTTCTCTTAATGTAAGGAGGAAGGGGTGTTACACCTTCCCGCGCAAGAAAATCGTCAAAAGGGATAGTAGTGGTAAATTCGAGGAGCCATTTCTTCTCATCGATTCGACCCCGGAGGGTCACTTCATTTCCCCCTTCCCAGGTGAGTTTCTCCCCCGGACCCAGGCCCTTTGTGGGTTTAAGCAGAGCCTCCCAGCACCTCCGGTAGGGTCCCCTATCCTCCCTCTGAGCCAGCAAGAGTATCTCCACCCGTCCTCCCGTACGCTTTTTCCCCCAAAGTCGCGCTGGAATGACCCGTGAATTGTTGACCACCACCACATCACCCCCCTCAAGATAGGTAGGAAACGCACCGAAACGGCTGTGGAGGATCTCCCCCGTCTCACGGTTCACTACCATCATCCGGGAGGCATCCCGCTCCGGAAGAGGCCCCTGGGCAATCAGGGAGGGGGGAAGTTCATAATCGAATTCCTTTAGCTTCATCATCGCCTATCCTTGAGTACTCGATCGAGGGCTGACAAGAAAACCTCCACATCCCTTCCCTCATGGAGGGCGGTCATACTTAATCTGATCTGGGCTTCTCCCGAGGGTACCGTGGGATAGCGCACTGCAAAAACGAAGATACCTTCCGCAAAGAGCCTTTGGGCAACAGAGACGGTCTTTTTTTCATCACCAATGACCAGAGAAAGGATATGGGCTTCCCCCTTTACTTTGAGCCCCCGACTAAGCAGTCCTTCCCTCATCCGGCTACTCACCTTCTTGAGAGCGAGACGCCTTTCCTCTCCCCTTTCCAGGAAATCGAGGATATCAAGCGCCGAGGCCGCATGGGCGGCAGGTAACGCCGTACTGTAGATAAGAGGAGAAGCGTAATTAAAGAGGTAATCCTTTAACCCCCGGGAGAGCAGCACAAAGGCGCCGAAGAATCCCAGGGCCTTGCCGAAGGTACCTACGGCCACATCGGCCAGCCCCTGCGCCAATCCCTTGCCCTTTGGTCCTAACACGCCAAAGGCATGGGCCTCATCAATCACACTGAAAAAACCGAATTCCTCCTTTAGCCGGGCAAAACCTGCCACATCGAGGAGGTCTCCATCTATACTGAAGAGGGACTCGGTGAGAACGGCAACGTTCCCCTGAGCATTCTCCTCAAGCCTTCGTCTCAAGTGACTCAAAGAGTTGTGACGATAGCCCTTAAAAGTGGCACCGCTTAACACTATCCCCCTGATACTGCTGGCATGAAGATGCTTATCGAAGACAAGGGTATCTCCCTTCTCAAAAAGGGTAGAAATGACGGCCAGATTTGCCTGATAACCGCTAGGGAAGAAAAGCGCCGTCTCATAACCAAAATAGCGGGCATAGGCCTCCTCCGCCCGAGAAATAATTTCGTAGTTTCCCGCCACCAAGCGCGATGAGGAAGAGGAAGTGCCGTACTTTATAAAATTTTCCGCTACTTTTTGGCTGAGTTCTGCCTCCATCGCAAGTCCCAGATAATCATTGGAGGCAAAGTTAAGGAGCCTTTTACCCTCGCAGTAAACATATTTGCCTTCCCGTAACCCGAGGGCAGGGGGTCTCCTGATCAATCCCCCCATCTCCCTCGCCTTCAACCTCTCACGGTATCGTTCGAGAAACATCTCTCACTCCTTATCGGTAGTACGCAAAAAACCGTCTCCGATAGAATTCCCTCATATCCGTGCCCATTTCTCGGGTATAGGGAGAGGTGCCCAGGAGGAATTGCCCTGTTAACGTTCCTCCCCCGGCGGCCTTAAGTTCATAGAGAAAAGACCCCGCGCTTCGCCCCAAAAGTTGTCCATAAATTTGCCATTTACCAGAAACAGGGTAGGAGAAATTACATCTTCTTACCTTGACCAGATAGACCAACTTTTCGAAGTTCGTCAGATACCGCGCATGGTAAGCGGCAAGACGGATTACAGATTCCAAAAAGAGTTCCTCCCCTCCGTAAATATCCGCCTCCCCCCAGATGGATACCTCATCTAAGGAAGTAATTCTAAAGTCACTTTCAAACATCTTTAATTTCCCCCCAACTTAACGATGAGGGCACAATTTTGGCCTCCGAAACCGAAATTTTCTATAAGCAGGGTTTTTGCCGCAACGGTTTTTTGCTCTCTCAAGAAATCAAGGTCCGTCACAATCGGTTGGTTTAGATTGCGAATCTCAGGAAGATAACCATCCATTAAGGCATAAAGACTTAAGGCCAGTTCCACCGCCCCGCAAGCAACAGACAGATGGCCGATCCAGGATTTCCAGGCAATAATCATCGGGCGGTTATCCCCGAATAACTCTTTTAAGAGTCTCGCCTCCATCTCATCGTTTAATCTCGTCCCGGTACCGTGGGCCGCCACCACTTCAATGTCGCCCGGAGAGATCGTGGCCTCTTTTAAGGCCGAACGTATTGCCTTCCCCTCCCAAAAACCGGTGGGATCCGGAGCCGTCATACTGCACCCATCCATGGAGATACCCAAACCCAATATCTCCCCGTAGATTACGGCCTTTCGCCTCAAGGCGTGTTCCCTCTCCTCGAGGAGGAAAAAGGCACCGCCTTCGCCCGGCACAAATCCACCCCGGGTCCTATCGAAGGGTCTAATGGCCTCGGTTGGCACACCATCACCGCAATATAGGGCACCGGCCCTTAAGTAAGCCCTAATCCCCTCAACGTAGAGCCGAGAATCGCCGCCCCCTGCCAGGGCAAGGTCGAGGTAGCCGTTTTTTATCTTGCGGTAGGCCTCGCCTATAGCCTGAAGCGATGCGGTACAAGCGGTACCGATGGTGAGATTTTCGCCATGAGACCCTAAGTATTTCGCCATGACAGAGGCAGCCGTATTGGGGAGGAATTTTAATATCCAGAGGGTATAGGTCTCTGTTGAGATATCTCCCTCCAAGTCCGTCAACGAGAGATTGGGTCCTACACCCACAAAGAGTCCCGCATCTACCAGGTCTTCCTGGGCAAGCCCACTATCTCGAAAGGCCAGGACGGCCGCAGCTAAAGCAAACTGGGATGCCCGATTCAAGTAGCGCCTTTCCTTGAAGGGTCCCGTTATCTCCCTTAAGTCAAAATTTTCGACGGGGGAAACGACGACCTCCGGCACCACGGGTGACCGTTGAAAAGTCGTTTTACCCGCAAGGATGTTTTGCCTTATCTGCTCACGGCGGGAACCGAGGGGTGATATAACCCCCATGCCGGAGATAACTACTCTTCTTTCTTTCATATTTTCCGGAAGATTTCCTCGACCGTTTTCCGCGGCGGGGGTTTAGGATGTTCATCGGGATAGCCGACGGTAAGGAAACATTTAATTTTAACCTCGGAAAGAGATAGGGTTTTCTCCGGAGGACCCATAAAGGCAAGGGGAGCCGTTAAGATGCAGGTACCCAATCCCAGCTCTTCCCCCTTTAAAATAAAACCACTAAGGGCAAGACCCAAGGCCATATCGGCATCGCGCTCCCATCGTTCCTCCGGTATGGTTATCCCCCGCTCGGTTAGGGTGGCGGAAAAGGAGGGAATTTTTGTTACCGTTCCTGCAGCCAGTAAAATAGGGGCCTCAAACATAAATTCGGAAAAACGAAAATAAAAATTAATGAGATTCCGTAGTTTTGCATCTGCTACCCTTTTCAGGAAGAGGTCCTTCCCCGCCGTGAGTTCCTCCTGCAAGGCTTTCCGTAAGGGTGCGGAGGCAATTTCAAAAAAACGCACGGGCTGACGATTACCCGACGATGGGGCCTGAATGGCCGTGGCAATCATAGCTTCAAGCCACTCCTCCGGTGGCCTCTCCGATCGGTAACGCCGGATGCTTCTCCGCCTCCTTACCAGTTCATCTAAGGTGGTCATCTTTGTCACCTTTGCCGATGATAGGTAACGTAGGATACCAAGTCTTTCACCTTAACCGTTCTTACGTCCGGGGGGGAAGCCTTTAATTCCTTTACCCTCTCCGGGGGAAGGTGCAAACTTGAACCTCTCAGAAACAAATCCTCTTCGTTTACAGGAATCTTAAAACGGCTATTGAGAGCGGCCGCAATCTCCATGAGGTCGATAGATTCTGCTCCTAAATCTTTCTCCAGGCTACTTTCTTCCGTAATTTTTTCCTGCGGCACGTCCAGGATTTCCCTAAGAATTTCCCTTACGCCCTCAAAAACATCCACCTTTTCCTCACCCTTTTTCACTCCAAAAATCCCTCAACTACCGCTTTGCCTTCACGGTAGAGCACACAGAACAAACCCTTCTCCGTAGTGTTCATGGAATACCTATAGGAGCCGGGGGGGAGAAAGGCACGAAAGGAAAATTCCCGAAAAGCCGTTATTTCCTCCCCCTCATTCCTCGCCCTGCGGATAAAGGCTCCGATAATGTAACTCCCCGGTACTACGGGCATTCCGGGAAAATGTTCCTGATAAATGGGATCATCAGGGCAAAAATCAAAATTACCCGAGATATTAATTTCCCGTAACATCTCTTATGGCTGAAAGGGTTATGTCCACAAGTTTGTCCAAATCATCCACGGTAATACTTAAGGGAGGCATAAGTACGATAACATCCCCCAACGGTCTAATAATGAGGCCCCGTTTCCTTGCCTCAAGGATTACCCGATGACCAATCCTTTCCTCCGGGGGATAGGGTTGCTTTGTTTCCTTGTTCTGGACGAGTTCAATACCCACCATAAAACCGCATTGTCTCACATCACCGACATGGGTAAAATTACAAAATTCACGAAGGCGATGCCTTAAATGGTCAATTTTGGGAACAAGGCGTTCCAAGGTTTTTTCCTCGGAAAAAATTTCCATGTTTGCCAGGGCTGCCGCACAAGCAAGGGGATTGCCCGTATAGGTATGGCCATGGAAGAAAGTTTTAAACTCCCCGTAGCTACCTAAAAAACCACGGTAAACCTTCTCCGTTGTAAGTGTAGCCGCCAGCGGAAGATAGCCTCCCGTAATCCCTTTGGCCAAAGCGAGAAAATCGGGCGTTACCTCTTCGTGTTCACAGGCGAACATCTTGCCCGTTTTGCCAAAACCCACGGCAACCTCGTCAGCGATAAGGAAGAGGTTGTATTTATCACAAAGTTCTCTCACTCCTTTCAGAAAACCGGGGGGATGAACGATAATCCCCGCCGCCCCCTGAACTAATGGCTCAATGACAACAGCGGCACATTCGTGGGCATAATGGGCCATCAGTTTCTCTAATTCACCCAAACAATGAAGGAGACACTGGGGATAGGTCTTCCCAAAGGGGCAACGGTAACAGTAAGGGGCTTCCGCTTTCAGAGAGGGAACGATAAGCTCACGGTAGGTGGCATGGAAAAGGTCAATGCCACCTACACTCACGGATCCGATTGTATCGCCGTGGTAACCATTCTTAAAAGAGATAAACTTCGTTTTCCTGGGGTCGCCGTCGGCGGCCTGTTTCTCATACTGGAAGGCCATCTTAAGGGCAATTTCCACGGCAGTGGAACCGTTATCGGAATAAAACACCTTAGTAAGCCCCGGGGGAGCCAAAGAAACGAGCTTCCGTGCACATTCGATGGCTGGCACATTGGTTATACCGAGCAATGTGGAGTGGGCAACCTTACCTAACTGCTCCTCTATAGCTCTATCAATCTTTGGATGACGATGACCGTGGACGTTGGTCCAGAGCGAGGCTACGCCGTCTAAATACTCCCTACCCCGAACATCCCTCAGGTAACAACCGTAAGCCGATTCGATAATGACCGGCTCTTCCTTTTCGTATTCCGCCATTTGGGTGAAGGGGTGCCACAGGTATTTATGGTCATCTCGGGCTAATTCCTCGATTTTTTCAGCCATCACGCCTCGTCACCAGTCCCAGGTCTTCGATAAGTTTTATATCGGACTCAATATCCCGCCCCAGGGTAGTTAAGTAATTACCGATAAGAAAACCGTTTGCTCCGGCGGCAAAGATGAGCCCCTGGAGGTCCCTCAACGTCACCTCACGGCCACCACAGATGGTTATATCCTTTTTAGGATTGATAAAACGAAAAAGGGCGATACATTTCAGGGCTTCCCGGGGAGAAAGGAGGGGACGCCCCTCCATCCGCGTTCCCTCGATGGGATTCAAAAAGTTGATAGGTATGGAATCCACATCGAGTTCCCTTATGGTCAGGGCTAATTCTACCCGCTGTTCCCAGGACTCACCCATACCCAATATGCCACCGCTGCAAACCCTAAAACCCACCTCTTTGGCCACCCGCACCGTCTCTACATCATCCTCGTAATCGTGGGTCGTACAGATATGGGAGAAAAAGCTTCGTGCCGTCTCTAAGTTATGGTGATAATTAGTGATACCACTTTCCTTTAACTTTTTTGCCCGGTCGTACGTTAGGATACCGAGAGAGGAACAGATAATCATCCCTGTCATTTCCTTTATCCGCCGTGCCGCTCGACAGATGACTTCTATCTCTTCATCGTTTAACATGTAACCGCTTGTTACCATTGAATATTCAGTGGCTCCACGGGTATACAGGTCGAGGGCCTTAGCCACCAGCTCCTCTTCCCCTAAGAGGGGATAGGTACTGATATTGGTACGGTGATGCACCGATTGGGCGCAGAAGGCACAATCCTCGGAGCACAGACCCGATTTAGCATTGGTGATAGAGCAGGTAACTACGGCATCCCCTTTGTAATGGCGGCGAATCTTGTTGGCACAGGCAATCAAATCAAAGATATCCCTATCGGGTAACTCTGTGAGATAGAGGGCCTCTTCCGCTGAAATTTTAAAATTTTCATCGGTAATTATCTTTTCCGTAAGGGTGGTTAATTTTTTATCGATCAGCATTTTCTCCATCATTAAACTGTGTTAGGGGTTGCTTACCAAAGCACCCCCTTTTTGTCAACTTACCTTTTGCCCTCTCATTAAATCCACTACCCTTTTCAGCCTCCCAATAACCCGATCTTTTCCTAAGGTGAGCATCACCTCATCGAGACCGGGACTCACCA
>Ga0315298_1011929_pt1 | contig 10090 bp, 6 predicted proteins | sample WHS_1_MG_FD_203077 | JGI IMG/M metagenome (GOLD analysis project Ga0315298, IMG submission 203077) | Extremophilic microbial mat communities from Washburn Hot Springs, YNP, Wyoming, USA - WHS_1_MG | ecosystem: Environmental > Aquatic > Thermal springs > Hot (42-90C) | place: USA: Wyoming...
GCGAAAGTGCAAATACTTCTCCGTGATAGGATGAAAAAAACCAAGCTCACAGGCATGAAGGGCCGGTCGTGACATTTTTCTTACGCCCTCTTTCAGGTCACCCTCGGGTAATGTTTTAAAGCGTCTCTGGCTACCGTAAAGAACATCACCGATTAAGGGATGATTTAAATGGGTAAAATGGGCCCGAATTTGGTGCGTCCTTCCCGTTTCCGTCATCACCAGAAGATGGGTAGCGTATTTAAATCGTTCTAAGACTTCCCAGAAGGTTCTTGCCTCCTTTCCCCGCCTGGTACGGGTAGAAATTTTCTTTCGTTGGGCAATATCCCTTCCCACCGGCACATCGATCATACCTTGATCATCCTTCACATCCCCATAAACCACCGCTTGATAGACCTTTTTTACCAAATGCCTCTTAAACTGGGCTGCCAATTCCTGGTGGGCCCTTTCCGTCTTTGCCACTACCATAAGTCCCGAAGTACCCTTGTCGAGACGATGCACGATTCCCGGTCTTAAAACCCCCCCGATACCCGCGAGGTCCGGCACATGGAAAAGGAGGGCATTTACCAGGGTGCCACGAAAATTACCCGCCGCCGGATGGACCACCATACCCGCCGGTTTATCTACCACAAGCAGATGGGAGTCTTCATAAACAATAGAAAGGGGTATCTCTTCGGGAAGGATTTCCATCGGCTGCGGCGGGGGTTTCTCCACTGTCACTTCATCGCCCGTCCGCACCTTATGACTCACCTTTACAGGCTGTCCATTTAAAGAGACCTTCCCCTCTGCGGCTATTCTTTTTATCTGAGCCCGAGAAAGGGAGAGCTCTCCCTTTCTCGTAAGAAAAAGATCAATCCTCTGTCCCTCTTCTTCTTCGGTGACAATAAAGTGATAGATCATGAATCAAAGGCTGTCTTCAAGGCCGCGCCGAGGATTTTCAATTCCTCTTCTTCCACCGTCCTTAAATCAAAGGTTACCCTATCTTCCTCAATCCTTGCAATCACAGGAATTTTATAGCTTCTCAATCTTTTTTCAAGAACAGTGGCGGAAATCTTTTTCGAGGATACACAAAGAAGCGCTGTGGGTATCTCCATCATCGGCAGGGCACCTCCACCTGTATAGGAACTCCCTTTCTTGAGCACAAAAGAAACATCACCTTTTATCACCCTTCTTAGGTGGGTAAGCAATTTTCTTGCCCGTCGTTTCACTGCGTCATAAGGTGAGGTAATTGCCCTAAGCACCCGCAATTCCCGTACCACTTGCGGAGGCTTGAGGTAAAGACGCAATGTAGCTTCAAGAGCGGCTAACGTTAGCTTATCGAGCCTTAAGGCCCGGTAGAGAGGGTTTCTCTCCATCTTCTCGATAAGTTCCCTTTTGCCCAAGATAATCCCTGCCTGAGGACCACCTAAGAGTTTGTCGCCGCTTATAGTCACCAAATCCACACCCGTGGCAATAGCCTCCTGAACTGTAGGTTCCTTCATCAATCCGTAAACACTCAGATCAAGTAAACAGCCGCTTCCTAAATCATTCATGGTAGGTATACTGTATCTTCGGGCCAGGCTTACCAGGTCTTGCAGCTTAACTTCTTCGGTAAAGCCTACGATCTGGAAGTTACTCCGATGCACCTTTAGAAGCAAAGCCGTTTCCGGACCGATTGCATTTTCATAGTCCTCTCTTTTTGTCTTATTTGTGGTACCTACCTCCCGCAAAATGGCACCGCTCTCTTTCATTACTTCAGGAATGCGGAATCCCCCACCAATTTCCACCAACTCCCCTCGAGACACAATGACCTCTCTTCCCCGAGCGATTGTGTTGAGGGCAAGTAAAACAGCCGCTGCATTATTGTTTACCACCAGAGCATCCTCTGCACCGGATAGCAGGCAGAGGATCCCCTTTAGATGGTCCTGTCGCCTCCCCCGCTCTCCCTTATCAAGGTCGTATTCGAGATTGGAATAATTCCCCCCTACCTCCCCTACGGCTCGGAGAGCCTCTGCACAGAGAGGCGCTCTACCCAAGTTCGTATGCACAATAATGCCTGTAGCATTCACCACGCGTCGCAACCGGGGCTGCAATAGATCCGCTATTTTTCCCTCTAATAAGGCCATGATTTCATCCTCCGAGGGGAGTAATTGACCGGCTAAAATCTTCTGTCGCAATTCTTCTACAAACCGCTGACAGAGATACTTAAGTACCTCACGGGAAAGGTCTTTATATTTATCTTTCAATGCAAGGGCGTTGAGAAGCTCATCGATCTTAGGCAGTAACTTTAATCGGTTAAGGGTTTCTTCCTCCATAAATTTACCCCTTTCTTTCCTCCATACCTTCCTTATCGCCCAGTTCTTCCCGATAAGCCATCTTTCCTTCACCGAGAAGTTCGGCAAGTTCATCCACGTAGGATGTTAGCTGTTTGGCCTGCTGAGTGAGTTCCTCTGCCGCAGCGGCAGATTCCTCCGCGCTGGCCGCCGTTCTTTGCGTCACCTTGTCAATCTCGTTAATCGCTTTACTTATCTGACTGATACCCTGGGCCTGTTCCTCAGCTCCCCCGGCTATCTCTTCTACCAAATGTCCCACCTCGGCACTGATCCTCACGTTCTCCCCAAAAGCCCGAGTCGTCACTTCGGTCAGTTCGTAACCCTGTTTTACCGCCTCGATCGTCTTTTCGATAAGCCCGGTGGTATCACGGGCCGCCTCCGCCGCCCGCATGGCCAGATTTCTCACCTCATCGGCCACAACGGCAAAGCCAGCACCTGCTTCACCGGCACGGGCTGCCTCCACAGCAGCATTCAAGGCAAGAAGATTGGTTTGAAAGGCAATCTCGTCGATAGTTTTTACAATTCTCACCGTCTCCTCGCTGGATTTCGTAATCTCCAAAATGGCCCGCCTCATCTCCTCCATGTGGATATTTACCTTCTCCACTATTTCCTGAGCCTCGGTCACCATGGCTTTGGCCCGCCGCGCATGGTCAGCACTCATAGCCGTCATGGAAGACATCTCCTCCAAACTGGCGGCACTCTCCTGTAAGGCGGCAGCCTGGCTGGAGGCTCCTTCAGCCAACTGCTGTGAGGCCGAAGAAACCTGGGAGGCAGCAGCCGCTATCTCTCCCGAACTACTCACCAGTCCCCCTACGGTACTCCTGATGGGCCTTACTATCATGCGGGAAAGAACGACGCCGATGGTGACGGCAAGGAAGGCACCAAAAACAATGCCCCCAAGGGAGATGTATTTGGCCACCTTTGCCATCTCTTCCACGGACTTCCCTGTTGTATTTATGGAAGATTGGAGAGAGGAATGCACCTTCTCTAAAAGGTCCTGCACCTTGAGGAAGTTTCCCCTTACCTCCCGCCGAAAATAATCTACCGCCTCGGGTCTTGCCTCTTTCCCTTTCTGTAAGAGCAGTTCCAGCTGAACTGCCGAAACATGAAGCCTACGGTGAGGCTCTTCAATTTGACTAAGAAAGGTGGCTACCCCAGGGAATTCGGCTTCGACGGACTTTCTCTCATTACTGTAGTACCACCTGCCGAAGCTACAGTTATGGTCATCCTTTTCCACGGCAACGGTAGTTATACCTTCCTCCGTCAAAAACTCCCCCGCCTTCTGCACCCACTTCAGGTGAGCAATTTCCTTATCGAGTACTCCGTTGGACTGTACCACAACATTTACCGCCTTCTCCATCCGCACAAGGCTGTACCAACCTGTCAGTCCCACAGCGGCCGTAAGTACGGCCACTATAAGGTAACCCACCACCAATTTTACCCCGATGCTTACTTTCACAGCGTCACCTCGCTTATGCTTTATTGTACAGACACTTAAGGGTTGTTCCTGGAAAATAATGCGCCAGTATCTCTTCCTTCCGGTAACCTTTCGTTGCCATGACAGCCGCGCCGATCTGGCATAATCCCACCCCATGCCCCCAACCGGCACCCCTCAAAAGAAAGATTTTTTCCCTGTTACTGCACCATTCGACGGAAGCAACAAAGGCACTGCTTAAAAGATGACTCCGAGAAAGAACCCGTCTTATCTCCAATTCCTTGCCTATCAATAGGTTGCCTCTCGATCCCTGGATCTTCAATCGGTAGATCCGCCCCGATTTTCCCCTCTTAAGGGGGATAAGTGCTTTGACGGTACCGATGGCAAAGCCCGTCTTTTCCTCAATAATTTCTTCCAGTTCTCTCTCTCGATAGGCCACCTGCCAGCGGAAATAATCCTTTGTCTCTCCATCAAAGGCAGGCAAAATAGTATCCTTTAATTCCTCCGTTACCTGGCCGCAGAAGCTTGCAGGTCGGGTACGGCACCAAACCCTTGCCTCTTCTTCGGTGGTGATGGGTGGGAAATCCTCTTCCCCATCCGATAGAGAAAGCAGGTAAGGTACTTCTTTTTCCTCCCAGCAGGTTCCGTATTCCTCCGTCCGCCCTCCACAGGCCTTATGGTAGCGGGCATCGCAAATTTCATTGTTCCAGAGGAGAAATTCTCCATAGGTATCCTCAATTGCCCTTTTTACGGAACCTTCCGTTATCACCCCTATACCCTGGTAACGCTGACAATGGTCATCGGCACAGACGTCAAAGAGGTCATGGTCGTTAAAATCATATATACGATAGATCTCGCACCCTGCCCGCTCTTTGCTCCTTCCGTCCTGTGGAGAAGGGCTTTTTTTCCTATCCAACATGGCCACGAGCCAAGAACGGGCACAAACGGCCTGGGCTTTTAAAAACTCCAAGGGAGCAGAGGACTTCATCTCCGATGAGATGACACTCATAAGATAATCCTCAAGGAAAATCTCATTTATCGCCCAGAGAAAAGGCGCCTCAGAAAGGAGCAAACGTAAGTCTCCGCCGAAAGTCTCGTCCTGCCGCCGTTCCCAGTGGAAATCAAGACCAATGGTAACACCGTGGATCGTAAAAGTGGCGCCCCTTTCACCCCGAAGATGAACCTCTCTTCCAAAACTGAGTACCGTCCCCTGCTCTGCACGCAGGCATATCCTCCCTTCACGGGCAAAGGCGAAAAAACTTCCTGTAATGACCTTGCGTTTGAGATGAAAATTGCCCTTCAGCGTAAAGGCAATTTCCTTTGCCCTTAAAATACCCACAGAGATTTTCAACGCTCCCTTTTCCATAATTCACAATCAATCCGCCATTACCATATCTGGGAATCAAATTACTATAGAATTTTCACCATAAATTTTTTATGATTCGCAAAAAGGAGGTTAAAAAATGAGTCTCATCGTTGATTTTTCCATTTTCCCCATCGGCAAAGGTGAAAGTGTAAGCACCTACGTGGCGAAAGCCGCAAAAATCATTAAGGAAAGCGGTCTTCCTCACCAATTAGGACCCATGGGTACCACCATTGAGGGTTCATGGGAAGAAATCGCCCCTTTAATCAGTCGGTGCTTGCAAGCCCTATCCGCGGAATGTCCCCGCATCTATTTCAACCTCAAAGGTGACTTCCGGAAGGGAAGAGAAAAGGGAATGGAAGGAAAAGTAAAATCCTTGACGGAGAAAATCTGAAAGCAAGATTGATTTTTCCTCTCCCCATCTGTTATGAGAAAAAAAACGAATCAGGATGAACCATGCCCCACCGGATAGAGGTCGGATTTAAGGAAGGCATAAGGGACGCCCAGGGAGAAAAACTCAAGCGTCGCATTATTGAACATTTAGGCATTGCCGTCGGTAACGTAAAAACGGTTGCCGTCTACACCGTCGAAGATGGTCTCTCCTCCGAGGAACTGTACAAGGTAGCGGCAGGACCCCTCTGCGACCCTATTATCCAAAGATACACCGTAGATAAACCCCTCCTTGACCGCTTCGATTGGTTAATAGAAGTAGGATACCGACCCGGTGTCACCGACAATGTAGGGAAAACGGCCAGGGAGGCCGTCGCACTCATGCTCAAAAAGAAGGTCTCAGAAGTACCTCCCGTCTACACTTCACGCCAGTATGCCCTTTACGGTAACCTTAACGAAGCAGAGGTCAAAACCATCGCCTCAGGGCTTCTTGCCAATGAATTGATCGAACGTTATGAAATCGTCGCGGGAAGCACCTGGGACGGCAGATTCCACCCCTACGTTCCCCGGGTATCAATCCTCGGAAACCCCACAGTTGACGAAATAGACTTAAACGTGGATGACGAAACCCTCCTTAAAATTAGTGCCCAGAGGGTTTTGGCAATGAACATAGTCGAAATGCGGGCCATCGGTGACTATTTAAAGAGACCGGAAGTAATCACCGCCAGGAAGCAAGTGGGGCTAAGCGAGAAAATTACCGACGCCGAGCTCGAATGCCTTGCCCAAACCTGGTCTGAACACTGTAAACACAAGATATTTAACAGCATTATCGAGTACGAAGACGAAACGGGAAACATTACAGAAATAAACTCCCTCTTTACCACCTATATTAAAAGCGCCACAAAAAAAATTAGGGAACGTCTGGGAAGTGAAGACTTCTGCCTTTCGGTATTCAGCGACAACGCAGGTATCATCAAGTTCACCGAAGATTATAATCTCGTATTCAAGGTAGAAACCCACAACTCCCCTTCGGCCCTCGACCCCTATGGAGGAGCCCTCACGGGCATCGTGGGCGTCAATAGGGACCCCTTCGGTACGGGCAAGGGGGCAAAGCTGATATTCAATACCGATGTTTTCTGTTTCGCCCCGCCTAATTACAACAAACCCCTCCCCCCTCGGATTCTCCACCCTCGCCGCATCTACGAGGGAGTCAGAGAAGGGGTGGAACATGGGGGAAACAAAAGCGGTATCCCCACCGTAAACGGCTGCGTTGTCTTCGATGAACGTTATTTAGGCAAACCCCTCGTTTACTGCGGTACGGGCGGTATCATGCCTGCTTTCATCAACGGTGAACCTTCCCATGAGAAGAAAATCCTGCCCGGTGACTTTGTGGTGATGACCGGGGGACGCATCGGGAAGGATGGCATCCACGGAGCAACCTTTTCTTCCGAGGAATTCCACGAAGGCTCGCCTGTTACCGCCGTGCAGATAGGAGACCCCATTACCCAGAAAAAAATGACCGATTTTCTCCTTGAGGCAAGGGACAGGGGACTATACAGAACTTTAACGGACAACGGCGCGGGGGGACTTTCCTCCTCTGTGGGAGAGACGGCACGTCTTACCGGTGGCTGCGAGATTGATTTAAGTAAGGCACCCCTTAAGTATCCCGGTCTTGCCCCCTGGGAAATCCTTATTTCCGAATCGCAAGAAAGGATGACGGTAGCAGTTCCCCCAGAAAAACTGGAGGCTTTCCTCACTCTCGCGGAAAAGATGGATGTGGAGGCCACCGTTCTCGGTACCTATACGGACTCGGGAATGTTCCACATCCGTTACGGGGAAAAGACGGTAGCCTACCTGCATATGGATTTTCTCCATGAAGGCCTACCCCAGATGCGTCTGCGGGCAAAATGGACCCCGCCTTACCATCGGGAACCAAATTTCCCAGAACCACCCACCCTCGGGGAAGCCCTGAAACAAATCTTAAGTAGGTTAAACATCTGCAGCAAAGAATCCATTGTGCGACAGTACGACCATGAGGTTCAGGGGGGTAGTGTCATTAAACCCTTAACCGGTGCCGCCAACGATGGCCCTTCCGATGCCGCCGTTATCCGACCTCTTCTCGACCGTTTTGTTGGTGTCGTTGTCGCAAACGGCATCTGTCCCCGTTACGGTGACATCGATACCTACCACATGGCTGCCTGTGCTGTTGACGAAGCCGTGCGAAATGCCTTATCCGTAGGTTGTCGACCCGACCGTATGGCTGGCCTCGACAACTTCTGCTGGTGCGATCCCATCTATTCAGAGAAAAATCCTGATGGTCCTTATAAGCTGGCCCAACTTGTACGGGCCAATAGGGCCCTCTACGATATTACCACCATCTACGGAATTCCTCTGATTTCCGGCAAAGACAGTATGAAAAATGACTATCAAATAGGTAACATAAAGATTTCCATACCGCCCACGCTTCTCTTTTCAGTCATCGGTCGTATCGATGACGTACGCCAGGCCGTAACGATGGAGGCGAAAGAACCTGGTGATTTGGTCTATATTTTAGGAGAAACCTTCGATGAGTTAGGGGGCTCCGAATGGTACGCCCATTTCGGCTATATAGGGAACAATGTACCGAAGGTGCGACCAGAGAAAAACCTACCCCTTTATTTAGCCTTACACCAGGCCATAACGAAAGGTCTTGTCGCCTCGTGCCATGACTTGTCCGACGGGGGGCTCGCCGTCGCCCTTGCGGAAACGGCCTTCTCGGGAGGTTTGGGTATGGAAATCGATTTAAGAAAGGTTCCCGCCGATGGTATTTCCAGGAATGATCATCTCCTCTTTTCCGAATCACCGGGCAGGTTCATCGTAACGGTTCACCCCCACTTCCAAGAGACTTTTGAAAGATCAATGAAAGGTCTTGCTGTTAGGCAAATCGGGAAGGTGAAAAAGGATTCTTCCTTTCTCGTCCTGGGTCTCGACGGCACAAATATTATCGAGACGGATATTTCAGAACTAAAGACAGCATGGCAAAAACCCCTCAATTTTTAGGTATCTTATGGCAAACAAAGTAAAGGCCATAGTGATTACGGGAAATGGTACCAATTGCGAAGTGGAAATGGCTCATGCCTGCCGACTTGCCGGGGCTGACGTGGTGGATATTGTGCACATAAGTGCTCTCTTATACGGCGAAAAACGCCTTGACGATTACAATTTCTTGAACCTTCCCGGTGGTTTCTTGGACGGTGATGACTTAGGAGCAGCAAAGGCGGCAGCCAACCGTTTCCTCCACGGGGTGGTTAAATCTACGGGAGAGAGGCTTTTTGACCAACTGTACCGCTTTATTAACCGGGGCAAACTCATCCTTGGGGTGTGTAACGGATTCCAGCTCCTGGTAAAACTGGGACTCCTTCCCGCTTTAGGGGAAAAATATGGCGAACAAACTGCTACCCTTACCTTCAACGACTCGGGCCGATTCGAAGACCGGTGGGTATATTTAATGGCAAATCCTGCCTCACCCTGCGTTTTTACCCAAGGTTTAGCTGGACTTTATTTGCCCGTTCGGCACGGGGAAGGTAAGTTCGTAGTGAAAGACGAAGATACACGAAAGGCTCTCCACGAAAGGAATCTCATTGTTCTTCAGTATAGTGACAGCCATTTTACAGGCCCCACAATGGATTATCCTCAAAACCCCAACGGGTCCCTCGATGCCATCGCCGGTATCTGCAACGAAACGGGAAGGATCTTCGGCCTCATGCCTCATCCCGAGGCATACCTCCACTATACCAACCATCCCCGCTGGTGCAGGGAAAAACTCCCGGAAGAGGGGATGGGTCTCGCTATTTTCAAGAATGCTGTGGCCTTTATCAGAAGGGAAGTGCCGTTGTAGAAGAAGGGTTATTCCCCGTACCCCTTCAGCAGTTGCACAAGTTCAGAACCAAAGCGGGCGATTTTCTCCGGCGAGAGAAGAAGGAGAAGTTCCTCTCTCTCCCCATCTTTTAGGCACGCCAGACGTAACAACTCTTCATCAGATAAAATCAAAAAAACGGCACGATTTAACTCCCTGGCCTTTTCATAGCGCCAGAAAAAGAGACGGCGGAGACGTTCTTCTTCCTGCGGAGAAAGATTACGATTTTTCGCTATTTTAAGATAACCCTGTTCATCAAATCGGGATTTTGTCCATCGAACTAAATTTAATTCACTAAACAGACCACTTACCTCCTTTTCTAATCCCTTCTTAGTGATCTCGTCCACAAGCTTGGCATACAACTCAATAAGGTAAGCCGTATCCAGAACAGCATAGTGCAACTGCTCCTCCCGTAGGGGACGCCTATCCCAGCGAGAACGCTGCAACTTTCTGCTTTTCGCGAAAGGTATGCCCAAATAGGTATGAACAAGAAAAGCAAGAGAAAGGCGGGGACATCCCAAGATCCTTGCCGCCTTTTGCGTATCAAAAATGTTTCTAAAGGTGAAATTATAGTCGCGCTTCAGAAGACGGAGGTCGTTGTCGCCCGCATGGAGTACCTTAAGCAAGTAGGGATCTGCCAGATAATCACCCAGGAAGGTAAGGTCTATCGCGCTTAAAGGGTCGATAAGATAGGTTTT
>Ga0315298_1011930_pt1 | contig 10089 bp, 4 predicted proteins | sample WHS_1_MG_FD_203077 | JGI IMG/M metagenome (GOLD analysis project Ga0315298, IMG submission 203077) | Extremophilic microbial mat communities from Washburn Hot Springs, YNP, Wyoming, USA - WHS_1_MG | ecosystem: Environmental > Aquatic > Thermal springs > Hot (42-90C) | place: USA: Wyoming...
CACGATGAAACTTTATGCTATGGTCTATGGTATGGCATTCTTGCCTGCCTCTTTCGACCCATCCTTCCTTGACGCCTTGAGGGTGTGCCTCGAGGGGTCAGGCACATGTTATAATCTAGCATCTTCGGCTAATGTACCTGTGGCTTCGTTCACAGACCCATTTGGCGGCAAGACCTATGTTGCCTTTGGCACGAACTATGGTCCAGGCTGGTTCCAGCCCAATGTCGAGTTGATTCAAAAAGCAAATGCCCTGAAGCAAAGATGGGAGAATGCAAGCGGAGACGAAAAGGCTAGTGTCGAAAACGAGTTGCGTGAGGTGATAAAGGTTTTAGACCTGATGAGGGGTCTTTGGGATATCTATGGGGCGATGAGGATATAACGGAGGTGGAAGATGCGTAGGCACAACATTCAAGATGGAGGTTCAGCCATGAAAAAGACAACGATTCTTTTTGCAACATTCTTGCTGTCATGCGCCCAAACCGTTGGCACCATAGATCGAGTTCAGCAAAACCTTGTTAAGAAAACGGATATCCTTTACAACCCTGATGGCAGTGTCCGTGAGTGGTATTACAGGATGACGGTAGTTGATGCACCATACGCCTCGGCTTACTCGTTCATTGGCGATGAGGGTCCTCTGGAGAGGGGCGTCTTCGATGTTCAAGAGAAGTATCTTTACTTTTACAGGGTCTATACCTTTACTGAAAACGAGTATAACCAGAACCCAAGGAACGATGTGGATGTGAAACTTAAGTGCCAGAAGAAGGGGAAGACATACGAAGAGACTTACTGCGCAAAAGGAAAGCCTGTGGTTCCTAACTGCGCCTGCAATGGTGATTATCTGTTGAAAGGACAGCCAGTGTGGATGGACAAGAAAGCCCCACTTCTTGCATTTCCGATCGAGGCGCATGTGGATGTGATTTGGGAGTACAACCCAGTGACAGGAGAGACAACGAATGTGAAAGTCGAGAACCAGACGGACAGGATGTGGTTCGAGAGGGAATACATGCGGGTCGAGTGGGGGAAGAACGAGATGCCTTACCTTGCTGACCTTTACACTGCCTTGACCAGCACAGTCGTGTTCAAGGATGAATCCGCACCGCCTGATTTGGAGCCCAACTTTGACTTTCAACAGGGCTATTTCGATTTCGTTGACGATTGGGTGTTTACTGCTGCTCACACATATTACGAGGGGTTTGGCGAGATCCCTGTTTGCTGGTTCTATCCGTGGTATTCGGGAGGGCTTTACGAGTGCGTAAGCGAGAAGATAAGGGTTCGAAACAGTTTTCTTGCGGTAAATCGCGAGGTAGAGGACAAATATGTCCCTGTGATTCACGACGACTTCGATCAGGCTCGGTTCGGGTATTTCAGGATGGAGCGGATGACATGGGACAAGTATTATGGCGCAACTTATACTGGGGTGAAGAGATATGCCTATAAGTTTGACATCTTCGAAAGGGATGAGAACGGGAACATCATTTGCAATGACCCACAGACTGGCAAGCCAAAAACAAAGCCCGTGGTTTATTACTTGAGTGAGGGCTTCCCAGAAGACCTTGTGCTAAGTGCTGTTGCGGTGGGAAATGCGTGGAATGAGGCGTTCAAAGAGGCAGTTGCATCTGCGTGTTCGATAAAGCCCGAAGAAGTGGACGACATGTTTGTGGTTTGCGAAAACAACCTTCTCGAATATAACTCGAGACTTGCCAAGAAAAAGGGCGACGAGCAAGCAAAGGTTGCACGAACCAGTGAACCTTGCGTTGTGACTGATGAAGTAAAGCGCATGGGAGATTTAAGATACAACTTCCTTGTGGCTGTAACTGCGCCAACTGAAAACGGGCTTTATGGTTTTGGCCCTATGTCTGCCGACCCGCTTTCTGGTAGGATTGTCTCTGCCAACGCCTATATCTATGTTGCCGCAATGAAGGAGGGCGCAACCAGGGCACTCATGCGATTGGAACTTCTGGCAGGCACAAGGTCGTTCAGGGAACTTGCAGATGCCCTGTTCATATCGCAGAAGACCAGGTATGACAGGCTCAGGGATACCTATTGGAGACAAGGATACACGGACGAAGATGTGAATAAGATTGTTTCTGGGTTGGTTTCTGAAGAGGTCCAGCAGAAACTCGAGACTGTCGGGGTGCAGAAGACCGATGAAAACTTTACTCAGGCGAGATTGGGTATGCTTAGACAATCAGCTGACCTGGAAGGTTTGCTTATTGGCGACGATATAAAACTTCTGTTCAAAGACCCTAGAGTTGCCCCAAAGTTTTCTGATTTGACCGAAGACCAACGAGAGAACTACGCTTTACGCAACTGGGCTTTTGGTGCTGGAAGGAACAGGGAGTTCCAGAAGTTGATTCAAAATGATGGAGAGAAGGCGATAGACCGTGCAGGGTTTTATGATGGCGCACTTATCAGGCTTTCTATGGAATACAAGAAGCAGTTTGACAAGGATGTGTGTGACAAGTTGAAGGCACAGCAGGAACAGGATGACCAAACAGGTGCTTCTGCCAGGATTGTTTACGATTTTTCTGGTTTTGGCGAACAAAATCCGTGCACAGTGGAAGCCCTGATCGAGCAACTGCGCAAGGAGTTTGCACTCAGAAACTACACGAATCCTTATGCATTCAACAAAACATACATCACCACCCCGCTAGAACTATCCACTCAGGACGCATCCCTGAGGAGGACACAAGAAGCAACGAATGCCGTGCTTGAGGCGCTTAGAGAAAAGTTCACAGAGGACCTTTATAAGGCTATTTTTGAAGGCGTGGCGCTTCACGAAGTTGGTCACAATGTGGGTCTTCGCCACAACTTCGAGGCAAGCACAGATGCGCTGAACTTTCCGAAGGGGTATTGGTATTTGAAGGTGAAGCCAAAGGCTGGAGGCGGATATGAGCCTGTGTCTTTGTGGGGCGAGACAAAGGAGCAGGCTCTTGGGTTGACGCCAGATGGCAAGTCCGTTGGAGCGTCAATGCGGGAGCTCCAGTATTCTTCAGTCATGGACTACTTCTTGAAATTCAATATGCCATGGCAAGGTCTCGGTCTTTACGATAAAGCCGCTGTAAAGTATGTGTATGCAGGCACGGTTGAAACCTTCTCGAATGACGCCTTCACTGGGGGTCAGAAAGAGGCGCTCAGCGCATACCTCGCTGACCCATCGAGAGAAGACCCGTCTAACTACCCAGCATTAAAAAATAGGGGAGAAGGTCTTGGCAAACTCTTGTATGTCATCCACCCGACAGAATACCCCAATGTGTTTGGAAGCATCGAAAACATGTATGAAAAGCGTGTGGATAAGAAGAAGGAAGATGTCTTTGGCGCAAAATGTTATTCCGAGGGCGCTCCATGTCAGGGCGGTAAGGTCTGCAAGAGGTTCAGGGAGGGGCTTCGCTGCAGTGTGCCTGAAGAGGTCGTGCCTTATAGGTTCGGTGGCGACGAACTTGCCGGGCTTTTGCCTACCGTGGACATCTGGGACGAAGGGGTTGACCCATTCGAGATCGTGCAGAACTACAAGGAGCTTTACGAAAACTATTGGATTTTCCGTGGCTACTGGTATGGGGACGCGACATATTGGCCATCGTACTATTACGACTTTGTCGCCAGAATCTTCTTCAATATGAGAAGCCAGTATCAGTGGTGGGTTCTAGGCTATGCAAACTACAACAAAGATGGTTTCTGGCAGAAGCGATTTGGCAAGAGGTGGGAGGATGATGTGAACGGCGGAAAGTCTGGTGCACTTGCATCCTATCTGGCGTTTAACACACTGGCTTCTGCGTTCGGGCGACCCGATTATGCGACTTATGGTTATAACTTCAACAGGGAAAGATACGAGATCTTTGATCAAGTGAACATGTACAACTATGCGAATCAGGTGGTGCTGTTGGAGGAACGGGTCGGTGCAAGACCAATCTATCCCAACTGGAACTATGACGGATATCTGCCTGTGGTGGTTGCATCTGGCTCGATCTACGAGCGCATCGCTGCATTCGAGGCTCTTTCAGACCCGGAGCTGTATGTGGCAGGACTGAACACTGAAGAGGATACAGGGAAATACCTGATAAACTTTGGCACAGTGTTTAGAAAAGAAATAAACGAACTTTTTGGTGGGCTTATGGCAAACAACGCGACCAAATATGGTTGGTGCATGTTGGAGCATACATACAAGACAAAGAACAAGGTGGGTCCTGTGGCAGCCGCTCCAAAGGTGTTTGGTGCTTTTGAGGGGCAGGTTCCTTCTTGCGAGAACATGTTCTGCGGGATAGTGGATGAGGCTCACGAGGTTGCGACCTCGATAGTCGAGGCGCCAAACCCATTCAACCCCTCTGACCCATGCGGAGAAGAGTTGAGGGCGAAAGGATATGTGGCACTCAAGGGCGTGCCGATCGAACCTGAACCCCTCTACATCTTCCCCACAACGAGATACAGGGTGCCAATGCTTGCTGCATACTATGGTTACTCGCTTCTAGTGGACAACTACGATCGTTCATTCATGGACATGACAAGGGTATGGCTCAAAGGTCACGAGTATGGGATAACCTTGCCACCTAACGCCGAGGTCGTGGAATGCGAAGATAGGTTTTCGGGAAGGATTTACAGGGCTTATAGACTGCCGGGTGATGGATATTATCCCGCCTACGACCTTGTTTATCAGTGCAAGGTGATGTTCGATTGCTACGACGAGACGAAGAACAAGAATCTTACCGACGCACAACTCGAGGAATGCGCAAGGCTGACTAATAAGCAAAAATCGTCCATACCTAGCCTTACTCTTGACACCTTGAGAGCCGAGTACCTGTTCTCTGACCTTCAGTTCCTGGTAGGAAAACTGGAGCTCATCAGGGCAATGCATTCTGATTACGAGTGGTTCGGCGCACCACCGAGCACGCAAGGCGGCTCGTCCGAGTGATGACACAGTGTCATCCTGCCATTTGAATGTTCAAACTCTAAGGTTTAGAACGGCCAGATAGCGCGGCTTTTCAATAACCAAGGGATCCTCAATGCGAACCCCTGCCATCTTCTGCTGGTTGCCATGACAAATGTGACGGGCACAGAAGAAAATCTTTTTGTCGGCATTTTTGCATCACTATTTCTAATCATTGACACTTTTGACTGATCCATTTACACTTTAGCGATGTTGGGCAGGTTGTGCCCTTTTGTTAGATGGACAGAGGTCAGACTATGAACGCACTCTGGAAGACAATCTTGTGTCTTTTGGTGGCTTTCAGTGCACATGCTCAAACCCAAAAGAAGAAAGTGCTCGTTGTGCCTATTCAGGGGTCACAGTATGTGCTTTCATCTGTGATTCCAAGGCTCGAAGAGTATTTTGGGGCTTTGCTCGAGATTGACCAGACGATACAAGCGGTGAAGGAAGAACCTGCCACCCATCCCGAGCACGAACAAAAGACAACAGAGCCTGAGCAAAAGGTGAAACCGCAAAATCGGAAGGTTCTGGAAGCGCACAATATGGCGGAACAGGGCAAAAAGGCGATACTGGCAAAAAGATACGAACAGGGGCTTACGAAACTTCTGCAAGCTGAAAAGGTCCTAAGCGCTAATCTGAACGACCTTGAAGATTTCGAGTGGTTTGTGGATGTCTTGATGTGGAAGGCTTATGGGTTATATCAAGGCGGCTACAGGGAGGAGGCAGCTCCTGCAATAAAGAATCTTGTGACATTGAGACCAGATTTGAGCCCAGCGCCCGAGGCATTCGGAAAGGATTTTTGTGGGGCGGTCGAAAACGCTAAGCGAGGCATCGTGAAGGGGGGCGACCTTGTAGTGTCCACTAATGTGCCAGATTCGGTGATATTTGTAGATGGAAAAGAGGTCGGTAAAGGGGAGCAAAAGGTGCAGGGACTTGCTGTTGGAAGGCACTTTGTCAAAGTCGTAGAGCCTTCTGGGACAACGCTTGGAAGGTTCGTGCAGGTGACTCAAAAGGAGCAGTCTCAGACATTTGCATTCAAGGTTTCTGCGCCAAAGCCCAAGAAACCCACACAGGCAAAGCCTTTGTCATATTATGCGTCTTCTGGCGACTTCTCGCAGGCTTTTGCCGATGATGCAAAGACTGCGTGCGACAAAATGGGGGCGCAGTTCGCCATGCTTGGATATGTGGCACGGTCCGACACCGCCTACCACTTTGGTGTTTTTCTGTTCGATGCAAACACCAAGACTTTGCTGGCGGTCGAGCCCGCTGTGATAGACTTGGATTTGTCTAACCTGCAGATTGCGCTTCTCGAGCTCGAGGCAAGGGCATCCAAGGTCATTTCAGACCCTTCCTCTGGACAGGTAGTTTCCGCAAAACCACCAATCTATGCACTGGCGCCTAGTCAACCACAAGCCCAGAAACCAAAGGAAGCGCCAGTTGTTGCTCCTGCACCTTCGCCTGCGCCTCCTGCTATCGAGCAGCAGGCGTCACAGCCCTCGCTTCCGCCACCGCTTCAAAAGGCTCAGCCAGCAGAGGTGGCAACAGGGGGGTTTGAAGAAATACCTCCTGATTTCCCCATTGCAAAGTTCACCCCACAGCAGGAAAAGCCATGGTACAAGAAATGGTGGGTATGGACAGCGGTGGGTGGGGTCGCGGCGGTCGGGCTTGGTGTTGGGCTTGGTATTAAATATGGCAGGTCATCAAAGTCTCAGGATACTTTTGGTGCTACCATCAGCTGGTAGGGAGGCAAGCGATGAGATTTAGTGTTTTGACAATCATTCTTTTCACTTTTGGCTGTGGCTCGTCAGAATATACCCCCGGTCTGGTGGATGCAAAACTGTTCTTCTCTCCAGAGACCGAGCAAAACAAATGGGTGGCGTTCAAGTTTAGCGTTCAGGGCCCTGGGGTCCCTGAAGGTTTGTCCACGGTTGCACTACTGCGCTCTGGGCGCAATGCTGAAATCCCGAATATCCCTTACGGATACCAGCGAAGGATAACTGTGGAGGTTTGCACTACCGAGCAGTGTGACCCTGCAAAGCGAGATGACATCGTTGCAAAGGGGATGTCCAAGCGGTTCGACCTGCTTACAAGTTCCGAGCACGAAAGTTTGAACATCTTTGTCATGCCTAGGAACTTTGTTGGGCGCCCTTTAAGCGAATCCAAGCCTGCTGTTTCGGATAGGGTTGGGGCTACTGTCACGACGCTCTTCGATGGTCGCATCTTGATTGCTGGGGGTGCCAAGATAAAGAAAGATTCCGCCACATGGTTCAATGAAGCAGACATAGAAACCATCACAAAGGAGGCTGAAATATACGACCCGAATACTGGGAAGTTCGAACTGGTAAGCCCTATGACCGAGCCAAGGGCATTCCATCAGGCTGTGCGAGTCAGGGACGGAAGGGTAGTTCTACTTGGAGGTTTCACAAGAACTTCGGACGGAGCGATTTCATTGACGGGCAGTGTCGAAGTATTTGACCCTAAAAGCAATACCTTCCAAAAAGATACGGGGCAAGGGAAACTTCCTGTTGGGCGTGCCCTTTTCAGCGCCTTTGTGGTCGAAAGCGACGGCAATGCCATAGTGGTAATAGGAGGTAGATCGTCACCGCCACAAGGCGCTCTTTATGTTGATGTCTATTTCCCTGGTGCTGGCATCATCTTCCACAGCGACCCGAACATGTTCCCAGGTTCAACCCCTCTCAAGGCGGTTCGATGGAATCATTCGGCGGTTTTCGTGCCAGACTACAAAAGAGACATTGATGGCAAAGGCAGTCCAGCCATTATCCTTTTTGGCGGCGAGAACGATCAAGGTGTTGTAAGCGAGGTCGAGGCATTCACCATAGCGCCAACATCCCCTTTCCAGACCATAAGGGACGAACTGTCAGTTGTGCAGATGCCACAAGGTGGAAGGACGCATATCGCTTCGGTTTACATCCGCCCTCATGGTTATGTTTACCTTGTGGGTGGATTTCAAGAAAAAGGTGCAAAGAACCCATCGAGCAGGGTGGATGTTTACAGTGCGGCTAGCGGGCAGTTCAAGGGCGCACTTCAGTCTTTGACCATGCCTAGGGGAGCGGCTACCGCAACACTTTTGGATAACAACATCATCTTCATCGCAGGGGGGCTTGGAAGTCAAGGGGTGCTCGATGAAACAGCGCTGATAATGGAGCAACTCGTGTGTCAAGACCCCCAGAAGATGGATGGATGTGCCTATCAGGTGACTCTAAGAGAAGGTATAACCCCAAAACTGCTTGACTCCCGTGCAGGGCATCTGGCGGTTTATGACGCCACAGGGAAGGTCCTGATGCTTGGAGGCTTTGCAAATGACCGCACAGGCGTTCGTCCTGCGCTATTGTACAACCCCGACTAACATGGCTTTGGGGCTGGCTTTTATTCTTGCGCTTCTTGCCACCACTTGCAGGGAAGAGGCAGGTAGGCGACAAACCTACCCAGAAGAAGGTGGGCTAATATTTGCGCCAACCGCTGAAAATGACTGCCTTGCATCAGGACAGTCTTTGCCCCCAGAAATTACAAAAATTCTTGTCAATGTAGTCGTCGAAGGCTCTGGTTCAGTTGTTCGAACCTACGAGTTGTCGCCTAGTCAGGCGTCCTTGTTTATTGGCGATGGCATTCCACCGGGCAGATATGTATTGAAGGCAGTTGCGTGTGGCGACAAAAAGGCTCTGTTCAAGGGTGAAAGCGAGCCTTTTTCGGTAGAGGCAGGGGTCATAAGCGCCCCACTAGTTTACATGACCAGAGTTGACGCCCCAAGCTGTGTAGGACAGGCAAACACCCATCCTTTGGTAAAGGCGAACCGCTTCATGGAGGATGGTCGGCTTGCCTTTGCTTCATTGTGTGCACTGGACGAAAGCCATGTGGTTATGGCTGGGGGGGTGCACCGGGTGACGAGGGTTCCAAAAGGTCTTGCGCTAGAGGCAGACGATGGGCTGTTTGTTCTTAGTTTACGCTCAGGGCTTTTCGAGACCTTGAAAGACGCCGAGGGCTATGTGCTTGGGCTATCAGAACCAAGGGCAATGCATCGCTGTGCTTTGGTGGACAAGGACCGTGTCGCCTATTTTGGAGGCGCGAAGAAGGCGACACTTGCCTTGCGACGCGATAAATCCGTAGGGGACATTTTTGAAGATGTCTTGCCCCCAGAGCATCTTATCGAGGTTTTTCCTTTGAGTGGTGGAAGTTCGGATTTTGTCGAGACATCAGTGCAGTGTGCTTTGCCCGCATCTGATGTTCGTGAGGACATTGGCATGGTAGTGCTGGCTGGGGGGATTGATGCCGACAAGAAGATTTCAAAGAGAATTGTTTTTTGGGACTACAAGAAGGGCAATGTGACAGGGGGCGATCTAAAAATCCCCAGATATGGCGGGAACCTGCACATTTTGAGCACGGGACAGGTTTTGGTGTTCGGGGGGGTAACAGGAAGTGATGCGCAGGGTGCAGAACTTGCCTGGACAGAGGATGGAACAGTGACTTCCGTTGCAATGACACAAATCGAACTGCCAGTGGGGTTTGCAACATCTCTTGTTCTTAAGGATGACCTGCATGAAGCCGTGATTTTTGTCGTGGCCGGGGTGCGTGAGGTGCAAGGCGGATTTGCAAGTTCAGCAGAGCCTATCACGAAACTTTTAAGGGTCAAGGGAGATGGCGACAAATACACATTGGAAGGGGCAGAAGTTCAAGATATAGTCTGGGATAGTGCTCCAGATGGGCTTGTATTGCCTCCATTGCCGACTTTCATCCGTTCAAGCGAGAATGGTTTTCTGCTGAATGCTCTCACAGATAAAGACGAAACAGACAACATTTCATGCGCTGAACATCTCGACAAGAATTCGTGCTACTCTGCAATAATCGCCCTTGCGCTAGACCTTGAGCGCGCAAAGCTCAGTCGCAGTGCGCTTTTTTATGACTACCACCTCAGGATTGGTGCGTCTTCGCTTGCAATGAAAGACTCATTTGCAATGGTCTTCGGAGGCATTGCTCTGGACAACGGTGTCGAAAGCCCAACCCTCTTGTCAACAGGTTTCCTTTATCCCGTGGCACAAGCGGAAAACAATGTGTCTTGCGGGGACTGATCTTGTGCGTTCAAAAAGACACCACTAATTCGCACTGCTTGCCTTTTTCCAGGAGGCACGAGGGCCATGTTTGCACAAACCTTT
>Ga0315298_1011932_pt1 | contig 10089 bp, 12 predicted proteins | sample WHS_1_MG_FD_203077 | JGI IMG/M metagenome (GOLD analysis project Ga0315298, IMG submission 203077) | Extremophilic microbial mat communities from Washburn Hot Springs, YNP, Wyoming, USA - WHS_1_MG | ecosystem: Environmental > Aquatic > Thermal springs > Hot (42-90C) | place: USA: Wyoming...
CTAAAGGAAGTCGGGCCGAAGATCCAGTTCCGTTCATCCTTCTGCAGCGGCCCGGACAGGGAACGGGCTTTTGCAGCAGATTCCTAGGAGGTGTGAGCGGTGAGAGTGACCAATCAGGGGCTGCTCAACAGCATCCTGTTGGGACTGCAGCGCAACATCACTCAGCTCGAGGATCACCAGTCGCGCATTGCCTCGGGGAAGCGCGTGTTGCAGCCAGCGGACGATCCGGCGGCGACGGTGAAGATCCTCGACCTGCGCAGCGCCATGGTCGAAGCGAACCAGTACAAGGCCAACTGCGAGGACGGTTCGGACTGGCTCGAGCAGACCGACAACACCATCTCGCTCATGGAGACCGCCGTTCAACGCGTGCGCGAGATCGCCGTCTCCGCGTCCACCGGTACCAACAGCGTCAGCGCTTATCAAGCGTTGGCGAGCGAACTCAAACAGATTGTCGACGGCTTGGCCGATCTCGGCAACACCAAGGTCGGCGACCTGTACATCTTCTCCGGCGAGGCGGTAAACACCAAGCCGGTGGTGCAGGAGGCCGACCCCGTGACCGGCAAGATGCACTACGTCTACAAGGGCGCGACGGGCGGTCAGGCAGCTTTGGTCAGGCAGATCGCTCCGGGAGTCGACTTGCCGATCAACGTCACGGCCGAAGATCTCCTCTTTGGTGCGAGTGGGCTGCTGCCCAGCCTTGAAAAACTCACCGATGCCCTGACCGTCCTCGGGTCCGACACAAGCACCGACGCCGAACGCCAGGCGGCCTTGGCGGTGGTCAAGGGCGATCCTGCCGCGACCCCACCGGTGCCCGGCGCGCTCGACCTGCTTGGCCAAGCCGAGAACGAAGTCTTGCGGCTGCACACCGATGTCGGGGCGCGCGTCAAGCGCCTCGAGGCGGCCATCGCCCGCAACGACGCGATGATCGACGGCCTGACTAAGCTGGTCAGCAAGCAGGAGGATCTCGATGTGCCGAAGGCCATCCTCGAGCTGGCCACCATCGATTCTTCGTACAAGCTCAGCCTCCAGATGGGCGCGCGCATTGTCCAGCCGACCCTGCTCGACTTCCTGCGCTGAGGGGGACGCTGCAGAAGGCTTCACTCCATAGGATTTACGGTCCGACTTAATTCACAACTCTCTGTGGAGGTCGGACCGCAATCCAATTCCGTTCAGCCTTTCTGCAGCGCCCTGGACAGGGAACGGGTTCTTGCGGCAGACTCCTAGGCCTGATAAGGGATGGCGGTGATGCTGCATGCAGTTTGCGACTACCCGCTTCGGGACGATTGATGTGCCGCCCGAAGAAGTGATTGAGTTCCCGGCCGGCCTCCCCGGCTTCGAAGAGGCGCGGCGGTTCGTCACCATCGAGGATCCGGCGGCCGCCCCGTTCATTTGGCTGCAGTCGCTCGAGCGGCCGGAATTGGCGTTCCTCACCATCTGCCCGCTGCTGTTCGTCCCGGACTACGCGCCGGAGGTTTCCGATGAGGCCCGCCAGGCGCTGCGCTGGACCGACGATGCTGAGATCGAAGTGCTGGCCATCGTCACCGTGCCGGACGACCCGCGCCTGATGACCGCCAACCTGCGGGCGCCGGTCCTCGTCAACCGGCGGGCCCGCCTCGGCCGGCAGGAGGTCGGCGCGCAGGGCAAGTACCCGCTGCGCTACCGGCTGCTCCCTGACGGCGGGGCGACGCGCGACAAAGCGGCGGCAGGGCGCTGACCGCAGGCTGTACGCCAGGGAGGGCAGGCCGATGTTGGTACTGACGCGCCGGGCCGGGGAGTCGATCATGATCGGCAACGGCATTGAGGTGAAGATCGTCGAAGTCAGGGGCGACCAAGTGCGCCTCGGCATCATAGCGCCGGCGGATGTCCCGGTGCACCGGCTTGAGGTGTACGAACAGATCCGCGCCGAGAACCGCGAAGCGGCCCGGGCCCCGCGGACAGCTGTGGAGCTCGGTCAGCTGCTCCGGGGCCGGGAACGTTAGGTCCAGAATCAGATGTTCCGGCTCGTCAGCGCGCGCGAGGGCGTCATGCGGCCCGCTCAATCCGTCATGTTGGCCCAAAACCGGCGGAAACCGGCCGATTTTGACCGAGGGACCCATTTCAAGCGTCAGCCCCTGTCGCCGATATCTGTAGTGAAGTCGCGCTGGCGCTGAAACCGCGGTCGGTGCCGGTGGACGAGAGCGGGCGCAAGGATGCGCCCGGGAACATCAAGGAGGATGAATTTCATGAGAATCAACCAGAACATTTCCGCTCTGAACGCCTGGCGGAACCTGGAAGCCACTGACGCTGCAATGTCGAAGTCCCTTGAGCGCCTGTCCTCCGGTTTGCGCGTGAACCGCGCCGCCGACGACGCTGCCGGTCTCGCGATCTCGGAGAAGATGCGCGGCCAGATCAAAGGGCTCAACCAGGCCACCCGCAACGCTCAGGACGCCATCTCGCTGATTCAGACGGCTGAAGGCGCACTGAACGAGACCCATAGCATTCTGCAGAGAATGCGCGAACTGGCTGTCCAGTCCGCGAGCGATACCAACACCACGGCGGATCGCGCCCAGATTCAGAAGGAAATCGATCAGTTGTCCCAAGAGTTGTCCCGCATCGGCAACACCACTGAGTTCAACACGATGCCGTTGCTGAGCGGTACGTTCAAGGGCACCTTCCAGATCGGCGCCAATGAGAGCCAGAACATCTCCATCGCCATTGCCGACATGCGCGGGTATGCCTTGGGTGTGGCCGGAAAGGCTTCCATACAGCAAAGCACGACTCTGAACGCGGCTAACACCATTGCTTCGGGCACTTACACGGTAGTGTCTGATGGCGGCGCGGGATACAAGCTTTTGAACAGCGCCGGCGTGCAGGTGGGAAAGAGCGCTGACGGTAAGACGTGGACCGATATGGCCACGACGCCCAACACCATGGCAGTGTTCAGCGATGCGGTAACTTCCGGCACAATTGTGGTCGACACCGCGGCCAGCACTGCGACCGGCGTGGCCTACATTGACAACAAAGGCCTGCAGGCCGGGGAATACACGGTGGACAGCTCGTACAACGTCTTGGATTCGGCCGGACAGAAGATCGGCACGTTCGACACGACGGCCAAAGTTATTAAGGACCTGTCGGGGACTGTGTTGACGGGCACCATCAACACAGATCTGAAGAACGGCAAATTCACAGTCGGCGGCGTCGATGTTTCCACCCAGACCGCTGCAAATGCCGCTATCACCGTTGTCCAGGGAGCGCTGGACAACGTGTCCAACCAACGTTCTGCCCTCGGCGCCGTCCAGAACCGACTTGAGCACACCATCGCCAACCTCAGCACCGCCGCCGAGAATCTGACCGCCGCTGAGTCCCGCATTCGCGACGTCGACATGGCGCAGGAGATGTCGGCGTTCACCCGCAATCAAATCCTCCTCCAGGCTGGCACGGCGATGCTGGCGCAGGCCAACCAGAAGCCGCAGTCGGTGCTGCAGCTCCTCCGCTAAGCGGAACGCAACTGATCTCCGATCGCGTCGGGCGGTGGGGAACACCCCCACCGCCCGCTTCACTAAGCAGGGTGGTGATGGCGGGTGAGTGACAGCCTTGCGGTATCTCGCATCGCCGTTCAGACGCTGACGTTCGGCGCGCCGCAGCCGCCGGCGCCGCCGGCTGCGGGTGGGGCGACCGTGGCAATCAATGAGCAGGCCAACGGGTTGGGTGCTTCCGACGACCGTCCGCGGGTCGATCTCGCCACGGCCACGGAGAGACTGAACCGGGCCGCGAAGGCCCTCGCGAGCGAACTCAGGTTCGTCATCCACGCGGCGACGCACCAGATCATGGTGCGAGTGATCGACGGAGATGGCAACGTGATCCGCGAGATCCCGCCGGAACGGGTGCTGGACGCGTACGCGCGAATGATGGAGACGCTTGGGCTGCTCGTCGATGAGAAGGTTTGACAGATCGGGTGACATAGCGCGGGGAGGGACAGACGATGATCAGCGGCGCCGGGTTGAGCATTGACGGCTTGGCGAGCGGTCTCGATACCAAGAGCGTAATCGACCAATTAATGGCGATTGAGCGACAGCCGCTGACTCGGCTTGCTAGCGAGAAGTCCGACCTCGAGACTATACAAGGAGTCTGGAAGGACGTCAACAGCCGCTTGCTGGGCCTTCAGACCAAGGCGGATGCGTTGAAGAATCCCCAAGCATTCAGCAGCACGAAGGCGGTCAGCTCGGACACCACGGTGGTGACTGCGGCGGCGAGCAACAGCGCTTTGGCCGGGACGTATCAGATTGCCGTTTCTCAGCTCGCGCAAGCGCAGGTTGATATCTCTGATGCCTTTGCGAGCACGACAACCGCGCTGAACGTTTCCGGAACGCTGACGATCAACGGCGTCGCCATCACGCTTGCCAGCACCGACACGCTTGGCACCATCAAGGACAAGATCAACGCGACGACGAGCACATCGAAAGTCAGCGCGGCGATCGTCCAGACCGCCCCCGGCTCGTACCAGTTGGTGTTGACGGGGACGCAGACCGGGACGGCGAACACGATCTCTGCTCCGACGGGCCTTGCCTTCACGACGAAGCAAGCGGCCCAGCAGGCCAAGCTGACGGTCAACGGCGTGGACATCACGAGCAATACGAACACCGTCAGCGATGTCGTGCCGGGGACGACGCTCAGCCTCGTCAAGACTGGGACGGCGGCGGTGACCATCGGCCGCGACATCGATGGCATAGTAGCCACGATTAAAGATTTCGTCGACCAGTTCAACTCTCTGTCTTCCTTCATCGCTGACAAGCAGAGCTGGGATGCGCAGAAGAAAATCGCCGGTCCGCTGCTCGGCGATTCGACGGCGGGCGGCATCATCTCCAGCTTGCGCGCCGACCTCGCCGATCCAGTGTACGGCCTCGGGGCGGGGGCTCCGTCGACGCTGGCCGAGATCGGCATCGCGACCGGCCAGTACGGCACCAGCGACTATGGCAAGCTGGTCCTCGATGAGACGAAGCTGCGGAGTATGCTTGAGAGCAACCCCGACGGCGTCATTGCCTTGTTCACCGGAGATAACGGGGTCGCCGCACGGATTGTCAACTACGCCAAGGGCTACACCGATCCGATCAGCGGCGTCCTGCCGCGCAAGGACAAGGACATCAGCAGCCAGATCAAGGACGTGGCTGACCGCATCCAGACGATGAACGATCGGCTCGATGCGCAAGAGGAGCGCTACAAGGCCCAGTTCGCGGCCCTCGAGACGGCGCTCGGCAAGCTGAAGAACCAGCAGACTTGGCTGACGCAGCAGCTCGCCCAGCTCGGCGGGCACTGAACGACGGGAAAGGGGAGGTTCACGGATGATCGCCAACCCCTATAGCCAGTACAGGGACGTACAGATTCAGACCGCATCGCCTGGCCGCTTGCTCGTGATGCTCTACGACGGTGCGATCCGCTTCTGCAACGACGCCAAGCGCGGCATCGCGGCCAATGATCCCAGGGCGACGTACGAGGGGCTGCGCCGCGCGCAGGACATCCTCGACCACCTGACCGCGACGCTCGACATGGGCGCCGGCGAGATCGCGCGCAATCTGGCCAGTCTGTATGAGTTCATGGGCCGCCGGCTGCTCGAGGCGAACCTTCGCCGCGATCCGCAGGCGATCGACGATGTCATCGGCCTTTTGCAGACCGTCCGCTCGGCGTACGCCGAGATCACTGCGCCGGCCGTCAAACCGGGGCCGGCGACCGCGCCGGCGGCGGGGACGATCGCACACGCCGTGAGCAACCTCGGCTGAGAGCGCGCCGCCAGGCGACAGCGCGACGCGCCGTGGTCCGGCGAGGGGGAGAGATATGGACCAGCCCAGATTCCCGGCAGAACGTCCGCAGGGTGCTGCGGACGGCTATGCCGAGTTCCTTAACACCACTCGGGCGATGAAGGAAGCCCTCGTCAGGCGGGACAGCGAGGGCTTCTCCCGCTTGGTTGAGGCGCGCGATGCCGCCATCGCGACGATCGGCGACCGCCCGCCCGTCACTGCCGAGGAGAAGCGGTGCCTCTATGAGGCCGCCGTGATCGACGAGGAGATCCGGACGCTCGTGGCGGAGCTGCGGGAGAACCTGGGAGACGACATCCGTCGCCTGACGACCGGTCGGCGGGCAGCTAACGCTTATTACCGCGCCATGACCCGCCGCGAGCCGGGGGACAACTCAAAGTTCATTGACAAGGCGAGATGACCCTGCGATGGACGAGCGCCTTCAAACATTGACCGAACAAGTTCTGCGATACCGCGAGCTGCTGGCGCTGGCCTATGCGCAGAAAGACGTTATCCAGAAGGGCGATTTGAGCGAGGTCGGCACATTGCTGGCGGCGCGCCAGGAGCTGATCGATCGCATCCGGGAAGTCGGGGAGGCCCTGGCCGCTGCCGCGGGCGATGTCGCGCCGGACGGCGCGCAAGACGCCGCGCCGGCGGACGCTGACCCACAGGACGGGGCGCGCGACACCGAACGGCGCGTGCTGGCGGAGGCGGCAATGCTTCTTGAGAAACTGCTCTCGTTGGACAAAGAGAACGAGCGCCTGCTCGAAGTGAAGCTGGCACAAGCCCGTGGCTTCGGGAGGACTGGTTATGCGCACACAAGTCGCGTTCGCTGACCGGGGGTCCGAGTCGGGGCGGGAAGCCGGTGAAGTTGCGCGTTTCCTCGCGGAGACTGGCTATGCGAGCCTGGAGGCGGCGCGCGCGGCACTGGCTGAGCTGGCGAGTCTGCGCGAGCTTCAGGAGTTCTCCAACACGCTGCTGAATTCGCTGTTCGATCAGGCGATCGGCGGGATGGTCATCGCCGACGCCGACGGGCGGATCATCAGGATGAACCGAACCTACGCGCGACTGCTCGGCGCTGCTCCGGAGGCTTTCCTTGGCCGCCACATTGCGGTCCTTCCCGGCGGCGGGGAACTGCAGCGCGCGCTCACGACCGGCGAGGTCAACCCGGGCCGGATCGGGAGCATCAACGGCATTCGGCACGTCCACATTGAACTGCCGCTCTTCCATCAGGGGCGGGTGGTGGGCGTGCTCGGGCAGATCCTGAGCAAGGAGCTGGACACCGTCAAAGCCTTGTTCGAGCAGGTCAGCCGGCTTGACGAGCGGCGACCGGAGCCGCCAAGCAAATCGGCGAGTCACACGTTTGCCAGCATTTGGGGCGAGGGCGAGAACTTCCGGCGCGCGAAGGCGCTGGCCGAGAAGGCCGCGCGGACTGATTTGACGGTGCTGATTCAGGGCGAGAGCGGCACGGGCAAGGAACTGTTCGCTCAGGCGATCCACAATGCCAGTCCGCGGGCCGGACGGCCGTTCGTTGCCGTCAATTGCGCCGCCATTCCGGATACGCTCCTCGAGGCGGAACTGTTCGGCTACGAAGCGGGCGCGTTCACCGGCGCGCGCCGCAGCGGCAAGCCGGGCAAGTTCGAACAGGCCGACGGCGGGACGCTTTTCCTCGACGAGATCGGCGACATGCCCCTGCCAATGCAAGCGAAGCTGCTGCGGGCCATCCAGGAGGGGGAGATCGAGAAGGTCGGCGCGACCGGCCGCGTTCGCGTCGACGTGCGCCTGATCGCCGCCACCAACCAGGACTTGGCGCGGCTGGTCGACGAGGGCCGTTTCCGCGAGGATCTCTATTACCGGCTGAACGTCGTCCGGGTCGATCTGCCGCCGTTGCGCGAGCGGCCCGAAGACATCCGGCTGCTGGCCGGCATCTTTTGCGAGCGGTTCTGTGCCGCGCACGGCGTCGACCGGACGCTCTCCGAGGAAGCGATAGAGTTGTTGTTGCGCTACCGCTGGCCGGGTAACGTGCGCGAGCTGGCGAACGCGGTCGAGACGGCGATGTGGTTCGCCGACGGCCCGGTCGTGCGGGTTGCCGATTTGCCGGCCTTCGTACGCGAGCAGCGGATCGGCGGGCGCTACGGCGGACAGCGGACGCTGGAGGACATCATCGCCGAGGTGGAGCGCGATGCGATCATAGAAGCGCTCGAGGCGACCGGCAACAATAAAGCCAAGACGGCCAAGATGCTCGGCCTGCCGCGGTCGAGCCTGTACGAGAAACTGAGCAAATACAATCTCGGGACGTAAGTCGCCGGCGCGGTCCGTCCGGCACGCCCGTCGCTGAAAGGAGCGCGGGCGCCTATTTCGCCTCCCCTGTCCGAAACGTGGACACTGTCCAGGGATCGGACGCTTCGAACGCATCGCAAGCCGCCGTGCCACCGTTCCCGGCGGCAGCACGATCAGCGCGTCCGCCGCGCACCGGCGAGGCGAAGAGACGCGCTTTTGCTTTGCCGCGGCCGGGCGTGTTTGTTTGGCGCTCAAGCTGATGCGCTGCGGCTTATGTGCGTGGTCGGAGTGGCACGGTTTTTGCTTGTATACAGTTATAGACCGGCTTCGCCGCCGCGGAGAGCGTCAGCCGGCGGAGCTGTCAGGAGGGATGGGCTGTGGTCAGTGAAGCGAGGCAGGGGATCAACTTCGACGGTGAGCACAAGCTGGTTATTTTCCGCCTGGCCCGCGAAGTGTATGCCATTGACATCAACGCGGTGGCCGAGATCAGCCAGATGCAGGACATCACCCATGTCCCGCGCACGCCGGCGTTTGTCGAGGGCATCATCAATGTCCGCGGCCAGGTCCTGCCCGTGATCGACCTGCGCAAGCGATTTGGCCTCCCGCAGACCGAGCTCGGGCGCGACGCGCGCATCATCCAGGTCGAGGTCGGGGCGATCAAGCTCGGGCTGATCGTCGACGCCGTGACCGAAGTGCTGACGATCACCGCCGATATGGTGGAGCCGCCGTCGCCCGTCATTTCGTCCATCGACACCGAGTTCATCCAAGGGGTCGTCAAGGCCGGGGAACGCCTGATCATTCTCATCGATCTCGAGAAGGTATTGTCGAAGAAGGAGAAAGACGCGCTGACCGACATTGCGTGAGCGTGCCAACCGAAGCGGGGAGGGAACGAGCGTGGCCAGCGAGGGGAAAAGGGTGGCGGATGACCTGAGGCTGGTGGTGTTCCGCCTGGCCGATGAATTATATGGCCTCAACATCGTCAGCGTCGAATCGATCGGCGTGCTGGCGCCGATCACGCGCGTGCCGGGCACGCCGCCGTACATCAGCGGGATCATCAATTTGCGCGGGCGCGTGACGCCCGTGGTCGATCTCAGACGCCGGCTCGGCCTTGCGGAGGCGCCGTACACCGACGAGACGCGCATCGTCGTCGTCGAGCACGAGGACGAGCAGATCGGCCTTCTGGTCGACGCCGTGAGCGAGGTCAGACCGGCGGCCGCGGCGGAGATCGATCCCCCGTCGGCCCTCATCGCCGATGTCGGAACGCAGTACATTGCCGGCGTCATCAAGGCCGGAGACCGGCTCGTGATCGTCCTCGATCTCGCCCAGGTGCTGCGGCGAGAGGACCGCGATCGCTTGAAGCGCGAACGCGTGAGTTGACAGCCGCGGAGGTGGAGATATGAGCCTCAATCTCAACGCATCGCCCGAGGACCTGAAGGTCTTCTTGGAAGAAGCCGAGGAGCTGCTGCAGGCTGTCGAAGAAGATCTCATCCGACTCGAGAAAGAAGACGAGGCGGAGGCGGACGGCCTCATCAACGAGATTTTCCGCGCCGCCCATACGCTTAAGGGCTCATCGGCCACTATCGGACACCAGCGGATGGCCGAGCTGACCCATGCCATGGAGAATGTCCTCGACCTTTTGCGCAAGGGCGAACTCGAATTGACGAGCCAGACCATCGATGTCTTGCTCGAGTGCCTCGATCTGCTGCGGGTGATGAAAGACGACATCGCGCGGGATGAGGACAGCGGAGCGAGCCACGGGCCCCTCATTGAGAAGCTGAAGGCGATCGCCGCGGGTGCCGGTCGGCCGATGGCGGCTGACGCGCTCGGACTGGCGGCGAACGCGTCGACTGCGCCAACGGGGTCCGCGGCCGGCCTCAACCAGTCGGAGCGCGCGCGGGCGACTGACGCGCTCGCGCGCGGCGAGCGCGTCAGGACGGCCCGGATCACCTTCAGCGGCGATTGTCCGATGCCTGCCGTGCGGGCCTTTCAGGCCGTCGTGACGATCGAGCAATTCGGCGAAGTGATCGCCTCGCTGCCGTCG
>Ga0315298_1011936_pt1 | contig 10085 bp, 9 predicted proteins | sample WHS_1_MG_FD_203077 | JGI IMG/M metagenome (GOLD analysis project Ga0315298, IMG submission 203077) | Extremophilic microbial mat communities from Washburn Hot Springs, YNP, Wyoming, USA - WHS_1_MG | ecosystem: Environmental > Aquatic > Thermal springs > Hot (42-90C) | place: USA: Wyoming...
ACTTTAAATATTGCGGCAGGCCTCGGTATACCTTCAGGACGAGAATCTCGGGCACTTGGTAGCTGTGGAGTTCCTTTATGCGGGCCATAAGCCTATCCACTTTTTTAACTCTTGTTTTTATCAGCAATAAAACCTCACTTGACTCCTCCATCTTACCCCGCCATCTATAAACTGACGAAACTTTTGGAACCGCGCTCACACAAGCGGCAAGCCTCTCGGAAATTAATGCCTCGGAAATCCTTTTCGCCTCGCCTCGGTCTTTAACCGTCGTCAGCACAATCGAGAACATGTTCTCCAAGCAAAGATTAGCCTATATGTTTAAAGTTTACCGAGGTTATTTTCTACGGTGCTGCAAATGATTGAGGACGTGCTTTTCATCATAGCCATGTTTATTCTATTCTGGGATGCCGTTGGGCTCATAAACCGCTGGTTCAACCTCAAGAAGCGCGGCTTCTCCATTTCTCCTGGGGTTGTGATGTGGCGTACAAGACGTGGGCTCAACCTCATAAATCGCGTGGGCCGGGCCAGGCGATTCTGGCGCGTTTATGGTGACCTCGCCGTGGTTGTTGGGATAATCCTGATGGTCTTTGTCTTCGTCAACCTTGTGCTCAACTTGGCTGTATTGTTCACGCGGCCCTCCGCCGCCGTCGCAGGGGTGCAATTCGTGCTGCCGGGGCTGGTGCCCGGCCTGACGCCATTGGCTTGGGTAATTGCAATCGCGACCGTGTTGCTCGTCCACGAGTTCGCGCACGGTTTCTTACTCAGTTCTCAAGGCCTGAAAGTTAAATCGGTCGGTGGGATGCTGTTCCTGGCGATTCCCGGGGCCTTTGTCGAGCCGGATGAGAAACAACTGGTGAAAGCCCCGGTCATGAAGCGGCTGCGGATGTATGCGGCGGGGGCATTTTCAAACGTGCTGTTTGCAATACTGTGCCTTGGTATAATTCTCCTGCTTCTAGTTCCCAAACCCGGTGCCTATGTCTATGCCGTTGCTAAGGGTTATCCAGCCGACAACCACAACATACGGCTTGGCATGAGACTTTATTCTATAGACAACTTCCAGATAAATACCAACGAAGATTTTGAGAACTTCATGAGCATGACCAAACCATGGCAGAACGTGAGGGTGGTGACCAGCGCCGGGGAGAACCTGATAACGCTCGCGCAAAACCCTTACATAGAAAACCGAGGATACCTCGGCGTGGCTGTAATTACCGCCTTCTCCCGCTGGAATTTTGTTAACCCGCTTTTCGTGTTGTGGACGGCCATGTCGGAGTTGCTGGGAAGCAATGTATTTCACCCCTATGTCTTTGATGCCGTGGTGCCCTGGGCGGTCATAGACATCCTGAAGTGGATATTTGTCCTGAACATCGGCATCGGTCTCTTCAACCTCATGCCGGCGGTCCCGCTTGACGGGGGCTACATCATAAGGGGAATGCTGGAAATGATGACTTCAAAGGAAAGGGCCAAGCAGATCAGTATGATGGTGTCAGTCGTTGTGCTGGCGATAATCATGGCGAACTTCCTGCCGTTCATCGGGTGATCCAGTGAAAGTTGAAGTTCGGGTGAAAATGGTTGGTCAGAGGACAACGCGTAGGTTGAGGGTCGAGTCCAGAACCAGTATCGCTGACCTGCTCGATCAGCTCGGCCAGAACCGTGAGACGGTTGTGGTGAGGTTGAACGGCAAGATCGTCGCCGAGGAGGAGCGCTTGAAAAACAGGGATTTGGTCGAAATTCTACCTGTCGTGACGGGTGGTTGAGTGCTCAGGTGCAGCCACTGTGGCCGAAGGGCCGTATACAACCAGCGCTATTCCGGCGCGCTGCTCTGTGATCGGTGCATGATAAAGAGCGTGGAGCGTCGCTTTCGACATGCGGTAAACGAGAACAAGCTCGTCTCACCGGGTGAAAGGGTCGCCGTCGCCGTTTCGGGAGGGAAGGACAGTGTTGCCTGCATGCACCTGCTCGCCGATTACTGCCGGGGCAAGCGCTGTGAACTGGTCGCGATAACGGTGGATGAAGGGATAAGAGGATATCGCGAGGAAAGCCTGCCAATAGCCAAGGAAAACGCGGAAGGTCTTGGAATAGAACATCAGGTGATCAGCTTCAAAGAGGCGTTCGGCGCTACGTTGGATGGGATGGTCAAACTCGCGGTCAAGAAGGGCACAAGGTTGAATCCTTGCACCTACTGCGGTGTCATGCGGCGCTCTATTTTAAACCAAGCGGCGCGAGAACTCAGCGCGGACAAGCTGGCCACAGGCCACAACCTCGACGACGAGACGCAGGCCATAATGCTGAACTACATCAGGGCGGATCTGTCCAGGCTTCACCGGCTTGGACCCAGCTACTTACCGCGGGAGGGTTTCGTGCCGAGGATCAAACCACTGCGCGAGATTCCTGAGAAGGAGGTCGCTCTCTACACCCTGCTTAAGGGGATGAAGGTTCATCTCGGCGTGTGCCCATACGCCAGCGGTATTCACACCGAGATCAGGGATTTCCTGAACAGGCTGGAGACAAACCACCCGAACTCAAAGTTCATGATCCTCAGGATGTTTGAGGAGATCAAGCCCCACCTCAAGGCGGCCGTCCCTGAATTCGAGATGGCAAAATGTGCAAGTTGCGGTGAACCCACATCCTCCGGGCTGTGCAAGGCATGTGAACTTCTTCAGGGCGTCGGCCTTGTGAACAGGCGGAAAACCCTTATTTCGCCCCGAGTCATTTAAATTTGGCGGTGGGCTAGGTGGGCAGCTACCCCTTGCCTGTACCACAAATGGGGTTCATGGTGGACCGAAGCCTGCGGGCGGCGCTCAGAACTGCGCGTCGACCTGGCTTTCGGCGACGAAGTCCTGTCCCACCGGGTCGGCGGCGGCAGGGTTCAGGCTGTAGGGTCTGGATTAACTGCCCCTGCCTCTCGAACCCCCCAGGGGCGGAAGTCAGCAAGGGTAAGGAGGACGTGCGGCGCTGGTGGCCAACGGGATGGAGCTCGGGGCCAGTCATCGACTCGCAGGGAAGGCGTCAACCACGGGCGTGCCCGCCGCCGCTTCACAGCGTTTTTAATAAAACGGCGGCAGAATAATGACTGTGCGGGGGTAGCCAAGCCAGGTATGGCGGCAGGTTGCTAAGGCAAACCTGCAGATACCTGTTGGCCCTTCGGGCCTCAGGGGTTCAAATCCCCTCCCCCGCGCCAACATGGTTCTTGGGCTGATGCACGGTGGGTCGGACAAGTGAGGGTTTTCGGTGCCCATCGAGGTCTTTTATGCTCTCAAGCCGAGTTAATCTGGGATCACTATGCCGGTAGCCGATGAAGGACAACTTCTGACGGGGCGAGTTGTCTTTCAGTACTTCTATGACTGCGGCGGGGACATAGTTCTGGAAAAAGTACCTCAGGAGAAACTCAAGATCATTCACCGGGTTCCTCCCAAGCGCATGCGGGTGCTGGCGCCCAAGTATGAGGAGGTGGGCCTGCAGCCGCTGGAGGCCAACTTGGGAACCAAGAACATCGACGGCCACGAGGCGAGGGTTGAGGGGAGAATTTTCCCCATCGGTGTGATCGAGATCTACATCGTCATCGAGTTTCGCAACGCGGGTCTGGAAAGTCTGATCAAGCTGGTCAGGCTCGATGAACATCCCGTGAAGGTTTCCGGCAGGGAGGTGGAGTTTGAGGAGGTAACCCGGGAGGATTTTGAGAAGCTGCTCGACGTGATCAAGCCCGCCATAGTTTCCCCCTACCCGGCTTTCAAACGTCCCGAAACCTACACGCTGATAATGATAACGGAGTCTTCGCCCAAACTGAAGGCGAATGATTTTCTGAGGAGATTCCGAAGGCAAGCGGCCGGCATACTCCGCGGAGAGAGGGAATGGAAGAAGCTCAGCAGCAAGGAGGTTGAGGATGCTCTCAAGAGCTATCTCAGCTATTCCGAGGATGACATCGTGGTAGTTGACTGGTATTCCGCGCTGATGAGCGGCGCGGTGAACTACATGGATGATCTCGAGCACATGATCGAGCTGGCCAAGATTCAGCTGCTGGAACTCAAGAGCTATGACAAGCTCCTCGACGTGCGGCTGGAGCGCGCCTACGATTCACTGTATGCCGTCTTCACCGGTCCTAGAGTGGGGATGCTCTGGGGGCGGCGCTGGTACGGCAGGCTGGCCGCCGCGGCCGGGGAGCTGGCCGAGTGGCGGGTTGAGGTGACGGATCTGGTCGAGGACATGAGGAACATCCTGAAGTTCACCGGGGACTGGTATCTGGGAAAGCTCTACAGAATATCGAGCGAGCGTTTCCGCATCCAGGATTGGCTGGCCCTCGTCGATAAAAAGCTGGGGCAGCTGCAGGAGCTCTATGGCATGGCGATGGAAAGGGTCGACGTTCACCGGGCTATGACGCTGGAGCTTCTCATCATCATCCTGATCGCAATTGAGGTGGTGCTGGCCATCGTCATCGGCTTCAAGTGACAGCCTACGCGCGCGTTTACCCAAAACGGTCTGATCTACAACTGGACTTGGAGCGCCGATTACAGTTCGGGAAGGGGCACGCCTGCGAAGCAGATGCTTATTGTTTTTGATATTACAAACCAGCTGAGCAAACACCATCTTCTTTTTTATTATTGAGCAAGAGTTAGATGGGGCCCGTGGTCCAGTGGTTAAGACGCCACCCTTACAGCCTTCTGGCTAAGCAAGGTGGAGATCCCGAGTTCGAGCCTCGGCGGGCCCACCATATTTTTTAAGCGAATCCTTAAAACAAAGGGCTCTTTTTGTTATTTTGGTATGGAGATGGGAAGCAAGTATGTCCACCTGCTCAAGGACAGGGATGTCAAGCGATGGTTTGACAATCTAGCGGCCAAGTCAAAGATTACGGCGACGGTTTATCTCAGGACTTTGGGCCTATACTGCGAGCTGAACGGGACAGATCCGAAGGCCGTAATTAAGGTTGCCAAAACCAAAAGCTTCCGCGATAGCTTCATCGATTTCATCAGGAAAATGGAAAGTGAGGGCAAAGCGGGTTCTTACCTCGTCAGATTCAAAAAAGTTCTCAACTCTTGGCTCACGTACAACGGGGTCAACACCAAGCTTAAGGTCAATATAAAAGGGGAGTCTGACGCGCCCACTATAGCCGATGAAAGGGTTCCGAGCAAGGAAGAACTAGAAAGAATACTGAGGATGGCCACGCCCAGAGGCAGGGTTTCAATAGCCCTCATAGCCTTCAGCGGGATAAGGCCCCACAGCTTGGGAAATTTCGATGGGAGCGATGGGATGAGGCTGGGAGATTTTGTTGAGGCCAAAATAAGTGCCGACGGGATGGAGTTTACTAACACCCCAGCGATGCTTGTCGTAAGGAAAGGGTTGAGCAAATCTGGGCACCAGTACTTTACCTTTGTGCCCCAGCAAACTATCACTTACATTAAGGAGTACTTGGATGAAAGAGTAAAGCAAGGAGAAAAACTGGACAAGGATTCCCCGCTTCTCAGTTTTGATCCGCGCGGGAGGAGAAAGAACGCGTTTTTGAGAACGGCTCTTATTACAAGAGACATCAGGGAAGCGATTTTGAAGGCTGGTTTTAAGTGGAGGCCTTACGTGCTGAGGGCTTACTGCGATACCAATATGATAATCGCTGAATCAAAAGGGAAAATTTCGCACCCGTATCTGCAGTTTTTGATGGGACACAAGGGCGATATAGAAGCGAGGTACTCGACGAACAAGGGAAGGCTATTGCCGGACATGGTTGAGGACATGCGAAGGTGCTATAGTAGCTGCGAGCCTTTTCTCTGCACGATCGCTCAACCTTTGGAACAATTGAACATCGTTAAAGAGGCAAAAATAGAAGCTCTAAAAAGCATGGCAAAGGCCCTGCTCGGAATAGATCTGCTTGAGGTAAAGGTGGCGCGGGAAAGAGAGCTGAGGAGAGAACTAAGCGCGGACGAACAAATAGAGCTTTTCGAAAACGAACTCAAAAAGCTAAGGGACGGAAAACACAATCCGAAGAGGATAGTGAGCGAGGAGGAGCTTGAGAAGCTTTTAGCGGAGGGGTGGCAGTTCGTCTCAGTACTGCCGTCGCGAAAGATACTGGTCAGCAAGGAATAGCGTTCACGGACGAGTCTCGTTCACCAGCCTGCTCAATGCCTCGACGAGTTTTTCCTTCGTCCTGTAGGCGCTTTCGTTCACCATCAAGATCAGCCTGTTTGCGATCTCCTTGTACGGCTCGATCGCCTGACTGATAACGTAGTCCAGAAACTCGTGCCTAAGGGTTTCCAAAGCAGGCTTCTCCTCTTTTTCGTAGACACAGATACAGTTTCCATTGACCTCTCCCGACAGCTCCCCGTCTTTTGGAATCCAATTTACCATGAGATGGTGGCCAAGCCCTAAGAGGTGCTTCAGCCTTTCCAGCTTTGTTTCAAGCCTACCCATGAGATCCTTTCCACCCCTCATGCTTGCGAGGCTACAGCTCCTTTTTGCCCGATGATCCTCTGTTCCTTGGTGAACGGGGAGGAGGTCAAACGCGTCTTCCTCGCCGTCGAAGGGTGCCGGGCGAGAGGTGGGAATGGGCGCTTTCGCGGCAGATAGTGGTCCTGTTTTCGCCATACGACAACCACTGAGTGATGCTGGAACTCCTTTATATGGGCAAACAAAGCCATTCCCTGGATGCGGTTAAAGGTGTAAAAGACATTTTTCAAAAATCAGTTGGAGGGAAAAATAAGCATCCGCGGACAGCATTTCCGGAAGGGCTTTTCACAGCCGCATGTCCAACCCGGCCGTCAAACAGGCTGCTGCGATGCTCTCACGTCGATATGACCACGGGATTTTGTAAAGTGCGCCTATGGGTTCAGAAGCAGCTCAAGCAGAGATACAGAGCCGGACAAACCATCGACCCTATCCGATTACCGCTTAACTGTAAAATGCTCCGGCCGCGCCGAACTGGTTTCGCTCAGGAATTCCGCCAGCGGCCGCCCATCGCCCAGGCGCAGCTTGTAGCTCAGGCGCTTGGCCTCCAGCTGGCGCACCTCGTCGAGCGTGATTACCAGAACCGGCGTGCGCCTGAAGCCAAAGCAGATCAAGCCCTCGACGGCGGAGCTGCGGGCCCTCTCGGTGAGCTGCTCGACCTCAAACTTCGGCAGGTAGATCGGTTCGAGCTTTGATGTCTTTTTGCAGCTCACGAGGTAGCGAAGTTTTCCCTCCCTGAGTATTTTGAGGTCCGTGCCGAGCGAACTGCCGGATCTGTCCCAGGAGTAGCCGAAGCGCTCGAAGATGTAGGCACACCTGTACTCAAAGTTCACCCCTCGTCGCTTTACCGAGACCAAGAAAATCCCTCTTAAAACTTCACTCTGCCCTCTCGACAGCATATATCCTCGCGTGCAGCTTCCCATCGAGCCTGTAAAGCTTCGCGGCCGCCCTGAAACGGCTCCCCCTTCTGATCAATTGCCTCGGCCCCGTGTACTCGTCAGGGATTAAAACCGCACGGAACTTTCCATCGACGAAAAGGATCGCCTTTCCCTGCAGGACCCTCTCGACCTCGAAGGTGTGGACATCCGCGGGCGCGCGCATTGCCGTGGAAGCGCCGGCCGGAAGTATTCTGCCCCTTAACTCCTTGACCTGCTCCTCATCACGGAGCTTTTGTATCGCCGCCCTCACCGCGCCCGGGCTGTCACCGCTGGCCTCAAGCTCCTCGCTCAGCTCGCCGATGGAAATTCCCTCCCGACCCGACCTCAAAATTCTCCACAGGAGCTGCTTGGAGACCTCGTTGACCTCCCTGCTGAACTCCCTCAGCCTTTTCCTCTCCAGCCCTTCATCGAGTTCGACCGATTCCTCCTGCTCAACTTCGGGGAGTTCCGGCGGGCGCTTCTCGACCTCGGCGATCAGCTCTGCGGGCATCGGGTTCTCCTGCAAGGTGCCGAACCTGAGAACCGGCTTCAGCTCCGAGTTCAGGCTCTTCACGATGTGCTTCATCCTCTCCGCCATCCTCCTGCTCGCCCTCAGGTAGCTGACGTCAAGCGTGTCCTCGGCGGCCAGTATCACGACCCTGCCAAATCTCCTTCTGCCTGTTCTTCCTTTCCTCTGGATGTACCTGATCTCGCTCGGGACGGGCTCGTAGAACACCACCAGGTCAACGCTTGGGATATCCAAACCCTCCTCAGCGATGCTCGTCGCGACCAGGACCTTTATCTCGCCTCCCCTGAACCTCTCGAGAAGCAGGGCCTGCTCTTCCTGACTCATCCCTTCGTCACCCGACCTGTCCGACTGTCCGATGAACCGAGCGGCTGATATCCCCATCTCCGAAAGTTTTGAGACCAAGTAAGAAGAGGTGTCCCTGTACTGGGTGAACACTATCACGTTTGATGACGGCTTTTCCGTGAGCTGCTGCGTCAGTATCTGCCTCAGTGCATCGACCTTCGGGTGCTCCCCTACTGAATCAAGAGCTCTGTAGACCCCAGCAAGCCCGAACCCGGAAGCCAGGGCCCGGTGGCTGAGCTTTTGGCTTTCCCCGATACGGTCTAAGAAGCACCTGAGCGTGTGGGGCCCCTGGCTTTCCAACAACTCTAGGGCGTGATACAGCGTCAGCGCCGAGGACTGGGTGACGACGACGCTGAAAAGCCTGCTCCTTTCCTCCTCCAGGGAAGTTTCCTCTATCCTGTACCTCAGCTCGTCCCCGAGCCTCAGCAGGTCGGTCCTGAATATGTACCTGGGGTCCTTTTTGATTGCCCCCATTGAGATCAGTTTTCGAAGCCTTTCATCCAGCATTGCCCTCAGGGTCTTCTTTATGCCTTGGTAGGAATCGGGCAGCCGGATGAACTTCCAATCCACCTGGACGGGGCTCACGTAGGGCTTGACGTCGGGATCCTCCTCGGTCCTGGCCTCGACGTGCTCGATGCAGAGTGCCCGGCAAATCTCCTCGATTTTTTCCCTGTCGGCCCCTGGGCTCGCAGTCAGCCCCAGGATGATCGGGTATGGGGCCTCCCTCATGTAGGCCTCGGCGACCCGCGTGTAGGCGTAATTCTTCCTCGCCCTGTGGCACTCGTCGAACACGAGCAGGCTGAACCTGTCCAGCCTCATGCCCAGCTTCTGGTCGTTGTGCACGACCTGGGGAGTCGCGAAGTAAATGCGGGCCGGACCCTTCCAGACATTGAGCCTGTAATTTGGAGGATATTTTCCGGTTAAAACCTGAACGTCCCCGGGGCGGAGCTTCAGGAGCCTGAGGAACGTGTTTCTGTGCTGCAGGACCAGCGGCCGCGTGGGCGCCATCACCAAGACCTTGTGCCTGCTGTACCTGTAGAGGAAGTGCGAAGCGACCAGAGCTGCTATGATTGTTTTGCCTAGGGCGGTCGGCAGAACGACTAGCGTGTTCCTCTTTATCGCTTCCTCGGTGATCCTGAACTGATAGTCCCTCTCCTCGAAGGCCTCCTTCCTCACGAGCGGGTTTGTCTCGAACATGGCTCCATCTTAACTTCCGCGGCTCCCTTAATCGCCTTACCCTGAGGGGCTGCCGAAAGTAATCCTTCAGCTATATCTCGATGACCTCTGCTTCCTTTTTCGGCCTCGGTCTTTCGGCGACCGGCGGGTTGATTTTTTCCACGCCGCTCACTACTTTCTCAAGCTTCTCGTCGGCGATTATGTGCTTGAATTCCTTGAGTTCCAGCATGTTTCTGATTACTAGCCCCCTCTTCTTCGTGGGGTTGCCAGAAGCGTCGAGCGGGTTTATCTCGACGCTCAGCCTTTGGGGTGATCCCCGGTACGACGGCAGCTTTAGTATGAACACGCCCGCGATGCTCGTAGGCCTCCTCTCCCACTCCTTCCCCTTCTCAAGGAACAACTTCAGGGTCTGCTCGAGCTTTTCCTCAGACAGTTTTTCATCCCCATGAAGAGTTAGCGAGGCTGGTTAAAATTCGTTTCTGACGGATGGCGATCGGGGAAAAAGATCAACGCTTTGAGGAAATCAGATGCCGAGGTCATTTACAACCGATGATCTAACCGTGGTTCCCCATGGGCTTTACGAAATCCATGACCTTCACTCTTCTGGTAAGCCCTAAAAACCTCGTTCCTTATTATCTCCTTTTTTTAGAAACATGGTCAATGCTTCCACTACAGACTTGCGGAGGCTAAAG
>Ga0315298_1011937_pt1 | contig 10085 bp, 9 predicted proteins | sample WHS_1_MG_FD_203077 | JGI IMG/M metagenome (GOLD analysis project Ga0315298, IMG submission 203077) | Extremophilic microbial mat communities from Washburn Hot Springs, YNP, Wyoming, USA - WHS_1_MG | ecosystem: Environmental > Aquatic > Thermal springs > Hot (42-90C) | place: USA: Wyoming...
GATCATCGGAGTAGCCTTATTCGAGCTCGGAGACAACGTAGCAAAAGACTACAACGCATACCTAGAGATAATCAACCGTCCATTTCAATTCAACATAGTTTTGCCAACTTCCCAAAAGGTAGCCGTAGACCTCAGCGAGCTTAAACAATGCTACAAAACTGTAACAGACACGCCACTCTACAGATCCATAATTTCCCATATTCCTTCCACCGAAGTAGAATTTTTATCGATAGTCCGTGACCTTGAAGAAAGATTCAACAAAGAAGCAATATCGCTAACCGAAGAAAATTGCAAAGGAAACAAAACTACCAAGCCTGACAGCTTAGACCTATTAGCACAAAGTCTCTACACGCAGAGGGGCTACTCAACTATAATTGAAAAACTCAAACACATAAACTGCGTCAAAAGACTACTCCAGCAATTTAACTTCGACTAAGCGCGCGAACAATCGGTGTCCCCGACTTCCGGCAAAATAAATGGTTGCCGCGCGCTAGAGCTGAGCTACCAGGAGTTGTTGAAAGACTACTAAAATATATATATTAGTTTTGCTTTAAATCTTTCAATGTCTCTGGGCAATATCGAGGTTTATAGTCGTTTAAAAGAAGTAAGAGCTAAGTTGGAACATTTTCAATTAATACTCGAACAGGAGAGAATCCAGTGTAACATGCTACTTGGAGACCTTGCCTCTATGCATGAGATACTAAGGTTGTATGAGAAGTACCTCGAACAGCTAAACCCCGATGCCTTTAAGGAGCTGTCCAGCGTGCAGGAAAAATACCTCGAGCTCAGCGGGAAATGTAGACCAGAGGACGTTATCCCTAGAGAGAGCCCGCTACTGGAAAAGCTCGAAGCCTATGCAAAAAGGTGGCAGACATCTGTAGATAGGCTGATGACAGCAATTGAGTACAAAGCCTACCCAGAAGTAACTGTTAGCTATGTTAGATCCATCCTGGTGAACACGGAGAAAAATCTAGCCACAGGCGATATAGAACTGGTGTACGGGAACCTCTCCCTAGTCTATGACCACCTAGATAGACTCGCAATGGTTTACGAGAAGCACTCTGAGCGACTAAGAAATGAGTTTCTCCAGATCAGAGATGAGGTTGGTTTATACAAAGAACAGGTAAACGCCGGAAAGGTAAAGCTTGACAGGCTGAGAGGAGTAATAAACATCTGGCTCAATCGAATAGACTCTCTGGCCGGTCAGCTCCCCCCGGTACAACCGCTACCCCCAATTCAACCTCCTATACAGCCATCACAGCCTGTACGACCCCCTATTCAGCTACCAGGAGCCTTAAGGCTGAGCTGTGAGGGTAAGATCTTCTCACTTGACCTCGCGAGCCTGTACGGGAAAGCGCTGATCCTCGGCAGGTACGACCCAGGCGGCCTAGACGAAAACGTTGGCTCCCTCCCCGACGCGCTGAAGATCCAGGAATACTCTGATAAGCCTGGAAGAATCCTATACCTCTTCACAAACCTCCAGTGCCGCTGGGGATGCGCGAAGGGCGACGAGAACTGCACCCACAGGCACCACGTCCTGCTAACCCCAGACCCCGCGAGGAACACGCTGAGGATCAGCTACTTCCCAGGAGCCTTTCTCCCGGTGTCCTACGCATACAGCGAAAGAGAAACACGTCGACGCCTAATGGGAGAGCTCGAGCTAAAACCCGGGCAGACAGTCTACCTCTGGATAAGCGGTGTACGAGACTTTATGCAGGGCCGGGAGGTTCCAATAGCCATCAACTTCACCACTTCTGGGAGAGCCCAACGAGACACAATCACCTGGTAACAGCGATTTCCCGCGCGCGCTAATTCGAGGAAATGCTCATCAAATATCTGCTGAAAAAGTTGGGGATTAAAGCGTAGCGTGCAAAAATAATTCTCATCTAATAGGGAAAAAGAAGGCAAATATAGCCTTTTTTTATAACAATTTTCTGGTGAAAAATATATTAGTTCTAAAGACACATAGGTAAATCGTGAGCCTCAACGTTAAGTTGCTGGAGGCCTCGATGAAAGGTGATGCGAATACTGTTAAAGAGCTTCTCGAGGAGGGTGCCGACCCAAATGAACGGGATAGCTCGGGATGGACTCCCCTGCATACAGCGGCTACGCATGGCCACGTTAACGTTGCAAAGCTTTTAATTGAGTATGGAGCCGACGTAAACGCTAAGACTCTAAGAGGCTGGACGCCTCTGCATTTCGCTTCTGCGTTTAGAATGCCATTATTGGTTATGCTATTGCTAGAGAAGGGTGCGGACGTAAACGCGAAGGACAAGGATGGAGCTACCCCATTGCACTTCGCGGCCTCGAAAGGCTATCTGGATATTGTTGAATTGCTTCTCAAGAGTGGTGCAGATCCAAGCATCGTAAACAGTCTAGGCGAAACACCAGCCGAGTTAGCAGAAATAAATGGACATCAAGATGTCGCAGTATTCATTAGAGACTGGTCTAGGAAGATTTCGAGTGGTACCTTAAAGAAGGCTAGAGAAGGCTTGAAGCCGCCTGAACCTATAAATAGAGAAATTGCTACAGGTAGCGAATTAGAGATAGTTGATGTGGATTCCTCTAGCTACATGAGACTTGGCGAGTGGAATAAGCTAAAGTTGGTTCTCAGGGGTAGAGGTGTTTTCACACTGAAGCTTGAAGGAGACATAGACTATATGGCGGGGGACTATTACACTGTTAACGCTGAAGCCAGCATCGAGTTAGCCGTAAAGCCTAGGATACAGGGAGAAGTACCGGTAAAGGTGATAGCTGAAGCTAATGAAACAAAAATCACAAAACTAATATGGTTAAAGGTAGAATCTCCAAAGACATGCTCAAGATGCCTAGCACCAATAGAGCCTGGGGCAAGCTTCTGCTGGAGGTGCGGAGCAAAGCTAAGGTAAAAGAGCTTGTTAACTCTTTACAGGTGAAGTCAGCAGTATCGCGATGCCTTAATCTATTACATATAGCTCAAGGAGTAGGCTACTAGAAAAAAGCTTTAAATCCTTCTCCTCAAAAACATCTTAAGGAGAAGATGACAAAGATTTGTCCAAGATGCAAGAAAACCTACTCAGATTTTACTAGAGTATGTAGGTTACCACACTGCCCTAACTGTGGTTCAACAAACTTGGAGAAACCAGACTATTTTGAGTTCCTAGTTGTTGGTCTTCTTATGGGACCTTTTATGGTGTTGGGAGTATTATTCTTGCTTTTTTTGATTTTTGGTATTTTACCATCTAAAGAGGTGTTTATGGGAACTGGTCTCCTTGGGGGTCCTATTTTTTTACTAGTTCTTGAACTGATCTTTGAAGGGAAATGGCATTGTAAAAATTGTGATGAGAGATTTTATTTTCCTGTGCGAAATGTTCCGTTAGTAACCTTAACTAATACGCAGGTACAGGGTTCAGGGATAGACGTGAAAGAAAATGTATGCCCCGTTTGTGGTGCACCTGTTGAGCCTGGTGCGAAGTATTGTTGGAGGTGCGGTTCGAGATTAGGTTAAATGATGTGCCGAATTTCTCTAAGCTGGTAATTTATATATTGTCGTTTGCGGCGATATGCAGACATATTCCTCGGTTGCATTGAGTTTTTGTGGTGCTTTAACGCTTTCTGTTGCTTTCGCCCTTGGTTTCCTGTATGGCCGGAAGGATAAGGCGGTCGAATTTCAGGTTCCTCCGGGGATTGTCTATCTTCCTGTTTCGAGGACTGAGGACTATGCTTCTAGCGTGGAAAGTGATTTTTCTTTACCGCCTTTACCGCCCCAGATTCTTGATGAGGTAATGGGGAAAGCTGAGGAGCTGTACGAACTGTTAAGGGAGAGGGAAGAGTGTATATGGGCTATTTCTCAAGCTTCGAAGCTTCTTAATGAGAGGCGGATTTCCCCAGCAACATATAGAGAGATTACTTGGAGGCATGTAGGAGGCTTGCTGAGTTGTCTGATGAGTCAAGCGTAAGGCCGATGAGCTCCGCAGAACAATTAGGAAAGTTTAGCTTGGGGCGCGAGGGGCTACTAAGATTCACGAAACAAAACAGTAAAACCATTGTAAACTCGACGCTCAAAGATTCTTTTAATGTCTTCTTTCTAGAGTAAGTAAAATATTTCATTTTCTTCATATAAGTACTAATGTTCTTTGCTAGGAAGCAAAATTTTAAAAATGTTTTCACCAATTTGTATTTGTATGAGTTCCAGTTATTCCGTTGACTTGTCAAGTGTTACATCTGCAATTCGTTCTCTCGAGAAGGAAATCGAGAGTCTTGAAAGGAACATTGGAACGCTTAGTAGCACTGTTAGGGATCTGGAGAATAGTATATCTTCTCTATTAAGCCAGGTTAGCCGGTTAAGCGAGCAAGTTGCCATTATATCTAAGCGACAGGAAGCTTTTGATTCACGTTTGACTTCTCTTGGGAAAGCTGTTGATAGTCTTGAGGGAAGCCTTTCGCGCAAGATAGATGCAACGTCTGAGCGTTTAGCCGATAAGCTTGAGGGTATCGGTGAATCTATTGAAGGTGTTATGAAGGAGACCCAAAGAGGGAATAAGAAGCTGCTTGACGTGCAGCGCAGAGCCGAGGAAACCTTCAAGTTGCTTGATGCCCTAAGTAATCTTGTTACGGGTCTTGAAGAAGAACTTAGAAGTGGTCTTGAAGATATTCGTAAAGCCTTAGATACACTACATGAGAAGAGCGAGGATCTGTCAAGGAGTTTGGAGAAATCAGAAGAGACCATACAGATGTATATAAATAGGAAAAGTAGCGAAGAGATGGGGATCATTACTAAGGGTTTCGGAGAGTTGATGGACAGGCTCAAGCTTCTTAATGCATCACTTGACGATTCTAGCAAAAGAAGCCTCGAAAAGCTTGATTCTGTGCGCGGGGAACTAGCAGGAAGGCTTGAAAAGCTTCTAAGTGAGACTGACACTCTCTACGAAGAGATTAGGGAGCTTGTAGCGCTTCTCGAGGATTCAAGGCTTGAGCTTATCAATCTTCTCGACTCGCTTGGAAGCTCAGTTGATACAATAAAAGAAAATGTTAATTTAAAACTCATAGAGGTGGCGTAAATGTCTCTCGATACTATCCGCGAAAGAAGCAAAAAAGAAATAGAAAAAGTACAGAAAAAAATAAGTGAGGGTAAGGATCTTAGTCGAGATGAAGCAACTCTTGCACTTATAGATCTATCTTTCCCTTTTATCGAAGCAAAGTGGAATTCCGTCAGCTTTGAGGTCTCTAGGCTTGGTGAAAGCGTCCAGACTTTGTCTAGATCTGTTGACTCGCTCAATAGGAACTTCTCAGAGAGAGGTGAAAATCTACTCCAAAAGGTTCAATCCTTAGCCACAAAGTTTGAAGAACAAGCTAAGAAGTTACTTGGAGACCTAGATAAGAGAATTGAGACAGCGAAGAAGTATGAGCAAAACCTTTACTCAATGGCTCAGCGCATTCAGGGACTTGAAACTCGGGAGGCTCAAGTAGATAAAATGCTCCAGGAAGCTACACAGCTTAGATCAGCCCTCCAGTCCTCGAAGCAAGAACTTGAGACCAGGTTGAAGGAGTTCTCATCATTTTTTTCAGGCATACAAGAAACACTAAGAGAGTCCCACGGAGTCCTTGCAAAGCTTTCTGAGAGAGCTTCAGCAACGCTTCGTGATGTTGAAAAGAGAATAGATGAACTTAAGGTTTTGCAGACAAAGCTAGATGCTGAGAGAAACGATCTGGAAGCTTACAGGAAAGAGCTGATGCAGAGGGAGGCGGATTTAGTTAAGCGTGAGAAAGAGTTCCAAGTTATATCTGCGAAGTTGGGCGAAATGAGGGAAGAGATATCTAGGCTTGAAGAGGCTAAAAAGAGGCTTGGCCAGGAACTAGAGAGCCTCGAGAAGAATATTCAAGAAAGACTTCCATGGCTTAACAAGAGAGAAAAGGATTTAGCTGATGGAGAACAGAAGGTTATGGAGCTTCTCGAGAAGCTATCCGCAAGACAAGAAGATTTAAGGAAGCTGGGAGAAGAGCTTGAACGAAGACGGGTCGAGCTTAATGACAGAGAGCTTGCCATTAAACAACACGAAGCCAAGTTGAAAAATTGGGAGTCAAACCTGATAGAAAAAGAGAAAGAAGTTGAGAGACGTGAAGCTCTACTGAAAGAAAAGGAAAAAGCCTTATCAGAACGTGAGAAAGCCGTTGTCGCTGACGAGGAAAAAGCCAAAAATATTTTGCAAGACCTTTCAAAAAGGCTTGCATTTATAGAGGAAAAGGAAAAAGCCTTAACTGAGCGTGATCAGAAGCTCCAGGATTGGGAAAACAAGTTAAAAGAGTGGGAGGAAAGACTCAAGGGATGGAGAGAGGAACTAGATCATATGAGCATTAGCCTTAATGAGAAAGAAAAGAGACTACTAGAGCGAGAAAAGGTGTTGGACGCACGAGAGGCCAAAGTCGAGGGGCAGATGAAAGAGCTACAGGAAGCAATGTTAAGGCTCGAGGAGGAGAGGAAAGCTCTTGAACAGGCTAAAGAAGAGCTTCGTAGAGGAAGAGCTTCTCTTGAGAGGGAGCGAGAAGCTCTGCTTTCTTCTTCGTTGAGGATTAATACTAGGACTCGTGAGCTGGACGAGAAAGAGCAGAGGCTCCGCGAGTTCGAGAAATCCCTAAAATCCAGGGAAGCTAGTTTTAGTGAGCTGGAAAATCTAGTGAAACGTTTACAGGAGGAAAGGGAGAAACTCGCCCATCAGCTTGCGGAGTGTAGGGCTAAAGTAGAGCAAGTTGCTAAAGCCTAAATACTTTTGTGCTAGTGGATTTTCAATAGTTTTTTTTCTATTTTTTCTAAAAAGATTTCCATTGTTGGAGGATCCTCGGAACGTGCCTCCACCACTATATCTCGTATTTGGTCAGGTAAGTCTCTAGTATCGTTTTCGTATAAACCAGAAACAAGGTCGAAGAGCACTCTCCCTAGGGCGTATACATCGGCTCGGCTATCTGGGGCAGGATGATAATAATATGGTGTAAAGCCCACTATGTTTTGCGTTAATCTTTCACGGAGAGCTGTTTGGAAGTCTGTCAGCACAACTCTTCCCTCGTTATCAATAAGAATGTTCTCAGGTTTTATATCGCCATGCTTCATGAAAACACGTCGCTCATAGCATTTCTCAAGGGTTTTTCCAACTTGAAGCGCAACAATCAAAGCTTCGCGAATGCTCAATACTCTTTGTTCAGCGACATCCTTTAGGCTACCCTTTGGACAGTATTGTATGGCAATATATGGAATCTCAATAGTGTCCATTGCAGTTCGAACATCTGCAATATCACTCTCGTAGAAATCGACCAGGTGCAATATATGTTCGGTCTCTCTTATTTCCTTTGTCTTTTTCAGTATTGACACTTCTTCTTCAATTAGTTTTTTGCTAATTTCTCCTGCTGTCAGAAATCTTATATTAGCCCCATTGACTAAGCATATTTCCTTGGGGATCTTGAGTGCTGCTTTTAATCCCTCTCTTTCTGCTAAAAACACTTGGAAAAAGCCTCCCTCCCCAAGGTGTCCAAGAATTCTCCATCCATTAACTGTATAGGTTACAGTTATCCTCATGTATTTTACACGTTCAGGGAGCTTTGCTAAAGACTCTATTGGCCTGTTCATGTATAATTGTGATGGCAGAGGACCTGTAACTTCCCGAACAGGCGCCTCAACAGTTACGACCCCCTCGATTCCTATTCCAGGAAATTTGTATGTAACATGGGCCGTCACGCGTTTGTCATGTACAAATACACGTGATTCCCAGTTTGCAATTGATCGGGGAGAGACTTTGAGCCCTGTTGCAGATTTTAAAGGAACTGCGCCCTCTAGCGTGATTATTGCCTCAATTGGTAAGGGGGTTGGGTTCTCAATTAGAATTGACACTTTACCTTCTCCCCTCTCGGCTAGACAGTCAACAGAAACACGAGGCTTTTCTTTACTAGCTTCCTTTGCCAATTCACTAATAGCTTTCTCTAGCTCATTAATGTTCCTGAAAGTTTTGCCCCTGAGTGCACCGATTACATTATCAATTCCTGGTCTTTTAAGGAGACTTTCAGCACTATCCCGAGCTTTCTTGATGAAATTTATTATAAGTTTTTCGTTGCTTCCATTACTCATCATCTCTTTAACGCTTTCATCATAAAAGCTGGTATCTACCGGTAGTTTAGAAAGCGTTTTATGAAGTCTCCATAGCTCAATCGACAAAAGATAAACATTTCCCTTCCATCCATAGAGTTCCGCCAGCCGAGTATACTTTTCACGAAAAACGGATAGCCCTGCAGAGTCCATCTCCTTCATAAATATCCAATCAAGTAATACACTCACAGAGCAAAAATTTTTCGATGTTAATATTTTTCTCGAGCACACGCAAAGTGTGCAACCCACTCGTAGGAGCACGCGTACCAAATCTCAGCGAGAGACTTAGCGCCGTTAGAATGAAGCAAGAGCTTTCTTCTGTGCCAGCATTGCTCAAGGCATAGCAGAGTAACCAACAAGCATATGAATGCTGAGCGTGTGCCACATTTGGTCTGTGGTGCTATCTAAGCCTCAGCGGTTTTCCGCCTTTTAAGGGCTACTATTTTAGCGGCTTCGCGGAGCACCTCCAATAGCTTTTCAACTCTCTAAGAGCTCGGCAAGCCCCCTTATGCGCCTCCACGATACTATTCTGGAGTTTACGGTCGAAACCCTCTTCTCGTTAGAGGGCTTTGAAGCCTGGGTTGGCGCCCAGATGCACCCCTCTCGTTCCTTCGAGAGCGTAACGTACTAGCAAGGCATTTTAACATCTAACGCTCATAATTCAGATGATGAGTGATCGAGAAGAATTTCTTAAAGCGACTCGAGAAGGAGACGTCCAAAAAGTTGAGGAACTATTGAGTAAAGGTGTCGATCCAAACGTTAAAGATGAAAATGGGCACGCGAGGCCTGAGACTGTTTGGAGCTCCTCCAAGGCGGAGACCAAGCCAGCGGAAGTCAAAGCCGCGCGGCTAGCAGTGGCAAAGGTTATTGTTAAGGGCTTGCCCGCAAGCCCTGGCGTGGCCTACGGCAAGGCGAAGGTCTGCCCGACGCTGGAAGACGCGAAGCGATTAATGCGGATGGGCGACATTCTAGTTACTAAGATGACAGATCCAGATTGGGTCCCGTCCATGAGACTTGCTTCAGCAATCGTTACGGATGAAGGTGGAATAACTGCGCATGCCGCCATTGTCAGCAGGGAGTTGGGCATACCCTGCATTGTGGAGACTAGGGTGGCCACCATGGTCATGAAGACTGGGGAGTACTATACTGTGGATGCCAGAGCAGGGATTGTCTACGAGGACTACGTTGAGGATCTCTTGGGCAGGAAGGAGGAGCTGGTTGCGCTACTGTTGCTCCGAGTATCGTTGGCGTTGAGTGCTCAAGGCTCCGCGTTGGCGAGTGGGGCAGGCTTCATGTTAGGCTTCGTGGCTCTGGCACTGCTACCTTGAGCCTTGAGGGCGACGTGGAGTGGCTGGATCCTGGGCGTGTCATGCTTTCCGGCGAGGCTGTAATAGAGGTTCCAGTGAGGTCTAGGACAAGCGGCGAGCTACCAGTGAGAGTCGTTGCCAAGTCCCCAAGCGGTGAGGACTCAAGAATTGTCTGGCTAAAGGCTGAAGAGAGGGCCGGGAAATGTCCAGTCTGCGGTGCACCCGTTGAGCCGGGAGCAAAATACTGCTGGAACTGCGGAGCGAAACTGTCATAGGGGCAAGGCTTTAACGTTCAGAGAGAGGAGATTTTGCTCTTTAGTTAAATGTATTCTAGCTTTATCCCTTTGTCTTGTACTATGGCGACGCATCTCTTTACGCCTTCGTAGGCGCTGCTTGTGAAGATTGTGAGGACTCTGCCTTTGAAGCCTCTCGGCGGCTTTGGCCCCAGCATGGTTTTCTCGTCCGTGGTGGGGAGGCTGAACCTGTAGCCCTCCTCTACCACCTCGTGGGACCTGATGATGCCTGTGAGCCTGTTTTTCTTGAGGAACTCTTCGAGTGGCTTCCTGCCGAAAAAGTAGACGCCTTCGCCCCTGTCGCTCGGCGAGAAGGTCTCGACCTCCTCTGATGGGTCGTTCCACAATAGCTGGAAGGCTTCCTCGCTTGAGGGT
>Ga0315298_1011938_pt1 | contig 10084 bp, 8 predicted proteins | sample WHS_1_MG_FD_203077 | JGI IMG/M metagenome (GOLD analysis project Ga0315298, IMG submission 203077) | Extremophilic microbial mat communities from Washburn Hot Springs, YNP, Wyoming, USA - WHS_1_MG | ecosystem: Environmental > Aquatic > Thermal springs > Hot (42-90C) | place: USA: Wyoming...
TAGCACAAATATAAGAAATATGCAAGATTTTTGATTCATGACACGCAGTTCGTACTATAATCTTGATTGGGTGAAGACGGTCTGAGTCTATGTCGCTTCCAGAAGTCTATGTTGCTTCCGGAATGGAGGTGTGAAACATGGACGTTGGAACCCTGCTGTTGATGGCCGGTTTGGCCTACGGCTTTGGTATTCTCTGGTACAATCTTCTCCCCGCCACTGTGCCTGGCCCAGTCTGGCGGGTAATGGCTTATCCTTTCCTCGGCATCTACGTGGCGGAGGCGCTGATCGCCCCGATGCTGCCTTTCGATCCCGTGTTCGGTGGCATTCACCTGATCTCGGCGATCGTGGGCTCCATCGTGGCGGTGGTGGTGGATTGGGTGATCCTACAGGCGCGGCATCCGGCACAGGTGCCTCAGCCACGGCCTCAACCTGCCTGATCTGATCCGATCACGCCAGGCCGTCTTCACCCGCCGATAGCGGCCCGAGGCGGGGGCGCGAGTCGGCAGCAAACCCGGCGAAGGCCGCCGATCTCAGATGGTCCCCAGTGATTCTTCTACTCCCTCAACCAGGGCATCGAGGTCGGCCTCACTCGTGAAGGCCGCGATGGAGACGCGTACGCTGGTCCCCTCGAGGGCCGGGCGCGTCAGGATCTGGAAACGCTCTTGTAGAGACCGCGAGAGCTTGACGCCGTCAACCCCCTTCAGGCTGAAGGTTACGATGCCGGTCATCTTGTCCGGGTCGAGCGGGCTATAAATGCGCAGCCCAGGCAGCCGCCGCAGAGCCTGTTGCAGATAGAGCGCCAACCGGCGCGCATGCTGCTCTATGGCAGTCAAGCCAAGCTGCGAAACATACTCCACGCCCGCAGCCAGAGCCGATTCTTCCGCCCAGGGCCGGCCACCGAACTCGAACCTGCGGGCGCTGGGGAGGAAATCCAGCTCTCTCATGTCGATGCCCGCTGTGCGGGTGGCGCGGCTGCCAGTCCAGGTTACCTCCACCTTGTCCAGCGCTTCCCGCCTGATGAAGAGGCCGGCGGAGGTGAAAGGGCCGAACAGCCATTTGTAGCCCAGAAAAGCGTAGAAATCGCAGCCCATCTGGTGCAAGTTCACCGGGAACTGCCCTAGCGACTGTGCGCCGTCGAAGAGAACCAGCGCTCCCTTCTCGTGAGCGAGCCTCGTGATCTCGGCCGCGGGCAAGATGGTGCCATCCTCGGTGGTGACGTGGCTCATGGCAACCAGGCGGGTGCGCGCGTTCAGCGTCGCTTCGAGGGCCGACAATACCGCCTCGGCATCGGTGGAGACCGGCACTCGCCGGATCTGTACTTTTCGACGGCGCGCGATATTGAGCAAGGGGATCAGCATTGCGGGGTGTTCCTGATCGCTGATGACTACCTCGTCGCCCGGCTGCCAGGCCAGCCCCTCGGCAACCAGGCTCACTCCAGTCGAGAACTGGGTGGTGAAGGCCACCTCGTCGGCGTCCACTCCCAAAAAGGCGGCGACGGTGCGATGAGCGGCCTCGGTGCGGATCAGGCTCTCGTCTGACTGGAGAAGGCCGGCAGGGCCATACTCGGCCACGTGCTGGTAGAGGCGCAAGAGCTCAGCCGTGACGGGCCGGGGCATGGGCGAGATGCCAGCGCTATTGAGGTGGATGCAATGGGCCAGCGCGGGGAAGTCTTGGCGGATGCTGCCTAGGGTCAATTCCGACCCTCCTTCTCGGTCGCCGCCGTCTTGGCCCGACCGTCGTCATTGCTTCGTCACGGCCGCCGGCCAGCCTCGTACCGGATCTGCTTGAGCATGAAGCCGCCATCAACGGTCAGCACCTGGCCGGTGATGAAGCTGCCGTCGCTGGAAGCGAGGAGCAGGGCCGCGGCGGCGATGTCTTCCGGAAAGCCCAGCCGCCCGACCAGCGTTGCTGGCACGGCCACCTCCTTCTCGCGGTCCTGCTTGTAGTGAGCCAGGATAGGTCCCGGGGCGATGGCATTGACCAGAATTCCGTAAGGGGCCAGGTCGAGCGCCATCGCCCGCGTGAGAGCTTCCAAGCCGCCCTTGCTGGCGGCGTAATGAGAGCAGTGAAGCTCGGGCAGAGCCGCATCTACGGAGCTGATGTTGATGATTCGCCCGCCACCGCGGCGGGACATCTCCCGCGCGGCCATCTGCGAACAAAGAAAGCAGCCCGTGAGGTTGACGGCGATGGTCTGCTGCCAATCCGCCAGGGGCATCTCCAAGACGTTCCAGAACTTGATGCCGGTGTAGCCGGTGAAGGCGGCGTTGTTCACCAGAATGTCGATCCCTCCCAAGCGGGCGACAGTCTGTTCTACCATGGCCTCCACTTCAGCGGGCTGGCTAACGTCGGCTTTGAGTGCGATGGCGTGGCCGCCGGCAGCCTCGATCTCACGAGCTGCGGTTTGGGCTGTCTCCAGCTTCCGTTGAGCGATGGCGACGACCGCCCCTTCGGCGGCGAAGCGTTTCGAGATTCCCAATCCTATGCCCTGGCCACCGCCGGTGACGAGGGCCACTTTCCCTTCGAGTTTCACTTCGGTCCCTTCAGCTTTGCTCTAGTCCTTTCCGTCTCGTCCCCCGCTTCAGGCCCGTGGCCGATAGGAGGTAATGGCATCGCTGAGCTGGTAGATGACCCCTTCGTGGCCCATCTCTAGGGCATCTGCCACCAGCCTTTGCACGGTCTCTCGTGGCCAAAGACCACCCATCAAGACCGGATAGGAGGGCACCTGGCCGGTGTTGTAGAGACGGGATTTCACGAGATCGTGCCGAACCAACTCTTCCAGGCCGGGCACGCCGGGCTCGGATTCGGGGAAGCCGGTGCCGAGGGCATCTATCTCCCGCGGCAGGGGCAGCCCCTCGAAGCCCAGCACTTGGTAAACGACCTCCAACGCCTGGCGCTCGCTGAGCCCCTGCACCCAGCTTCGCAGCGTATGTGCCCAGGACTGGATGGTAGCCAGGACGAAGTAGGCCGGGTGGGAGAGCAGGGGAGTGGTCCAATCACAGGCAGACATGAAGTTGGCGTAACAGTGGCCGGCGAAGAGCGCCACCGAAGGTGGGAAGTTGTCCACTCCGAAGGTAACGTCGCGGCCGGCGGCGGCCTCGTGCACCGCTGCGTGGAAGCGCTTGATATTGCGCCCGATCATCTCCGCTCGCCAATCCAGCCACTCCACCAGGCCGCGTCGGCCGGCCACGCTCTGCAGGAAATCGCCTAGGCCAACTGCTGGCTCGACGAAGCGTTTGAGGGCAGTCGCATCTAGTCTCTGCAGCGCCTCCACCGTGGCCAGGGAATCCGCTCGCATGCGCTCGAAATCGTAGCCCAAGCTCTCGGCCTGCGCTTGGCAGCGCTCGCAGGCGCAGGAGAAGACGGCCGGCCAGAAAGCGGGCGAAGTGTAGCGAGCGTGCGTGATATCGATGCCATCCAGAGGATACTGCCGAACGGCGTCGGCATAGGCGGCGGCGTAAAAGGCGTTGATCTCCTCGTTGCTGGGGCAGAACGTGAGCGAGCGCTGCTCGGAGCAATAAGGGAAGGGCGGATAGTCGGTGAGAGGCTTGCCCAACATGTCGCGAGCCACCAGGTTAGGGTACTTCTCACCCCCGATCTGCCAGCAGCCGAAGAGCAGCCAGGCCTTGATGCCCCTTTCGTGCAGGATGCCGATCGCCTGCTCCAGGGGCCGGCCATCGGCGTCCCAACTGAAGCCCGGCCCGTGGCCCTCTTCGCGCAGCGGATTGAGAGCGGTGGCGGCGGGAGAGAGGGTATAGCCGCCCATCAGGATGACGAGGTTGAGGCCAGCGTCTCGCTGGAGAGCATCCACGTAAGCAGGGTCGTTGACAACCGTGCTCGTGTCCAGGTAGATGCCGATGGTAGGGAGCTGACGCTGACCGGCAGCGTTAGCGCTCATACTGCGAACCTCCCTTGACCCGACTAGAGAATGCCCTGCTGCCCCATCTTCTTGGCCAGCCTATCTACCGCTATCACCAGAACCATGCCGATCAACGAGTTGAACAGGCCGGCAGCAGTGGCGAAGTCGAATCGCGCGCGCTGAATGCCGACGCGGTAGATGAAAGTCTCGATGATGTCACCGGTAGACAGGACGATGCTATTCTGCATGATGAAAACCTGGTCGAAACCGACGTTGAGGAACCAGCCCAACTGAAGCAGCAGCATCGTCATGATCGTGGTCGATAGCCCAGGAAGGGTGACGTGCCGCATCAGTTGCCAACGGTTAGCTCCATCGATGTGGGCTGCCTCGTAGAGTTGGGGATCGATGGACGAGATGGACGCCAGGTAGATGACCGCCGCGAAGCCGGACTGCTTGAGAATGGACGAGATGACCACCAGCGGCTGAAAAAGGCTCGGCGTCTGGAAGAACGCGATCTTCTCGAAGCCTAGGGAAGCGATAATGTTGTTCACGATGCCGTTCCCCGGCGAAAGGACGACATAAAGAATGGCCGCGTAGATCACCCAGGACAGGAAATTGGGGGCATAGACGATCGTTTGCAGGAACCGCTTGTAGAACAAGTTCCCGATCTCGTTGAGGAAGAGAGCAATGATGATCGAGGACGGGAAGGCGAAGATCAGCTTCAAGACGGCGATGGACACCGTGTTCTGCAGCGCCCGCAAGAACATCTGATCGCTGAAGAGCATCTGGAACTGTTTGAGCCCGACCCAAGGGCTCCCCCAGATGCCGAGTTGCAAGCTGTACTGCTTGAAGGCGATAACGCTCCCGGCTATCGGATAGAAGCGGAAGACGGCGAAATACGCAAACGGCAAGAGAAGCATCAGGTAGAGAAAGCGATGCTTCCAGAGAGACCTGAGGGTATATCTACGATGTATCCGCGGCGCGGATATCACGCCGGCGTGGCCGCCCAAGACGGGCAATGAAGTCGAATCACTCACGTTGTGCCGCCTGGTGGGCTGGTAGCATCGCCTGGCCACGGGCGTGGCAACGCTACCAGCATCTTTACGAAGACGAGACTAAACCCAATAGTGCCGTAGGGGTGGTACCTAACGTCCCACCCCTACTGTTTTACTAAAGCGCGTTCACTTCCTCGGTCAGAATAGGCCCGCCGTTGTCGTTGAAGTAGGACACCCAGTCGTTCCAGGCCTGCTCGACGGGAATGGTGCCGGCGACGGTCTGCGACATCAGCTCCAGGAAGCGCGTTTGCAGGTTTGGCCAATACTGCTTCTCAGACTTCGTCGGGCGCTTCTTCTTGGTCGTCTTGGTGTACTTGGCAGAGTTCTCGTAGGCCGCCAGGGCGTTGGGCGAGAAGCGGCCCTTGAGGACCTGCTCGAAGTAGGCCTTCATGTCGGCGGGCATGGTATTCAGCAGCCAAGGCCGCACCGCGAGGTCGCTGATGGGCATCCAGAGGCCACCATACACGTCGATGTCTTGTGCTTGGTTGACCAGATCGGTCCACTTGGCACCCATCTCGGTCTTTTCTTGCAGAGTATACTCGGTGCACCAACCCTTCTCGTTGAGCCCCTTGCTGGTGATGCCCGGCTCTCCCAGGCAGATGAACTTGGCCGCGTTTTCGGGCGTGAACATCCAATCGACGATGCGCATCGCCGCTTCAGGGACCTTCGACTTGGCAGGGATGACATACACCCAGGGGAAGCCTTCACCGGTGAAGCCCTGCGCTCCGGTGGGACCCTTGAGCGCCGGGCCGCCGATGACTTCCGCCCCAGGCTGCACCTTCTGCATCTGCAACACCATACTGTCGATGGCGGTCCACGCCATGTACTGAGTGCCGATCTTGCCCGCCTGCCACGGCTGACCGAAATAGGTGATCTGAGAGGTTATCGAGTCGGGATCGATGACTTTGTCCGCCCAGCGATCTCTCAGCCAGGCCCAGGCCTCCTTCATGTTGGGATGCACCCAGTCGAGGGCCAGCTTGCCATCGCGCTCGCGCCAGAAGCCGTTGGCATGGTGCCCCACCGCCACATCGAAGGCGTGGAACAGGTCATCGTCGAACTTGATGCTGGTGAAGAAGGCCCTGCCATAAGTGTCGGCCGTGCCGTTGCCGTCGGGGTCCTTAAAGGTGACATCTTTCAGGAGTTGCGCGTATTCGTCCAGCGTCTCGGGGACCTTGGCCCCCAGCTTGTCCAGCCAGTCCTTGCGATACTGGGTGCACCAGATGTTGAGGTCGTAGATGTTGTGGGCGGCTGCGTACTGCTTGCCATCGTAGAGGGTAGAATCCCAGGCCTCTTTAGGCGTGGCGGCCAGAACGTGCTGCCCTAGCTTCTCCAGTAACGCCCCGGTCTCTAGCAGCAGGTTACTGTCCATCATCAGAGGGACGTCGTTGAAGGCATTGCAGAACTGTAGGTCGGCCAAGTCGCCAGTGGACGTCATGAGCGAGATCTTGTCCACGTAGGCGGCATAGCTCATCCAGCGGTTCTCTATCTCGATGTCTGGGAAGGCAGCGCGGAGGGTCTTCATGCGGAAGGACTTCTCGGATCCTTCCAGGCTGCCACCACCGATGTGGCTGATAGAGAGCTTGATCTTCTGCCCAGTAGCAGCGGCGGCTTGGGTGGGCGCCGGCGCCTCGGTGGGCTGTGCGGCCGGCGCTTCCGTGGGCTGCGCGGCCGGCGCTTCCGTGGGCTGCGCGGCCGGCGCCTCGGTGGGCTGTGCGGCCGGCGCCTCGGTGGCCTGAGCAGCCGGCGCTTGCGTCGGCTGCGCGGCCGGGGCCTGGGTAGGGGCCGGCGCGCTTGCCGGACCGCAAGCCGCGACGAGAGCCGTGCTGGCGATACCAATGGTAGTCAGTTTGAGGAATTCCCGGCGAGTTGTGAGCTTTCGCATGTTCCTTACCTTCTCCCTCTTGCTCACTCAGCATGCCAACCACGGGGACAACAGGAACACCTAGTGAGCCTTCGTGCCAGGTTTGTGCTGGTAATGGCTCCTCAACCGAGCCTCGACGCGTGACGGCGCTTCGACAGGTAGCCTCGCAATACCGATCGACATTAAACAATCAGCTAGATGGGCAGGCACCCCCTCCTTCCGGCTAGATGCTGACCTCCGAAGACTGAACGCTTCTAGGTCTTGATCGCGCCCAACATAATGCCCTTGACGAAGTAACGCTGGATGAAAGGATAGATGACCAGCATGGGAGCGGCGGCGATGAGTACGCTGGCCGCCTTGAGAGCCTCCATGCCAGCCATTCGCTCCAATTGGTCGGCGCTCGCGGTCGAAGTCTGCAGCTGCAACGACCAGATCAGGTCGCGCAGCAGGACCTGTAGGGGCTGCTTGCTGCCGTCATTGATGAAGAAGATGGCTGGCAAGAACATATTCCAGTTGTCCACAATGTAAAACAGCGTCAGTGTCATTATGACGGGCGTGGAGAGGGGCAGAACCACTTTCCAGAGAACCTGCAAGTCGTTGGCGCCGTCGATCACGGCTGCTTCTTCCATCTCCGGCGGCAGCGTGCGGAAGAAGCTAATCAGCACGAACAAGTTGAACGTGTTGATGGCGTAAGGGAAGATGACTGACCAGTAGGTATCCATCAGGCCAACGTCGCGCACCGTGAGATAGAACGGGATCAAGCCCGGCGGGAAGATCATCTGGAAGAGCACCAATATAGTGAGGAAGCTGCGGCCGGGCAGTTTGGGGCGAGAAAGCGGATATGCGGCCAGCAGGGTCATCGCCATCTGCACAATGGTCCCGATCGAGGTGATAACGAACGAGTTCCAGTAGGCTCGGTAAAAGGCACCGCCGACGATGAGGCGACGGTAAGCATCAAGTGTAGCGCCAACCGGCCAGATGTATACCTCGCCGCGGGTGATAGGCGCCTCGGCGCTGAACGAACGCGCGATGGTGTGCAGAAAGGGCAGAATGGCAATGAGGGCAAACAGGCTAAAGCCGATGTAGATCAGAGCCGTCTCGAGACGGTCTCGGAACGTGCGACTAGTTACCATGCTCGCTCACCCAACTCGCCGACTCTTGCCTTATATGTCTACATCCCCTGAGAACCGAGATCAAGATGCCAATGGTCATTGAGTGGCCATTCAGTGGCCATGCGGGGCTGCTCGGTCTGTCGATTCCTCAGTCTCTCAGTTTCTCCGTCTATGGTTCAGAATGCGAGAGATGCTAGAATAGCAGCATGAACCACGAGCGTCAGTATCAACGGGAAGCTTTCTCACAGCAGGTCCAGGACGCGCTAGCTCATCTCTACGATCACGTGTACCTGCAGCAGCATCCACTCGCTCGCCTGCTATCTAGCCGGCCAGGCGAAGCTGCCCACGGCCGGACGCTGCACCGGGTTCTAGTCGAGGCCATCGGTGAACTTAAGCCGGCGCGAGACGCCCGCCAGTCGTCCACCGCCTGGCGAAAGTACCAGTACCTGGTTCGACGCTATCTGGAGGGTCGGTCGGCCATGGAGGTAGCTGAGGAGCTGGGCATCAGTGGCCGACAGGCACGCCGGTACCACCATGAGGCGACGGAAGCCATCGTTTCCATTCTTTGGGAAAGGTACGAGAAGGCTTGGCCCCTGACGGCAGTGTCCACGGCAGCCTCGCTCGTCCCTTCGGCGGCAGAGGATACGCCTGGGGAGTGGTCCGCGCTGCTGCAGACCGAGATCGCTCGTATCGGCGCCGCCTCGGCCAGCAGCCTAGTCTCGTTGGAAGAGGCGCTCAGCAGCGTCATCGCCTCCACGGCGAGTCTGGCCCAGGCTAGGCGTGTGCAGCTTCACAGCTCCCTGTCACCGAACCTCCCGCCGGTTTCGGCCAATCGGGTACTGCTGCGGCACATCCTCTTCAACGTGGTCACTCACGCCATGCTGGATGCGTCTGGTGGCGCCGTTACTGTCGCCGCCCATCCCGACACTGGCCGCCGCTCCCTTGTAGTGAGCATAGAATTCTCCCGGCAAGCGCAGGCTATGGTGGCCGAACCTTTGCTGGAGACGGATCGCTTGCGAGTCGTGCATCAGCTTCTGGCTAGCATTGGCGGAGAGTTGGAAGTCAGCAGCCTAGCTGGCCAACAATCGCTTCGGCTTGTCTTGCCAGCGGCCTCACCGGTCAACGTTCTCGTAGTCGACGATAATCCCGACATCGTGCAGTTGTTCCGCCGCTTTCTCAGTGGTCGCCCATACCAGGTGTTTGAGGCCGGCAATGGGGCCAAAGCTTTGGAGGCAGTGCGCACCCAGAGGCCGCAGGTCATCATACTGGACGTGATGATGCCGAATCAGGACGGATGGGAGCTCCTTCAGGTGCTGAGAAACCTGCCCGAGACGGAGCACACACCCATTGTGGTCTGCTCAGTGCTGCCGGAGAGGGAGCTGGCCACCTCGCTTGGGGCGGCTGAGTTTCTCAGCAAGCCAGTCACTCAGCAGGCGCTTCTTTCGGTTCTCGAGCGTTTCCTGGCTCCTTCGTCAGCTCCTCCAGCCCTGTCTTGAGGCAGCGAGTGAATTCGTCAACCGTGAGACCCCGAGGGCGAGTCACACCCACCAAACGCGCCCTCACGTTCTCCGCATGGTCCTCCCGGGCCGTAATCACGATCACGGGAATATCGCGGAGCGTCTCTTTCTCGCGCATCTGTCTAAGCACTTCGTAGCCGCTGACCGCCGGGGTTAGAAGGTCCAGCAGCACCACGTTCGGTTTCCAGGTGGCGAGGATGTTCAGCGCTTCCGCTCCATCGTAGGCATAGCGCAAGCGTCCTCGCACTCCCGCCGACCTCAGCATTCGCCCGAGCATATGCGTCATCTCCGGGTCATCGTCGACGATAAGAGCGCGATGCACTGGTTTCCCGAGTCCCTGCACTGCCTTCAGCAGATCGGATCTAGCCACTGGCTTAACCAGGTAGGCCGCCGCCCCCAGTTGGGCCCCGGCGTCGCGCAGCCCAGCCAGTAGGCAGGCGGCAACAGGGACGCGGCAGAGGCGGGAATCGATCTCTCGGAGGCGGTCCCAGAGGCTATCCGCGGTTGTGCTGGCCAGGACCAGGCCCTGGACCGCCTCATCCTCGATGGCCTGCTCCGCTTCCGCCATGTTGGCGGCCACCTCCACTCGGTATCCGGGCAGGTAACGTTGCAGTGTTCGTGCGGCCGCGGCGCTGTCGCTCACGACCACCAGTGCTCGGCCAGGCGTCGGCCGGCTCTTCTGC
>Ga0315298_1011939_pt1 | contig 10084 bp, 11 predicted proteins | sample WHS_1_MG_FD_203077 | JGI IMG/M metagenome (GOLD analysis project Ga0315298, IMG submission 203077) | Extremophilic microbial mat communities from Washburn Hot Springs, YNP, Wyoming, USA - WHS_1_MG | ecosystem: Environmental > Aquatic > Thermal springs > Hot (42-90C) | place: USA: Wyoming...
TTTGGCGTCAACACTATCCCAGCATCTGACCTCTATCTGTAACCCAAACTCTCTTCTCCCATTCCTTAATCCGGTCACCTTATCTGAATGTAGAATAGCGAGATATTGGAAGGCTTTCGTACTTCGCAACTCTTCTTCTACAATCTTCGTAGCTTTTCTGACTATTTCAACCTTTTCTGGTGTCACTTCCCCTATTATTCTGGCAGCCAATGCAGGCCCTGGAAACGGTGGTCTCGCATATATGCTCTTCGGCAACCCAAGGTATTCGGCTACTTTCCTTACAGCAGGCTTCCTTAACTGGATTATTGGTTCTACCACTTTATATCCGAACTCCTTTTCTGTGTCAATGCCGAGTTGTTCTAACACATTATGTTGCCTCTTTATCTTAGCCACTGTTTCTTCAATATCTGTGTAGTTGGTTCCTTGCAATAGATACCTTATTCCACTATCTTTAACGATCTTCCCAAACACCTTTTTATAGAATGTTTGAGTTATAGCTTCCCTCTTCATCTCCGGATCTTCAATTCCCTTTAAAGAGTCGAAGAACTCCTTTTTAGCGTCTACAAGTTCCACCCTAACACCTAACTTTCTGAACACAGACACAACGTACCTAGGCTCTCCCTCCCTCATCAAACCATTTTCTATGAAATAGGTCTTCAACCTATCACCTATAGCCCTATGTGCGAGCATAGTTACAACCGACGAGTCAACCCCACCAGATAGGGCGTTGATAGCCATGTTGTTCCCGATGATCTTCCTAAGTTCTTCGACCTTTTCATCGACGAACCTCTTTGGATCCAACTCTTCTAACTTTATTTCTTGTACTTTCACAATCATGGTTCATCAAGGATTTATTTATATCTCTTTACCAGAATAGCGCAGAAAGCCCAAACTTTTAAGGGGGTTGGGAGGATGCCAGTTTTAGCCTTTGGAGAAGCTGATATGCAAGTTTCACACGCTATGTGTGAAGTAGTCACGTCTCCCTCCATCGATCACTATAACTTGTCCAGTAATGAAACTGGATTTGTCTGAAGATAGGAAGACAGCTAAGTCAGCTACTTCCTCAGCTTTGCCAACTCTTCTTAGAGCCGTATTTGTCTTAACTCTCTCAAACAACTCCTTAAGGCTTTCTTCACTCCTGTCGCGTAGAAGGTCTGTGTCGATGTAACCAGGTGCTATCGCGTTGACATTGATGTTGAATTCACCTAGTTCGTCAGCAAGTTTTTTCGTTAGCATTATAACCGCTGCTTTGGAGATTTCGTAGGCTATTGACCTTTTACCTGATATCCCGATTCCCGCGATCGAGGCAATGTTGATTATCTTGCCGTATCTTTGCTTGATCATGTGCGGGGCTACTGCTTGTACACAATATTGCACACCGTATAGGTTGATTCCCATCAACTTTTCCCACTGCTCTTCCTCCGCTTCCAGCACACCCCTTGTCTTCCAGAAAACTCCTGCGTTATTCACCAGTATGTCTATTCGACCAAACTCTTTGATCGCCATTTCAACCATTTTCTTCACTTCTCCCTGCTTAGAGACATCCGCTTGAATAGCAAGCCCCCTCCTCCCCTCCTTTTTAATAAGGTCAACAACTTCATCTGCCTTCTCCCTTCTTGTAGAATAGTTGACAACAACATCCGCACCTTCCTTCGCAAGGCCTAATGCGATAGCCCTGCCAATCCCACGGCTCGCACCAGTAACTAAAGAGATTTTATTAAAAAGGTTCATAACTTATGATAAGTTAGTTGGGTTTACTTAAACTTTAAGGTTTTCAAATCTTTTTATTCAGGCCTTTGTGCCACCAAATGTCCTCCTTAGATAGGCCGGTAAGCTTCGGCTTGGCACATAAGATTTGAGTTTTTCAATTGGTGCGTTGCCTTTCAGTAGTTTAGCTTACTTTTTATGTATTCTGCATATTCTCTGAATCTATCTAAGGTGAATTCAACGTGAACGTTATGATCTACAGTAGGTATGTACCCGCCCATTTCTTTTAGTATTGGGACTTTAGAGTCGACCTCTCTCCTCATCCTCTCACCACCCTCAGCAAGCTCCCTCTTATCCAAATTACCTAGAAGGAAGAACTTGTTCCCATACTTTTTCTTAAGTTCTACAGCGTTCATGCCTGCGTTAACTTCGAGTGGCCACAGCCCGTTTATTCCTGCTTCAGACACCAAATCAAGTAAAGCATGTATGTTTCCATCGCTGTCCATCATAACACGTTTAATCTTATTCTTTCTAAAAAACGAGGTTACATTTCTATAATGTGGAAGGAGGAACTCTTTGTATATCCTTGGAGAAATGCATGGGCCGTTCTTTTCAGCAAGATCTTCCCACCAATATATTAAGTCGATTCTATCTTGAAGCGTTTCAATTACATCCCTTAACGTTTCTATTGTGAAGTATTCCCAATGCGAAACCATGCCCCTCATAAGCTCAGGGTCCTTATAGAACATGGACACGAAGGAGGGTATACCCATCAATTCGGCACCAAACCCGTAGAAACCTGGAATATTTATACAGGTTGTACCCTTAGTATGTTTTTCGTAATCTTCAATATAAGCTGGCTTATCCCAGTCCTTCGGGTACCTGCATGGCGCATGGGGGTCAAGCCTCCTCTTATACTCCTCCCAGCTCCTACGATCCTTCACCGGGAAGTCTAGGAACATCGGCATGCTGTACCATATGTACTCCGCCCTCTTGAAACGTCTAGCAATCGAACCCTGCCCCATAACAAAGTCGACATATCTTTCTGTTTCAGATATCGCTCTAATCTTATACCTTGGGATAGGCCCTAGATCGATTGGAAAGACCAAACTTTGGAAGTTAGAAATACCAAAATAAGAGTAAAGGTCGAACCCCTTTAGCCTAGGCCAGCTGACTATCGATATATTCCCTTCTCGCATTACCCACTCTATTGACGCGGTCTTATCCGCTGGCAAACCTTGGGTAAGCCAGCCGATGATCCCTTCATCATAGAACTTCTCACACCAGGGGAGAACATCAGGCTTCCTGAAGTCCATAACTGCTTTAATCCTTTCTCTTCCAGTCATCATAGTTAACTCATATAAGAGCTGATGTTTAATATAATAAATGTATCTACTTGACCAAAGCAAACAAGTTTTTAATTTAGATTGCCATAATATTGTGTATAAAGATTCTCAAGAGAAGGATATAGTGGACTATAGCACTACTCCGATAGTGAACTAGGTACGTCTGCTTAAGCGCGGCGTTTTTGCTCTAGTAACAGTCCACCTTGCGTTGGGTAGGTAAGTGAGCATACAATTGTAGTTATCTCCGCCTCAATTGATGGTTTGCTCTCAAAATATTTATCCATCATCTCATTTCTTTCTTTTTTCTGAACCATCGGCTTCACTATTATTCCTTCATCTGAAGAAATGAGTTCTACCATGGAACCCTCCCATAGCCCATGCTTTTGTCTAAACGGTACTGGTATGCAAATGCGTCCATTCCTAACTCTGGTTGGTATTGGCACAATATTCCAATAAATCTAACCGCTTAAAATGACCGAGATAAAAAAAGTTTGTCTAATACATCTAAAAAATTGATTTGCTATTATTTCACACTTGCTATTTGGATTTAATTCATAAGATTTAACTACATACAAGAGAATGCTATGGAATTGTAGCGTATGATAAACATCCATGTTACCTTTTATAAACCAAATAAGTGTATATTCATATTGGTGATCAGAAACGAAAATTAGTTCTTATCTCTTCCCATTAATACTATTTACAGCACTAGTCTTTTTCATATATCCTATATACTTAATCTTCTCATTAGCTTTCCAACCGGACGCGTCGATCTTCAGCTATCCACCAAAGTTTATCTTCACCCCATCACTGGAAAACTTCATATTCGTGACAAGGTCTTACAAATTTACAAACTATCTAATGAACAGTTTAACCGTTACAACATGCTCTATTATCTTGTCGGTCATTATCGGTCTCCCATCAAGTTATGTGATGTCAAAATATGATATTAAAGGGAAAAAAGCAATCTTTAGCGCAATTTTATTAATAAGATTCCTTCCTACAATAGCCATAGCCATACCGATCTACCTAATCTACGTACAAATAGGACTGTACGATACCCTGTTTGGGTTGACTCTGGTATACGTACTTTTAAATTTGCCCTTTGTTATCCTTCTTATGAGTGGGTATTTAGTCGACGTTCCAAAAGACTTAGAAGAAGTATATGAGATAGATGGTTTATCTAAGACTTCAGTGTTCTTTAGAATCACTTTGCCACTGATATCTAAAGGCCTTTTAGTAACTACTTTATTTTGTCTAATTTTTACGTGGAACGAGTTCGCAGTCGCTCTCCTCTTAACAGGGAAAGATGCGAGAACACTCACGGGCCAAATAGCTTCCTCAATTGGGTTTAACCCTGGTTTGTTTTGTGCGTCAGGTTTGATTGTTGCTTTACCAATGATAGTCTTTGGTCTATTAATAAGGAAATATTTGATTAGGGGACTTAGCTTAAACCTAGTGAAATAGAATCGACTACCCAAATAGATGACAGGAATCTAAATGTGCATATCAAACTTAATTTTTATAATATGAATACCTACCTCCAGTAAGCTAACAGGAACTTAAAACACAAATATTAAATATTGCAAAATAATTCACATAGCGATGTAAATTGAATAAAAAAGCTTGCTTAATAACCCTCTTAACGCTACTCCTACTAATACCTTCCCAATTAATTACCTATAACTCGCTCTCCGTTAAAGCGCAAAGCCAAGTAAGAGTCTTTATCCTGACAAGTGATTTTCAGGATTATGTGAACGACGTAGTTGCAAAGCTATCGGTTTTCCCAGACCTTTCAATAGATGTTTACAATCTGCGATCAGTCCCCCTTCCTAACATAACACAGTTGATGCAGTATAACGCTGGTCTAGTTTGGGCGAATTACCCCTTAGGAAGCGCTCCTGGAGATCTAATATCAGATTATGTTGACGCAGGTGGAGGAGTTGTAGTCATGTGGGCAGCTGACTTAGGAGCGTGGGCGCTAACTGGAAGATATGTATCAACTGGAAAGAACCTTCTCCCACAAAACGTAGGCGGATATGGTGGACAAGCAGGGTTAGGCGAAATAGTCATACCAAGTCACCCAATCATGCAAGGAGTCACCACGTTCACAAATTATGAATATAGAAATATCGCATCACATACAGTAAATGGAGGCATAATCGTCGCAAAGTACACTTCAGGGGATGTTTTGGTCGCGGTATCGCCTTCAGGCAAAGTTGCTTCTCTTAACTTCTTCCCACCCTCTACTGATGCAAACTCTTATTCATGGGATAGTAGTACAGATGGCGCACTTCTAATGCACAACGCCCTGCTCTTCGTCGCTGGTGAAGCCGGCTACCTGCCAACAAAGGTCGGTGTTTCTGCATCTGGCTCTTCTGAGGGAGGCCGTGTTACAGTTAAAGCATCGATGGCTGGAGGAAATGCTGGTGGCGGTGCAGGGTTAAGGTTATTTGATGGAACTAGAATCTCGATTTCGCTAAAGAATGTTTTATACTATAACGGGGTAATGGCGAAGCTGTCAGGCGTAGTTACAAGACCTTCTGGTTTAACTGGGCAAACTGCTTATATCACTCTGTCGGTTGACGGTAACATTGAAGTAGAAATAGGAGAAAACACGTATCACTTCTATGGAACAGTTAGGTTTAGGGGTGTGTAACACCTCCCTTTCTTTTTATGATCCAACATCGACGGTAGAACAAATCAAGAAAATGATGTATGGTCGTCACATAAAACATATTCTGTCAAATAAAACTTTGTTGTTGTGGCCGACTTGATGCCCTTATTAGAGCGGCTTAACAATTAAAAATATTTAGAAGCGCTTATAAATGCCTTGAAGAACTTTATCAACATGAGTAACAGGAATGGGAAAATAAAGTTGTTGGAGGAAAAAGCTAATGATGAGAAAAGAATTTCTAAAGAGATTAGCAAACTTGCAAATAGTATAAGGAGTGACGCCGTAAGGTCCATCCTACAAGTTATAGTACTCGACACCAAGAGACATGAAAAATTCTACAAGACGGCGTCTAGCTTATTAGACCCTTCAAGAAAGATGATTAAGCCATCCGAATTAGCGAAGATCCAAAGTAGCCTTGAACACCACGTGCAAGAAGAAGTTAAGAATCTCGAAGAAGTAAAGAAGATCGCGAATGAAGAACAGAATCCTAAGGTTAAGGCGATATTAGAAGCTATAATAGAAGACGAGATGAGACATCATAAGATATTTCAAACCTTGAAAGAAGTGATAATTAGAGGAGAGATTATAGAAGAACAAGATATCTGGGAAGGCCTTTGGATTAAAGGCGCATGGATAACAGAGTAAATTTGAACACTGTTTAATGCTTCTAACCACCCCTCAAATATGATGGGGTAAAAGTAGTTCAGTACAGTTCAAAAATATTATAGATAGATAAAAATAGAAGTATAACGTCAACGACTTGTATGACTACAAAGTTCAAATTCTATGGCATATCATTTTTCGAAGTAGAAACGAACGGTAGAAGGACCATTATCGACCCATGTATTGAAGGGAACACCCTTTGCCCAATAAGGGTAGAAGGTATAACACGAGCAGACTTGGTTCTAGTGACTCATGGAGCTCCAGACCACCTGGGCAACGCTATAGAGATACAGAAACGCACGGGCGCGACCTTAGTTTCAGCCCCAGGCGTAAGAGAGCACGCGCTCCGCTTTGGCGTAGGTAAAAGGGATGCAGTAAGTGTTCTCTGGGGAGACTTTATCGAGATAAAGGGTGTCAAAGTACAATGCGTAGAATGTAGGCACATATCGTTCTTTAAATCAGGTGACACGTTTATTTCAGACCTTCCGCTCAGCTTCATAATAACCCCTGAAGATGGAGTTAGAATATATAACATGGGTGACACTGCGCTCTTCAGTGACATGAAGCTCATAGGTGAACTCTACCAACCGAACATCATGTTGGTACCTATTGGTGGCACACCTAAGCTTACTGGAGGTTGGACGCATCTAGCTCCAAGAGAAGCATCCCTCGCAGTTCAATGGGTACACCCTGAAATCGCCATACCAACGCACTTTGACCCAAACTCTAACGAGGTTAAGGACTTTATGGGAAGGGTACAGTCTCTTAGCCCAGCCACCAAAGTGATTGTGCTAAATCCTGGGGAGGAATTTATCTTCACACCAAGATGACCGCTGCTTCCCCCTCTATTATTGGACAAGCCATTCCAATCTTTTAGAAAAAGTTTATTTACCGACATATAATTGCCTATGCAACTAAAATAGTGAAAGCTGAATGGCAAACAAGCTCGAGAGAACTTTGACGATTTTAGCAGGGTTTACAATTTTACTTTCAGCAATGATCAACCCTCTTATATCGTTTTCTGTTGTCGTTACCTTCTTCACACTCTTCGCTTTCTACAAGCTATATAGAAGCGGTGGTTCAAAGGGAAAGTAGCCTTAGTGAATTTCGATTGGAATGAGATTCGTCTACAACAAAGAATTTAAGAAATGTTTAGACAGGTATTAGTGCGAAGAAACTTTGGCATTAAGAAGCAACAACCACAGGAAGGTACTTTTCCTATTCGACGTTGATTACACACTTGTCGACGGTGCTGATGGCCACAAATACGCTTTTGGCGTAGCCTTAGAGAAAGTGTTTGGTTTTAAATTCGACATAAACTCGTTCGACTATTTGGGAAAGACGGATAAGCAGATCATAAAGGAGGTTCTAAAGATCAAAGGCTTCGATGACCGATTGATTGAATCAAAGCTACAAGAGGTTGTAGACAACATAGTAGATACGTTCAAAAGGGTTGTCGACGTCTTCCCAGTAAAGGTGCTTCCCGGGGTTAGGGAACTTTTAGATGAATTAAAAAAGCGTGGCGTCCTCTTAGCGTTGGTGACTGGAAACGTAGAGCCCATTGCAAGGGGAAAGTTAAGTAAAGTTGAACTTAACGATTATTTCCAGTTCGGAGGTTTTGGAAGTGATGGTATTAGGAGAGCAGATTTGATAAGGACAGCAATAAATAGAGCAGAGAAATATCATGGCTTCCTATTTGACAATAACGCGTATATCTTTGGGGACACACCAAGAGATGTTGAGGCAGGAAAAGAGGTTAGAGTGAAAACTGTAGGTGTTGCGACTGGAAGCTATTCAACCGAGGCTTTGAAAAAAGCTGGGGCGGACTTCGTCTTCCCAAACCTCGAGAACACTCAAGAAGTGATTAAAACCCTCTTAGGAAACTAGTTTAGGATATGCCCCATCTAGGTACCCTTAAATTAGATGATAAAGGTAATGAGATCCAATATTCAGTAAAAGTTTCTCGTTCTAAGTACATTTACATAAGATTTAAGCCAGATCTAAAGCTTGAAGTTGTTCTTCCTTCCTTCTGCTTAGAAAACCCTGAAGAGATCGTGGAGAAGAAGAAGGGGTGGATTGCCAAAAAATATTATGAACTTCTCCAAAGACGGAGCATCTACAATGGAAAAGAGTTGATGATAGATGGAAAAATTTATCCATTAACCATCGAAAATTCGAAAGAAGACTGTTTTAAGCTCACTAATGGATCAGCTATTATCAAGACGAAAGATGGTAACGTGATCCCGATTATCAAATCATGGATGAAAAAACGAACAATGAAGTACTTGAATAAGGAGCTCCCACTTTACTCCAAAAGGTTGAATATAGAATACAAGAACTTCTACGTAAAGGATTTAAAGAAGTGGGGGTACTGCAATAGGAAACGGGAGCTATTCTTTAATCTGCAATTAGCCGCATTATCAAAAAGACTTAGAGAGTACGTTGCTTTACATGAGCTCATCCACAACTCTGAGTTCAACCATTCAAAGAAGTTTCATGCAATTTTAAGAGAACACTGCCCAGACTATCGTGAGAGAGAACATCTTTTGAATAAGATAGTTATTATGAAGGAAACGAGGTCACCAAAGAATGGATGACCCACCTCTATACACTCAAAACGCTTAAATAATATTACTTTTTAGGTGAAAAGTAATATAATAGAGGTGGATGGATGTCTAAGCCGAGATACATAGCCTTTGTGAGCATAATAAGCGCTCTAGGTGGTGTGCTTCAAGCTTATCTTGCCCCCGTGACATTTGCAATATTAAGATTGCCCTTTGGACATGACATACTAGTCTTCTTTCCCCTTCTACTTTCTGGCTGGGTGATCAGGAGGATTGGAGGCGTTTCAGGGGTGGGTATAATAAGCACACTGGTAGTTCTGTTCTTAAGACCAGGGATGTTCCTTGTTACAGCATTCGCACTTTCCTCAGTACTTCTCGATCTTTTACTTTATACAATAAACTATGATATTACATTTAAAATCAGGAAAGTAATCCTTGTTTCAGCCATGGTCGCTTTGACAGCGTACCTAGCAGGAGCCATAATTGGGTTCTTCTTTATGACCGGGTCTTTAGATTATGCCTTATTTGTCTGGGGGCCGTTACATGTGGTTGGCAGTTTATTTGCACTTCTAATAACTTTCCCTATTTTAGCAGCATTGGAAAAAACGGGTGTTAGGAAGAAGATTGCCTTCTAAGAGCTATTACATTAAAAAAGCGGTTTCGATACATGGACACTACGGGCCGTCTTTGATGCTAGGTTTAAAGTCGTGTTTGTACGCTAAAAGCGTACTCGGAAATGTAACGAAGTGTGTAGTGAGGACTGTTGGGAGAAAACCTTACCTTTGTGTTCTAGATGGGATAAAGGCTTCATCAAAGTGCAAAATAACCCATGAAGAATGGGATGGCCTCTCATTCATATACTTTAATGGGCAACAGAAGATCAAAATGACGTTAAAGGGAACTTTGTTGTCTCGCTACTTTAACAGACCATGGGACGAACTCGAAGCCCTGGCAAACGAAGTTGACCAGAAAGATGTTAGCGACCTATTTGAAATAGTGATGCCCCCATATTCTATAGGAGGGTAAATCTCCCCTTAAACAGTTAGATATCAGTCGCAACTTCCTTACCCCGCTTTAGCACTAAATAACTGACAACAGCCATTAATACCGCTATGGCCAAGCTTATC
>Ga0315298_1011940_pt1 | contig 10083 bp, 12 predicted proteins | sample WHS_1_MG_FD_203077 | JGI IMG/M metagenome (GOLD analysis project Ga0315298, IMG submission 203077) | Extremophilic microbial mat communities from Washburn Hot Springs, YNP, Wyoming, USA - WHS_1_MG | ecosystem: Environmental > Aquatic > Thermal springs > Hot (42-90C) | place: USA: Wyoming...
ATGAGGTCATTCATCCGGTTGAGTAGACGCAGTAATGAGGATTTGCCACAACCTGAAGGTCCGATGATGGCGGTTATGGCACAGGAAGGAATGTCCAGGGTGACATTTCTCAGACACTGGAATGAGCCGTAGTAAAGATTGACTTTTTCAACTCTCAGTTTAACAGTATTGGTTTCAGAATTTTTTGCCTGAGCAACAGGTGCATTAAGATTGATGTTAATGTTCATAGTTACTTCCTCTGTCTTGTTTTAATCCTGATAATTGCTGCTAGGATATCGAACGAAAGTACCACGGCGAGCAGAACAAGTGCGACACCCCAGACGGTCTCTTTTGCCATATTGGGCACATGAGCGGCGACAGTATACAGGTGATATGGTAGGGCCATAAACTGGTCGAAGGGTGATTGGGGAAGCCTTGGTAGAATGAAGGCAGCGCCAACTACCAGTATCGGGGCCGTTTCACCAGCGGCCCGACTGATGGCCAACACCGCTCCCGTTATGATACCGGGCATAGCCTGTGGCAGAACGATGTGTCTAATAGTTTGCCATTTGGTTACCCCTATTGCTAGACTACCCTCGCGGTACTCCCGGGGTACGGCCAGAAGTGCTTCTCTTGAGGTAGTAATGACCATTGCCAGTGCCTGGGACGCAAGAGTAAGACTTGCCGAAAGTAAGGATAGCCCGAAATTTAAAGCCAGCACAAATAAGCTCAACCCGAAAAGTCCGAAGACAATGCTGGGAACTCCAGCCAGGTTGATAATGGCCAGGTTGATCGTTCGAGTGAGCCAATTCTCACGGGCATATTCTGTGAGATAAATACCAGCCATCACACCTACAGGCAGAGCAAATATAAGGGTTCCGAGCATGAGGTAAAGTGTGCCGATAATGGCAGGTAAAATGCCTCCCGCCCTTCCTGATTGTGATGGAAACTGTGTCAGGAACTCCCAGGATATTGCCCCCCCACCTTGAATAAGAGTGTAGATGCAAATGAACAACACTGGCATCACTGCAATCACTGTGGCTGTGCCCAAAAAGATAAAGGCGATTCGCTGGGTTACCTTTCGGGAATCTAAAGTTACTGTTACCATTTTCTACTACCTCGCGAATTTCCTTTTCTGTCGTTCCAGCACTCTTTCGGCAATTACGTTTACGGCTAATGTCAGGACAAATAGTATCAACCCAATAGCAAATAGCGCCTGGTATTGCAGACTACCCCGGGCGGCATTCCCTATACCGGATGCGATCGCTGCAGTCATGGTAGTCATGGGGTCTACGGGAGAGACCGGCACGGCTAGTGCTCCACCAGCTACCATTAATACCGTCATGGTCTCGCCTATAGCTCTCCCTACTCCCAGCATGATAGCGGCGGCTATCCCTGAGAGAGCAGACGGGATGCATACATGCCAAATCGTTTCCCATTTGGTCGCCCCAAGGGCATAAGATGCCTCTTTAAACTCTCGCGGTACAGCATGCAGGGCATCTTCAGAGACGCTGACGATAATAGGTAAGCTCATAAGGGAAAGCATGATAGCGGCGGTCAGACCGCAGAGTCCGGAGTTCAGGTTAAAGGCACTTTGAACAAGAGGTGACAAAAGGGCTAGCCCGATAAATCCCATCATAACCGAAGGTATCCCGGCAAGTATTTCAACTATAGGTTTTACCGCCGAACTTACTCCGGGAGGTGCTACTTCAGAGAGATAGGCGGCGCATGCTACACCAACGGGAACGGCAATAGCCGTGGCGATAAGAGTTATCATCAAAGTTGAGACAAAAAATGGTGCGATACCAAAAACGGGAGGATCGGAGATGGGATACCATTTTGTTCCGAAGAGGAAATCCCATGGGGCGGTATGCGCGAAAATGGGCAGTCCTTCTTTAAGAAGAATAGCGATGATTCCGAGGAGGATCACAATGGCAAGTATTCCTGCCAGAAATACCAATCCCTCGATAATTCTTTCTCCAAGGCGTAACCGCCTTCTGAGTTCCGCCAGGGCGGTAACATCAGAGTCGGTTTGCACAGTATTGCCTAAATTCAGCATATCTTCAACTCTTATTTACTCAACGGGACAAAACCGGCTTTAACCACTTCTTCCTGGCCAGCAGGGGAAATGCAGTAATCTATGAAGGCTTTGATGACACCAGTGGGTACCCCGTTGGTGTAGTAGACAAGGGGACGGGAAACGGGATAGGTACCATTCAGAGCGGTAGCTATGCTGGGTTCAACAGCAGGGTCACTGGAGGTCTTTTTTATGGCTATGGTTTTAACTTTCTCATTGACATAACCCAGCCCTGCATAAAAGATAGCGTTGGAATTGTTTGCTACCTGGGAGACTCCCTCTTCAGTAGAAGGCAGGAACAGTACTTTGTTCCCGTACTCGAGTGTTTTATCGGCCGTGGGAAGCCCATACATCTGGACAACATGCTCTTTGAAAAATGCGTGGGTACCCGAGTTAGTGTCCCTGGCCATAACTACGATGGCAGCGTCTTTTCCTCCGAGTTCTTTCCAGTTGGTAATTTTATTGGTGTATATGGCTGAGAGCTGCTCTATTGTCAGTTCAGAAACCGGGTTGGATGGATGGACTATGACGGATAGAGCGTCGGAGGCCACCTGAATTTCATAAGGGTTAACTCCTTTAGCTTGTGCTTGGTCTATTTCTTTAGCGGTAATGAGCCTTGAAGACTGACATATGTCTGTGGTGCCGTCGATAAGAGCGGCAATCCCGGCTCCGGAGCCCGGGCCACTTACAGCAATGCTTACCTTCGGGTTAGCCTTCATGAAATTCTCTGCCCAAACCGAGCTCAATGGAGTCACCGTATTTGAGCCAATGATCTTGAATGAACCAACCAGTTGAGAGACGGTGGTTACCGAGGTTTTGGTTACAGTCGAATTAGTAGTGATGGTAGTTGTGAGGGTAGACATTTCTGATTTTTCTTTACATCCATAAAGACCAACCGTAATTATAAATGCTAAGAACATAGATGTAAAAATTTTTATTATAAATCGTGACATTTTTCTTCCTTTCTTTCTCCTTTTTATTTCAAATTAGTTGTGAGTTGATGCTATGTTTTCGAGATATCCGGCGATGAGATGATGACCGCTTAGAGCTTCTGGATGATCGAAGAGGAGATGCAACAACGCCTCTGCCGTGGCTACATTTGTGGCCAGCGGTATGTTATGGACGTCGCAGATTCGCAATAGGGCTGAAACATCCGGTTCACGCGGATGGGCTGTTAAAGGATCGCGCAGGAAGATTACAGCGTCCACATCCCGATTTGTAATCATGGCTCCGATTTGAAGGTCTCCTCCCTCCGGGCCGCTTTTAAGTAGCGCGACCGGAATATGAAGCCTGTTCGTAATCATCTGCCCTGTACCGTGGGTTGCTACCAGTTTGATTACCTCCAATTCTTCACGATGTGCCATTACCAGATTTACCATTTCATCTTTCTGCCTATCATGGGCAATGAGGGCGAGGGTGAATTTCTTCATTCCTTGCCTCCTTCAGCTTTATCAGCCGGTTTAATCTCATTAATGAGCTTCACTATCTTACTTTTTATCTCATCTCTTATCTCCCTGATCTTCTCAATGGGTTTGCCTTCTGGATCTTCCAGCTGCCAGTCTTCGGTAGTAATGAAAGTAGCCGGACATACTTTTTCTATGCCGCAGCCCATTGTGATAACTCGATCAGCCTGATTTATCATATCGATTGTGAGCAACTTTGGCTTTCGCTGGGTAAGATCAAGGCCAACCTCTTTCATTACCTGTACTACAATCGGATTAATTCTGGTAGCGGGCATCGTACCTGCCGAAACAGCCCGGGCTATGCTACCGGCAAGTTTATTGAAGAAGGCTTCAGCCATCTGACTGCGCCCTGAGTTATGGGTACACACAAAGAGGACGGTTTTTTCTTTCATCAATTACAGTATAAAGGGAGGAGTTTAAAGCCGTTTTAACGGTATGTTAAAACTATGTTAAATATTTTAAAGTGAAGTTATTTCAGAGGAAGGTGTAAAGTGAATGTAGATCCTTTATTTTCTTCGCTCTGGACATGGATTTCTCCACCATGAGCCTGGACCGTGTGCTTGGTGATAGCCAGACCAAGTCCGCTGCCACCGCCTGAACGCGCCTTGTCCGCTTTATAAAAACGTTCAAAGATATGGGAAAGGTCTTTTTCAGAAATGCCGATCCCGGTATCACTCACACTTAATGAGATAAATCCGTCATAAAATGACGTAGAAACGGTTACTTTCCCGCCAGGTCTGTTAAATTTAATAGCGTTGTGTACCAGATTGATTATTGCCTGCCGTATTCTGTCTTTATCAATCATCAGGCTGGGAAGGTTGGGATATAGATCCTTGAATACGGTTATGTTCTGCCTGTCTGCCAGCGGTCTCATTTCCAAAATAATTTCTTCAATCAATGCGTTGAGATCTACAGCCTCTTTTTTTAGTTGGGCAGGCCCGGACTCTATTCTGGAAAGCTGGGTAAGTTCTGCAACAATCTGGGTAAGGCGATCGACCTCTTCTTCTATTCGGGAAAGAAAATCTTCGGCTATCTCGTTGTCATTGATGGCACCGCTCCGGAGTGTTTCCGTCATGGCTTTAATGCTGGCAAGTGGCGTGCGTAGCTCATGAGAGATATTACCCACGAGTTCCCTCCGCATGGTCTGGAGATTCCGCAGTTCCGTAAGGTCCCGTACAAGGATGAGGACTCCGCTCAGGCGACTTTGTTTCCGGAGGGGTATGGCACTTGCCATCAAGAAACTTTTGCTAAGGCTGGATTCAAACTGGACTGATTGTTCTCTAGAGGTTTCAAGACACTTTTTAAATATCTCTTCAATTTCATGATCGCGGACTATTTCTATGAGCTGCCTATTGTTGGGCGCCGTCCCAGTAAAACCAAATATCCTGGCGGCGGCCGGATTGCTCATAACGATCTCGCCCTCAACATCAGTCATGATAACCCCATCAGACATGCTGGCAAGAACATTGGCGAGCTTGCTTTGTTCGGTTTTTATGGTCTCCATTGTCGTTTTAAAGGCAGAGGTCATTTCGTTAAAAGCACGACTGAGTTGTCCGATCTCATCATTTGTGGTTGGGGTCACTCTTTGTGAAAGGTTACCGCTGGTTATTTTTTGTACCGCTCGTGTAAGCTGTCTCACAGGACGTGTCACCGTCCTGGCAATGAGCCAAGCGGCAATTAAAGCCAGTGAGGCTACTATGCCTGTTGCAAAAATGATTATACGAGTAACGTAACTTACAGAATTTTCTACAGTGGTTAAAGGCAAAGAAACACGGGCTATTCCCAGTAATTCTCCTTGATCATAAACAGGAATTGCTACATACATCATCTTTTGTTGCAGGGTAGTGCTATAATGAATGCTTTCGCCGACTCCGTAGACCAGTGCATCCTTGATTTCAGGGCGTGTGCTATGGTTCTCCATCAAAACGGGGTCTTCTACAGAATCACCCAGGACTTTTCCATCAGGTGCTATGATGGTAATGCGGCTGTCGATGTTTTTACTCAGTTCTCGAGTTAACACGTCAGGAGAATAACTTTGTCCCCGCAGGGAAGGTACACTAGCTTGTGCAATTATCCTCGCTTCTTGTTCTAGGTGAAAACGCAGGTTTTCTAGCTGGGTCTCTCTTACCGAATTGGTCAGATAGACCCCGAGTACCAGCATACTCACAAAAATAAGGCAGAGAAAAGGTATGGTAAGCCGCCACTGGAAACTGCGCAATTTTAACCCTCCAGTTTATACCCGGTGCCCCGGACGGTGATGAGGTGTTTCGGGTGTTCAGGATCCGGCTCTATCTTCTGTCTTAGCCAACGTATATGAACGTCTACCGTTCGGGTGTCCCCGGCAAAATCGTAGCCCCACACTTTTTCCAAAAGCTGGTCACGGTTGAACACGAAGCCCCTGTTTTTGGCTAGAAAGACAAGTAAATCAAATTCTTTAGGTGCAAGCTCCAGGAGTCTACCGGATAATAAGACACGATGTCGTGCAATGTCGATCACGATATCGCCGACCTTCAAAACAGCCTCTTCAGTTTTCGCTTCGTCCATCTTTACGCGGCGCAGTATGGCTCGAATACGGGCGATTAGCTCTCTCAGGCTGAAAGGCTTGGTGATGTAATCATCTGCGCCGATCTCCAGGCCTACTATCTTATCGGTTTCCTCGGTTTTAGCAGTGAGCATAAATATTGGAGCTTTCATCTCTTTGCGTAATATCCGGCAGACGTCAAATCCATTAACTTCAGGCAGCATGATGTCCAGGATAATGAGGTCGGGCTTTTCCCTGCGTGCAATTTCAATAGCCTTCGCCCCGTCGGTGGCTGTGAAGACTTCATATCCCTCTTTTTGCATATTGTACCTGAGGGCGTCCAAGAGATTTTTGTCATCTTCCACGATTAAAAGTTTGTCTTTGTCAGCCATCAATCCCAGTATATATTGAATGGAATAATCTGGCAAATATAATCTGTAAGTGTAATTTAGAGTTTAAATTATTATCGGCTGAGTTCCCTATCACCCATGGAGCATGATGATTCTGGTTAGGCTTCAGTTATCGATGTCCTGTTCTTCAAAAATGAACAATTCTTCTATTGTTGTCCCGAGTGCCCGGGCTACCTTCCAGGCAAGTCTCAGTGAAGGATTATATTTGCCCTGTTCCAGGAAGACTATTGTCTCACGTCTGACTCCCACGACTTGTGCCAATTGTTCCTGAGTCATTTTGAGCCTGGTGCGATATTCCCTTATATTTGTTTTCATAGCTCCAGAAATTCCGTGAGGGTTTGACTTTTATCATTCCCGCCTGATTAGGCCTCTTATTAAATAAAAAAGACACCCAGCCAGTCCTGTGACCAGAGCCATAGGGGCTACTATTGTGGCGATAATAAAAAAAACCGCCTCTTCTATGTTAAAGAGCCCGCTGATCAGGTTGTGGAGAAGTACGCTGAGAACGAATGCTGCTGCCGAACTTTCCAATAGAATCAGAAATGTTTTCAATGTTTTTAGATCACTTCCTGAGAGCTTTGGCTCTGACCTGTCATAAAATATAAATGACAGGAAATATACTGCGGCAGCAGACACAAAAAGACTCCCCAAAACATGCAATATTTCGGGTTTCCATTTCTGATTTACACTGAAAAACAGCATGAGAAATATTGAGGCAATTATGAAAAAAAGGAATCCGTTTCTGATAGATCTGTTCATGTTCTGTCTTACCCGCTCATCAAATGGAGGCAGTCTGCCGGTTTTAATCAACGACCAGAATTCTCTGTACCCAATTAGTATGCTGCCAGCCAGTATAGTGATAAGTACGTAATAAGCCTTGAGAGATATAAGAATTAACGCCAGTACGGCCGATGCAATTGCTATACCCGTTAGTATCTTTTTCATAAAGAACCAAGCAGTTTTATCTTCTGGTTAAGATGTTAACTAATTCTAACATATTTATCGGTGCTGTATTCAAGACCGAAGAGTGTCATCTATGTAAGCTGATAGACATCCAGCGACATCTTTTACAACGCAATGTTATATTATTCTAACATTTATTTTCTTATTTTTCTTTTGCCCGTTGTGTAGCCTTAAAGTAAGTGGTTGTTCACCTGAATGATCCTATATGTTAGAATTTGCATTGTATGGACTATTCCAAGAGTCTTCTTCTTTACAGAGATAAGCCGGCATCCGGGCTCTTATTGCGGCTCATTTTTATTCTCGTTCCGGCTGCTTTGTTCGTTACAAGTGCTGTCTTATGGTCTAGTGGTGAGCAGGAGGGATCTTTGTTTATCTTACTTGAAACTATCATAATCGGTTTTGTTTTCTGGATAGTATTCCCCCGGGAGTACCGGGTTTATGAAGACCATATAAGTATAGTGCTTGGCGGCCCCTTCGCCATAAGAGTGGGATTCCATGAGTTAAAGGAAGTCAGGATAAAAAGGGGTATATCCCCAACGGCGAACTTTGTTACCAGCGTTACCGCCCAGTGCGTGGAGATAGTTAAAAGAAAAGGGATCGGTCTTGCTATAACCCCTTCACACAGCGATGAATTCGTAGAATATGCCAATCAAGCCCTGAAACAGTGGCAAAAAACAAGTGGACAAGTCAGGATTAACTAAAATCTCGCCTTTTTAGTTAATACCATTGTACGAACGCATTCTTGTGCTGTCCTCTTTATAGACCTATTTGTTGAGCGACCTCGCGCATGCCCATGATGGTGTCGTTGATAAGTTCATTAAGATTAACCCCGAGCATGGCGGCACCCTTTTCAATTACGGAGCGGTTTACTCCTGCCGCGAACGCTTTATCCTTCCATTTCTTCATGACCGATTTGGGCTCAAGGTCGGCTACGCTTTTTGAGGGACGAATGATTGCTACTGCGTTTATAAGTCCAGTTAATTCATCTACAGCGTAAAGAGTTTTCTCCAGCTTTGTTTGTGGCTCCACGTCACTGCATATTCCCCAACCGTGGGAGACTACAGCACGAATATATTCCTCAGGCCATCCCCGTTCCTCTAAAATTTCTTTGGCCTTATAACAATGTTGTTCTGGGAAACGCTCATAATCAAGGTCATGCACAAGTCCGATGATTCCCCATTTTTCTTCATCCTCCCCGTTTTTCCTTGCGATGTAACGCATCACTCCTGCAACAGCATAGGCGTGCTTCCGCAGGCTTTCGCTCTGGTTGAACTCCAGCAATAGAGATAAAGCTTCATTGTAGATTGGTTTATGCTGTTCCATTTGTTACTTCCTTCACCTGGCACAATAGCAATAGTTTTCCAGACCCAATATTTTGGCGGCACCGGCAATGGTCACTCCGTAAAAAATTACCGGTTTGTAAATAAGGAAGGTTCCTATGGTATCGTTTACTATAGTGCTACCGGTTACCAGACCGATATCACACCACTGAAAATTTTCCTGGTTGGTTGCAGGATCCTGAATCAACACCCCGTATTTTAAGGTATTTATGTTGGCAGCGTCCATGTCCGTCACCCGGATTTCAAAATGCTTTGCTAGAGATTCTACTAGCCGGGGTTGTAGTCCGACCATAGCTATTCTGGGCTGACCATATTTTTGGCGTATATATTCTACCAGATGTGTGCCGCATAATTTAGGCTCCTCATCTTTACAATGCATGGTTCTATCGACCATGCCGAGGTATCGCATTACGGCATTCAGACTGGAAATAAAAACGGCCCGGCGGAAGTTGTTTCTTAATTCCATACTTGCAATTTCACTCAGTTTACCTGTATAGTTGCCATACATATCAGTGTAGGCCTGTCCCACGGCATTGCGAAATTCTGCCTGCATCATCCGTTCCCTACCGGTAATGAGCGGGTAATCCTTGTCCTCTGGATTTCCAATTGCCTCTTCAGGCGAGAGCGGTCTCGCTTTAATAGTGATCTCTTCAAATTCAAGGTTATTCTTTTCAATCAGGCTTTTGAGTTCTTCTCTGAGCTTGTCATATATTTTCATTTTCATAAACTCTTATCTTCCTTAATTTCAATATTATAAATACCTGTTGATCTACAGCTATATTCAAGTCCTCGAAGATATACAAGGGCATTTCAGACACCAAATTATTGGTTCCTGTTCTGACGTTAATTTTTGCCGTGTCATGTTTGATTGTTATCCCGGTCACGGTTCCTTTAAACCGATTTACATCTGGTCCCGGAGGTTTAACGGCTGATATGTAAATGTCTCTTGGGAAGAAGGCTATTTTATGTATTGAATTTCCCTCGTGGGGTACAATAATGGGCAAGTCGCCACATACTACTTCTACCACGCCATGACCTATCTCACGGCAACGATCACATTCTAGAATATTAGGTGTGCCGATGAAATCCAAAACACGTTCATTTTCCGGGAAGAAAAATATTTTCTGTGGTTTCCCGACCTGCTCCAGGCGTCCTTCATAAAGGACGGCTATCCTATCCGCCATTTCCTCTGCCTCTTCAAAGTTGTGCGTCACATACAAAGTGGTAATGCCAAGTTGCTTTTGAATCTGCTTCAATTCCATCCGTAAAAATTTGGCACTTTGTATATCCAGGCTGGATAACGGTTCATCCAGCAACAGTATTTCAGGCG